>Ga0172371_10009654_pt1 | contig 13213 bp, 9 predicted proteins | sample Lak12m_FD_114543 | JGI IMG/M metagenome (GOLD analysis project Ga0172371, IMG submission 114543) | Freshwater microbial communities from Kabuno Bay, South-Kivu, Congo - kab_022012_12m | ecosystem: Environmental > Aquatic > Freshwater > Lake | place: Democratic Republic of the Congo: South-Kivu... | reverse complement strand
TTCTCTCCAAAACTACCTCGTTCTTCTTCTCGCATGGGTAACACCTTTCTTCTCCGGAACTTCGTCCCGGCGTGTTACCCCTTTTCATCAACTTCTCAGTCTCATCATCTGGTCGTTAGCGCATGTTAGAACTGCAGGATCGGCATTGTGTCGCAAAAGAAACTCCGTAATCTCACCCGAGCGGCCAGCGGCATAGTAGAGAGGCGTACGACCGAGATTGTCCCTGGCATTGATATTGGCACCGACCGCAAGGAGAAGCGCCACTATGTTCGTAGTTGTTGCCATGTGAAGAGGCGCAACTCCGAACACCGCTTCTCGACCGTTCGGATCTGCACCCTGCCGAAGGAGGAGACGGACCTCTTCCACATCGCCTTCGTAGCTTGCCCGCCATAAAGTTGTGGGATCGGTCGCCCGGACCATTGGTGGCTGGTTCGTAGGTGTCGCTTGCCCCTGTAGACAGGTCAGAAGCAGAAAACTCGCACTGATGCAATACAGAAGGACATCCATAGCGATTCACCTGAGGGATATTGTTTGTGCTGGGTCCATAATTATTGACTTCCCGCATATATGACCGGATAGGAAATCCTGTAATCAAATGTCCCGGTAATCGTAATCCCTTTTGCGGCAACAGACTTCTTCTCACTACCGTAGCACACCCATGTCTGCCTGAGGTCATACGTTACCGTCCACTGACCATCGTCTGCCGAGGTCAAGGGCATGTGCCCAGAGTAATCAGTGTCTCCATCGCAGTCCATTGGGGTTGTGCGCGAACCTCCGGAAGACGATGCAAAGGGCAAACCAGCTGGATAGGTCCGTTCCCTGGACACTGTGCCACGCTCGACCATTTCACAGGTGCATCGTTTTGGCTGGTCTCCGTCCGTAACAGCCGTCCCTGTAATGCGGATGCCGACTTTCCCCAAACCCAATGGAGTAACATAGACTTCAAAAGGTCCTACGGTGACTTCATACCGGAGACATCTACAGCACTCCTTCAGGCCCACACCGTCTACGAAATTAGCGGGGCTATTTCGCACATGCACATAAACGTTTGCACCCCCCTTTGTCCCCATGGGATCCCTGGCGAGCCATCTGCCATCATCTGCATACCGATAACCCCAGTAACCTTTCCCGGTCTCACGGTCCCAGTACTTGGTGCTGAATCTGATGGAGTTCTCATCGGCCAGGGGACCAGTGGTAAGCCTCGCTTCTCCGAACGGGCTGTATTCGTAATGCGCGAGTACATTCGTACCAGTCGTGCCGACCAGTTCCGAAACGTTTCCGTTCGCATCGTAACAGTATAGGACGGTTGTCGAGTTGCTGGTGGTCGGGTTGATGAGTTGAGCGGATACGAGACCGCCGATGCCGCCGGCACCCTGAAGGGAACCGGACAGGTCGAGGCCCCAGGTGTAGTAATTGGTGACAGGTGACGGGTTACAGGTGACACGTTCGCGGATCATGTTCCAGCCGTCATACGAGAACGTTCGGATTTCGTTTGTCTGCCAGAGGGAGCCGTTCCACTGCAGGGTTCAACTTGGATCGCAAGATTCATGTTTCCGTCTCCAAACTCGACCCGCAACAATGGTACATCCAATACCGACACCAGCACCCAATAGTTGATACGCAGGCACAAAAATGAACAGCAGTCCGGCTTGCGCATCTGCGACTATGAAATATGCAAAGGAATACTCGAACAACCCAAAACCGACAATCACAAGGGAAGAGAACAAAAATACAATTCTCTGGCGAACGATGCGGCAAGATTTCAGCAGGAACACAAGCAACACAACATACGGGGCTAGAGCCCAGAATTGAAACAGCAACTCTATCGCCAAATCTGACAATGCGTATATCTCGTTCAGAGCTCCCCCAAAACGGATACTGATAAAACAGGTGGCGACAACGCCCAGCACGTTGGTGCCCAGACAAAGCCAAACAAGAAAGCCCGATTTCCGTATAGCTATCACATGGAACTCAGAAAAATGATCATCCGGCCACGCCAAAGGCAATGGCTTATCATGGGCAACAACAGTCCTCGCAGTAGTTCTTCTGATTCTCGTCAAATGGGTCTTGCCCACGTCGTTTCACCGCCTGATAGTAGATCCAAGCCCACCTCTTACAGTCCTTCAGGAGGCTCTCTTTTGCGCCGCGAATTCCGCGTTCCCATCTGACCGCGCAGGCCTCGCATGCCGCCACCATGTCGTTGTAGAACTTGCCATCACAAGCGGTCTTCTGACTGTTGCACTGGCCATAGCAACAGTCGTGATTGTCGCATGCAGCCCGAAATGAACATTTTAGCATGGGATTGTCTTTCCCCCCTTGGCCCGGCAGAACGGGATTCGAGCAACCATTGGCAACTTTCGCCACTTTCTGTTTCTTACCCGTCTTGCTCCCTCGTGGACATCTACAGTCCCAGTTGTGTGTACAAGTTATTCCCGTTGGAGCAGGCGGTGGTGGCGGAGAACAAGTTCGACAGACTGTGTTCGCTTGCTCGCCAACGGCATCGGTCTGATTGAGGGGATCGTTGGCTACGAATAGATTTGGTCCCACAGTATCTTCAGATGGGAACTGAACCACCGATTCCAAGACTTCAGGCAGAAACGCCAATGTGTCACTTGCTATCCAATTTCCGAGTTCAACGATAGGATCACTGCTGAGCCAACGCCCGATCTCCATTGAGTACCACCTATAACCCCAATACCCCAGCCCGGTCTCCACATCCCAGTACTTGGTGCTGAACCGGATCGCATTCACCTCGGCCAGGGGACCAGTGGCTACAATCGCTTCTCCGAAGGGCGAATATTCATAATGCGCCAGGATGTTGGTGCCCGTGGTGTCCACCAGTTCCGAGACATTCCCATTCGCGCAGTAGGTGTAGAGACAGGCTGTAGGCTGAAGGCTGTTAGTCGGATTAGGAAGAACAGCCGAGACGAGACCTCCGACGCCGCCGGCACCTTGCAGAGAACCGGACAGGTCGAGGCCCCAGGTAAAGACATTCGTAACGGCGTGTTGGGGTGTCGGCGTATCGACGATTTCAGAGACGAGGAGCCAGCCGTCATACGAAAACGATCGAATTGCGTTAGTCTGCCAGAGTGAGCCGTTCCACTGCACTACATCTTTCCGTACGCGGCGGCTCATGTAGTCATAGCTAAACAACAGCTTTGTCGAGCCGTTCGTGACCGGACAAGAGGCGCTCACTTGTCGTCAACCCGTTCTTGCGGCAGCCCCAGAATTCCAACAGACCGTTCTTGGCGGTTCGTCGGCAACGAAGTCGACCCAGGCAGGAAACCGTCGGGGGCAAATACCGGTGATTGACCGTCGTCCACCAGCAAACGACCATCGTCCTTTAGAACCGCAGGAATCTGCTGCTTCGTATTGAGCCGATAGACCAAAACCGAAGTAGAACCGTGCCAATCCTTGTCCCATGTAAGAGACATATCTTTTTTTACGTATGTAAAGACGACATACTTCTGCTTTTCTAGAGCTACATCGACACAATCTGCCCCACGATTCCGCAGCCAGAAGACTACGTCAGCTTCGTTCGTCCCCCCACCTCGCGGCGATACGTCAAACGGCGTATAATCGTTCTGGCTGTGGGGTGGCAATCGTGATACCCGAACTTGGGCTATGATCGTTGGCCGTCCATCGGATTGAGACAGTCCCAGCTGGTAACAGAAGCCACGTACGTATGGCCAAGAATTGCGGTGGATTCCCCAGCAGACGATGAAAGCGGGAGTAACTTCATCGAATCTGCCCCTTTCAACATCAAGCAAGCTACATCTTACAATATACCAAATCACTGGGGATTCGGCACGAAGGTACCAGCGATCCAGATGCGTTGCAGCCAGCGGCACTACGTCTGCAATTCTCACGAGGATGACAGTATCCGCCAACTTCATTTTCGATGCATAGTCCTCCCCGCGCATCCCCAACGCAAACGGCCTGTTCGTGGAAAATAGCACCGGAGACCACCCTAAGGCAGACTCATTGGTAACGGGACGCGACCTGAGATACAAGTCTACGTCCTCCTCTTCGCACAGAGTGAGCACAGACGAAGACAGAAGCACGAACACAACAATCTCAATGCATCGTCCACGCATACTACCATATTGGATTCGTTCCATTTGTCTCATACCACGTATCCCAATGTTTACCAACGTGCGGTCTCGCAGACTCGTTCTTCTGGAGATCCTTGAAATCTTCTTTAATCTTGGTCCTTATGGGCTCGACCTCGTGTTCACAAGCCGCCCAACTTGTCCAATCTTTGTTCTTGACGCTATCATATCTCTTTGAATACTCATCAAAAGCGGTTTTGTAGGCCGTGACATGGTTCCTTTCGTGACTCATCGTGTTATCATAACCCTTTTTTGTTCGGGACAGACCGCTGGCGCTATCTCCGACACCAACGGCAACAATGTGGATCCGCACGTGAAGGATCATTGTTATGACAACAACGAACTTTGGCGGGGTGTAGTCGACACAGGGGCAGGAGGTCTGGTGCAGAAACCCTTTTTCTATGTCAGTACTTCCATTCTCGTCTCCAGCCGGACCTGTCATCTCGGCTTGTTCGTCCTTCGCTGGAAGTTCCTTGAAGTCGAACGTATGTAACCCACTAGGATCGATAGCGCTAATTGGATTATTGAGGACAAATGAGTGGAGGTTTGCGTCGCTCTCCGCCCACAGCGGATCTCGGCAGAGCCAGCGCCCGGTCTTGGGGTCGAGATACCGGTATCCGTAGTAGATCGTCCTTCTCTCTGATCCGGTGTATTTCGTGGAGAACTGGAACGGGTTTGCGTCCGCGAGATCGCCTTCGGAAACAACAACAGCCCCGAAAGGCGAATATTCATAATGCGCCAGGATGTTGGGACCCGTCGTGTCCACCAGTTCCGAAACATTCCCATTCGCACAGTACGTGTACAGTACGGACGACGCGCCGTTCGTCCCTCCGAACGTGGCGGACAGTAGTCCACCTATGCCACCAGCTCCTTGAAGAGAACCCGACAGGTCGAGGCCCCAGGTATAGACATTTGTGACGGCGTGTGAGGGTGTCGGCGTATTGGCGATTTCGGAGACGAGGAGCCACCCATCGTACGAGAACGTTCGGATTTCGTTCGTCTGCCACAGTGAGCCGTTCCACTGCAGGACATCTTTCCGCACACGGCGCCCCATGTAGTCGTAGCGGGACAACAGCTTCTTCGAGCCGTTCGTGACCGAGAGGGGAGTCACGCCGATAAGCCGATTCTCGCCGTCCCATGTGTTTGTCCATTTGCCGTCGGTCAACAGATTCCCATCGAGATCATAGGTCAGGTTGTTCGTCACGCCATCCGCAATCTGCGTGTACTGATTAAGCTGGTTTGCCAGGTACGTGAGCTCTGTGCCATTCGTCTTCGACCATTCGCGGTTCCCGATATTGTCATAGCGGTAACCGTAGAGAAGCGAGCCCATCGCAGCGTTTGTCAGTTCCGAGCGCGTGTTGTACTGGAAAACGTTGGTAATCAGCGAGGCAAACACAGTGCCCGCATCATATCGCTTCGTACGCCGGCCGATTGGGTCATTCTCGTACCCAAACACCGACACCGCGTTTGTGCCGATGCGGTTGGAGACCGTAACGAGCAGATCCCTGTGCGGCTCGTACTCCCGGACTGTGATGAATCCTGCATTCGTCTCAGTCCAGCCGGCCAGCAACTCGCTCTGTGACACGTATTGGTTACCGACTGACCGGGCCGTCGTCATTCCGGCGTTCGACCATGAGAGACTGTCGAACCTGCCCACGCCGCTATAGCCGTAGCCGGTTTCGGCCACCAGATTCCCATTGTGCTGGAACTCGAAGCCCGCGTTTCGTCCCTGGCTGTCGATCAGTCTGGTCAGCACGTTGGTGCCGTACAAACCGGATGCTTCGAGGACTTCGTTGCTCAGTTGCAGGCGCGGGTCATAGTTGAACGTCCTAGTTCCCTGGCCATCCGTCACAGTTCCCTGCTGGCCCAAACGCAGATAGGTGAAACTGACATCGGGCGTACTGTCCGAGTAGTTGATACCAATGAGGTCGCCTGTTGTGTTTGTGTAGCTGTATGTCGTGGTGATACCACGCGCCCAGGTGCGTGTTGCGAGATCGCCTTCCGGAGTGTACGAATATGCGGTTCCGTTGCCATCCGCGTAGACCTTGTTCGTGAGAAGTCCTGTTGCGGGTTCATATTTCCACTGGGTTTCATCCGCTGTTCCCAGGCTCCCCGGCCACGTTGTTCCACTCCAGCCGGCTCCGCCACGGTACGTCTTCATGCTTACCACACGACCTTGTTCGTTGTACGAGTACTGCACAGGATACACTGCATGACCCCAGCTTCTCACAAGTTGGCCCAGTACATCGAACTCGAACCGGGTTGCGTAACCAAGTGCATTGGTGACTGCTATCCGTTGACCTGTTGTCGTACTGTATGCATAAGAAGTGCGGCTGTTGGTGGCGTCTTCGACGTAGTCCACCTGTCCTTTTGAGTCGTAATGAGTGACGCTTGAACCCGTTCGCGGATCCGTCACGCCGATCTGGCGTTCAAGTCCATCGTATGAATACCCATATTCAAGGCCTGTCTTTGTGGAGGAAGACAGAAGAAGTCCGCTGATCGTGACCGACACAGCATTGTTCGTGGAGTCGGAATAGTCCACCGTCTGTGTGACTTTCTTCTGGCCACGATTAACTGCCGTGGTACTTGTGGTCTGGTTGCCATTGATGTCGATGCTTACGCTTTCCGCTGTCTTGTTGGAACTCAGCCCCGTGAGACGGGTGCGGCTGACGCCTGTTGTTACGGCAACTGAACTGCCCGCGTTGGGATACACCACCGAGCGGGATTCCTGCCACCAGTCAGATCCGATCTTTCTATATAGAGTTTCCGACCCTGTGACCCTGTCTGAGCCGGCGAGGTCCAGCACCTGGTCGCCATCCACATCAAGGCCGGAACGGATCTGGTCGCCGAGTTCGTTGTGCTCGATCAGTGTATCCGCCTGACCGGGATTCGTCTGTCTGACAACCCAGCCTTTGGAGTTGTGGAACGTGGTATTGGTCAGAACCGTGCCCCCGAATCCGGGGCGCTCCTGTCTAACAGGCCTGCCCAGCAAATCAGTGACTGTTGTGGTCCACATGGGCGAACTTGCGCCGGCAGAACCGGAGTATGTCCTCGTCCATTGTGTGCCGTCGGCGTTCACACCGTAGTCATGCCACGAAACAATGACACCGTTACGCGTGACCGACTTTGTCCGGCCATCGAGATAGTTCTCTGTTGTGTTGGTAACGCCGGCGCGGGCGGTGGTCGAGATCCGGCCACCGGACTGATAGGAGAATGTGGTTTCAATGCCGAGCGCGTCGCGGGAACTTGTTGTGCGACCTGCAAGGTCGTACTGGTTGCTGGCAATCAGCAGAACGAGCCCACCATTGGTATTACTCAGCGTCTCCGCGATTTGCTGACTTGCGGCATCATAGGAATAGGTATGCCGAACATCGGTTGCGCTGTTCGTTCCTTTCTTCGTCTCCACAATCAACCGTCCAACGAGATCATGCCCATATACGGTCTCGATGCCGGAGGAAGACTTCTCGAAAGCCTTCCCACAGCAATTGGCGCCCCAGGCACTATCGACTTGCGTGCCGTCAGATCGGTACAGGTGTTCCTCCCGCCCCTGCGCATCAAACTCAGCGGTCTGCCATGCGATACGTTCACACCCCGACCCATCATAGACCAAGCTCTCGCGTAGCACAACGTTCTGAAATTGGTCATAGACGGTTTGTTCCTTCGTGGTCTTGTTTGCCACTCCGTCAATATTCTCTGATGTTCCGTGGACGACACTGATTCGCAAGGCATCGCCATTCAAGTCGGTTTCAAACGAGTATTGCCCTGAAGCGGCATTTGTCTCGTGATAGTAACCGTACTCGTAGCTGTATGTGTCAACTTTCCCATTTTCGAACTCAACTCGTCGTGTCCGACCGCGCGCAGCATGAGCCACCGCTTGGCCATGTATAACCCGAGTTTCCGTGAGGTTGTTGGTATCTTCGTAGCCACTGCCGAGGGAGCATGATCGCTGCATAACTTCATGCCTGTCACCATTCTCGTCCACGTAATACGCATATCTTGTAATCGAGTTCGTAATCTCACCCACCGTCTCGATGACCGTACGCGCTCGTGTGTCAACAGGGGACACAACATCATTTGTGACGTGTGGAGCATATGAATAGAATGTCGCTTTTGCCAGGTTCGTCTGGTCGATCAGCAGGTCCTTCCATGAAGCATACTCGACTATCGTTCTGCCTTGAACGTCATAGTCGAAGACCCTCCACCCTCCATGGGCCTTGATTTCGGTTTTGACGCGGCCGTACTTCCCCGTTAGTGCCGAGTTCTCGTAGTAGGTATAGACTGTTTTCTGGTCACCCCCAGTGCCTGTTGACTCCTCAACCAAGCGGTCGCCAAATGGAAACGCGCGGTACTTCCTGGTCTCAAGAAACGCGGTATTGTTCTGGGCGTCCCGAAACGAGTGCGTTTTGAGATAGGTTTCATGGTTCTCATCCCACACTTGGTCCCTGAGTTCAGTACAAATCCCGGACCCAGTCGTCAGTTTCCATTGAGCTGACGCCTCTGAATATTCGTATACATAGGCATTAGTCTGTCCGCCCCTAATCTGGGAGATGATTGTGCGCTTGGAACTATTCGTCCCACTGTCGGGGTCATAGACCACATATTTTACGAAAGGATCCGCTTCAGGGGCATAAAGGCCAGCGCTCGAATTCCATGTCCCCCGGTGATTGTAGTCGTAGAATCGCATTTCATAGTTTGTCGGACTGTTGGTTACAACATCCACCAGACACTGAGGGGCACTAATCTGCCTTACAGAGTTGGCGTCATCTCGAATGACCTTTATGCCTCCTTCGATCAGGGTGGCCGTTCGCCCATAGGGCGTCGTGAAGGAGACGAGTCCTTTGTAGTCTTCCTCTTCAGGATCTGCTCCATATAGGTATTCCGTTAGATCAGTTATTCGGAGCAGGTAGTGCCGTGGTGTTGTCAATGTGGGTACGGAGTTCGTATCCAACATGACGAGGCGATTGAGGCTCGCGCTGTACAGACCAGTCGGCGCCCCAGTACTGCTATTGTCGGTGAACTGGTACGTAATTGGCTCACAGGTCGGACCGAGAACAGTGACGTACCGTGGAACCCCGTTTGTGTTAAGGTCGTTTGTCGTGACGTTTGATATCATCATTCCTAGCACGTATTGTATCGACTGCGGTGTATAAACGCTCGGCGTCGGCGTCTTCGCTTTCAGCAGGATAAGACCCGCCGGCAGCACAGTCCCCGGGTCCGTTGTCCCCGTGCTAATTCCAAAATCAAGGGAACAATTAGCCCCTTGGCAATTGCCTGCCCCGTTTGCACCTGTCCCGCAGCTCGGACAACACTTCTGCCAAGGTGGCTGAGGTTGCGGATCCAGGATGTTGACGCAGGGGTAATCCTCCGCGTTACCACCGGTAGGCACGTTCTTCCAATACATCCAATCATCGGCGACAGAGTGCATGCCAGCTACTGCGAAGAAGACTAAGAGGGCGATCGCTACAAGTCTATTCACATTGCCTCCTTGTCGCATCCAGCCCTGGTACAAGCGGGGCTATGTCGGGTGTCATTCACTAATTAGTTCATCCCCCTGGTACGCCTTCACCATGTGCTCTGTAGCCGGGCTCACTTCAGGTCCGACAACAAGGTAGTAACTACTTCCCACTACTGAAAGGCTAGCAGGATGCGAACGTGTGCGCAAAGAAAGAAGGCGCCTCTGAGTTTGGACGAAGACAGCCCGCCCAACGACCAGCGATCAAAGCAGGGCAATGAGAATCGCCAGACACAAGAAAAGCGCACCTAACAGCACCTTTGCCACTACGACATTCCTGCGACTCCATTCCACAAGAGCCACTGTTCGCAGACCGAACCACGTCAAGATGAACACTACCATCAGGGGCAAAATAAAGGCCACGTTATAGCCGATGAGACAGGTCCATTCAGAAAGACCGCCTGTACCGCTCTTGATGACAAGCGCCAGAACGGGCACATACATCTGACCCGTACACACACTCTCCATCGCCGTCACGCCTGTCCCGGTCAACAGGCCGGCGATGATCAGATTTCCCCCGCCTATCCGGCCTCGAAGGAAGTCCCTGATACGGTTCTTGGTTCGGTCCGGCAACTGCAGGAGAACCGTCGCCGCGTCTCCGCTTCGCCGGTAGAAATACGCATCCCGAAACGACAGGTATGCCAGAACGGCCAGCGCTGCCAGGAGAAGCATGTCAAAACCGGCCTGCAACACGGGAAATCCATGAAACAGGTACAATACCCGCAGGAGCCCGAACCCGATCGCCGTGTATGTGAGAAAGGAACTGGCACAGAATGCTACCCCGAGCGCAAGCAGATCCCTGCCCCGGACTTTTGACACCGTAAGCAGGCTCATGAGAAACACTATCGTGGAAATGGCACAGGGATTGATGCCGTCGACAAGGCCCGCTCCCAGCACAAGCGGCCATCTGAAGTTTCCGACCCTTCTCTTTGCATATGCCACAGCCTGTTCCTTGTCGATCTGCGGCGGGCATGGAGATACCGCCATGCGCCAATCGGGATCCTGTCTCGCCGCCAGGGCTTCATCCATGGTATCGCGGAGCCTGTCCCGAATGCTCGCGTAGCCGTTCAGCACTACGCGGTGGTCAATGATCATGCAGACGGGTTCATTGCTCGCGACGTTCAGTACGTCCTGATAGATCGCCAGACGGGCGATGTTTTCGATTGCTCCAACATCGCGTTTCTTGAGGCGGTAGAACCCTTCAAACCGTTCATGGATGGCGGGGAGAACCCCTTCGTTGATCATGCGGCATTCCCTGCAGCCCGGTTCGTAGAAGTATTCTACAAGCACCGGAATCTGATTCGTATCAGCCGAGCTTTGCTGCACGGTGACGCAAAACGCCGCCAGAATCGCAAGTAATTGCGCTCGCATCCCGGCAGAGTACAGAAACGCCGGGGCTTTGACCAGTCTCTCCCCTTTACCCGTGAACGTGTCTTCGCTATCTTCCGTCGCATGTGGCGCAAGGCAGCATCTGCAATCCTACTGTTCCTGTCTCCCTTGTACGGACAGGACCTGCCAAAGATCGTCGTCGAAGGTCCTGCCGCTGTTGATTTCGGCGAGTATCCGGCCATTGAGAAGAAGATGGCAACATTCACCGTCCGGAACGACGGCAAGGGGACCCTGCGGATCGTGGACGTGCGCAAGACGTGTGGCTGTGCCGCTGTTATCGCGGGTCGCACCAACCTGGAAGCAGGGGCCACTGCTCAGATCAGTATTTCCATCCTGCCCAATTCCATCTTCGGGCTGTACAGCAAGAACAACTACGTCGAGAGTGATGACCCCGCAAACCGCTTCCTGTGTCTGACGGTGTCGGGTAATGCAGTCCCCCTGGTGCGTATTGTGCCGTCAGATTTCGTGTACGCGGGGCGGTTGCGTCTCAAGACACCGTGGGTGCAGGCGTTTACCCTCGCGCCTACGCGGGCGGGTGTCGCTTTCGGCAAACCCAAGACCGAGAGCACTCACCCCATGAATGTCACGCTTGCCGCTCCGGAGGGAAACAACACGACACTGTCAGTGCAGCTTCTTCCTACTGACAAGTCTGGTGACATAAAATGTACGGTAGCTATTCCCATCGTGAATCCGACGAACTATCCACCGCTCAAGGTGACAGTCACCGGGAAGATAGGCGCGGAACTGGCCATCCTCCCCGGCATCGTGTACCTGCCAGTTTCCGATGAACCCGTGACCAGGTCATTTCAGGTGAAACTGCTGGGGCAGCGTACCCGCGTACTCGAACCGCAGGAGATCCTAGCTCCAGAACGCATGGACATGACATGCCGGACTGGCGGGAAAGACGCGCAGCGTGGCGTGAACCTGACGGTGGTGTTCTCCCCCGAGTTCACCCGGCAGCTCATGGCTGACGAAGTGATTTCACTGGATTTCGGGGCACCCGAGGCATCCAGCGCGACCCTGGTCTGCAAGTCAAAGAAAGACAAGCCGCAGCCTGCTAAGGAAAACGCGCGTTGAGTTTGTCAAGGGCGGCTCGCGCGGCCTTGCGCAGGCGCACGTCGCTGCTGGCGGCGTATTTTTCCAGCAGTGGCCGGTCACGGGCATCGCCGAGTGCGCCAATGGCTGCCAGCGCCGACATTCTAAGCAGAGCATTCCCGCTACCCGTCGCGAGATCCCGCGCAACGGGCAATGCTTGTGTCTCTCCGAGCGTCGCGCATACCTGCAGCGCAGTGATCTTGGCCATCTCAGAATATTCCTTGTCCTGACACGCCTGCAGCGCCTTTCCCGACACGGCTTTCTCTGCAATGCCTGGCCCGCCGACATTGAAGGAAAGAGACAGCAGCGCCGTCCCGGAGATGGAGCCCTTCTTTTCGCCTGTTGCATCCCAGAGGGCCGATGCGATGTCCTCCTTCTCATCATCGGAGGCGGCCTTCCTGTACCAGCCGCCGAGATGCTGCAGACAGTAGTCGCGCCACAAAACGTCGTGTTCCTTGTCCCGCGACATGGCAATGAGGACACGCCCAAAGTTCGTTGGCGGTTTGGTCTGTCGTCCAAGAACGTTGAGGATGTTGTTCTTCACCGTATTCAGTTCCGCAGGAGGCAGGTTATCCTGCGAGGCCCGCTTGTTGAGAAAGGCATAGAGGGCTTGCACATCGGCAAGGGGAAGGTTGCGTCCAAGCTCCTGAACGGCCCGGACGCGGGTAATGTAGTTCTTCTTCTCGCCGTAACCAAGAACACCGCGAAGGGAATCAGATACTGTGGACAGATTCAGCGGCGGAATAAGACCGTTTGTTCCGGCTAGTTGCTCGGCAGCCGGTTCCTGAGACGGCACCCTTCCCGCCTGTGGGCCGGTATCCGCCGCCGTACGGTCACGGCGTAACCACAGAAGAGCGGCTAAAACTGCAATCAGCACTGCACTGAGTACAACGGCGACTGTCGTGCGTCTGCCCATGGAAGAACTCTCCTGCCGTGAACGCTATTCCTGCTGCAGGAATCTGTCAACCGGATCCGCGTTGTGCCAGTGGTTCCAATTCAAGTGTGGTAAGCGGCTGTGGAGAGCGAGAGGGAGGTGGGCGGGCAGTGAGAGGGCAAGGGAGGGCCTCCGGACATGGGGTCTCGGGTAGCGATGTGTCGTTGGAGG
>Ga0172371_10009646_pt1 | contig 13218 bp, 9 predicted proteins | sample Lak12m_FD_114543 | JGI IMG/M metagenome (GOLD analysis project Ga0172371, IMG submission 114543) | Freshwater microbial communities from Kabuno Bay, South-Kivu, Congo - kab_022012_12m | ecosystem: Environmental > Aquatic > Freshwater > Lake | place: Democratic Republic of the Congo: South-Kivu... | reverse complement strand
TAAAGTTGACCTGGTTAAAACCACAGCCTTAAGTATATCCCGTTACTTAAACCCTTGGCAGGAAGGTAAGGAGTATTTGACCCTTGATAAGTAGTTTAAAAAGGGGTTGACATTCGACTGCTGGATGGTATAATTGTTTAAACAAAGGCGTTTAGGGCCGGATTGCCGGCACCAAACGCCTTTTTTATGACCATGACAAAATATATCTTTATAACCGGGGGGGTTATTTCAAGTTTAGGCAAGGGTATTGCCTCGGCTTCTATCGGTAAAATACTGGAAGCCAGGGGGCTTAAGGTATCTTTAATGAAGCTTGATCCATATATTAACGTAGACCCAGGGACAATGAACCCTTATCAGCACGGAGAAGTTTATGTGACTGAGGACGGCTCAGAAACAGATTTAGATTTAGGCCATTATGAAAGATTTACTAAGGCCGAGATGACCAAGTTTAATAACGCTACTACCGGCCAGGTATATAATGCGGTAATTTCCCGCGAGCGAAGGGGGGATTATTTAGGCAAGACAATCCAGGTAATTCCTCACATCACAGGAGAAATAAAAGACAGGATTAGAAAAGTAGCCGAAGTAAGCTTAGCTGATATTGTTTTAATTGAGATAGGCGGTACTGTCGGCGATATTGAGAGCCTTCCATTCCTGGAGGCGGCGAGGCAGTTTGAATTAGATGCCGGAGAAAAAAATGTCTTATATATTCATCTTACTTTAGTCCCTTATATAAAAGTCGCCGATGAGATTAAGACTAAGCCTACCCAGCACAGTGTTCAGACCTTACGCCAGATAGGAATACAACCGGATATCCTGATCTGCCGGACTGAAAAATCGCTTTCCGATGAGGTTAAAGAAAAAATATCTTTATTCTGCAATGTGAGGAAGGAAGCGGTTATTGAATCCCTGGATGTTGCTTCTATTTACCAGGTGCCTTCGGTCTTTAAGAGCCAGATCCTGGATGAAATAATCCTGAGCCATTTCGGACTTATCTCCAAGCCTTCTGATCTAAAGGATTGGGAGAAAAATGTGGTCGAGCGGATGTTTTCTCCTAAAAAGACGGTCCAAATCGCCGTTGTCGGTAAATATATCGGGTTACAGGATGCCTATAAATCGATCTATGAAGCAATTATCCACGGAGGCATCGCTAATCAGGTAAAAGTCGAAATTAAAAGGGTTGATTCTGAGGATATCGAAAAACACGGGGCGGAAAAGATGCTTAAGGCAGTGAATGCAATTTTAGTTCCCGGTGGTTTTGGCTCCCGCGGTATCGAAGGGAAGGTCAAAGCAGTCGGTTTTGCGCGGAAGAATAAAATTCCTTTCCTCGGCATCTGCCTTGGCATGCAATGTGCGGTAATCGATTTCTCTCGTTCTATCTGCGGTTTAAAAGAGGCTAACTCTACCGAGTTTAAGCTCAAGACAAAATTCCCGGTGATAAGCCTTTTAAGCGAACAGAAGTGTATTAAGGATCTAGGTGGTACCATGCGTTTGGGCGCCTATCCTTGTGAGATCAAGAAAAACAGTTTAGCTTCAAAAGTTTATCAAAAAAATTTAATTTCTGAGCGGCACCGGCACAGGTATGAATTTAATAATGATTTCCGGAAAAAACTTGAAAGCAAAGGATTGATTTTTTCCGGGACTTATAAAAAGAAAGATTTAGTCGAGATTATCGAATTAAAAAACCATCCCTATTTTATCGCGGTGCAATTCCACCCCGAGTTCAAATCTAAACCCGACCAAGCCCATCCTTTGTTCCGGGAATTTATCCGGGCTGCGGCAGAAAAAAGGTAATCCTATGCAGGCATATCTTGTTTTAGAAGACGGATTAATATTTAAAGGCAGATCTTTTGGTGCAATCGGTGAAGCCTATGGCGAAGTTGTTTTTAACACCAGTATGGCCGGATACCAGGAGATCATAACCGATCCTTCTTACAAAGGCCAGATTGTTGTTATGACTTATCCTTTGATCGGAAACTATGGCATTAATAAATGTGATTCGGAAAGCCGGAAGCCATTTCTTGAAGGTTTTGTAGTCAAAGAATTCAGTAAGCTGGCCAGTAATTGGAGAAGCGAGCAGGGGTTAGAGGAATATCTGAAAAAGAATAATATCCTGGCAATTGAAGGAGTTGATACAAGGCAGTTGACCCTCCATATAAGAGAAAAAGGGGCGATGAAAGCTGTTTTATCCACTCTTGATTTTGATATGGCAGGCCTGATTAATAAAGCCAAAAAAAGCCGGCCCCTGGTTGGCGTTGATTTAGTTAAGGAGGTAACGATTGAAAAACCGTATAAGTACGCCAGAACAAAGAACAGTAAATATAAAGTGGTGGTTCTTGATTGCGGGGTAAAATCTAATTCATTAAGGCAGCTGCATAGCCTCAAATGTAATATTATAGTCGTACCTGCGCAGGCAAGCGCTGAACAAATTCTCGGACTTGGTCCGGACGGTATTTTAATCTCCAATGGCCCCGGTGACCCTGCAGCATTGGTTTACGTAATAAAAACAGTAGCTTCTTTAGTCGGGAAAGTGCCGATTTTTGGAATTTGCCTGGGCCATCAGATACTTGGGTTAGCCTTGGGAGGTAAAACTTATAAACTTAAATTCGGCCACCACGGGGCAAACCATCCGGTGAAAGATCTGCGGACGGAAAGAATAGCAATAACCAGCCAGAACCATGGGTTTTGCGTGGATATAAATTCATTAAATAAAAAGGATATTGAATTGACCCACATAAATTTAAATGATGGCACCGCCGAGGGCATGCGCCACAGGAAATTCCCTTTATTCTCCGTCCAATTCCACCCTGAGGCTTCGCCCGGACCGCATGACGCCGGTTATTTGTTCGACGAATTTATTGCCATGATGGAAAAAACGAAAAAACCAAGAAAAAATGCCTAAAAGGACTGACATTAAAAAAATATTGGTTATTGGTTCAGGTCCGATAGTTATCGGCCAGGCCTGCGAATTTGATTATTCGGGTACTCAGGCCTGCAAGGTCCTGAAGCAGGAAGGCTACAAAGTCATCCTGGTTAATTCCAACCCGGCCACAATAATGACTGATCCGGAAGTTGCTGATAGAACTTATATTGAACCTATAACTGCCGAAATGGTCGAGGATATTATAGCCAGGGAAAGGCCCGACGCGCTTTTACCTACGCTGGGAGGGCAAACTGCTTTAAACACCACTGTTGAACTGGCGAAAAAAGGAGTATTAAAAAAATATAAGGTAGAAACTATCGGCGCGAATATTGAAGCGATTAAAAAAGGCGAGGACCGTAAACAATTTAAAAAGGCGATGGAAAAAATAGGTTTAGACCTGCCTAAAAGCGGCCAAGCCCATAATTTAAAAGAGGCTGTTTTAATAGCCAAAAAGATCGGGTTTCCTTTGATTATCCGCCCGAGCTTTACAATGGGAGGATCAGGCGGCTCCATTGCTTATGATCTTAAGGAATTTAAGGTATTGGCCAAACGGGGTTTAGAGTCAAGCATGATCAAAGAAATTTTAGTCGAGGAATCAGTAATCGGCTGGAAAGAATTTGAGTTGGAGGTTATGCGCGATATAAAAGACAATGTAGTGGTAATTTGTACTATTGAAAATTTTGACCCGATGGGGATACATACTGGAGACAGTATTACAGTGGCGCCGATCCAAACTTTAACCGATAGGGAATATCAAAAGATGCGCGATGCAGCCATAGCTTGTATCCGCCAGATAGGCGTCGAAACCGGCGGTTCGAATATCCAATTTGCAGTTAATCCTAGAACAGGCAGGATGGTAGTTATTGAAATGAATCCCCGGGTTTCCCGTAGTTCGGCCTTGTCTTCCAAGGCAACCGGTTTTCCGATTGCCAAAATAGCAGCTAAACTTGCGGTAGGTTATACTCTTGATGAAATTCCGAATGATATTACGCTTACTACCCCGGCTTGTTTTGAACCGGCAATCGATTACTGCGTAGTTAAAATACCGCGTTTTACTTTTGAGAAATTTCCGTTAGCCGATGATACCTTGGGAATTTCGATGAAATCTGTTGGAGAAGCTATGTCTATCGGCCGTACATTCAAGGAATCATTGCAGAAAGGCCTGCGATCTCTGGAGATTAAAAAATTCGGCTTGGAAAGCACCATCTTTAACCCGCCGGAGATTAAAATCAGCAAGGTAGTTTTGGATAGTATTTATCGGAAGTTAAAACAACCTAATGCGGAAAGGATATTTTATATCGGAGATGCTTTCCGCGCGCAAATAGATCTGGAAAAAATCCATGCCTTGACTAAAATTGACCGCTGGTTCTTGCATAATATTAAAGAAATCATTGAATGCGAAAAACAAATACTTAGAAGCAGAAAGAAAATCTCTAAAGAGCTGCTCAAAAAAGCCAAAGAATACGGTTTTAGCGACAGGCAGTTAGGCAAACTTTTATCTTTGGATGAAAAAGAGGTTGGTCGCCTGAGGCAGTCTTACAATATCACGGTTGATTTTAAACTAGTCGATACCTGCGCCGCTGAATTCAAGGCCCGCACTCCTTATTTTTATTCAACCTACGAAACTTAACTGATAAAATGGGGTCAGAGCTAATTTATCATACACCTTATATATAAATAAATTAGCTCTGACCCCATTTTATCAATAGCTTTACAAAGAATGTAGGCTGTAATATAATATGCCTAATATTTATGCAAACTATGATTAGAAAAGTAGGCTTTGATAACGAAAAATATCTTAAAGAACAAACCGCTGCCATCCTGGATAGGGTAAGGAAGTTTGATAACAAACTTTATTTGGAGTTTGGCGGCAAGCTTTGTTTCGATTTTCACGCCGCCCGCGTCCTTCCTGGCTACGATCCTAATGTAAAAATAAGGCTTTTGCAAAGCTTGAAAGATAAATTAGATATCGTGCTTTCTATATATGCTGCGGATATTGAGAAGGGCAGGGTTCGCGGAGATTTCGGTATCACCTATGACGCGGCGACTTTTAAATTGATCGATGACCTCAGGAAATGGGGGCTTGATATTTTAGCGGTTGTAATTACCCGTTTTGCCAATCAACCGTCAGCTTTAATTTTTAAAAATAAACTTGAACGCCGCGGGGTTAAGGTCTACCTGCATTACCCTATCGAAGGGTATCCTGCCGATGTTAATACTATTGTCAGTGACAAAGGTTTTGGCAAGGATGATTATATTGAAACTAAAAATCCAATCGTAGTGGTTACTGCTCCGGGGCCCAATAGCGGCAAGCTTTCTACCTGTCTTTCGCAGTTGTTTCTTGAGCATAAACGGGGTATCAATGCCGGTTACGCAAAATTCGAGACCTTCCCGATATGGAATCTGCCTCTTAAACACCCGGTTAATGTTGCTTATGAAGCAGCTACGGCAGATATCCAGGATTTTAACTTGGTCGACCCGTTTCACCTGAATAAATATAATAAAACCGCTATAAATTATAACCGCGACGTAGAAAGTTTCCCTATCCTTAAGCTGATATTAAGCAAGATTTTTGAGCAGAATAATAAGCTTCCTATGTATAATTCTCCTACTGATATGGGAGTAAACCGCGCCGGTTTTGGAATTATTGATGACAAGATAGTGCAGGAGGCGGCTAAACAAGAACTTATCCGCAGGTATTTCAGGTATAACAGCGAATATCTTTTGGGGGTTGAGAAAAAAGAAACAGTGGACAGGGTTACCTTGCTTATGGAAGAAATGGGCATAAAAGTTACTGACCGTTTGGTTGTTAGTATTGCCAGAAAAACCGCAGAAGAGGCGGAGAGCGCAGATAAGGGCAATGACGGCATATATTGCGGCGCGGCAATCGAGTTGCATAACGGCCAGGTGATTACCGGTAAGAATTCCAAGCTTATGCATGCAGCATCAAGCCTAGTAATGAATGCAGTCAAGGTCCTGGCGCATATTCCGGATGAGATCCTTTTATTAAGCCCGCATGTTATAAGCCAGATCGCCAAATTAAAAGAAGATATTTTAAGCGCAGATTCTGAAAGCCTGGATTTAGAGGAGTGCCTTATTGCTTTATCTATAAGCGCCGCAACTAATCATACCGCGGAGCTGGCGATGAAAAAATTGGGTGAACTTAAAGACTGCGAGATGCATATGACGCATATTCCGACTCCCGGAGATGAGGTAGGTTTAAAGAGGCTGGGGGTTAATCTTACCACTGACGGAAAATTTTCTTCCAGGAATCTTTTTGTAACTTAAAAGGATCTTATGCCGGTAAAGATAAAATTTTTGGGGGGAGTAAGGACTGTTACCGGCTCAAGCCACTTGATTTCTGCCGGCAATACCGAGGTGCTGTTAGATGCCGGCCTTTTCCAGGGCCACCGCGACGCATTCTATAAAATAAATACTACCTTTAATTATAATCCCCGCACAATTAAGGCAATGGTTTTATCCCATGCCCATATCGACCATTGCGGAAATATCCCTAATCTGATTAAACAGGGCTTAAGGTGTAAAATCTACACTACTTCGGCAACTAAAGATTTAGCTGATCTAATGCTTATTGATTCTGGAAAGATTCAGGAAGAAGATGTCCGTTATTTAAATAAAATAAACCGGCGGATGAACCTGTCCTTAAGAAAGCCCTTGTATACGGCTAAAGAAGCTTCCAGGGCAACCAAGATATTCCGTTCGATTTCTTATAACCAGAAATTTTGTATCGCTAAAGATATATCGGCGACGATTGTAGATGCCGGCCATATTTTAGGATCAGGGATAACCATTTTAGATATTAAGACTCCCGAAAAAAATTTGCGTTTAGGCTACGCTGTCGACCTGGGCAGGAAAAACCTGCCGCTTTTGGATGACCCGGTCATACCCAAGGGATTGGATTACCTGATTTTAGAATCTACTTACGGGGCCAGGCAGCACCGGCCGATTGAAGAGGCGCAATCGAAACTAAGGGAAGCAATTTCGCGCGCCCTGCTAAGGGGAGGCAAAGTGCTTATTCCATCTTTTACCCTTGAGCGTACCCAGGAATTAATTTATTATCTTAACGAATTACTGAAAGAAAAATTAATTCCCTCCGTTCCAATTTATGTTGATAGCCCTTTAGCCACAAGTATTACCGATTTATTCCAATATCATTTAAGTTTTTTAAATGAAAAAACCCGCCGGGCATTTGACAGGGGGGATAATCCTTTTGAGCTTCTAAATTTAAGGTTTATAAGAGATCAAAAAGAATCCAAGGCCTTAAACACCGATAGAAGGCCGATGATAATTATCGCCGGCAGCGGGATGTGTGAATCGGGCAGGATATTACATCATCTCCAGAATAATATTGCCGATACCAGAAATATGGTTCTGGTGGTAGGTTATATGGCCCAAGATACTTTAGGCAGGAAGATAGTTGAAAAAAATCCTATTGTAAAAATATTCGGGATAGAATATGAGCTTAACGCGGAAGTTGTAGTAATCAACGCTTTCTCCGGGCATGCGGACCAGAGGGAATTAGTTGAATATGTTTCAGGCTGCCTGCCTTTAAAACGTATTTTTCTAGTCCATGGAGAGCTTGAGCAGGCGCAGGTTTTGGCGGGAGTTTTGGCTGAAAAGGGTTTGGATGTTTATATCCCTGACAAGGATGAAGAGGTATTGCTTGTTTAATGGTTTTGTGGTATTATTCTCAAGTTACAAGTTGGTTGAAAGCTTAAAGTCGAAAGACTAAAAATACGCCTAAAGCTTTAAGCGTCTTTTTAGACCTCAGACTTTCGACTTTAGACCAAGCAAATTAAAATAAAATCAACAGAAAGGGTTAAAAATGACAGGCGGTTTTTCTACACCAAAAAAAGATAAGGCAATAAAAACTAGCGGTGGAAAGTTAGTCAAGACAGGGGAAATTCTGGTAAGAGGGGTCGATACTTATAAAGCAGGGGTAAATGTCCGCGGCCCGGGCACTTTGTTTGCTCTTTGTCCGGGGAAAGTTTATTTTACCCGTAAAAAGACTAGCCATGGAAGGGTGCGTTCGTTTGTCAATGTCGCCCCGCTTCCTAAAACAGCTAAGAAATAACGCCAGGTGAGCGCTAAAAGTTATTCAAATCAAAAATACGCTTTAAGCATCGCAAGTATTTTCTATAGTCTAGCCCTGATTCTGATTTTTCTAGGATCAGGGTTTTCTTTGCGATTAGAGAGCTTCGTCAGGAGTTTTGGGGTTGAAGGCTACCTGCTGGCAGCGATATATCTTTTGATTATTTTATTCTTTTACGGCCTTCTAACTCTGCCGATTGCTTTTTATTCCGGTTTTGTTTTAGAACATAAATTTAATTTGACCAAACAAACCTTAAGCGCTTGGATAAAGGATCAGATAAAAACCGCTGTCTTAAGTTTTGTTATATCTTTAATACTAATCCTAACCTTTTATTGGCTGTTAAGCAGGTTTGAACAATGGTGGCTTGAGGTGGCTATCTTTTGGATATTTTTTAGTATTGTTTTGGCTAAACTTACCCCGATTTTGATAATTCCTTTGTTTTTTAAATACAAAAAATTAGATGATCAGGCTTTGCGTATAAAGATACTTGACTTGGCGGAAAAAATGAAAGTAAAGATACTGGATGTTTTTGAAATTGATCTTAGCAAAAAAACCCTGAAGGCAAATGCTGCTTTTACCGGGATGGGCAAAACTAAAAGGGTGCTTTTAGCCGACACTTTAAAAGGTAAATATACCCATGATGAAGTTGGAGTGATTTTAGCCCATGAATTTGCCCACTACCAGCTTAAGCATATTATTCAAATGATCGGGTTAAATTCGATAATAACCCTGGGTTTATTTTATTTAATTTTTAGAACTAATGGTTATTATTTAGAGTTATTTAAATTGAATTCTTTGAGCCAGCCGGCCAGCTTACCGCTGGTTTTTTTGTATTTTACTTTATTTGGAGTTATAACTCAGCCATTGGAAGCTTTTATCAGCCGAATATTTGAAAGGCAGGCAGACCGCCTGGCGCTAAAAGTAACCGGCTCAAAAGAAGCTTTCATTTCTCTTATGGAGAAACTGGCAGGCCAAAACCTCGCCGATAGGAATCCCCATCCCTTGATCAAGTTTTTCTTTTTCGACCACCCGCCAATTGACGAACGTATCGAGCTAGCAAAATCATCACAATATTAATAGATAATGGGTGGCTTGGGTGTTTCCGCAGCGCGTCAGCCGCAAGAAAATACCCAAGACAGGACCCATTATCTAGCTATAGTTGTTTAATTTTTTAAAAAATCGAGGATTAATTTTGCAGCACGATCACTAGCTCCGCTTGAGCCAAGGTTTGCTTTTAAGGTTTGCAGGTTTTGTTTCATCAGGTTGGTTTGGTGGGGTCCCAGCAAAAGATCGATTATGCTTGAGGAGATGTTTTTAGCAGAAGCCTTAAACTGGATAAATTCAGGGACTATCTTTTTTCCGGCCACGATATTAACCATCCCGATATAGGGGATTTTTATTTGTGGCCGGTAAAGTAGGTAATTTAACAAGCTTGTTTTATAAACTACCACAAAAGGCTTCCCGATTATCGCCGCCTCTAGGGTTGCCGTCCCCGAACAAACAATACTTGCATCGGCCATATCCAGGCAGTCGCTGGTTAACCCATCGATAATTTTTAAATCCAGGGAAAACTTTCTACACTCTCTTTGGTATATCTCGGTGTTTAGGTTAGGAGCCTTGGCAATAATAAATTGTACCTGAGGTATTTTTTTCTTTATTAATTGCGCCGACTTAAGCATTACCGGCAGGATATACTTGATTTCCTGTTTGCGCGACCCCGGAAGCAAGGCCACAGTTTTATTCACAGGCAAAAGCCTGAAATTATCGATAAATTCCTGTTTTTCGGTCAAAGGTTTTACTAAGTCAACCAGCGGATGGCCGGCGTAAGCTGCATCAATTCCCTGCTTTTTATAAAATTCTTCTTCAAATTTAAAAAGCACAATCATTTTCGAAATAAATTTTTTGATTAATTTTATCCGGCCTTTTCTTGAGGCCCAAACTTGTGGGCTGACGTAATAAATAGTAGGTATCCGGTTATTGATTGATTTGGCCAGGCGGAGGTTAAAGCCGGAAAAATCGACAAAAATTATCGCTTGCGGTTTATCCGAAATAATTTTATCCAGGATTAATTTTTTTAATTTTAGGAATTTCGGCAGTTTTCTAAGGGCGTCAAACAAGCCCATAACTGAAAGTTCTTTAATATCAAAAAATAGCTCATCGCAGGTTTTAGCCAGATGCGCGCCGCCGACGCCGGAAACTTTAATTTGGGGGTCGGTTTTTTTAATCGCTTCGATTAAATTTCCGGCCATTAAGTCTCCGGAAGGTTCTCCGCAGATAATAAAAATACTTTTTATCTTTTCCATATTTGATTTTGAATATTAAGGGCAACTTCCAGCGCCTCTTTGGCGACGGCTCCGGAAACCAGGGGTTCTTTTTTATTGATCACGCAATCAACGAATGAAGCCAGTTCTTTTTGCAGCGGCTGTTCTTTTTCGATAGGTAGGCGTTCTTTGCTGATTTTGCCGTTAAGTTTTCGGTATACCGAGGCCTCGGCATTTTTATAATCCAATGATATATAGGTATCTTCCTGAAATATCCTGATTTTGCGCATTATTTCATCCGATACTCGGCTGGCTGTAAGATTGGCGATGCAGCCGTTTTTAAAAGTCAGGCGGGCATTGGCAATGTCTTCAAAGGGGGTAAGTACATTTATCCCCACAGATTCTATCTTTTCTAAAGGAGAATTTACCAAGCCTAAAACAATATCAATATCGTGGATCATAATATCTAGCACCGCGCCTACATCAAGTGAACGGTTAGGGAAGGAAGAAAGGCGGTGGCATTCGATGAATTTTGGGTTCTTGATTATTTTTTGGGTTGCATTAAAAGCGGAATTAAACCTTTCAATATGGCCGACTTGCAGGATAAGGTTTTGTTTTTTAGCCAGCACAATAAGACGGTCGGCTTCCTCAAGGGTGGTTGTAAATGGTTTTTCTACTAAAAGATGTATATTGTGGGCTAAAAGTTCTTCGGCTATTTTACAATGCAGGTAGGTTGGCACCGCCACGCTGGCGGCGTCTATTTTTCCGAATAGTTCGGAAATGTCGGCATAACCGGGTACTCTTAATGAACCGGATACACTTTTAAGGTTCTGGGGATTTGAGTCGCAAACTCCGGCCAGAGTGCACCCCGGGATTTGCTTATAAATTTTAGCATGAATACTTCCTAAATGCCCAACTCCGACTACGCCTACTTTAAGTTTATCCATCTGAAAAATGATAGCAGAGTAATTGTCGGCTTGCAACTATTATTTAGAAAAATGGGTCAGAAAAAATGGGGTCAGAGCTAATTTATCATGCACCTTATATATAGATAAATTAGCTCTGACCCCATTTTTTCCCTAAAAAGCATTTGCTTAAGGGTAATTATATGTTAAAATAACCTTCCTAAAGAAAGGAAAAGATGCGGGATTACCTAAAGTTGCTAAAATTTATTAAGCCATATGCGGGGAAATTTACTGTAGCCACTATCTGCATGGGTTTATCTGCTATTTTTGATGGAGTATCTTTGGCGATGATGGTTCCTCTGGCGGATAAGGTTCTTACTAACAAAAAGATCATTATACCGGCTAAATTACCCCCGTTTTTGTCTAATTTCATAGATAAAATCAATAGTTTTACTCCCGAAGCCCTTTTAAGCTATATGGCTATCGCTATAGTCCTATTATTTATATTTAAGGGATTATTCGGTTTCTTACAAAGTTATCTAATGTCTGACATTGGCCAGTCTATCGTCAGGGACATAAAAGCCAAGCTTTACAATAAATTCCAGTCACTCTCTTTGGATTATTTTACGCACAAGCGTGGCGGAGAGATGATGTCGCGGATTACTAATGATGCTAGAATTGTGGAAAACGCAGTTTCGTATGGTTCGACAGATTTAGTCTACCAAGGTCTGCAGGTGGTTATTTTTTTCTCTCTAACCCTGTTTATTTATGCAAAATTCGTTGTTTTTATCCTTCCGCCTCTAGCAATTTTAGGTTATTTAATCAGCACGGTAGGCAAGAAGCTTAGGAAGTTGTCTAAAACTTCACAGGAGAAGATGGCGGATACAAATTCTATACTTTATGAAACTATTTCTGGCGCGCGTATCGTAAAAGCTTTTAATATGGAAGAATATGAAATAAATAAGTTTAATAGGGTCAATAATGATTACTATAAGGTATCTATGAAATCGATCAAGCGTACTCTTCTTTTGAGCCCGGCTACGGAAATAGTCGGATGCCTTGCCGGAGTGTTAGTTTTTGTTCTCGGCGGAAAAGAAGTAATTGCCGGAAAAATTTCTTTTGGAGTTTTTGGATTGTTTATCGGATCGCTTTTATCTACAATCAGGCCATTTAAGAAATTAAGCCAAGTAGCTTCTTTGAATCAGCAGGCAGCAGCAGCTAGTGAGCGTATTTATGAAGTTTTGGATGCCAAACCAAGCGTAGTAGACGCTCTTTCTGCCCAGGAATTAAGGGAGTTTAAACATAATATCGTTTTTAGCGATGTTTGGTTTAATTATGGGGATAATCAAGTACTTAAGGGTATAAACTTAGATGTTCCTTATGGCTCAATGCTCGCGATTGTAGGTCCTAGCGGCACTGGCAAAACGACGCTTTTAGATTTAATCCCGCGTTTTTACGACCCTAAAAAAGGCAGGATATGTATTGACGGTATAGATATTAAAGAGGTTACTTTGAAATCTTTGCGTCAACAAATAGGTATTGTTACTCAGGAGACCATTCTTTTTAACGATACGATTAGGGCGAACATAGCTTATGGTAAATTGGGGGCAAATGAAGAAGAAATTAAGCAAGCAGCAATGCAGGCTAATGCCCATGATTTTATCAGCCGGATGCCGCAAGGGTATAATACTACCATTGGGGATAGGGGGATGCGTATCTCCGGGGGTGAGCGCCAGAGAATTGCTATAGCCCGAGCTTTGCTTAAGAATCCGCCTATTTTAATACTTGATGAAGCCACTTCTCAATTGGATTCAGAATCAGAGCGTGTTGTTCAGGAAGCTTTGGACCGGCTTATCCAGGGACGTACCGTATTTGTAATTGCCCACAGGCTTTCTACGGTAAGGAATGCCCATAAGATCGTCGTGTTGGATAAAGGGGTTGTGGTTGAGTCAGGCTCTCATAATGAGCTGATAGCTAGGGATGGTTTATATAAACGGCTGCATTTAATGCAGGAAT
>Ga0172371_10009645_pt1 | contig 13218 bp, 10 predicted proteins | sample Lak12m_FD_114543 | JGI IMG/M metagenome (GOLD analysis project Ga0172371, IMG submission 114543) | Freshwater microbial communities from Kabuno Bay, South-Kivu, Congo - kab_022012_12m | ecosystem: Environmental > Aquatic > Freshwater > Lake | place: Democratic Republic of the Congo: South-Kivu... | reverse complement strand
GCCCTTGGCCACAGCGTCGAATATCTCCATTGCCGGCACAATTGCACCGGTCTGGAAAACCTTGATGTCCAGTCGGCCGCCGCTGGAAGCCCTCACGCTGTCCGCAAAATGGATCAGTATGTCATGGAACAGAAGCCCGCCCCACGGATCGCTCATGCGCCAGGTGTACTTCTTGTCAGATGTGGTCCACTTCTTGTTCTTCCACTCCTTGGCCCGCATATCCTCGCCGAATTTCTCAATTTTCTTCGGCGCCTTTTTCTCTTGGGCGCAACACTCTTTGACCGCCACCGCTGAAAATGCCAGAGCCACAACCAGCGCCAGAACAGCAACACCGATTCTTTTCATTCTCTTTCCTCCAGGTTGAGTTAATCGTCGCTTGAATCACCGGCTTTCTGCAGACAGGCCTCCCTTTAGTCAGTCACCTCCTTTTGCTTTCCTTCCAGTCCAGTAACGGATCGTGTTGAATTGACTTCCAATGGACATCCCCTAAGGCGGTATGAACGACACTCTGCTTTCGAGGGGCAATGCGTACGAATGTTGAAGCGTCTTCCGTTGCCTCTCAAGCTTGCCGCCTCAACGTGGTGGCTGGTCCGTGTCAGTACGTAAGGACCATCCCTCCATCAAACAAGAGATCTCCGCCGATCAAGTACCTGGCAAATCGAGAGAAGCCAAACAGGAAAAGGTTGGCAACCTCGATGGGCTCCATCATCTCCTTGACACGCGACCTACCCATCATCACGTCCCTGACTACCTCTTGGGGCGTGATCCCCCTCTGTTCCGCCTGAGCCGGAATCTGGTGCAGTGCTAGTCCTGTCTTGACGAAACCGGTGCTGACTGAAAAAGATCTTATCCTGCCTTCTCCTTCGGCAGCGATGGACTGGGACAGGGCCCTCATACCAAACTTTGTGATGTTGTAGACCGGCTTGTTCACGGTGCACATGTGTCCGTGCACTGAGGACATGTTTCCGATTACGCCCGACCCGGACTCGCTTCTCTTGATATGGGAAATTGCCAACTTGGAGAGATAAAAAGGAGCCCTGAGCATGATCTTCTGCATCAGGTCGTATTTTTCCATGGGGAAATTCTCAACGGAGTCTATGTGCTGCATTCCGGCAATATTGGCCAGGAATTTGATCGTCCCCAGTTTTGCCGCCTCGGCGACCGCGTGTTCAATTTCTTCGTCTCGAGTAAGATCCGTGGGGATGAAGATCATCTGGCCTCCGAATTCTCTGGCCATCTTCTGAGTCTTCTTCCCCTCCTCCTCGTTGATGTCCAGCCCCACCGTCATGAGGTTGTTGGCCGCAGCGGCCACAGCGGTGGCTCGTCCGATCCCGCCGGCAGCGCCGGTAACTATGCAAACGTTACGAGGATTGAAATCGTCGTCCAAGAGGACGAGGATCTCCTCCCTGCTGATCTTCGGTTCGGTGATATCCATTTCTTATGCCCCGCTCTCGTCTTTGTGCTTGAGGGCTGAAAAGCAATTGTCGTACCAACAGAACCTTGGCCTCAACCGCGACCTAAACGGTCCGCCGCCGACGGCTGCAACCGCGGAGTTTAGTGGAACCGGCCCTGATTTAGGGATTGAGAAACTTGGCGGAAAAGGAGTATAAGGTGTGTATCCGATCTGAGACATGTAGCATCGCTGATACCGGGAGCCGAAAAATGCCTGCCTCCAGACTCAGCCGCCCGAAGCCAAAGAAAGAACAACAGATCCGGCAAGCCCCATCCCGCCCCATGATGGGCACCAGTGAAAAGCTTGAAGTCCTGGAACGGATCCTCGACAACATCTACAACGGAGTCATGGTCACCGACTCGCACGGCTTCATAACTCATTTCAACAGCGCGTACGGCAAATTCTTGAGCGTGGATCCTAAAGAACAGATCGGAAGACACTGCACCGAAGTGGTGGAGAACTCCCGGATGCACATAGTGGCTCAAACGGGCATCGCGGAGATCAACAAGACCCACCGCATCAGGGGTCAGGACATGGTGGTCCAGCGCATTCCCATCAAGAAAGACGGCAAGGTGATAGCCGTTTACGGCCAGGTGATGTTCAAGGACGTCAGGGATGTTGGGAAGCTTGCCAGGAAGCTCTCTTTGCTCGAATCAAAAGTTGAACTTTACGAGAAGGAATTGATCTCCCTCAGGTCAACCCGCTACACGATGGACAGTATAGCGGGCGAGAGCAAGATCATAGAGAATCTCAAGAAGGAAGCTCTTAGAGCGGCTTCTACCCATTTACCGGTCCTTGTGTCCGGCGAATCGGGCACAGGAAAAGAACTCTTCGCTCAAGCGATACACCATGCCGGTCCCCGGCGGCTCTATCCGTTTGTTCGCATCAACTGCGCGGCCATTCCCAGGGACCTCATGGAATCCGAACTCTTCGGGTACGAACAGGGCGCTTTCACCGGTGCCCTGTACAAGGGTAAACCGGGAAAGTTCGAACTCGCTCACATGGGAACCATATTCCTTGACGAAATAGGCGACTTGCCCATGGAGATGCAGCCCAAGCTGCTCCGCGTCCTCGAGGAAAAAGAGTTCGAGCGGCTTGGAGGGAACTCTCTGATCAGGGTTGATTTTCGACTGATCGCGGCGAGCAATCAGAACCTTGAAAAGATGGCCTCGGAGGGCAAATTCCGCAAAGATCTCTACTACCGGCTCAGCGTAATCACTCTGCAAATTCCCCCGCTCAGGGAACGCAGGGACGACATAATGCCGCTTTCACGGCGGATTCTCCAACAGATCGTTCAGGACATACCCTTGCCCGAGATAAAGATTGATCCGCAAGTGGAGCGGGTCTTCCTCAATCACGATTGGTCCGGCAACGTCCGGGAACTCTCCAACGTGCTCGAAGGGATTTGCTCATCGCTTGAGGGAGACACGATCACGTTGGCGGACCTGCCTTTCAGGCTGCACCGCGGCAAGAGGAACGCTTTCAAGTCCGACAGATTTTCCCTCAAAGAAATCCAAAACAAATCGGAAGAGGAGGCGATCAGCTACGCTCTGGAGGCTGCAAACAACAACAAGAGGCTGGCATCGGAGATGCTGGGCATCCACCGGACGCTGCTGTATAAGAAGCTCAGGAAGTACGGTATGACTTGACGGCAAACTTCCCGCTTTCGGGACGCAGAAAAGGAGCTGAGTCATGAAGAAGTCATATGCCGTGATCTTGCTCGTGGCCGCGGCTGCCGTATTGGCCGCGTGCGCAGTCGCAACTGCGCAAGAGGTCCAGCTGAAGAGCTACCCTGTGAGCGACTTGGACAAAGTGATAACCAAGAACGACGTCGCTGTGGACAAAGAGAACTCCTCGGATGGAAAAGGGTCGCTGAAGATTACCGCGAAAGAGCCTCGGACGATCCGTCTTTTCGAGACCGGTGAACTGGGGGTGGACAATGCACGGCTCATATACAAAGCCCGACTTCGGACCGAGAGCGTGAAGGGGCGAGTCTATCTCGAGATGTGGTGCCATTTCCCGGGAAAGGGAGAGTTCTTTTCCCGGGGGCTTGACAGTCCCGTATCCGGCACCACGGGTTGGGTTACGGCGGAGACACCGTTCTTTCTCCAGAAGGGCGAAAGACCGGATAACGTGAAGCTCAATCTGGTGATTTACGGGACCGGAACGGCTTGGATAGACGATATAAAGCTATTCAAGGCGCCACTGCGCTGACGAAGAATCCTTGACGCAGGCCGGACGGACTACGGCCGGCCGCTCAGCCGCGCGGGGCGAACTTCCCAGGGATATGTCAATTCTTCACAAGGAGGTCCGTCATGCACGCGGATCCCGAATTTCTCGAAGCCTGCGCCAGAAACCAGGTGGATAAGGTGAAATCCTTTCTGGAGAAGGGCGCCGGCGTAGACTGGAAGGGAAAAACAGGCAGAACGGCCCTGTTGGAGGCCGGCAAGCAAGGACACCACTACGTATGCGAACTACTTTTGGAAGCCGGTGCTGAAGTTGATCTTGCGGACGACTCGGGCCGAACCGCTTTACTCGATGCCTGCGCAGGAGGGCACTTCCTGGTAGCGGACCTGCTCCTGGATAAGGGAGCCGACGCCAACCACGTAGACTCGGTGGGCAGAACAGCGCTGCTCGACGCGGCCCGGGGAGGGCACGATTTTGTGGTGGACCTGCTGCTTGACCAGGGAGCGGAAGTGAACGCGCGGGACGAATTCGGTGTAACCCCCCTCATGGAAGCTGTACAGAAAGCTCATCAATATGTCGTGGACAGGCTTCTGACATGGGGCGCGGACGTCAACGCGGCGGCAGCCCGCAAGGAGACTGCTCTATGGATGGCCGCGGAACACATTGCCCGGCATTATCATGGTGTCATGGCTTCCCTTTTGGAGAAAGGGGCGGAGGTCAACGTCCGGGACGGACAATTGGCAAGGACGCCGCTGGATTCAGTCTATTTGCTGGTTGACATGCTCAGGGCTCACGGAGGCAAAAGAAGCTCCGAGCTGAAGTAATTACTTTGAAGAATTCGTCTAAGCGGGAGACAGCCTCCCTTCCGACAAGCGTAGAATCCTTGTGGTGAAGGACTGTACCTGCTCCAGGTTGTGAGTTGTGAGAATGATGGTCTTGCCCTCACTCCTGTTGAGTTCCAGGACAATCTCCTCGGTTCTCTTGACGCTCTCCACATCCATGTGGTTGGCCGGCTCGTCAAGTAGGAGCACCTCAGGATCAAGAACCAGAGCCCTTGCGAGAGCCACCCGCTGGGATTCGCCTCCCGAAAGGGCCAGAGCATAACGGTGCTCGAAACCGCCCAATCCGACCTTCTCCAGCGCAGCAGATGCTTTTGTCCTTGCGAATCGGCCGGAAACTCCCCTTATCTTGAGACCCGATAACACGTTGGCCAGAACCGAAGTGTGGAAGAGATACGGGTTCTGCAGCAAGAATCCTACTCTCCTGCGGAATGGTATAAGGTTTTCCCTCTTTGCTGTCTCCCCGAACAAAAGGATGCGCCCCCTCTGTGGAGTCTCCACGAATGCCAGAATTTGAAGGAGGGTCGTCTTGCCGGAGCCGTTGGGACCGACAAGGGCCACGATCTCCCCTTTACCGATCTCAAAACGATCCACGCAGAGAACCTGGCGCTCTGCGTAGGAAAAACGGAGATCTTCAACTATATAAGCGGGAGTCATATCCTGCGCCCCTGAAGGAGGAAAAGGAGTCCGTTCACTGCGAAAGCCACCGCCAGGAGGACGATTCCCAGCGCCAAGCCCAGTTCGAATTCTCCTTTACTGGTTTCCAATGCGATGGCTGTGGTCATGGTCCTGGTGAAGCCCTTGATGTTCCCTCCAAGCATCATGGCAATCCCCACCTCGGAGATCACACGACCGAAAGCCACAACTATTGCTGCGGTGACCGCGAAACGGGCCTCCTTGAGGATCATCCAAGCCTGCTGGGCCGGCGTCGCGCCGAGCAGCTTGCAGGTGAGAAACAGCCGTTTGTCCAGCCCCTGGATGGCGGCCAGGGAGAGATTCACCACTATGGGAACGGAGAGCGCAAACAACCCCAGAACCATTCCCGATGGAGTGAAGAGAAGGCCCAGTTCGCCCAGGGGCCCCCGGCGGCTCAACACCGCATAGAAGAATAGCCCCACCACCACGGTCGGCAACGCCATCGAGGTGTTCAGCAGCACGATGAGGCCCTGCCTACCCGGAAAACGCCTCAGCGCAATCAGAAGCCCCAGGGGCACCCCCAGGATCGACGCGAAAAAAGTCGCCTCTGCTGACACCTCAATCGAGATGCGGACAATGAGATAGACTTCGGGATCAAATCCGAAAACGAGACCCAGAGCACTCTGAAAAGCGCCGATGAGAAAATTCACTCGATCACCGTTTTGTACCCATCCGACGTCGAAAAATCAAACTCCGCAGCGCGCCCGAAATTTATGCCTCTTGCCAAGAATGACGCTCGTTTGGCTCAGAGAGACTTACTCCCTTGAGAGTAACAAGGGCGCTCGCGTCACCCCGGCGAACGCCGGGGTCCAGAAGAGTTCGGCTAACAGGCCTCTATCTGGATCCCGACCTCCGTCGGGATGACCAAATTAGAGTTTCTTAATGAAAGCACCAACCCGGTTGTTTTCATGTTCCGTTTACGATGACACCCTTCCCCATGAGTCACTCAGGGATAGAAGGGGATCGCTATTTCTTTGCGTCCGGAAAGAAGAGCTGCTTGCCGTTCTTCTTAAAATCGGCAATGATTTTCTGGCCTTCCGGGCCGGTAAGATAGTTTATGAATTTGTCGGTCATTTCTTTGTTCACATTCGGGTGTTTCTTGGGGTTCACGGCTATTACTCCATAGGGGTTGAACAGAGATTTGTCGCCCTCCAGGAGTATCGGCAGGTCTATCTTGCCCTCAAAAGCGATGAAGGTCCCTCGGTCTGCGAGGGTGTAGCCTTTCTTATCAAAGGTCATCTGGATTACCGCGCCCATACCCTGGCCTGCCGCAATGTACCATTTACCTTCGGGCTTGATCCCGGCTTCTTTCCAGATCAGTTTCTCCTGCTGATGAGTCCCGGATTCGTCGCCGCGGGATATGAAATCCGCCTTGCTTGCCGCGATCCTCTTGAAAGCCTCGACAGCGGAGTTGGTTCCTTTAACCTTGGCTGGATCTTCCTTGGGCCCAATCAAAACGTAATCGTTGTACATCACGTCCCTGCGATCAACTCCGAAGCCGTCCGCCACGAACTTGTCCTCCAGCCCCCTGGCATGGACCAGAACAACGTCCACGTCGCCGTTTTCTCCAAGCTTGAGAGCCTTGCCGGTACCGACGGAGATCACGTCAACCTTGACGTTGTTTGCTTTTTCGAACGGCGGCAGCAAGACTGCCAGTAGGCCGGAGTTTTCGGTGCTGGTAGTGGTGCTGAGCCGGAGCCTCGAATCCGCCCCTGCATCGGCCACGATGACTGCGGCAAGAGCTATGGTGCAACAAAGGGCTAGAAACTTTCTCATTAGCACTTCTCCTTTACAAATCAATGGGGTTAGTCATCGAATTTCTTGGCGTATTCCGCGTCGTTGTACAGACCCTGACCGTGTTTGTCGCGGCCGTAATCTCGGATTATCTTCTGGCCTTCGTCCGAAGCCACGAAATCAATGAACTTGCTTGCCCACTCCTGGCCCGGGGCGGAGTCTTTCGGCAGGCACAGTGCGTGGTAAGTGTTCACAAGAAACTTGTCACCACGAAACAGGATCTTGAGGTTGGGGACGTCCTTCCCTTCAGCAACCCAAGTGCTGCTGTCAGTCATGAAGTAACCTCTCTCATCGTTTGCCCTCTTCAGGGTTGCACTCATGAAGTCCTTCGTGACTATGTACCAGGGTCCTGCAGGTTCGATGCCTCCCTTCTTCCAGATCTGCATCTCTTTCTTGTGTGTGCCGGAGTTGTCCCCGCGCGAGAAGAACTTGGAATTTGATTTGGCTATCAACCCGTAAGCCTCGGCAGCCGATTTTGCGTCTGAGATCTTGGCAGGATCCTCGGCCGGACCGACGATAAAGAATTCGTTAGAGCCGATAAGAACGCGCTTTGTGGCCCATCCTTCTTCCACTGCCTTTTTTTCCGCAGCGGGAGCATGGACCATTATCATGTCAACGCTCTTGTCCTTGAGCATCTTAAGCGATACACCCGATCCGGCTTTGAGCCAGCAAAGTCTGGTGTTGTACTTGGACTCGAAAGCTTTTCCCAGGGCTTTAAGCAGGCCCAGTTCGCCGGGACTTCCGGTTGCCAGAGAGAAGGCGTTCGGGCCGTCGCCGTAAGTCTCGGTGCATTTCTGTTCAGCCAAGGGCTGCGACACCAATGCCAGCACGAAAATGATCGCCAGTCCCGCAAACGTGCAAGACTTCATTGTCACCTCCCAGTGTGGAAGACTCTTACAAATCAACGAGGCACAGAGGTCCTTGATTCGCACGGAATTATCTTGACCTTGCTACGCAGGGCCGGTCGGCAGCTTGGTTGATCACGAATAGGGAATAACATCTCGGCGGAGGTCTGTCAATACAGACTTAAGTCGAGGAAGACTTATGGCTCCGCTGACATAGCACCGACTTCAATTCATGACTCGTCCGCCGCGGTGTCCACACTGAGCACTCCCCACTCACAAATTGCTCAAGGGCTTACCAAGCTGGTGGACCGGCAGCCACACGGTAAATACCGTTCCTTCTCTGTCCGACTTGACTGAAATGGAGCCGTGGTGATCCTCTATGATGTTCTTGGAGAGAGTGAGACCGATCCCGGTGCCGTAATCCTTGGTAGTGTAGAACGGGCTGAAAATCTTGGATAATTCGTCGGGAGGGATTATTCTGCCATGGTTGCGGATCTTCATCTCGAAATAGGTTTCAGCTTCCAGGCCTCCGGTCTCCTGGGCTTTTCCGCTGGGAATGGATGCCCCGGTCTCCACTCTTATCACCTCGTTTGGCAGGGACGCCTCGACAGCGTTAGATACAAGATTCCTTACTACTTGCTCGAACCTGAGCGAGTCCACACTGATTTCACCTACTTCTGAGCCGAGACTGGTCTCCAATCGCAATCCTTTTTCCTTCATCCTGTCCTCGTGAACTTCGAGGACTCTTTCGATCAGTTCGTTAGGGTCAATTTTTTCCGGATGGACCCGCTCATGCCTCGTGAATTCGATGAGTTTGTCCAGTATCTTTTCGAGCCTATGGACTTCGGAAATGATTATGTTGCAGGCCTCGCGGTGATCCTGGACGTGCGCCGGGTCGCAGGCGTCTATTTGCCGTACCATCCTGCGGGCAAATCCGCCTATGATGGCCAGCGGCTGTCTCAATTCGTGGGCCACCTCGGCAGTATGGTCACCGATAGCTTTTGATTTTCCCGACTGGACTATGTGCTCGTACAGCTCGTCAATGATCTTGATTTTCTCCAGGAGTTCTTCCCTCGAGGCCTTCAGTTCATCTTCCAGTTGTTTCCGGCGGGTTATGTCCCGCATCACTCCTTCGTAACGCCGTAAGCCGTTCTCTTCCGAGTAAGTCGGTTTGCACCTTATTCGAGCCTGTTTGCGTTTGCCGTGGATGTCCAAGATGCCGACCTCTTCATCCCAGATGGAATCCACGTTGAGCTCGAACATCCTTTGAATCCGTGTCAGATCTTCGGGAACTATATGCTCCGCAAGCTGTGTCTCCAGGATGTCGCGCACGTGACAGTCCAGGAACCGCTCTACCTGGACGTTAATGTAAGTAAACCTGCCCTCATTATCGAGTATAAAGATCACATCAGGCACGTTTTCCACCAGCATCCGGTAGCGCCGTTCCGAGTCTCTCAGCCATTTGTCCACTCGCCTGCGTTCGTTGAGTTCCCTTTGGAGCGACGCGGTCTTTTCTGCAATCTCTCGTTGGAGCTCATCGGTGTGGATGATGATCTTTCCCGCTAGGGGCCTCACCAGAAGGACCATCCCCAGAGTTCCCAGGAGGATTAGCCCTACTATAATATGAACCGTGGCCAGTATTTGACTCTTGACCGGAGCGTACAGCTCGTCCTGGTCAATCCTGAGCGCTATCCCCCAGTTGGAGCCTCTTATTGGTCCGTAAGCTATTACGTCGTTGCCGTCTCCATCCTTTTCGGGCAGCTGAATGCCGGTTCTCTTGTTAGAGGCCTTCACCAGAGCCGAACCCAGCGAAGAATCCACGGACAGGGTCTTGGAAATCCTGAATCCGTTCTCCCTGAAAGGAAAGAAGATCTTGACCTGATCCCCGTCAACAACTCCGAGAATCGTTTCGCCGGTCTTGCCCAGTCCCGTATAATCTTCGACGATGCGTTCCAGTTTGAACAGTCTGAACAGTATGATATCCGCGCCCAGTAACCTGGCTTGGGAGTCCAGAATGGGCGCTTGAACCACCAGGTAGAGATATCTTCCCAGAGTTATGGGACCGGAAAAGGAGGCCTCGCTGGAGACAGGATCAGGCAGGTTCAAGAATTCTTGGGGTATGTCCAATCCAGCCTGGACCACGACATGCCCCTTTTCATCCAGACGGGTTACGCCCCACACTTCTTGGGCGTGGCTCATGGCATCCAGGAGCGAGGGCTGAGTGGCGGCAATGAGTTCCAGCCGACCAATCTTGCCTTCGTTGTATTCCAGCAGTCTTTCTCGTGTGGTGAGGTCGGCGGCTATTTGCAGGCCCACATCTTTGGCTCGTGCGAGGAACTCCTCCACGGCAATGCTCTTGGCGCTCAGAGCGAGGGAAAGGCTTCTTTTTTCCTCGGTTTTCAGGTACGTGTAAAGCGGCACTATACAGGCCGCTGCCACGATGACGGCGACCGTGAAAATCCCCAGAGCTGAGGATATGATAATTGCTTTCTGTAATCTTCTTGCGCGATTCTCGACCGCCATTCCAGGGTCTCTTATTCCGGGCGCTGATGGGATGGGGGTCCGTTTCAGACCAGAACCCATTATAACAAGCCAACCCACATAAAAGATACTTGAATAAGAGCGGATGAGTGACGTTTCGGCAAGAGCCGTATATGTGTCAACGCCAACCTGGATCAAACGCTGAAGAGAAAAACTCAACGTCGGTGTCTGATTCCAAGCTTTCTGTCTATGTCCCGAATCCTTTGAATATCAGTCTTCATGTCCCGAACGCTATTGTTGATGTTTCTCATGCTCCGGTCTATGGATCTATCAATTCTGTTGATGCCTCGCGTTCGCGAGTTCACTCCGACATCCCCGCGAGGCACATAATAATATAGAACAGCCGGCCTTCGAGGGAACTTGTGGCCGCATTTGTCGCACTCGTTGGCCCCGATGGTCATCTGGCAGCACCGCGGGCATCTCCGAATGTCTCCTGCTTCGTCCAGCGGTTGGCACGTCGAGGAAGGGGGCGCTTCACCTGCGGTCTCGGCAGCTTCTTCGGCCCACACCACCGGCACTGGCGTACAAAGGACAGGAGCTACCGACAAGATCGTGGAAACCAAAAAGGCGAAGTGGATTGAACCGAGATATTTCATTGCTGGAATGACTTTTCCACCCGGACGTCAGAGGTTCACGGGTTGGCGATGCGAGGGGTCTAAACCGCGCCGTGGGAACTCAATAGAGTCACTACGTCGAGGAGCCCTCTGGCCAGAGCTTTTGCCAGAGCGGTTTTCCCCGCCTTGTCCTCCACGTTGGGATTGGCTCCCCATTCAAGGAGCATTTGTATGGCTTCCAGGTTGCCCTTGGAACAAGCCCACATAAGCGCGGTCCGTCCCTCGTTGTCACACGCATCAATCTCAGGCCCGGTTGCAAGGATCTCCTTCAAGATGTCTGCCTTGGCGCTTGCACAGGCCCACATGAGGGCGGTGCGCCCGGTGGCGTCCGACGTGTCTATTACGACATCCTCTTCCAGGAGGAGCGTTACCATTTCCGGTGTCCCGTACAGACAGGCCCACATGAGAGCTGTCCGCCCCCCATCGTCCTGGATATTCACGTCTGCGCCGTTGTTCAGCAGTATGCGCACCATCTGCAACCTGTTCTTGAAGCAGGTCCACATGAGCGGTGTTCTTCCCGACTTGTCTCTGGCGTTGACGTCCGCTCCGGCATTCAGCAACAGCATTAGATCTTTTACATTGCCCCTTACGCAGGCGTCTATAAGGGCCTCCACCTGTCCGTCAACCAGATCAATGATGACCGTCGGGGTCATTGCGTCCTGCTGTCCAGGCGCGGCCGCCGGAGCCTTCACGTGATTACCGGAGGCGGGGCCCGCGACTCTGGGCTGAACCTGAACGCCGGCTCCCGCAGATATCAGAATATCAACCACCTCGGTGTGCCCTTTTACAGAAGCCCACGCCACGGCGGTCAAACCTGCCTTGTCGCGCGCATCCAGGTCCGCCCCCTTTTCAACCAGGCAACTGACCACGTCGGCATATCCTTTGTAAGACGCTCTCATCAGAGGGGTGAGTCCTACGCTATTCCTGGAATTCACGTCCGAACCGGAATCCAGGAGAACCTTGGCCACCTCCGCGTGTCCTGACGAGCACGCCTTCATCAGAGCCGTCTTGCCGTCTTTGTCGGTCAAAGAGACTTCCGCTCCTTGCTCTAAAAGGAGTTTCACGGCTTCTGTATACCCCTTGAAGGAGGCTCTCATCAGTGGCGTAAGCCCGTACCTGTTGCGGCCGTTGACGTCCGCGCCGGAGTTCAGAAGGTTCTTGATCTCTGCCAGTTCGCCGCTTCCCGCTGCTTCGATGAGCTTCAGATTGACGTCTCTTTCCCCGCTTGGCACTAGGAGTCCTCGATCCAGCGTCAGCTCAAGGGTTTCCGTGTAGCCGCCATCAGAGGATTCGATCATGGCCTCGATGGTTTTTTCAGCTTCCGAACTTACTTTAGCTCCGCTTTCCAGAAGCAGTTCCACTATCTGGTCGTGCCCCTCCTGGGATGCCCAGGTCAAGGCGGTCAGCCCGGCACGGTCTTCCACATCCAGGTCCGCCGAGCGACTCAGCAGCTGGCCCACCACTTCGGCTCGGCCCGCGCGGGCGGCCCACATCAGGGCTGTCCGTCCGCCTCTGTCCTGGGCGTTGATTTCCGCTCGTCCTTCGAGCAGTGCCTTGGCCGCTGCGGCGTATCCTCGATCCGCCGCCACCATCAGGGCCGTCCAACCCGCTTCGTCGGCAACGTTGGGATCGGCGCCCTTTTCAAGGAGCAGCTCCACTGCCTCCCTGTAACCCGCGTAAGACGCTTTGGTGAGGGCGGTTCGACCTGCCTTGTCCACCGCGTTGACGTCGGCTTCTTTCCTCAGCAGGAAGTTTATCATGCCCAGATTTCCCGCATACGCGGCTCGCATCAGGGCAGTCCATCCCGCGTCATCCCGAGCGTCCACCTTCGCTCCCCGTTCCAGCAGGCGGGTCATCATCCGCAGATTGCCGGCTATCATGGCCAGCATCAGAGCCGTCTTTCCTTTCTTGGCGCCCGAGTCTATTTTTGCGCCGTACTCCAGCAACACCTGGAGCATCTCCATCCGGCCGTACTGGGCACAGAGCGGCAGCGGCCTATTCCCCTCCTCATCGGCGATTTCCGGGTCTGCCCCCTTGATGAGAAGCATCTTCGCCACCGTCCTTTGATCAGCCAGACAAGCGACCATCAGAGCGGTGGAGCCTTTCTGATCTCTGGCGTTGACGTCAGCCCTGGCTTCCAGCAGGACCTTCACCACCTGAGGGTTCCCCGTGGCCGCAGCCCTTATGAGGGCGGTGCTACCGGCTTCGTCCCTGGAGTTGACGTTCACTCCCTTGTCCAGCAGTTGTTT
>Ga0172371_10009641_pt1 | contig 13220 bp, 16 predicted proteins | sample Lak12m_FD_114543 | JGI IMG/M metagenome (GOLD analysis project Ga0172371, IMG submission 114543) | Freshwater microbial communities from Kabuno Bay, South-Kivu, Congo - kab_022012_12m | ecosystem: Environmental > Aquatic > Freshwater > Lake | place: Democratic Republic of the Congo: South-Kivu... | reverse complement strand
TCAGCAACAGCGGCCGGTGGATGCAGTGGCGGTACAAAGGCGCCGATGCGCCGGGCGATGCGCGGCCTGACGCCGACATCATGAACCTTATTTTCGCCGAACTGAAGAAGCTCTATGCGTCCGAAGGAGGCAAGTACCCCGAACCGATTCTGAACCTCCGGTGGGATGAGTATCTTCACGAGGGCGAAGTCGACGCCGAGGCCATTGCGAAGGACGTCAACGGCCAATTCTTGGCGGATGTGACGCTGGCCGACGGCAAGAGTTACAAGAAGGGCGAACTCGTGCCCAGCTTCGCCATGCTTCAAACCGACGGAACCACGTCGAGCGGTTGCTGGGTGTACGCCGGCTCATTCACACAGGATGGCCAGAACAAGTCGAAGAAGCGCGTCCGCGAAACGTCGGGCATCGGGCTTCATCCGGACTGGGCCTGGTCGTGGCCGGTTAACCGGCGCATCCTGTACAACCGGGCCTCGGTGGACGTAAACGGCGTGCCGTACAATCCGCGCGTACCGGTTGTTGCGTGGGATGCGAATGCGGGGAAATGGGTGGGAGACGTGGTGGACGCGCCCGCGACGATCCCGCCGATGGCGCAAGCCGGCGGCAAATTGCCTTTCATCATGAACGAGGAAGGCGTGGGGCGGCTTTGGACGATGAAACTCGAAGACGGGCCGTTCCCGGAGCATTACGAACCCTTCGAGTCGCCCATCGACAACAATCCGTTCAACGGGCAGCCCTTCAATCCGGCCAGCAAGGTGTTTAAAGGTCCCATGGACAAACGGGCCGAACCGGGAGGAACCGAGTTCCCGATCGTCGCCAGCACGTATCGTCTCACCGAACATTGGCAGACCGGCGTCATGACGCGGAATTGTCCGTGGCTGCTTGAACTCCAGCCGCAGATGTTCGTCGAGATGAGCGAAACACTGGCCGAAGAGAAGGGCATCCGGGCCGGCGACGTCGTCGAGGTGAAGAGCGCGCGCGGCGCCGTACTGGCGGTCGCGATTCCCACCAAACGCTTCAAGCCCATGACCATCATGGGCAAGACGGTGCATGCGGTGGGCATGCCGTGGTGTTTCGGATGGAAGACGCCGAATTCCGGCGACAGCGCGAACCTGCTCACGCCGAACATCGGCGATGCCAACACGATGATCCCCGAAACCAAGACCTTTCTCGTCAACATCGAAAAAGCCCCTGGCAAGACCCTGCGGACGGTACCCGAATTGTCCGCTACGAGGAGAGCCTAATGAGCCTGTCCGTCCTGGTGGATACAACGAAGTGCATCGGCTGCCGTTCATGCCAAGTTTCCTGCAAGCAGTGGAACGGATTGCCGGCGGAACGCACCCATATTGAAGGCCGCGACACCGGCTATCAGAATCCCGTTTCGCTGTCGGCGCATACCTATACGATGGTGAGTTTTCGTGAGATCGCCGAGCCTTCGGAGCCCAGCGGTTTCAAACGGGTCTTCGCCAAACGCCAGTGCATGCACTGCGAGGAGCCTGCCTGCGTGTCGGCCTGTCCGGTGACGGCGCTGCGCAAGACGGCAGAGGGCCCCGTCATATACGACGGCAACAAGTGCATGGGCTGCCGGTACTGCGTGTGGGCGTGTCCCTTCGGAGTTCCTACCGCGGACTGGGACTCGCTCACGCCAACCATTCGCAAATGCACCATGTGTTTCGATCGCGTCACCGGCAGCATGGATATCGCGGACCTGAACGGACAACCGGTGGCCGCCGAAGCGCACGAACGGTATGCGGCCAGCGGGCAAACGCCCGCATGCGTGAAGGCATGCACTACGGGCGCCCTTCGGTTTGGCCAGCGAGACGACCTTCTGAAGTCCGCGTGGGAACGTGTCCGCTCGATGCCGGACCGGTACGTGCAGCACGTCTACGGGGAACACGAAGTGGGAGGCACCTCGTATCTGTATCTGGCGGCGGTGCCCTTCGAGAAAGTGGGATTCCGCCACGACCTCGGCACCTATGCCGCTCCGCAGTACTCGTCGGTTGCGCTGGGTCTCGTGGCGCCCGCGGCAATGGGACTCGGTGGTCTGCTCACCGCTGTATACATGCTCCAGCAACGCAAGGCGAAACTGGCGGCGGCGGAAAGCCCCGCAGGGAAGGAGTGAACCATGCATCATGAACATGAGATCGTTTCCGCCCGGCTGGTGACGTGGAGGCTTGTGCTCCTTGCATTGCTGATGGCGGCCGGGGCCGTGGCCTTTGCGGCGCGCTTCCTGTATGGGCTTGGCGAAACAACCAACCTGAGCGACAACTACCCGTGGGGCTTGTGGATCGTATTCGACTTGGTATGGATCGCATTGGCGGGTGGCGCGTTCGCAACGGCCGGTTTGGTATATGTGTTCATGGCACGCGAATTCCACCCGCTGGCGCGCCCGGCGGTTTGGATGGGATTCCTGAGTTACTCGTTCGTCGTGGTGACGCTTCTAGCGGACCTCGGACGGCCGTGGAATTTCTACCACCTCATCCTGCAGCGCCCGGAGCACTCCGCCATGTATGAGGTGTCGTGGTGCGTCGGCCTGTACGTAACGATACTCGCGCTTGAATTCGCACCGACGCTGTTCGAGCGCTTCAAGTGGGTGAAACTCCATGAGCTATGGCGCACGTGGTCACCGATCTATACGGTGGCCGCATTATCGGCGTTCGTCTTTCTGATGTCGCATAGTCTTGCCATGGCGGCTGCGGCCTTGGCCGTCTTCACGGCAGTCGCCCGCCTTACGCGCGATTCGCACCGGGAAAGCGGCGTGCCGATTATCCTGATCGTCGCGGCCGTGACCTTGTCCACGATGCACCAATCGTCGCTCGGTTCGATCTTCCTGCTCATGCGAGACAAATTGAGCGCCTTTTGGTGGTCGCCCGCCATGCCGGTTCTTTTCTTCTTCTCGGCGGTGGTTTCGGGATTCGCGCTCGTCATGCTGATGGATGTGGCAATCTCGTTCTTCTTCCGGCGGCCATACCAGTGGAACATGCTCTCGAACATGGGCAAGATCCTGTGGGGCGTGCTGGGCGTCTACCTCGTCTTGCGATTCGCGGACGTAATCTATCGCGGCCAGCTTGGAGCCGTTTTCGCGCGTGTCGGCGGCGTGGCCGTCGCCGCGGGCCATAGTGGCGATTTTGGCTGGGGCGGCGCGGCAAAAAGCGCGGACTACCGCCATATCCTATTCATCATCGAAATCGTCGTGGGAGGCATCATCCCCTTGGCGTTGCTTTCATTCGAAACGCTCCGGAAGAAACGTGCGCTCCTCATCGGCAGCGCCGTACTGGCATTGAGCGGTGTTGTATTCAATCGGCTCAACGTCGTCCTGCTGGGCATGAACCTGCCCGGTACCCAGCCCGGCGGACTGGTCGGAACATACCATCCGAGTCTCGTGGAATGGGTGTTGTCCATATCGCTGATTGCCGCGGCTCTGTTCTTCTTCGCGACCGGCGTGAAACTGCTGCCTATCCTGCCCAAAGTCCATCGGTCCTACGAAAACGCATGAACGCTGCACACGAATGCTGGAGACGGAACCTCGAAGGGCTGGAACGGCTTGGCCGTGTCGGCCATGTTCCACCGGAGTACTTGGCGCTTCGCGTGGCCTTGTACCGTGCGCAGACCGCCGTGTACGACGCGTTGGCCGGCGACACACCCGCACCGATGCCGCTTCAAGCCGGAACCCTCCGATTCGATCCGGCGGCCATGGCCCGCATTCTGGCGTCCGCCGCTGCCTCGCTCGATTCGGATACACCCGCGGCACGGGATCTTGCCCGGTTGATTGCCGGGCCGGCTGAATTGCCCGCACTGGCCGGCGCGGCCATGTTCGGACCTGGCTGGAGCCGTCTGAAGGAACTTGCGGCCAAGTACGCTGTATCCGAGGAGACGGCCCTCTTCTTTGGGCGTGCATGCGGCGCGCCCTATGTATGCAAGGCGGTGGCCCAGTCCGCCGAAATGACGGGCGACAACAACGACGCATGTCCCTACTGTGGCTCGCCACCGGGACTTGCCCTGTTGCAGGGCGAGGATGGACATCGGGTGCTGGTGTGCGTGCTGTGCGGACGCAAGCGAGCGTTTCCCCGAATGAAGTGCCCTTTCTGTGGGAAGGAGGGCGTCTTGGAAACCATCCGGGATGCCGACACCACGGCACGGTGGATCGAGGGATGCGGAACTTGCGGCGGATACTTGAAGGCCATGGATGCCCGAACGGCCGGCGCCTCCGATCCGGTGTTGCCGCTGGTCGAGTCGGTGGCAACGCTTTACCTGGACCTGATCGCGGAGAAAGAAGGTTTCCGGCGCGGAATGCCCTATGTCGCGCTCAACTGAATACAGAGGTGAATCTCGTGCATCTCGTTGAAAAGCCGTGGATCGCGCCCGGCGAATCGCAAACCATTCGCCCGGATGCCGCCGCTATCGTGCTCGCCGGTGGAAACAGTACGCGCATGGGCCAGGACAAGCGCTTTCTTGCGTTCCGCGGGCGTCCGCTCATCGAACACGTTTGCGATCAACTCCGGGGGCTATTTCCGGAAATCCTGCTCGCCGCGAACGATGCGCCCAAGCTTGCCTTTCTGGGCCTGCCGGTCGTCCGGGACGCCATGCCCGGACAGGGACCGCTCGGCGGAATCGCCTCCGCGCTGGCGGCTTCACATCACGATCTGAATTTCATCGTGGCATGTGACATCCCGTTCATTGACTTCATGCTCGTCAGGCGCCTGATGTACGCGGCAGCCGATTGCGATGGCGTGGTTCCGACAACGCCGGAAGGCCACCTGGAACCGTTGTTTGCCGTCTACCGTAAAAGCCTGCTCCCGGCCATATACGATGCGCTTGATCACGGAAACAGACGAATACGCGATATCTTCGGCAAGGGACGCGTCTGTACAATCCCCCTCCATCAGATCCCTGCCCCGCAGAACCTGAACACCATCGAGGATTACAGAGATTTCCTCTCGGAGAGTCTGTTCGCGCGACGGGATGCCGTCCCGGCCTGATTCGCTCTTACCGTTTTGTCAGGCCGACAGGGTTCCTCTCAGGGCGACGATATAGTCGTGCGCGATGCGGAGGTCCTCAAAGGCTTCTTCCGCCTCACACAATGGCGTCGCTTCGCCCTGGATGGCCTTGACGAAATTGATGGCCTGCTGGCGCATCGCATGAACCCATGGCAACTGTGGCACGACCTTCTCCGGCGTGGCGCCATCGCCCGGATCGCGGTATACCGCCACCTGTCCGGGGCGGTTCGACGCGAGCGGCGCGGGCAACTCAATCGATACATAGCCACGCTCGAATGCCACCAGCGCGCTCTCCTGCCAGTCGATCGTCGTGCAATACGGCGACATTTCGATCGTTCCCGGCACCCCGCTGGCGGAATGCGCCACGAACAGGATGCCCGCCGGGTCCGCATAGGACACCTTGTAGCGTTCGCCCAGCAAATGGCGCAACAGATTAACCTGGTGAATATAGTAGTTGACGAACGCGTCGTATTCCTTCTGCGTTTCAGGCCCCATATCGCTTGGCCGCGGATCGTGTTTTAATGCCGGCATCGTGTCCTGCGAATGGATCAAATCGAGGAAACCGTTCGCGATCCAATCCCCCGCCGGCATCAATAGGCGGACGTATTTCAGTTTGCCCAGTTCGCCCGACGCATTCAGCCGCGCGATTTCGTCCTTGGCATACATCGTCGCCGGGTCGCTGCGCTTGTGATAGCCGACATAGTGTTTCGCCTTGCTCGACCGCAGGGCGGCGAGGATCTTCTCGCCTGCTTCGAGCGAACAGGTCAGCGGTTTTTCCGTCAATACAGGCACGCCCGCTTTGAACAGGTCCGGCAGCAACACGCCATGGCGGCTGTATGGTTGCGACGCGACAATCCCATCGAGTTGTTCCGAGGCCAACATCGTCATGTGGTCCGGGTAGACGCGGTCGACACCATATCTTGCGGCGACTCTTCGGCCCAGTTCCCGCCGGACCTCGGCTATTGCCACCACTTCGCAATCCGCGAGCGACGCGTAGTTCTTTAGATGCGCGCATTGCCCCATGCCGCCCACGCCCACGAACCCAATTTTCACCTTGCCGCCCATGTTTCGATTGCTCCTTTCTTTCGCCCCGCCGCAACAAGCGAACGGTTCCGGCCAGCCTTGCTGGCCGTATTAGGCCATAGCCGCAGGTTCGTGCGCAACGCGCCCACCGCGCTGGCGAAGACATCTTGCAGCCCGGTACGGGACGGTGTAGTATGATCTCGATTTGAACGCGGGCAACAGGAAAGGAGACGGGGACTATGTCGGCTGCTGTGTTGATATTGATCGTCGGCGGTGTGGCGGTCGTGTTGCTGCTGTGGGTCATCGGCGTGTACAACAGTCTCGTCCGTCTCCGCAACGCGGTCAAGAATGCGTGGGCGCAGATCGATGTGCAGCTCAAACGGCGCCACGATCTGATTCCCAATTTAATGGAGACGGTGAAGGGCTACATGACGCACGAGCGCGCCACGCTCGAAAACGTCACCAAGGCGCGCAACCTGGCCGCACAGGCGTCGGGCGTCGCCCAGCAGGCGCAAGCCGAAGCCAATCTGAACCGGGCGATGTCCCAGTTTTACGTGGTTATCGAGAACTACCCCGACCTGAAGGCCAATCAGAACTTCCTGGCCCTGCAGGAGGAGTTGACTTCAACCGAAAACAAGATCGGTTTTGCGCGGCAGTTCTATAACGACCAGGTTATGCAATTCAACAACCGTATCCAAATGTTTCCCAGCAACATCGTCGCCGGCATGTGCAGTTTCGCGGAGGCCGAATCGTTCGAACTCGAGGACGCGGCCGAACGGGAAGCCCCCAAGGTAAATTTCGCCTGAGTTCACCGGAGGTGAACAGGCCGGTCAAGAGGGGACAGGCGCGCTATAGCGCGGAAAGTCATTCATGAAGGAATTCATCGTTAACATCGGCCCTATCGAGACCCGCACTGCAATCCTGGAGGACAAGCGTCTCGCCGAATTGCACATCGAGCGCGAGGAGAGCCGCAGTATCGTCGGTAACGTTTACAAGGGCCGTGTCGATAGTATCGTACCGGGAATCCAGGCGGCTTTCATCGACATCGGCTTCGAGAAAAACGGCTTCCTGTACGTGTCCGATATCGCCGGTACGGAGGGTACGGGCGATTTCGTAATCGAGGACGGCGTTGCGCAAGCCCGGACGCGCGGACGGCACAAGCCCCTCTCCATCGAGAATATCCTCAAGAAGAACCAGTACATCATGGTTCAGGTCAGCAAGGACCGCCTCGGGACCAAAGGCGTCCGCCTGACCAATTTCATCACGTTTCCCGGCCGCTACGTCGTACTAATGCCGACGGTGACCCAATTGGGCGTTTCCCGCAAGATTGAAAGTGACAAGGAACGCGACCGCCTCAAAAAGCTCCTCCAGGCGCTACGTCCGAAGAATGTGGGGCTAATCACGCGGACGGCGGGCGAAGGGGCCAAGAAATCGGACTTGCAGAATGACATCAAGTACCTCTCGAAACTCTGGGAACGCGTCAAATCGAAGATGGAAACCACCCACGGGCCAGGATTGTTATACGAGGACCTTGGTCCCGTGCTGCGGATCGTTCGCGATACGTTCACGGGCGAGGCGCAACGGCTCGTGATCGACAACGAGAGCGAGTTCGCACGCATCCAGTATTTTCTGGACATGTATGCGCCGAATCTCAAGAAACGCTGTGAACTGTACAAAGGCCAGCGGCCCATTTTCGAGCAACACGAGGTCGAACCGGAAATCGAGAAAGCGTTGCGGCGGAAAGTCAACCTCAAGAGCGGCGGCCACATCTGCATCGATCAGACCGAGGCGCTCGTCGCCATCGACGTCAACACCGGCAAATTCACCGGCAAGGGCCGCCTCGAGGAAACCGTCTTCAAGACGAATATCGAAGCGGCCGAGGAAATCGCGCGGCAAGTCCGCTTGCGCGACATGGGCGGCATCATCGTAGCCGATTTTATCGACATGGAGCAGGAACGGAATCGCCGCGAACTGATCCGCGTGTTGCGGGAAGCGCTCAAGGACGACCGCGCGAAGACGACTATTTCCGAAGTATCCGAACTCGGCATGATTGAAATGACGCGCAAGCGCGTCAAGCACAATCTTATCAAGGCGCTGTCGCAGCCGTGCCCCTATTGCGAGGGCAGCGGCATGGTCAAGTCCGTGACCACGATGACCGCGGACGTCCTGCGGCGTCTCGACAGCTTCTTCTGCCGATCGAAGGAGAAAGCCATTGTCCTGCGGACCCATCCCGACGTAGCCGAGCGACTCCAGAGTGAGAACAAGGAATTGCTCGACGCCGCGGCACACCGTTTTGCTCGCGAAATCCGAGTCGAGGCCGTCGCCGATTTCCATATTCACGATATCAAGATCGTCAATCCAAGAACGGGCAAGGAACTGAGACCGTGAATACATCCTTGAAGCCTATCATCACGCGCTGGAATGCCTGGTTGGTCGTGGGTATTGTCGCGTTCATGATTGCTGCCGCGCCGGGGTGTGCCAGTTCGCGCGAGAAGAAGTCGCCTGAGAGCATTCCCCCGGAGAAACGGCTTGAAGAAGCCCGTAAGGCGGTGGCGCATCACCCGAACGATCCGGAATGCCTGTACCGGATGGGTAATGCCCTGTTCGATCTTCAGCGTTATCAGGATGCCGTGGCGGCCTATGAGGGCGCGCTGGCCTTGGCTCCAAACCATGCGTCCGCGCATGTCAATCTCGGATTGACGCTCAAGCGTCTCAGCCGTCTGCCGGAAGCGATCGCGCATTACGAGGCGGCCCTCGCCATCGATCCGAACGACCTTATTACATTGCGGGATCTGGCCGCCGCACAGGAAGCCAAAGGGGATTTGGAAGCGGCCTCGAAGACGCTTGCGCGACTCCTGGAACTTCAACCGGACGACGTGCAGGTCATGTCGCGCCAGGCAAACGTTCTCTTCAAATTGCAGCAATACGAGGAAGCCGCGAAGCTATTCGAGAAGGTTCTCAAGGCAGACCCCGGCCTTTCCGACGACTATTATAACCTTGGCCTCTGCCACTTCTATCAGGACAAGTATGATGCCGCGTTACGAACGTGGCTGGCCGCGCTGGCACACGAGCCTCGGAACCGTTCCGTGAACAAAGGGCTGGCGGTCCTCTACTGGAAACGCCACGAATACAAGCAGGCGTGGGATGCCGCCGCCAAATGCCGGAGCATGGGCATTCCGCTCGATTCAGACTTTCTCGAAAGCCTTCGCAAGGACTCCGGCCTCTCCGGCCCCGCGCAGGATGTCCCGTCCGGGAAATAGAACCGCCCTCCCGATGGTTTCAAGAACAAGTCGAACGTGCAGTTGATGAAACTTTCGTTTCGAGATGAATCGCAAGGGCCGAATTTGGACGCAGTTGACATATAGCACACACAGATGGCATAGTTGAATGGACGGTTTTCAAGGGCGTGCGCAGACCGTCGCGATCGAATCGAAATGGCAGCGCCGGTGCGGTGTTTGTTACCGGCAATAATCTTGGGAAGGAGCGTGTAAGATGAATCGTTCTTCGTTGTTTGTGTTTGGCGCCCTCCTGTTGTCGGCCAGTGCGGTGTTGACCGGTTGCCCGGCCACGCCGATGTTGTCGACGGACGCCGTGTCACATCACTTTACCGCGGATGAAACACAGTGGATGTTCCAGGTGTGGAACGGCGGCGATGCCAATACATTGCTCGAATTCACCATCGGGGCGGACAAGCCCTGGGTCACCGTGACGCCGTTCGGCCAGAGCGCGGACGCTAACCAACGCGCAACCGTCACCGTGGCGATAGACCGTGTGGGCGCGGCCAAAGCCTCCGCCGAGTTCACGTCCGCTACATTGATCATCACGTCCAACGGCGGCGAGGCGGCCATTCCCATTACGACCGCGCCGGATTACTTCACGCAGGATTTCACGGCGGGAATCCCGTTGAGCGAGCGCAGCCTTACGTTTGCGCCCGACGGTTCGTTGAGCTTCTTCAAAGCAACGAATGACGCGGCAACGGCGTTCCTCACCGATCCGGCCGGCGGTATTGACATTTCCTCGTTGTTCGCCCAGGCGAACTCCATTCCATTCACGCCATACAAGAGAGTGCCGTTCTATGGCGTCGCATATGATCAGTTCTACATTGGAAGTTCAGGCAATATCGGCTTTGGTTCGAGCGGTGTTTCCGATGGTACGCTGGCGGAGCACTTCGCGGCTCCGCAAATTGCCGCTCTGTCGTCGATGGATGCGGCGGCCGGCGGGACTGTTTCCGTGAAACAAACGCCAACGCGCGTGGCGGTCACTTACGAAAATGTCCCAACGGCAAACAAAGACGCGGGCAGCAACAACGTACAGGTTGAACTCTTCTTTGACGGAACCATCCGGTTGACGTATTTGAATGTCGACGCACCCAGCGGAATTGTCGGTTTGTCCTACGGTGGAGGCGGAACGGATCCACAAGGCAATCCGACGGTCCCCTCGGACTTCATCCCGAGCGATTTCACGTCGTACAACACATCCGGGATGAAAGTGGCGCCCTGAGGACCGATTACGACCAGGTTGTTTTCGAGTGTTGTCGCCTGATGGAGCGAGACTGAAGCGGTTACGGTTCGGAAATCGCTCCATCGGAGTTTGTCGCAATGCATAAAGGGCGCGAGGGAATCTCTCTCGCGCCCTGGCGTTTTTTGCCGCACGCCGATCAATGGCCTCCTTCCTCAATGGATGAGCCTCTTCCGCGTGGTTGTTGCCTGCTTGTGTTCACGGACAGCTTGCCGTAAGGCGGCGGATCGGACATCGTCTCGGCGCGCACACGTTTCCCGAATTGCTTGGGAAGTGATGCCAATGTGACGCTCCGTGTTTACATATTTGTTTCCGAACGGTATAGTGATCATGAAATGTCTGTTGCGAAGCGGAGAATGACGGCCATGAAACATGTGCTTGTGTTGTCGAAGGCTTCCGGAACAAACACGCCGGGCGCGCTGGATTCGCTACTGTCCATTCTCTCGGTACTCATTTCCATGGCGAACCTGATGTTGCAGTGGAAAGACTTGCCGGTACAGGAATAGTCCCAGAGGAACATTTCGTGCGAAGCAAGTCAAGTTCTCCATCCGTGTTCGCAAGACGGTCACGCCGCAATGTTGCGGCCAAGGGGGCGCCAGGATTGTTCCGAGATATGCTTGAGGTCTAGACACGCCATGATTGGATTGTTCTTGGCGGTGTCCGGCCTACTCAGTTTGGCGGACCCGGCAACCGGAGAATCGGTCGCGATGGTCTTTGGCGGCGACGTGATGCTCGCTGCAAACCTCCCGCCATTTGCATCCTATAGGCCCGATCCCCTGCCGTATACCTTTCTTTTTGAGCACATTGCACCCTTCCTCCGCAAGGCGGATCTGGCCTTCTGCAACCTGGAGAGCCCAATATCGGGCCGTGGCAAGCGGCTCGACAAGGAATTCGCCTTCAATGCTCCTCCCGACGCCGCGTCGGCCCTGGCGGATGCAGGCTTCGACGCGGTGTCGCTGGCGAACAACCATTGCCTCGATTTCGGCGAGGAGGCCTTGACGGACACGCTGGCACATCTGGCCGCCGCACATATCCAGTACGCTGGCATCGAACCGCAAACGCCAGCCTTGCTCGAAACCAAGGGACTTCGCGTCGCGTTGCTATCGTATGTGGCCCCATCGGTGTATCCGGGTGTGTTTGGAACGTTCGCCGTGCAGCCCTCGATGATTGACAAGGACCGAATGGTCGCGGATATTGCGCGCGCCCGCGAGAAAGCGGACTTCGTCTTGATATCGCTGCATTGGGGCTGCGACTTCTCACCCCGTCACGACGCTGCGCAGGAAACATTGGCGCACGCGCTCATCGATGGTGGCGCCCACGTAGTCGTGGGACACCATCCGCACGTGCAGCAAGAAGCCGAGTACTACCGGAACGGTCTCGTCCTCTACAGCATGGGCAATCTGGTGTTTGCGAAGTATTCGCGCCCCGTCTCACGCAAGACGCGCCTTTATCGCGTACACGCAGGCAAGGAAGGCGTCATCGACGCCGCGTATCTACCCTTGGAAATCCAAGAGGGCGGCCAGCCAAAACCGTTGGCGGACGATTTCCTGCCCTTGCCCGGCCGCTGACATCAGACGCCCGCCGCTCGGACACGTTCAGGCGCTTGCGGCGCCTTTTCCGATGTTCACGAAATTCATCAACAACGAAAGGAAATTCGCCACGACAAAGATAATGTGAACGATATAGACGGCGCCGGTTTCTCCCTGCTCCGTTTCTTGGGCAGGGGCAGGCACTTGCTTCGTAACTGCTCGTATGTGCATGGATTTCATTCTCCCCATTCAAACGCCTGCCGCGATAGCATCCGCAAGACACACACCGCGGCCACGTTGCTACCGGCCTTCCGCCGGCACTGTTTCCTGTCCCGCCGCTTCCTTTTGGAGGATGATGTAGACAATCATGCTCGTCAACGACACAAAACTCAGGATACCTCCAATAATGCTGGATGCATCCGTCGACGAGCCCGCCGCTGGGCAAGTGCCCCGCGTTATCAGGCGCATATGCATGGCGTTCCCTTTCTTCCTCTTGTTCCGGGCATCCGAAGCCCGGCTTTCTACCCCTCTCAATCGTCAGAACCCATGATCTTGCTCATTGGCCACCGCCAGTGATAAGGACGGCGATTGATCAAGTCGTCCACATCGTATCCAAACAAGACCATGTTGCAGACGCCCGCCACACTAAGGGCAATGACATCTATGATGGCCAGTATCCCCACTCCTGCGAGCAATCCCACATCGGCCTTGGGCACTCTCGTTCGCGTCACTGTTCGTAGGTGCATGTTCTCCCCTTTCCAATCGCGACTATTGTTGTCTCGTGAACAAAAACCATACCCGTTACGCGTCTTTCGATGAAGTCGTGGTGGCGAAGATCGCGAGTATGGTCACGAGTATGCTCGTTACGACGGCCACCACCGTCGATATAAGCGCTATCAGCTCGACCGTATCTCGCGCGTCATCGGCCTTCGGAAGAAGAAACCGCTTTGAGACTCTTGGTGTTAGCTGCATATCCACACCCTTTCCTCCAGTAGCACCCGCACATGGTTCCCTTGAAACCCACAACACACTCACCACTAGCAGCCCGTGGTAAAACTCTGATTTTGTGTTGATCGGTTTCATTGTTCAAGCCGCCTGCGCGAGGGAATTTGGAGATCGCCAGTCGGCGCGGATCGCGGGATAGAACTCGACGAGG
>Ga0172371_10009639_pt1 | contig 13221 bp, 9 predicted proteins | sample Lak12m_FD_114543 | JGI IMG/M metagenome (GOLD analysis project Ga0172371, IMG submission 114543) | Freshwater microbial communities from Kabuno Bay, South-Kivu, Congo - kab_022012_12m | ecosystem: Environmental > Aquatic > Freshwater > Lake | place: Democratic Republic of the Congo: South-Kivu... | reverse complement strand
TATACTTCGAGAACGGCAAAGTGCAGCATGCAGTTAACAACCTGCGTTTCAACGAGATCCCGCACGATGCAACGCGTCGGATCCTGGCTTTGGGACAGCCCAAGCTGGCTTCGGCTTCCACTTTGCTGCCCACTTTGTTGATCGATAACTTCAATTTTGTGGACAAAACAAGTTTCTAACTAAAGAAATGTGTTGACAGAAAATGCGGATGTGTAAATGAGTTATTTCAGATGCGATTCAACATTCCCCATGAGCCTGTTCCTTATTTTACCGGGAGAGCCAGTGGACCAGAATGTTCGATCCCGAAAAATAAGGAGATACCCATGCCAGACAAGACCTTAGTTTGCAAAGACTGCGCCAAGGAATTCGTCTTCACCGAAGGTGAACAGGAATTCTACAAAGAAAAAGGTTTGCAGAACGAGCCGCAACGCTGCCCGGATTGCCGCAAAGCCAAAAAGGCTCAGTTCAATCGTAACAGATCACAACGCCGCTATTAATCAATAGACGTTAGTCTGCTATTTAAACGCCATCGCCCTCAAAGCGATGGCGTTTTTCTGTGGCTCAATTTTACATAGAACCAAATTAACAAAGAGTAAAAGAGTAAAAGAGAGCCATACAATTAGGCTATTTCGCAACTTCGCAACTTCGCCACTTCGCCATTTCACCACTTCGCCATTTCGCCACTTCGCCACTTTGCCGGCTATCCTACCTTTTACTCATCCTTTACCCATCCTATAGACATAGGGTAAGCAAAGGATGGGTATTTGATTGGCTCCCTGGCAGCTCCTTCGGCAGGTCTGTTTGGAGTAAGCCAGCAAACCATGCATAGCGTGCTACCGACTCTGTCATAATGCGAGTTTTTTGTTTATCAGCCGCTATCCTGCTCAAAATGAACAGGAAGGGCTTGACAGATTGGAGATATTGAAATCTGTGTAAAATTAGTAAAAAACTATAACTGGAGAACATCATGGATACAGAAAACATCAACCTGCAAACAGAATCAGAGGGGAAATCGCTTACTGACGCAGAACTGCTGGAAAAATACAATGCCGCTGAAGAAGACAGCGAGGATTTTGCCCGGATCAAGGCGGAACTGGCTGAGCGGGGATATGTTTTTGAGGCGGAAGATGAGGCGGGAAACGCAGTTGCGGATATTCAACCGGCTGCCCCTCAGAAAGCGCCTTATGGAATTACCTGCACTATGGCTTGGGAGCTGGTTTATTTGGTGATCGCCCTTGCCGGAGGCATCTATTTTCTGGTTACAATGGAGCAAAATGAAGTCCATATCACCACCCGGATAGCGATTACCACCTCTTTGGCGGTGCTGTTTGTGGTATCCCTGGGTATGTTGGCGGGTGCGGTGCGCCGGCTTGCCAATCAAAAATATCTGAACGATCTGCAACATAATCCCATCGCCTACTACGTGCTGTCTGGTCTGTGGTCGGTTACCGCTTTGGGAGCCTTGTATTATGGCATCCGGATGTTTGCAGACATAGTGAAATTCAGTTTCAAATATGCCCTGATGTCGGCTACCATGCCTTTGGCTGGAGTGATGGTATGCATTGCCTTTGCGGGGTTTTTCTGGGTAATGGGCAGGGAAGCCAAAGCCTGAATCAAGTAGAAAACAATAACCCAAGGTGTCCAGATAGGGAGGAATAACATGCTGGATAACAATGAGATCCGTGCCAGAGCACGGGAATATTTAACCGGAAAATGGGGCGTTCTTGCCTGGATCGTGTTTATTTATTCCATTCTTTCCGGAGTTCTGGGCTACATCCCCGGCGTTGGCATTCTTGCTTCTCTGCTTATCAACGGTCCGATGACGCTCAGTCTGGCGCTGATATTTCTGAGGGTAACCCGCGGGGAGGAAATCAAGATCGAGATGCTCTTTGAGGGGTTCAACAATTTTGCCCGCAGTTTCCTAACCGCTTTATTGATGATCATTTTCGTGTTTCTGTGGACTCTGCTGCTGATCGTGCCCGGGATCATCGCCAGCCTGGCTTATTCCATGTCTTTCTTTATCCTGGCGGAAAATCCTGAGATCTCAGCAATCGACGCTCTCAAGCAGAGCAAGGCTATGATGTCCGGTCATAAAACCGAACTCATGATGCTATATGTATCCTTCCTCGGCTGGTGTCTGCTGGGTGTGTTAACTTTTGGAATCGCTTTCTTCTGGATCAATAGCTATATTCAAACCTCTATGGCGATCTTCTATCAGGAACTTAAGCTCGAAGCACCGGCTGTGCGGGAATAGACGTAGCGGATTTACAGTCTCACCAGCTTTTTCCTCAGTGTTCCGGCAGGACTTTTCAGCTCTATCAGGTAAATGCCGGAAGCGGTTTTGCGTCCCTGTAGATCGAGCCCGTCCCAGTGCAGATAGTGAGTTCCGGAGGTGAACAAGGCTTCGGAATAGCTTTTCATCTGCTGCCCTTTAAGGTTGTAAATAGTTACTGCGGCAGAGGTTTGGGCAGGGATTTCCAGTTTTAGGGAAACGCTGCTCCCAAAGGGATTTGGATAGGCATTCAGCCTGATCACTGAAGTTCCGGGAAGGGGAGGGACTTCCGGCTCGCCGGGATTGGGAATGTCCAGGCTCACCGGTCCGAACATCTGGTTTTCACCATTGTAGGAAAGCGCTTCCAGCCAGTAATACAGCACCTCGCATGCTGGCAATTCGGCATCGTCAAAGCTGTAGCCGGAGCCCTGCGAACCGCCGCTGGCTGGGATCAAACAGGCATTGGCTTTTATGGCTGACGCCAGAGCGGGGGTTTCGCTCCGGTAAAGGTTATAGCCGCTCAGATTGGTTTCGGATGCGGTGTGCCAGCTGATTCTGGCATACTCGGAATAGGTTGCCGTGAAAGATGTTAGCTCCACCGGCAGGGTTACTTCCTCCGCGGTGAAAAAATCCATGATGCGGGCGATCAGATTGGCGCGGGTATTGGGAAAAACGCCATCCGTAAGCTCGCGCAGGGCATAACTGAACACCAGGCTGCGCTGATCATAGCCTCCGGCGGAAAAAACCCCCACACAGCCGTAACCGCTTTCCTCAAAAGCGCTTTTGGCGTTTCCGGACAGAGGGGTGAAGGTGTCGATATAGTCCACTTTGGTCTGCGTGGAAGCGGTGAAAGTGATTCCCGCGGAGGGAGTTCCGATAACGCCCGTCAGATTGTCGATGGCATTCGTTGCGCCATCGGAGGCGCTGCCTATCCCCAGCAGGGGCCAAAGGATCTCGTTGGCGTCCAGGCTGCCTTCGATGTCGGGCAGATAATATGCCATGTCGAATCCCACTACGTCCACGCCTTCGATATAGACCCTGCCGCCGGACTGTAAATATTCACGCAAGGCATTGAACATCAGGGTGTTGTCAAAGCGGACAAGGTTGCTGCCCACGGCTCCGAAACTGAGGAAAACCGCGGAAAAGCTATAAAACGAAGCGGGAAAGGTGGTTCCATAGACCACGCTGTAGCCCAGTCCCTGCAAAGTGGTTCGGATGAAGGCTCCGCTCATGTCCCTGCCGCTGGCTACCCCTTCCCACACAAAGATGCCGCCTGCCTGGATCAGAATGCTGAATGTAATGGTTCCGCCTGCCACCACAGGCAGATCAGCTGTGCTGGTAAGTGTGAAGGTAACATATTGCGAAGTTGCAGATGGCTTGGCAGTTACGCTGAACGCATTTGCCAGATCTAGATAGCCATCGGCGGGAATGGTTTGATAATGGGTATTGGAATTGATGGTAACCGCCGAACTGGCAGTGGATAGCACAAAGGTGCCATTGGCGTTAAAATCGCCGAAACTGCGCAGGTAGAGATTCACGGAAAAGTTCTCGCCGGGCTCCACAGCGCGGTTATGATTGGCATCGGTGGCACCCCGGTTTTCCACCAGATACAGTCTCACTTCGCTGTCCGGCTGAGGATCGGCTTCCTGCAAGGCTCTTCTGGCATTCAGTTTGCCTTCACCAAGCTGATTTTCTTTTCCGGGATTGAGGGCGTCAACGTCGTCGCAACTGCCTTTGATGCGTGTTATCAGCTCGGTTTGAGTGAGCGTGGGCATATAGGATTTGATCAGCCCCGCCAACGCCGTGGAGATCGGACTGGCATAGGAAGTATAGGTGCTCACGGAACCATAGCCTGCTCCGCTGAGCGTCCAGACCGAGGTGTTGGGTGCGCCTACATCCACATAACCGCCGAAGTTTGAAACCGAGGATTTCACGCCTGTGTTGTCCAAAGCAGCGGTGGCAAGCACATTCTGGTAGGCTGCGGGGAAAAGCGGGATGTTGTTGTTGCTGTTTCCTGCGGCTGCCACGATGATGCTGCCCAGAGAGTAGGCATAGTTAATGGCATCCTGATTGGCTTGGGAATAGCTGGTTCCGCCCCACGAGCAATTGATGATATCGGCTCCGTTTTCCGCTGCGTAGATGATGCCGTCGTAACCTCTGTAGATACTGCTGCTGCCGGGAATGCTGCAGGAAATGGGCATCAGGGTGAGGTTCCAGCTCAGACTGCTCACTCCCAGTGCATTGTTGGTGCGGGCGTCCATGATTCCGCTGACCACGGTTCCGTGTGCCCCGCTTTCATAGGGATCGTAGTTCTGGTCGCCATTGGCGTTCAGCATGAAATCCCAGCCGATCAGGTCATCCGCAAAGCCATTGACGTCGTCATCGATGCCGTTCAGGTCGCCGCTGTCATAAACCCAGGCGCTGCCGTTGTTGTAGATGGTGTAGCCATTATGGTTGCTGTCCTCGCCGAGGTTGTTCCAGATGTTTTGCGCCAGATCGGGATGGCTCCAGCGGCAGCCGGTGTCCACCAAAGCCAGGATCACAGGCTGAGCGCCGTTTTCCCCTTTGTGGATATCCCAGGCGGCTTCCGCTTCCAGGGCGGTAAAATAGAGCGAGGCAGCATAGTTGGGATCGCTGGGAACGGCAAAAACCTCGTCCGGATATACCACTTCCGCATATTTAACCGCGGGGTCTGTGGCTAAAAGATTCACCACCGCCTGGGGAGCCAGGTCGGTGTCCACGGCGTAGATCAAGGCAATATCACTGTTTGCCGCTTTGGAGGGAGAAAAAGTGAAATACGGCTTGAAGGTTTTCACTTTCAGCGCGCTCAGTTTGCCGTCCAGGCTGGACAGACCGGAGCGGTTGGCGCTGACCCTAAGCTGGGAACGGTATTCCGGCTTGATCTTGACCACCGCTTTGCCGGTGTGATCGCTAATATCGGCAGCAGCGAGCCAGGAAAACCAGAAAATACCAAAAATCAATAGCAGTTGTTTCATTTCGTCTCCTAAAACAGGCTTTCCCGCAAACGCTGAAAAGCGTGCACTTTGTCTTTGGCGTAGCGGGGGATAAGGTGCAGGTGAAAATGCATGATGGTCTGACCAGCAGCGTTGCCACAATTCATGGCAAGGTTATATCCGGCGGGCTGGTATTTTTGGTTGAGGATCTGTTTCACTTGTTTGGTTAGCTCCAGCAGGGACCTGGCTTCCGCGTCGCTGAGGGCAAAGTAATCCGGAATATGGCGTTTGGCGATGATCAGGGTATGACCCTTGCTGACCGGAAAGCGGTCGGGAATGGCGAAAAACAGCTCATTCTCGGCAATGTAAACACTGCAATCGAGATTACAAAATACGCATGACATAAATATTACCTCATGGTGATATAATAAACCGGGAGAGAAGGATGTCAAATGCCAGGCTTTCCTATGGATTAATAGCGATTTAGCTTGACGGATATCTGAACCTACAATAAAATGAAATACTAAATTTGAATAGCTATATTTATTCCTAAAGCTATGATAAATAATCAGATGGATATTGGTTCGTCACACAGGACAACCAAGGCGGTAAAAGAATATTGGAAGATCACAGACATTCTCTGAAGTCCGATCCGGATTTTGCCGGGCAGCTTGCTCAACGTTGCGAAGCCGGATATAGCGCTGAACAGCGGATCAAAGCCTTTGTACCGGAAGCGGATAACTGCGAATTGGTGTGCAGCTATGCCCGCAAGCTCAGTTTACGCTATCCGGATGCGGAATCCCAGCCTGCGCTGTTCGGAAAACTGCTGGGGGTGAAGGACGTTTTTTTAACTGAAAACCTGCCTACCCGTGCGGGTTCCTGGCTGCCGCGCAGTGTATTCAACGGCAAAGCTTCCATTCCGGTGGCGAAATTGACCAATGCCGGCGCCATCGTGCTGGCAAAAACCGCCTGCAGCGAATTCAGCTATTATCATAAACTGCAAACAGTTAACCCGTTGAATATGGAGCGTAGTCCGGGAGGTTCATCTTCGGGATCGGCAGCGGCGGTGGCGGCGGGACTTTGCGATCTTGCCCTGGGTTCGCAAACCCGGGCAGGGATCAGCATGCCGGCGGCATTTTGCGGGGTTTATGGTTTCAACCCGAGTTCGGGCAGGATTTCGCGGCAGGGTCTGATCAGCTTTTCGCCTACTTTGGAGCAGCCGGGTCTGTTTTCCCGAGAACTGGAAAGCCTGCGTTGTGCGGCGCAGATTCTGCTGAATAAGGACAGCGCTTCACCGGAGCAGGGTTTACAGCCGGTGCTGGGAATTCCGGCGCAGAACTATTTAAGTCAGGCAAGCAGCGAGGTTCTGGATCATTTTGAGTTCCTGCTGGGGCAGTTGCTGGCGGCGGGATTTCAGCTAAAACAAACGAACATTTTTTCCAACTATCTGCAAATAAACGGCATGCATCACGATCTGCACGCCGCTGAATTCACCCAGCAGCATATTCCGCTTTACGCCCCTTATCACCATTTGTATTCTCTGGCGTCCCGGGAATTTTACGAAACGGGGATGAAAGTGCCTACTGAGCGGCTCTATCAAGCCCGGGAACTGCAACAGGAGCTAAGGGAAGGGGTGTGGCAGGAAATGCGGAATCTGGGGGTGAATCTCATAATCAGCCCTTCCACAGGCGTTTTACCGCCCCTGCTGAACAGCGAACCCGCCAGCGGAGTGCTTAGCCTGCCCTTCAGTTTTTGTGGCTTGCCAACCCTGAATCTGCCGGTTTTCAGCCATCCCACGGGACTGCCCTTTGGTTTGCAGCTCAGCTCTGCCTGGGGTGGGACGAGTTTTTGCTGGACAGTGCTGGCAAGCTTACCCAGCTATTGTAATAGGAACACGGATTTCACGGATCGCATGGATTTCATTCAGTATATTCCAATCCCGCCGCTTAATTCTTAATTTATAATTCTTAATTCATAATTGTTTTTGTTATATTGTGTTGATCAGATATTGATAGCCCGGCACAGGAACCAAAAGCCCATCCTCCACGGCTGTTTTTACCGTCCGGCAGGGAAGCTGTTGGTCGATGATCTGTTCTTTGGTGAGGGTTTTCAGATTTGCCTCAGGATATTTTGCCTGCATCGCCCACAGCATCTTGACGTAAAGGCTATACCAGGACGGCAGCAGCACGCTTTCGTCCCTGTCCCTTAAGAGGTTCAGGTAGATGCGGAAATCGCTGCGGTAGCCCTCGCTGGGCGCTAAAGCCTTGATCTGCCGGGATATCTCGCGGTAATCGTCGTTCTGCGGCTGATGGGGCATCTTGGGAGCCCTGCGCATCAGGGTCTTCTTCAGGTGGGGATGGTAGTAGTAAATTGCGCCGTCCAGTTTGCCTGAAAATCCCTTCAATCCTTCTTTTACGGTTGCTTTCATTCTTTCCTCCAGGTTTTTTTCCACTTTTCGCCCTAGCTCCAAAGTGTCAAGCACTTCTTTATCCCCCCTTAATCAAGCGTTAATTGTTAAGACTTGATTAAGGGTAGATTAACACTTGATTAACGCTGTGAAGCTAGGAGGAAAAGTGTCAAAATGAGCTTACATGTTGATATGAATCAAGTTAACTCAAGGTTACAAGGCACCATAACTCAGTTTTGTTAATTAATTATTGACAGGAAGGTGTGGGTGAGCCAATTTATTATACAGTTTTACAATGTGTAGTTTTCGATGATCTGATTTGTCGAAAGCCCGTCAAAAACTACATAGTGTTGTCTTGAAAAGGATGAGTTAAGATGTCCTACGGTGCTGCAGTTTACGTATTTCGCTGCCAATTTGCAGTTATCTATCTCATTTTGCACTCACATTACTCAGTTATCCCAGCCTTAATGCATTTGAAAACCTATGCAATTATTTTTCTTGACGAAAATCGTGAAATATCTTAGTAGGAATCATGACGATAAACATAGCATTAACAAAGGAGTTTTGTATGGACAACAATGAAGTGGAACAGAGCCTCACACCCGAAACTCTGGTTTCGGAAGAGCAAGTTCCCCCCAAGAAAAAAATTCGGTTTGGCAGTATCCTTGTTATTTTCCTCATAGTTTTAGTAGTTTTGGGAGCAGCGGCTTTTGCAGGATATAAATATTTACGCTCCTCTCCTCAGCTTCAGAACATAAGCAGGGACGCTCTTATGGTTGCCAGAGTGGACATGCCGAAGTTGATCAAAAAGGCTGGACTGACTGAACTGAAAAAGGGATCCGAAAACGAAGATTTGCTTGAAGCCCTGGAAGAGTTGAATATGGAGGCTTTGATAAAAGATCCCAAATCTACCGGTATCTTCACCTTGAAACCTGCGTATTACTTTATGGAGTATGTCGATAGGGATTCACTCCTTTTACACTGTCTGGTATTTCCCATTGCCGATGGAGTGAAGTTTGGTAAATTTCTGAAAGGAATCACTCTGCCAAGAAATGAGGAATTTGATGTAGAAACCAAGGGGAAGTACCAAACTCTGGATCTTCCTAACGCTTCTTTTGTTTGGAGTAAAAACACTGCAGTGCTGGTAATATCTCCAGCTGAGAATAACGAGGAGTGCACTAAACGTGCTGTGAAACTTCTGGACCAACCATCATCCCAGAGCATCAAAGCCAACAAGTATTTCTCGTCAGGGAATCTGGCTAAGCACGACCTGGCTCTTTGGTTAAACATCGACATGCTGGCTTCGATAGCGGAAAAGGGATTCAAAGAAGCCAAACCTCGAATCAAGGAAATCCAGGAAAAACGTGCTGATTATTATGAGAAAGTTTCTCAGTATCGAGCCGCCCAACAAAGGTATTACCAGCAGGTGCAAAACTATTATGCCAGCAATTACTATTATTACGACTACCCACAGTTTAATGCACAATATCCAGTGATGGACTTCGCCCAGGCCCAGAATATTTTTGAAAGAATTCTGCTTGATAATGTACCGGATTCGATTATGTCTACTGATGATATTATAAAACTGGTATCCGAATTTCGGGGCAGCTCATATCTGGCTTATTTAGATTTCTCAAAAGGCCGTATACAGTTTGGAGTCGATTCTGATTACTCTCCCACCCAGGAAAAAAAGTATGGAAAGATTATGCATAAGATTGGCGATACTAAAAAACTCGCCAAGTATTTGCCGCAAGAACGGCTTTTTGCCACCGGTATTTTCCAGGGAAGCTGGGATGAAGCCTGGAAAGTATTCGGCAAGCAAGTAAACAAATTAACCGAAGCCCGAAGGCTGCCTGAAGATCGTAATAATCCCGACAACATGAAAGAAGACCAACTATTATCCAAAAACCTCAAAGTTTTTTGCGAAGGTAATCTGATGGCCAGCTTAAATGTGGGTACAGGAAATAATAAGTCTCCTTTCGTCTCGATTGCCGGAATGATCCGCAAAAACAAGGGTATAGTGGAAATTCTGAAGCAATTGGACAAGGATAAGGAATTCGAAAAATCCGGCAACGTTTATAAAGAAATATCCGGATTGTCTGCATTTGTACTAAACGACGATATAATAGTCTGGACTTCGAATTACAAACAATACAAAAAAAGTAGCCTTGGTCTTGATTCTAAGTCCACTCGCATCATAAAATCAACACCCCTTGGCGCATTTATCAATCTGAACGAGCTGTTGGAACTTGCTGCAGACGAACTGGATATGGATAAAGATGCCGAAGATATTCTGGAGCAAATAGCGGAAGCCAGGCTGTTAACAAAAATGCATAAGGGGCTTCCCTCCAGTATCCAAACCGTTGTGAGCCTGAAGGAAAACAAAAAAAATAGCTTGAAAGTTATCTGGGAAATGTTGAATGACAAAGTAAAAGTATTTGAAAATCTGGATGATATCTTGGCATCTATATCGAACTTAAAGGAAGTTGAACCAAACGATAGAGAATATCCAGACACACTTGTCGCTGCGCCAGCACCAGCGTATGATTACTAATATTGACCCATCAGAGAGATTTATATTGCTTTAGATGGAAATTCCCAGGTTCCGCTTGTTGGACATTAGATATAAATAAGGACGGGATAATATTCCCGTCCTTATTTAGGATTTCAATGCAGCTTTGCCACTATTGAAAAAAAGCGGATTAATAGTAATCTGGAACTGCGGAAACTCAAGATTGCTATTGTCCAGAAAACATAGAAAAAACCTCATACCCAAAACACTCCCTTTTCTGCTTGATGGTCAGCACGGAAGCAGAGATAGTATTTTCAGTTAAGGAAATTGTAAATCAACAGTAAATCCCTTTGTTTTTCCAGTTTGGCTTGGTTATGTGCGCGGTCTTTTTTGCCCGGATCAAGCAGCTTTTGTAACTCGGGCTATGCTCCTCTGTACTATTTCGGCAGCCCCTAAAAGGAGCTGGGGCGCTCTCCAGCCACCAACATCCTGTTATGCTTTCCCCACCTAATCGGCTGGAAGCTCAATACCCCAGTCTTAGCATGGGTATCTGCCTTACATATCATTGAGAGAGAACCGTGTGATGCGTATCAAATTGTTGTTCTTGGGCATCCCTGGCTGAAACACTTGCACTATCCCGAAGGGAACAACCCACCACGGAAAGACTGTGCAGAAGAAGGCTGGCAAATATAGGTTATACATTAATAACTGTTTTTTTATTAGACACAAAGCCAATTAACTCACTACATCATTGATACATTCTTACCCTCAAGCCCGCAGGGCGATAGACCGTAGCGATGGGTGTGGAACAAGGCGTCATACCATTTCGCTTGCATAATTACAAAATCTAATTAGCTTATCTCCAGAGTTTACAAGCTGGAGGTAAACATGAACCGTATCCATATTAACGGCACAATTACTGCAGACGAGTTGAAGGTTAGGATGCTCAACAGCAAAGATATCCAGGAACGTAATCGCTGGCAGGCATTGTATATGGCCAAAGCAAAGGGATTCTCTGCCTGTGAGATAGCCGATATTGTTGGAGTGTCAGTATATTCAATCAACAAGTGGGTATACAATTTCAACCATCTTGGCGAAGAGAGCGTGTATAGCCATGGCAGAGGGGGGAATCGTACTTCTTTTCTCAGTTGGCAAGATGAAGAAGAGCTTCTTGCCGAAATAGGGAAACAGGCTGAAAAGGGTCTGTTGGTGGTAGTCAAGACGATCAAAGCAGAGATCGAAGCCAGGATTGGACGGTTAGTATCAAAGGATTATCCCTATGATTTGCTGCATCGTCATGGCTGGAGAAGAGTAGTTCCCCGACCTAGGCATCCCAAGCAAGACGCTGAAAAACAGGAAGAGTTTAAAAAAAACTTCCGGAATACCTGGCAGCCACCTCGCTAAGTTTCCATCCCAATGATACAAGACCCATTCAGGTATTCTTTCAAGATGAAGCCCGCTTTGGAAGAATCAATATTCCTGTTGCATGCTGGGCTCCCAAGGGACAGAGACCGTCAGTTTCGAAACAGATCGTCAGACAATACCTGTATGCGTATTCGGCAGTAAATCCGGTAAGCGGAGATATTTTCTCCATCCTGGCTCCCAACTGCGACTCTGACATTATGTCTTTGTTCATGGAGAACTTCTCAATTGAATACCAGGATTACCGAAACATCGTGATCATGGATAAAGCTGGTTGGCATACCACCAGTTACCTGAAAAGCTTCGATAATGTCCGATACATCTTCCTACCTCCGTATAGTCCAGAACTGAATCCAACCGAACATCTGTGGGCTAAGATCAGGGACTTGCAGTTCAGAAACAGAACTTACGATTCTATGAATGGAGTTATGAGTGCCCTAATTGAGTGCTTTGAATTCCTTGATAACAACAAGGATTTGGTTTCAAAGCTGACTTACTTCAAATGGCTTAATTTGGATGTTTGAAAGCGAATTGGTATCAAGCCTTGTGGAACCCCTCGTGAGGATAAAGGGCAACTATTCTCTTGTTTTTTTACTCCCTCCACCGTTGAAGAGGCGGTTTATCAGCCTCTCCAACGGTGGAGGGAGATTGTTATTGAATTATCGAATTTTAATGATTACGAGGGTCTCCGCTACGCTGCGAACCCATCGCTATGATCTTTCGCCCCAAGGGGCTATCCCAGGTTCTGACACATGCTTCGAGGGTCTTAAGCTGAAGCTGCGAACCCATCGCTATGATCTTACGCCCTGCGGGCTTAGCTTACAAGACCGTTACTCATGATAAAACGATCTATTATTGCTGTTCCTGGCTTTTCAGTATCTCCAGCACGCGCTCGAAGATATAACCCACGTGGATGCGGTTGGTTAGGTCGAGCTTTTCCACATCGATTTCCAGGACGGGGCCGTTATGAAAACCGAGCTTAACCACGTTTGAGCCATAGGCTTTGTACCAATGGTTCAGGTTATTAATCTCGGTAAACTGCCAGCCGCCTTCGAGCTCCATTTCCCTGCCGCGCTGCTGGATGCGTTCCCAAGCCAGGGAAGGGCTTCCCTGCAGCAGGATTATGAGGTCAGAGGAAGGAAGCTGCCGGTTCACAGTTTGGAACTGCGTGATCAGATTGTCCAGTTCGTCTTCGGTGAGCAGCCCATCGGCATGGAACTGATTGCAAAAAACCAGCAGATCCTCTGGCAGAGAGCGGTCTTTCACGTAGCTGGCGTTGCCGCTTTTACCGAGCTTGCGTTGCTGTGCCCGCATTTCCAGAAAATGGAGCTGGAGGTCGTAGCAATAGGTTTTTTTATCCCCCAGAAACTTCTCCAGCAGCGGATTTTCCTCCGGTTTTTCGTAAAGGGTATTTATCTTCAGGCTGCGTCCCATGATGGCGGTGAGGGTGGATTTGCCCAAACCCACGTTGCCGGCGATGGTGATCAGCTTGGGGTTTTGTGCCAGATACTCTTCCAGGTTGCGTTCCACGTCGATGGCTTTCAGGGTTGCTTCGGTTTGTGGCAAAGTTACCCATTCGCTGATCCCCGGACTGGAAACCCGCAGTCCCAAAGCCTTTACCTGTTCTGCGACAAGGTTAACGGTGCGGCGTTGC
>Ga0172371_10009638_pt1 | contig 13221 bp, 13 predicted proteins | sample Lak12m_FD_114543 | JGI IMG/M metagenome (GOLD analysis project Ga0172371, IMG submission 114543) | Freshwater microbial communities from Kabuno Bay, South-Kivu, Congo - kab_022012_12m | ecosystem: Environmental > Aquatic > Freshwater > Lake | place: Democratic Republic of the Congo: South-Kivu... | reverse complement strand
TTGACAATGTTCTCTACTGTAACCATCAGGAGTGACAGTGAACATCCCCAGGAAAGTACCAGGAAGAGACGTCGCCAGTTGTGGGTCTGATCGCGCAAGGCTCTTGCACCCCAGTACGCAGCAATGGCTGCAATGGCGAGCACTGCTTCCCATGCTCCCCCCGTTTCGGCGCCCATACTTGCCATCCCGGGCCGGTCAGCGATGAGCCAGCAGGTTATCAGGCCGGAAATCAGCAGCATGGGCAGGTCAACTCGGCGATCGGTCTCAGTTCGTGATCTGTGTCCAAGGCACAACCGCGCAATAGCGCTGGCGAAGACGATAAAGGGTATGAGTGTGGAAAATGAGATGGGCCTGTGACCCAGAACCGGGGGAAGCGTGAACGGAAGAATGAATCCGAGCAGGAGGATGTACAGGTGTATGCGGTAGTTGACAATCAGAAGGATGGCGACGGGTGGGGCAACCCAGACGGCGGCCACAAAGCGGCCCGTGACACCGAGCAGGGCGCGCAACAGGAAATACACCGTTGGCATCATGAATACCAATGCCAGAAGAACCACTAGTGCCCGTTGAAGTGTCATGACCGTTGTTGTGATGCGTCTTCTTCCACAGACTTCACCGACGGGTTCACGCCGCCGGGGCGGAACTGCGGCCAGAGTGCCACGGCTCTGGAGTAAAAGGCCAGCGTCTGCTCAACCATGACGGCAACGTCGAACCGGTTGCGGGCATCCTCGAACTGCTTTCTGGCAAGGTGACGGAGTTTCTCCCGGTCCTGAACCCAGCCCTCTATGAGGCGGGCCAGTTCTGCCGGTGTTGTTTCCCGCGGGAACAACGACTCGGATTCCGTTCCCTGTAAGACTTCAGGAACACCACCGGTGCGCATGGCAAACACTGGCAGCCCGCACGCCATGGCCTCCAGCAGAACCAGGCCGAATGTCTCCTGGGTCGCAGCGTGAACATAGATTGTCGAGGTCTTCATCACGGAGGGGAGGTCATTCCGGTGCCCCAGCAGCACGACTCTTCTTTCCAGCCCTCGTTTCCTCACCTCTTCGGCAATGCGGGTGGCTTCCGGGCCGTCACCGGCAATCCAGAACACGACGTCATCCCGGTGCAGGGCGGCCGCGGTTTCAACAAGAAGCATCTGGCCTTTGTGTGGTTCCAGTCGGCCAGCGTTGAGCACGACGCTCTTTCCGGCGCTGGACTCCGCCAGTGGCCGGTCAGGTACGGCGCCGGCCAGTTCGCGGAAAGGAACACCATGGGGGATGAGTTCCAGCACGGCTCCCGATGCAACAGAGGACCGGACACGTTCCATGACATATTTTGAGGGACAGATAAAGAAACTGACTTTGCGGTAGAGCCATCTGAACCAGCGCTCGAGGAAGAGAGGCGGAAGGGCTGACGTATCGGATCTTCCTGTCAATTCGGGCACTGCATCGTTGAAACAATGGCATGTGAGAAGCACCGGCAGTTGCCACCTGGTCGCGAACCCGGCTGCCACGGCGCTGCCTGCGTCCTGTGCGTGGATGATATCAAAATTCCGTTGCAGCCCCTTGCAGGCCCAGAAGAGCCTGCCGAACGATTTTAGCGCCATCGCGATCTCATACCAGTCTGAGCCCAGCAGGCTCAAACAGCGCCTGATGGCTCCTGTCAATAACCTGATGCGACGGGGCGCGTTGTCCGGCGTAATAGTCCTGACCGAATGTCCGCGACGTCCGAGTTCGGCCTCAAGACGCTGGTAGTACACCCTGACGCCCGAAGGTGACTGCGGTGTCAGGGCTGAGACGATGAGGAAACGCATTGGATCCATCACGCGGATGTGAGCAGGCTGCGCCAGGGGGAGTATCGAATTGTTGCCCAGGGGTGCATCAGCATGGCTTCCGCGATGTGCTGCAAGACTTTTGCCGAAAGTCCATCCCGGCGATGGTCGATGGCGAAGTTGATCAGAATACCGGCTTTCAAAAGACGGCTGGAAGTCTGCTTGAATGCACGGTCCAGGGCCAGGTTACCTACAGGCCTTGCATCCGGGAACCGCGACGTCAATGTTCCGGAATGGATCCGATAATCGTACAGGCACTGGTGTATGGGCCGGAAGCGGAACCTGTCTGCTGCGCAGAGCCAGAAGTAGTAGTCCTCGGCAAGGAAGAGATCGTGTGCATACCCGCCTGCAGCATCATGTACTTTCCGCCCGTACAGGAAACAACTCCCGACGACATTGCCTCGAAATCCCATTGCAGCGATGTCCCTGACTGGTTGATGCCTGAGTATCTTGCCATTGGTATCGATGATATCCACGTCCGCGTAGACAACGTCTACAGAATTGTCTGTGCCAATAGCTTTCTCCATGGCGGCAAGTGCCGTCGGGCGATACCTGTTGTCATGGGATGTCCATGTCAGCAATTCCCCGCGCGCAATGGAAAAACCCGTGTTCAGTGCACCCGGGAGGCCCTGGTTGCGTTCATGTTTCACAGGGCGAATCCGTGGTTCGCGGGACGCGTATTCATCGACTATTGCCTGGGTGCCGTCCGTTGAACCGTCATCAACGATGACCAGTTCCCAGTCGCGCAGGGTCTGTGCCAGGCAGGAGTCGAGGGCCTCGCGCAGGTAGCGTTCCCCGTTAAAGACGGGCATTACGATTGATATAAATGGTTCTTTCGACATACGATCCGGCTTCCCGCCTTGGCAGGCTCAGGCCTTCTTCCGGCCTTTCCAGGCAACCATCAGCCGGCCGGCACGACTGTCGGTTCCGCACGCTATGTCCTGCACGGTGACGTCGCTGCAATACTCCTCGAGTGTGGCGGCCAGCGAGGCCTTTGAAGGCCATCTCTCCCAGGATGGACACTGCAGCAGGCCCCAGGCGCCGCGGTGCTTATCGACAATCACAACATGCCCGCCAGGCTTTGTAACCCGTACCAGCTCCCGGATGCATGCTTTCGGGTTCGCAGACTGTTCTATCGCTTCGACGGAAAACGTGACATCGAACTCGCCCGTGTTGAAAGGAAGGCGTTCCAGCCATCCTTCCCTGCGTTCAATTCCGGTCGGTATGCATGCAAGTAGTTCCGGAGACGGATCGACCCCGACTGCGTTAATGCCGGGGTGAACCGCGCGAATGGCCTTAAGAAAGCGACCTTTGCCGCATCCGGCATCAAGTATCTTTTCCCTTCCTTGCAGAAGGCCTATGACGGCGTTCAGTCGTCCATCCGACGCCTCAATGGAATCCGGGAACGCGCGGGCATGGCGTCGGAAGAAAGCTGTTATTCTGAAACGGTGGGCGTCCAGGTAGTACTTGGCCGCCCATGGCACGGAGTCGTGTCTGAAGTAGTCGGCGCCGCGCCCCTCGCTGCCGCGCCATCCGCCGTCGGCCAGTTGATGGTCTTCCATCCACGCGAGTGCCCGGTCGGCAGGATCTTCCATACCCGCCTTGTACCAGCAGAGGGAAAGCTGGGCCATGCCCGGGATGCACGTCCATGATGCATTGCCACGGCCTCTCACGGCCCCTGTGCCGGTCTGCAACGAGCCCAGGTGGTCAAGCAATGCGATGACGCGATCCTGTCGGCCGAGGTCCAGGAGTGCGTCTATTTCGTAGCAGAGAAAATGCGTCAAGTCCTCCTTCCTTAGCAGCTCAGGATGGCGTTCGTATGCGCCAAGGCATGTCTCCACAGCCTGCTCATAGTCGGGTCTTCCCAACAGCCGGGACGCTTCCCTGAGCGGGGGGAGTACGTACAACAGTATCGGCTCGGGGATCTCGCCGCGGTACTGACGGGGAAACCCCGAATCGACTGACACCTGCCTGCAGATGTAGTCGGCTACGCGAACCGCGGCGTTTCTGGCGCCGCTATCCAGGTGGAGACCGGCCAGCAGTCCGCGCAGGACCTGCCCGGAATCGAAAATATGCGGCAACCCCGTAACTGAATCAGGGTATGACCCGTCCGCCAGCTGTGTACCCAGCAGCCAGCGCAGCAGTCGGCCCGCCAGATCCGCCTCACCGTAGTCAATCAGGGTTGGGATCAGGTAACCTGTGATCTCGGCATAGGGATTTGCGGACCTGTTGTGTGCCCTGATCCCGCCGGTGGGAAGCTCCTGTCCCTCCAGCCACCGCAATGCCTTTGAAGGTGAAGAAATCCCCCGGTACTTCCATGAATGCTGCAGCGCGGACCCGGCGTCCACCAGCATGCGACGCCCGGCCCGAACCATTCTTTCCGCGGTAATCGTCATGCCGTTACGGTGTTGATGCCGAGACACTTGTGTACTGCTTTGCCAATGCCGGCACGGAAACGGTTGTAGAGAAAACGGCCCAGTGCCAGCCGGCGCAGTTTCCGGAGCGACCGCATTTCGGTCGGTGAAAGAGACCGGGCTCCTCGCTCCATACTCTCCACGTACAGTTCTTTTTCGCGCAGTTCGACGGTTTGCTGCTTGAAAGCCGCTGACATCTTGAGGGCGCCCTGCCCGAGGGCGTGGGCGTAGTCCTTGTTCTCGCACACGTCCCTGATGGCGGAAGCCAGGGCCGATGGATCTTCGTACCTGGCCACCAGGTGGGCCGTGGAACCGTGGTCAAGGTATTCGTTCATTGGTGCAATGTCCGAGGTGATAATGGGCGCGGCACACGCGGCGGCTTCAATGAACACGATCCCGAACCCCTCGTGCCTGCTCGGGGTACACATGCAATCGCACCAGTTGTACCAGTGGACGAGTTCGGGGTTGGGGACTGCCTCTATCCACGAACACCGGTCCTCAACACCCACGGACCTTGCCAGTGCGCGGTATGGCTTCGCGTCACCTCGACCGATGAATACCACCCGGTACTCACGGGGTAAAAGGGCCAGTGCACGGACCAGGGTGTCGGGGTTCTTCTGGTTGCACTGCCGACCAACGTGGAGAATGTACCTGCCCGGCCCGAACTCGGTCCCTGGAGGAGACTTGCTTTTGTCAAGAGGACGGAACACCTGCGGGTCGACCCTGTTTGGCAGCAATGCCAGCCTGTCCCCCGGAATACCGGTAGCCAGGGCGTTTTGTCGAACTACGCTTGAAACGCAGAAAACACGATCCGCAAATCGAACGGCAGTGCAGATACTTCCCTCAAGGCTGTCGTGAAGGCTTACGATGACCGGGATTCCACTGACCCGCGACAGGCATGTCATCTCGGCCGACCAGCCGCCACCGTAGGCACGTACCAGGTCCGGACGGATCTCGCCGAGTATCCTGCGGAACCCGGCCCACGTTACCGGTCGCAACCGAAGACCGTAGGCGTCGCGTTGCCGGGGCTCAAGGGGGCTGGGCACCCAGACTTCGTCAAACATGCCGGCAGGGTTGTAATAGCGCGGAAGCCAGGTTGAGTAACCAGACAGTTCGTACTCGGAAACGGCCTCCGACGGTATGGCGACCAACCTCTTCATGGTCATGGCATGGGACGGGTGACGATGACCCAGTTGGTATCCCGTGTCTGGAAGTGGTCGGTTATCTCGTACCCGGCTTCCATGCACAGGCGCGTCCAGCGCTCGAGCCTGTAAGTACGCTGTTCGGCAGAACAGGATCCCATCACGGGTTCGTGCGGCGGCGTGAATTCGTCCGGGTTCAGGAACGTCCTGACGAAGCCCGCGTATCGTAATGACCGTCGCATGCGACCCAGCCATGATACTGAGCCGCGGTAGACACTCTGCCAGTCAAGCCGATCCACGAGGTTGTTCACGACATGCACGAAACACCCGCCCGGCTTGATCATGCATTTCAGCCGGGCAAGCGTCGCCGACGGATCCTGCAGGTGCTCAAGAACATACTGCGAGAACAGCAGGTCCACGGGACCCAGCTTCCCGGGCAGTTTGTCGGCGGCGCCTGGTACCAGGGTGATCTTCGAGGCAAGATCGGGGCGCAATTGAACAACCTTCCGTGCCGTTGAAACAGCCTTCTCATCATCAACCCCTATGACCGAGTCTGCCACCAGTGCCCAGAGAAGAAGCGTATAGCCGGGGCCGCAGCCGATTTCCATGCAACTGCCTGTCTGTGCCGGCTGTCGCTCGAAGAGGCTGCGAACGAGTAGGATGTGCTCAGCGGTCCTGGTGGAGAAATAGTCCGGCCAAGGCACGGTGCCGGCAAGGTCCTGTTCGGCGGCCTTCATAATGGAGAAAGCCTCCAGTTGAAACGCCTGCATCTTTGTCCGGTTTGGCGCGGTCATGACTGTTGTTTCCTGAGAAGGATTATCTGGCGGGTTGTTGTCAGGAATCCGATGCCCGAAACCAGGCACACCAGTTTCTCGACCAGGTTGACTGCAACGGTGAAGAGGGTAAGGACTGGCACCCGCATCCTTTCAAGCAGGCGGAAGAAAGCCAACGGGGACCACCGTTCGGGGTCGTAGTAGGACCACAGCAACCCACGGTGCTTGAGGATCTTGAACCCCTGTTGCCTGCACCACGTTCGAAGCGCGGTTGGTTTTACGGCCGGGTGAAATGAAAGGGCACGACACCAGTGGGCCTCCGGCGATACCGTGTCAGTAAACCGTCTCGGGTGGAACAGGATCCTGCATAGCCGGCCAAGATTCCATGGCCATGGCGAATAGAACATCAGCCCGTTCGGCGTGGAAATGGTGCAGAGCCCTCCCGGTTTAAGGACACGCCTCAGTTCTGAGAGGTAAAGCATAGGGTCCGTGACATGCTCAATGACTTCTGACGAGCACACCACGTCAAACACCCCGTCAGGGAACGGCAATGCGAGTACGGACCCGACAAGCAGTCCAGCGCGAGACGGGAGCTTCTGCTCGGCTCCTGCTACCGCATCTGCCGACAAGTCCACGCCGACAACTGACGCACCGCGTTCCGCGAGCAATCCGAGAAGACGGCCTTCACCACAACCAGTGTCCAGGACAAGAGCACCGTCCAGATGTCTGCTGAGCCATTCAACGTGGGCTGCCGCAATACAGGACAGGCCGAACTCATGACTCCACGATCCAATGTCCATCCTGAAACCCTGTTCCCGGCTGCCGGCAGCTTCACGCGCCGGCGCGCAGGCTTATTGCCCGTTCAATGCGGCGTACTGCCCCGCGCAGGACTGAAATGGCGATGTTCCGGTGCAGATGGCGCAGAGCGCGTTTCAGGTCCTTGTCCTCGGGATGAGCCGATATCTCCCGGCGCAGTATACGCTCACGCATGGAGCTGAAACACCCCTTGACTTCCGCGGACATGGAGTTGCCGTGCACGCGGTACACGTAGAAAGGATCGGGTGCGGGCAGGAGACCGGCTTTGAAACTGCGCGCCGCGCGGACCCAGAAATCGAAATCCTCCGCCCCGTGAAGATCCTCGTCGTATCCTTTCAGTTCCTTCCAGACCGTGGCCCGGTACAGGAAGCAGGCCCCGAGAGTGCCAAGGTAGGAACGCAACTTGGGCACGGCGGTGTCCCCGTGTTCCCATCCGCTCTTCCTGAGTACTGCGTCTTCAAGGCTGTCGCCACCGGCCTTGCCGGTGGCTGTATTCAATACCTTTGCCCGGCCATAGGCTATGTCCAGCGACGGACAGGACGAAAGGTACCCCGCGAGAGCCGTAAGCATCCCCGGCAGCATGTAGTTGTCGGCGGAAGTCCACGTGTGAAGCTCGCCGGAAGCCTGCTCGAAACCGCGGTTGAGAGAGTAGGGGAGCCCGCGGTTACGACCGTTCTTGATGTACTTGCCGATGCCGTAACCACGCACCATGGAGTCGATATCACTGGTGGCCTCGTCGTTGACCACGATCAGCTCCTTGGCCGGGTAGTCCTGCCGGAGAACGCTCTCTATGGACTGGCGGAGCCAGTCTTCCCTGACGTAGCGCACGGGCAGGACTACCGAAACGAGAGGAACGCTGCTCATGAATTCCCGGGTTTGCGCGGGCTGTCTTCTGACAAGTCTCTTGCGTGCAGAGGAAGGTCTTTCAGGCGTGCGTACAGGAACTGCCCCACCTTGGCGGCACCGGTGGGGTTCACATGGTTGAAATCAAAGAAGTCATCCTGTGACAGTTCAATATCCCGGGCCATATCGATGAAGATGCCGCCGGTTGCCCGGGCGACGCGTTCCATTTCGGAGTCCATGCAACGCTGTATCCTGTAGATGTCCACACCGTTCAGGGATGTGCCTTCATACGCCGGATTGGCGGTTCCTTCGAGGGTGCCGTTCCGCATTCGCCAATAGGCCCGGGGTTGTGTGATGAAGACAGGAGTTGAGCCGATGGCGCGACTGCATCGTGCAAGCTGTTCAAGCCGGCAGCCATATGACTTGATGCCTTCTGCATACTCTGCCTCGGGACGCAGTACGGTCGGATTGGTGGTCCAGCTGTAACGGGAGAAGTCGACAATGTGGTAGTTCAGGTCCCATTTTCATGCCTGATAGGCTCCCTTGGCGATGCGGTAGAGTCTCCACAACGCACTGCGTTCCTGGAAGTGACGAACGATGCTTCCGGTATTGCTGTAGTGAAGAAGGTTGTCGTAGGCCGCATGGTCAACCATCACGTCGTTTATGCCCACGTAGAAGAGAACGTAGTCCGGGGCAAGTCCTTCTATGCGCGGGAACCACTGCTCGAAACTGCGAATGTGGCCGACGGTTGAATGGCCGCACACCCCCGCATTTGCCACGTAGACCTTGCGGCCGTTCTGCTGAAACGTCTTTTGGAGAATATCGCACCATGTCTGACCGTCGGTAATGAATCCATCGTCGGTTGTGCTTCCCCCGACTGCAAGAAAGGCTATTGAAGAAGGGATCGGGTATTGACCGCGCAGCCCGTGCCAGTCCCTGCTGTACTTGATTGTCTCAACGGGCCCGTCCGCACGGTAGCGAGTGTGGTAGTACCACGTCTTGTTGACGGGAATCCCGAGGTCATAGAGACCGGCTCTTCGGAACCAATTCCCCTGCAACAGTTCCACAGCGGCCAGGGCCAGCCCGCACAGGACGATATTCGCCAAGACAATATGTCGGCGTCGACTTTGCATGGCGCGTCTATGCCCCTGTCAGAGAGGTGAAGCCTGCCGGGTCGTCCTGCGGCGCGGACGGTACGGCCGACACCCTGCGCCATAGGAGACGGACTGTGAGCGTTACCAGGACGGCGAGGCAGGCGTAGGCAACCAGCTGTGCTTTCAGGAGTCCCATCGCGCCCTGGGCAGGTATCAGCAGGAAAGCGCCGCCCAGGCAGACCGCCGCCCAGATAGCGTTCAAAGCGAAGCTGACCCACATCATTCCGGCACTGGTGATCGGGGCACCAAGCGGGGCAAGTATCGAGGTCATGACGGCGACGGCGCACGAAAGCATGAGGACCGGCGCTCCATCCGCATATTCCTGTCCGTAGAGCCTCAGGACCTGGTTGGCGAGGAGAGCTATTGGCAATGCCGTGACGACGGCTGCTGTTGCGGCGGTCATCACCTTGTACAGCAGTGCCTGCCTGAACCCGCTCCTGTCATTATCGCCCAGGAGATTGGACAGGACCGGCATGGCAAGTGTTCCTATGTTGGATGGCAGGAATGTCACTATCTGCATCCACGAAGCAGCGACGCCGAGTACGCCGAGGGCCGCGTAGCCACCGGGCTGGCGGACAAGCCATGCATTGCATGCCCATGCGACCGGGGCCACGAGCAGTCCAGCCATTACCGTGGGCACGCTGAACTTCCACAGGACGGGCCAGTCGTAGTGCGCTACCCTTTCGTCTTCCGTACCCTGCGCGAGACCCGCCAATTCCTGCCGCAGGTAGTAGCGGTTGAGGCAGTACTTGAGCCCGGCACACACCGCGGCTCCCCAGACGGCACCGCGGACGCCATCCAGCAGGGCCGCCGAAACCATCACTACCGGGTACACGATTCCATTGCCGATGCCGACAACCGCGATCGCCCGTGTCGCCTCGAATCCCATGAGGCTGCCGGTCTGCGCCGCGTCGAGGGCCATGAAGACCAATACCAGTGAACCGATCCTGATATACGGGCAGATGTGAGGTGCCGACAGGAGTGCCGATGATATCCAGGGCGCGAGCCATGTCATCATTGCGGCAAGGACAAGACCGGTGACAGCCGCAATCCTGCAGGTGAAGCCAACCATCATGGCAGCCCGTCGGGGCTGCGTTGTGCGCCAGCGCGCCACGTGCCGGGCAGCAGTACCGTTCATGCCGAAACTTGCCACTGCCTCGAACATGAACAGGGTGCTGTAGACCGCGCCGAACTCGCCGAGGCCGGTACGGCCCAGTACCCTGGCCAGGACCACAGACGATGCCAGGCTGAGCGCTTTCGTGCCAAACGAGCCGATCGTCAGCCACAGCGTGCCGCGAAACAGTCGCTGTCGCAGATTGCTGTCCAAGGCAGACTCCTGAACACCAGTGCGCAATCACCGGCGCGAGCAGTCGGAGACGGTCAGGCCCGAACCACGTTGGGGGCGGGTTTGCAGACGCCGCGGGTGTCGACCACCAGTGGTACCATGCCGGCCAGGGCGTCGTGGTCGACGCTGTCGTGGGCCGTGGCTACGATGGCGACATCAAAACCGGAGGTAGCCAGGTCGTTCCACTGGCGGCTGTGCGTGCCGGCAAACTGGCCGTGTTCCCTGGACGGCCTGACCACCGGGCAGAAGGGGTCGTAGTAGGCGACCGATGCGCCGAGTTTCTCCAGAAGGCGCCACAGCTCGTACGTCGGGCTTTCCCTCGTGTCGTCCACGTTCTTCTTGTAGGCGAGGCCCACGAGCAGCACGCGCGACCCCTTGAGGGCCTTCCCGCGCTCGTTCAGGGCAAGGAGCGTTCTCTGGATCACGTACTCGGGCATCTGGGTGTTGATCTCGCCCGCCAGTTCGATGAACCGTGTGTTGAGACCATGCTCGCGTGCCTTCCATGTGAGGTAGAATGGATCAATTGGGATACAGTGGCCGCCGAGACCGGGCCCGGGATAGAAGGGCATGTAGCCGAATGGCTTGGTACTCGCCGCGCGAACGACCTCCCAGATATCAATGCCCATCTCCGTGAAGACAACCTTCAGTTCGTTCACCAGGGCTATGTTGACACTGCGGAATATGTTCTCAATGAGCTTGGTGGCTTCAGCTGTCCTGCAGTTGGAAACCGGAACGGTCTTGCTGATAACACTGCCGTAAAGGGCGCACGCCACCTCCAGTGAGTCGGCATCAAAGCCCCCGACAACCTTCGGAATCGTCGACGTGGTGAATGACGGGTTGCTCGGGTCTTCGCGTTCCGGGGAGAAAGCTACGAAGAAGTCTCTCCCGGCCTTGAGTTGGCATCTCTTCTCAATGATCGGAATCAATACTTCTTCCGTGGTACCCGGGTATGTTGTTGATTCGAGGGATACGAGCTGGTTCCTGCGGATAAAGGGCCCAATCTGCTCAGCCGTCGAAATGATGAACGACATGTCCGGATCGCGGTTCTTTGTGAGCGGCGTCGGGACACAGATGATTATTGCGTCGCACTTCGCGATGCCGGCAAAATCGGTTGTGGCTTCGGCAAGGCCACGTTTTCCGAATGCCTCGGAAACGCGGTCGGCGGACAGGTGCCGTATATATGTTCGCCCCGCCTTCAGGTCCGCGATCTTGGCCGGATCTATGTCGAAACCGGTCACTGGAAAACCATTCCTTGCGAATTCGAGGGCGAGGGGCAAGCCCACGTAGCCAAGCCCGACAATCCCGATGCGGCTCTCGTGGTTCCTTACGCGCTCCATAAACGTCATCTTCATGCCTTACGCTCCCGGGAGTTTGTCTTTTATTTGAGTAACAAGTTTACGAACGCACTGCTCCATAGCGCCTGGGTCTTCTCCTGGAAACTGCGGATGCTGGCAAGCCTCTGGCGGACAAAGGCATCCTCCTCGTTGAGGCGTCCGTCTGCCGCAGTCGCGCGCTTTTCGAGTTCCTGTTCTGCCTCTCGCAGGGCTGTTGCGGATGCCTCGATACGTTTGCCGGCCATGTCCTGTACGAGATGCTTGAGGATCCTGCCGAACGCGTCCCTGGCCCGGTAGTAGTCCTTCCTGTCCCCTTTGACCCACACACTCTCCAGCGCGCCCCACTGCTCGAGCTGCCTTACTCCCATGCTTGCGCTGCCCTTGCTGATCCCGAGCCCGGCTGTCAGTGCATCCAGCGTCTGCGGTTCGGGTGAGAAGTAGCAGTAGGCATAGATCTGTCCAAGCACCCGTCCCATGCCGAGGGACTGTGTCACGTAACCGGCGGCCTCGATCATGTGCCGGACGGCAATGGAGACACGGTGCCCACGCGGAGAAGCATCAGCTTTGCTGCTTTGCCTTTTCATATTGCATCAACCTGCAGGCATCATCATCGATCTCCAGGTAATGCACGGGTTCTTCCGTCCATGACCCGGTGTTGAAATACCGGATGCCGTTCAGAACCGTTTCCTCGGCAAAATGGGTATGCCCGCAGGCCGCCGCCTTGAAACCGTTCCGGCGGGCATGTTCCGTTGCGCCCCTGCGCACGTGCCTCCGCAATGCTTCGTACAGGAGCGGGAAGTTCTTTGCAAAAAAGGCGACATGAACCCGTTCTGCGCCGAAGAATATGAGCATGTTGTGGAACGCCCTGAAGCAGCGCACGAACAACTGGTATATCGGGCTCTCGCTTGTGAAATCGTCGCCATGTTCGACGTGAATCACTCCATCGATCGAGAAGGAAGTCCTGAACTCGATGCGCCCCTTGTTTGCCGGGTCATGCTTTTCATCATGGTTTCCGCGTATCCAGATGACCGTTCTCCGTTGCGATTCCTCCGCCAGCCTGTCCAGTACCCGGGCGTGTTCCGGCGGCATGACGCGGCACATCCGGTCAACGACATCGCCGTTGAGGACGAGGGCCGCGCCCCGTGGAAGGTTCGACAGAAAATCAAGGAAGAGCCCGGCACGGGTGAAGCGGGAACCAAGGTGAAGGTCGCTGACTACGAATGTCTTCAATGCCGGGCCTTCTACGCCGTCACTTCGTCCTGTGAAGGTTGCCCGGTTCGGCCGTGCAACTGGCCGAGTGGGAGCGCGACAAGCACGGCGAGCAGCCAGGCGTTGGCGGGTATCTGGAGGTTGAAATCGCCCAGCGAGTGAAAGGCCATGGCGGTCCACGCCATGATGCCCGCCAGGCTCAGCAGGTGGGAACCTGTTGCCGGAACGGTCTCATGCGGCATGGCCCTGGACTTTGTCCGCATTAACCAGAACACTGTTCCTGTAGGAACAAGAAACAGCAAGAGGCCTATCAGCCCGCATTCTTCCAGCAGCTGCATCCAGTCGCTGTGTACCCAGTAGGAATGGAAATCGTAGTTG
>Ga0172371_10009637_pt1 | contig 13222 bp, 15 predicted proteins | sample Lak12m_FD_114543 | JGI IMG/M metagenome (GOLD analysis project Ga0172371, IMG submission 114543) | Freshwater microbial communities from Kabuno Bay, South-Kivu, Congo - kab_022012_12m | ecosystem: Environmental > Aquatic > Freshwater > Lake | place: Democratic Republic of the Congo: South-Kivu... | reverse complement strand
GATACAGAAGAAAGGGAAAGTTTGAGATCGCAAATTTTGGAAATGAAAAATCAAGAAGGAATGGAAGAGAAACAATATTTAGAGAAACAACAAAATTCCGAAGGAACGATAAAGATTGATGATGCAACACTATTTTCAAATGGTACAAAAGCGGATGGAAGTTATTTGGACAGTAGCGATTTGGAACCAACTATAGAGGAACTAAAAGCAATTGAAGAAGAAGAAAAAAAGGAGAAAAAAAGAGTTAAAGACGAGATAGATTTTTATTCGGATAGAGGCAGTATGGGAGAACGAGGAAAGGGACATAGACTATGTTAAGAGAGAGAACAAATTACTTAAAAATTACTAGCGGTGAAGTGGAAGATTTTTTGACTGATGGGAGATGGGTTGACGTTGTTGAAACTAAAGAGGGTGGAGCGAGATTAAATATTAGTGAAGATGATTTGGAGGTTTTGGATAATATTGCAAGAAAATTTGAAGAAAATGGAAGAACAGTCGGAATTGAAATTAATGAGAACGGAAAAATTGTCACGATTATTGACCAAAATGGTACCCAAATTCCTTTTGATGAAACCATGAAAGCTCTTTTTGGTTAAGGTACAATTGTTGTTGTATGAAGATAAAAAAGCCAAAAATGACGTACATTTTGTACGGAGTATTGGCATTAATTGTGGTTTTATTAGTGATATTCGGATGGAAAATTTACAAAAATGGAATCCCGACAAAGATTAAGTCCGTTGCAGATGGAGATACTATTATTTTGGCTAATGGGAAAAAAGTTAGTCTTTTGGGAGTGATTGTTACGAAAGGAAGCGAGAAAAATAGATTAACAAAACAGTTTCTGGAAGTCTTGTTGGATGGTAGAAATATTTGGCTTGAGTATAAAAATAACTTGGCTAGAGTATGGGTGGGGTGTGAGAGTACACCGAAATTTTTGTTTTTTTACGGAAAAGAAAATAAACCTTTGGGTTGTAAAAAAGGTGTGTTGGTAAATGAGTTAGCGGCAAAAATTAATTCGGAGGGAATTTGAGAAATTAATGACTAAGGGATTTTGGGAAAAATTACCATCGCCAATTGTGGGACTTGCGCCAATGGATGGAGTGACGGATGCACCAATGCGGTATATCACAAAGAAATATGGTCAGCCTGACGTGATTTATACCGAGTTTGTAAGTGTGGAAGGATTGTGGCGAATTGAAAAAAGAGGTGAGGTCAAACACAAAATTTGGAATGAGTTGAGGTTTGATTCAAACGAACAACCAATTTTGGTGCAACTTTTTGGAAGCAACCCCGATTCTTTTTATGAAGCAACCAAAATAGTGGCGAGAAGGGGTTTTTCGGGAATTGATATCAACATGGGTTGTCCTTCTCCCGGTTTGGAAAAAAGAGGTGGAGGGGCCGGACTTATGCGAGACAAGGGGTTAGCACATAGGGTAATAGAGGCAGTACGTAAGGGAGTTGAAGATTCCGGTTTGAAAATTCCGGTAAGTGTAAAGACGAGAATCGGAAGTAGTAGTCCGGATAAGGAGTGGTGGGAGGCTTTGGCAAAAGAAGAACTACCTGCTTTGGCGATGCATGGGAGAACATTTAAACAACTTTATTCCGGAAAAGCCGACTGGGAAGTGTTACGAGAGGCTTCGAAAATTATTAAAGAAAGTGGAGCGATATTTCTTGGAAATGGTGATGTAAATAAAGTATTAAGTATTAAGTATCAAGTATTAGGTATGGAGAATTGGGGAATAGAGACTACTTCCGGAAAAATAATTGAGTTGGGGAATGAATTTGATGGAGTGCTGATAGGAAGAGAGGCTGTGGGAAACCCTTGGGCTTTACGTAAGAATGGATACGAACCAAGTATTAAAGAGAGGTTGGCTGTGGCTATTGAACACGCCAGAGAGTTTGAAAAAAACTTGCCTGGAAATAAATTTGAGATTATGAGGAAGCATTTGGCTTGGTATGCGCATGGGTTTGAAGGTGCGGGTAGTTTAAGACGGAAACTCGTTGTATGTAATAGTGCTGATGAAGTAGAAAAAGTGATAAATGAATTTCTTGATATATCAATAAACTGAACCTATTTTTTAGCCTTTTTTCCGCAAAATTTGCTTATTGTTTTTTCGTTTTTTGGAGAATAGGATGAGGAAGTTGGGTATAAAAATTACCGATAAATAAATGATTGAAAAAGATAATAAGTTCTTTAATGTTATTAAAGAAAGTCCGGGTTATACATCTTCGGAAGACAGCAAAAAAATGATACTGAATGCGATTGAAATGTTGCAAAAAGTTGAGAGAAATTATATGGGTAGAGAAGAGGTAACCATTGGTGTTAGACATAATGATTCGCTAATGCTTGTTTGTGGTGCAGATTTACATATGGGGTCTCTTGCAACCGATCATAAATCGGTACTTAATTTAAGAGATTTTGTTTTGGAGAATAAAAATGCCGGTTTGGTTCTTTTGGGAGATGAGGTTGAAGGATTAAAAGAAAAATATATGAACACCAACACGGCTAGAACAGTGATTGATTTTCATAAACAAATTGATTTTATTAGAGCAGAAGTAATTAAGCCTTTGGCGGAAGAGGGAAAAATATTAGCAATGGTTTCCGGATATTGGGGACACAACGGTTGGGCGGAAGATGCGACAACGATAAATACATGGATGATGTTGGAAGAAGGGTTTGGAATTCCAATATTGCAAAATGGAGGGAGACTAAACATAAAGTTTCCTAATAATTATGTTCACTCGGAAACAATATGGCATAATCCACCCGGAAAAAGTAAGTTTGACTCAATTTATGGTTTGCGAAATGCGGCTTTTGCAACCTCCGAGTTGAATAGATCTGATGGGTACATGAGTGGTCATATTCATAGGATGGGAGTTGGTAAAGAACTTTATAGTGGTTCAAATAATTCGGTATATTTTATTTCTTCCGGAACGGCAAAAGGATCTTCAAAAGAAGTCCCTAATGATCGTTTTGGAATAAAGCTGGGAGCTCCAAGAACCGACCCTCTTGGACAAGGAGTAATTGTGGAACCGAGAAGAAAAAATCAGAAAGAAAAAAATTATCCATTTGCCTCTTTTGAGCAAGGAAAAATGGCAAATAGCGCTTTGGATTTATTGGACTGGGTGGAAAAAAAAGGAATGACGGCAGAACTACTGGAAAAAATTAGAGTAGAGGTGGAAAAGAAACCAAAAATTACTTTGGTTGAAGGCAAGAGCCATGTAACCGGTGATGAGTATAAGGAAGATAAACCCGTTGATTCGGTTAAGATCGGCAGAGAGTGGGTAAAAAATCCATATTCAAAACAAGAAATGAGAGCCCCTTATGATTCCTTGACCTATGATATTGAAACAAAACTTCCGGTTACATTACATCTTCTTAGTAATGCTCGTATCGGAAGCAGTTCTGAAGGATACGAGGATCTAAAAAGATACCATCAAGAACAGATTGAGCATAATTCACATTCTTTGGTGATATTTTTGCGCAATATGATTGATAAGGATGTTTGTGTTTCTGAGTATAGAGAAGAGGTTTTAACTAGATTTAAAGAAATTATTAGTAGCGCGAGAGAACAAACTCTTGCGATTATGATGTGTGAATCTCTTCGTAAAAGCGGGTGGAAAAGAAAAGTTAAAACAGGAGAAGATCTGGTTAAAACTGGTGATTTTACAAAAAACGGAGAACCCACATACGAAAAGGAAGTATCTTATTCACTTCCAATGGCGCCAGGATCGTATTTGTCGGTTGAAACAGATACACCACTGATTCATCATTTATCACTTATTAAATTGACAATTGGACCAAAAGGACCCGTTAGGGAGAAACCACTATATTCCGGTGCTTTTGCCGATAAGTTGATGAAACACGGATCTTACTCAAGACCGGAGTTTGGATTAAAACGAATGTATGACCTTTATATTCAAGAAAAACCCGGTTATGTTGCCGGAGGTCATATGCCTCATGCCGGATCAATGATGTTTTATGACGGAAGTAACGTGGAAACAAACACTCCAATATTGATTGCACCAGGATGGTTTGCTAAATATGTGGACACAATGGGAAAGGGTAATGTAATGCCGGGTGCTTCTCCAGGTCAGGCCATTATATTTATGCCAGGAAGTAATAAAAATGATTATCTGGCTTTTCCGACGGTAAATGCGGATGAAACCGGTTATATGCAGGATGCTTTTACTCTTCTTAAAGGATTAGAGCTTTTGGGACTCACTGATAGTGTGTTAGGTCGTCGGAGAATAAAAGGGGGGAAAAGATAGGATTAAGAGAAGCGAATGTTACACTTAATTTAAGTGGACGGTATTTAAATTTTGTTTTTCATAATAGATGAAAACTGCTGTTTATATAACAAAAAATAAAATTTGGGCTGGAGAATTGTCTTTTGATTGGGACGGCGTAAGTTTTGATGAAGTATTTGGAAAGATAAAAAAAGAGTTGAAGTTATATGAAATGAGGATCGTGTTGGGAAATGATGTTTCTTTTGTGATGGCGGTTAAAGCAGGTGATACCTTTCTGTCAAGAGAAAATGTATTAAATATGATTAAACCTTGGATGCCTTTTGAAATAAACAACGAATGTTTTGATTGGAAAGAAATAGTTTTATCTTATGATGAAAAATGGTTGCAAATAATTGCGTTGAAGCAAGAGTTTCTTTATAGTTTATCTTCAGCAATTAAAAAGCATGGATTGAAAGTTGAGTTAATAACAGCGATTGGTATTCTTTTGGGCGAAATTACAAAAGGAAGGGAAGTTCCTGTGATTTTAAGGTGGAATAATAAAGAAAATTTATCAGTTTTGGGAATAAACGGTTTGGTGGACCTGGTGGTTTCAGATATTAAAGAAGAAGATTTAATGGTGTATACAACTCAAAAATGGGGATTGGCTGTGAATCCTGAAGAAATTATTTTGAAAGAAGAAAATTATAATTTAACCGAAGTTGTTTTTTCGGAAAAAATAAATGGGGAGGATAAATTTGTTTTAAATTTACCGATTTTGAAAGATGTCTCAGTCCCGATACAAACTGAAGATGAAAAACCAGAGGAAAATATTTATTTGAAAAAAATAGGAAAAGAATCGGTATCAAAATTATGGATATATTTACTGATTATATTTTTTTGTATGCTTGTGGGAATTGCAGTGATGTTTTGGCAAGGAACGATAAAGTCTGTTTTTCCACAAAAGAATGATCAAGCAAAAGTATTAACCACTACACCAACGATGGAAATTACTTTAGAAGCAAAACCAATTAATTTAGCAGATTATTCGTTGAAGGTATTGAATGGAAGTGGGGTAACCGGTGAAGCGACAACAATTAAAAAACATTATTGATTCAAGGATTTATTAAGATTGATATAGATAATACAAAGGTTACAACTGAGGGAATAATCAAGGTGAAAACAGAAGTACCAATGAAAATAATAGATGGAGTATCAAAAAGTTTGACAGACTATAAGATGGGGGCTATTGATTATTTGCCTTCGGATGATAAATATGATTTGGTTGTTGTTTTGGGGAGTGCAAAAAAATTTTGAACTAACATAAGAAATTACTGAAGTAAAGGATTTTGGTATGATTGGGTATGGAAAACAGAAAAATAAAAAAGGCGGTTATCACGGCTGCAGGACTGGGAACGAGATTTTTACCGGTAACGAAAAATATACCCAAAGAGATGCTGCCAATCGTGGATTTACCCATAATTCACTATATTGCCGAGGAGTGTGTGGAGGCCGGAATTGAGGATATTATTGTGGTTATAAGACCTGGCAACGAGGCTGCGATGACCTATTTTTCGCCCAATCCAGAGCTGGAACGGCAGTTAGTTGCTACCGGTAAAGAAAAGCAGATGGAGAGGTACTACAAGGTCGCAGGGAAGGCTAATTTTATCTTCGTCCACCAGAATACTTCCTTGCCATATGGCAATGGCAGTCCTGTGCTTACAGTTAAAAATATCGTGGCTAATGAGCCGTTTGTGGTGTGCTTTGGAGATGATCTTGTGCTCAATCCCGGAGGTTCGGGTGCAGTGAAGCAAATGGTTGAGGCTTATGAAGCTCATGAGGATGCGTACGGAGTGATGGCAGTGACAAAGGTACCACACGAGGAAATTGTGCGATACGGTATGGTGGATACCGAGGATGGAACTGGGGATGGAAAAATCAAAAGAATTGTGGAAAAACCGAAGCTGGAAGAGGCGACGTCGGATTTTGCCGATTTTGGCAGAATTGTGTTGGCTCCGGAAATATTTGAATATCTTCGTGCAGACAATACAGGGAAAGATGGTGAGCTTTGGTTAGTTGACGCTATAGAACAGCTTTTGGCCGTGAAGCCGGTGTATTCCAAAAATATTCAGGGTGAGTTTTTGACTACGGGTGATCCTCTGCGATTCTTAAAAGCATCTTATAAATATGCGATGCAGAGACCTGAAATTGCGGAGGATTTGAAAAAATTCTTAAAGGAAGAAGTCCTGTAGTGTGATAGAATAGCGGTGCAATGGAAAAAATTTCTGTTCAACTTTTAGATGAACCTGGAGGAGAACCTCCTTCGACTAACCCGAGGAAAAGCTCGGGCACTAACTATGACAATAATATTACAAGCACTCATGTACTTTGGAGTAGGATTTGTGGAGATGTTTTTGGCCACCCAAAGAACCTATTGGATTTCAAAAGGCAGATCGTCCGCTGCGGCCCTCTTAGTGTTTTTTGAGAACTTTATTGCCATGTTTGTTATCTATCAGGTGGCAAATAACCTTCACAACAATTGGGGATTGATAACGGCTTTTGCTTTTGGAAATGCTATTGGAACATATATAAATTTGGAGAAAGTACCTTTTTAACCAAGAAAAACCGCCCCCGAAGGGGCGGCTATTAACTTACAGGACTTTAGGAAGAATTTTTGGAATTATTCTTCCAAATTCCTTGATTGTCGGATCGGTTGCTTTGCCAATTTGATCAGCAAGAACGCCAATCCATTGGTAATACGACTTTAGACCCATACCAAAGCCATTTGCCCAGTGAGATTGATCTTCTTTGGAGTTAAGATTCCAAAGGTCTCGTACCATCTGGATGGCTTTTATCCCTTGATCGTTCATGGGTTTCCCTGATTTGAGGGTCATAAGCTTAACGAATTTCTCAAAATCAGGTACTCCTTTTGTGTTTGTGACAAGATCTACAAACTCGCGAGATTTCGCGATTTTCCAGTCCATAAGTTTCCTCATGTTTGGAGACTTGTCATCATGCTGATTGTAGGCAGAGACCTTTGAAGTCTCAGCACTGTCAGCATAACCTTTAAGGTGTTGTAACATGGTCGGAACCTTATTAAATACAGGTAAACCGTCTTTTTCAACCAAGTTTCCACCACCATCTACAGCGCGAAATCCATAAATGGCTGCTTCAGGTGTAAAAAGGTACTTTAATTGATCATTGTGGCTGTACCAATCCACCCTATGCAGATCAAAACCACCGACTATTGCTCCATCAACACTTGCCATAGCATGTCGAGGAAGGTGCGTGGCGGGATCGCCACCATTTTCCAAACGATCGGTCCATCTGGTAATCCAGACGGCCAGGCGAACTGGACGGCCGTTGTTAAAAAACAGCTCGTCGTTCCATATTTTTCTTGTTGAACCGTCTTTGGCGACGGTCTGTTTCAGCATGTGGGCGTGTGCGGCGATTGCGTATGCCGTTAAGACACGCAAGTTGAATGGCAAAATTTTCTGCGTATTGAAGAAAAATATTGCTGCTGCGATCTCAGCATGGCTAAGTTGCCATTCGCTGTCTATGTACCGATGCTGAACACCGGTGCTACAGTCGTGGAACATGGCGCCGAAGAAAGCGGCGTTGATATCGTTCCTATAACCGCTTCCGACGAATGGGTCGTTGCTGATTATGGCTGCCCCACCTAAAGCATCAAAGATGTGATGCCCAAGGTCGTGCGCAGGCGTGCCCAGCAGTGTAAATGGCATCATTGAGTTTATTACTTTCTCAATCGTGCCTAAGTCAAGAATTTGATCCTCTCTTTCGCCTATGGCGAATCCTAAATATGTTGAATTTTCCTCTAGCGGTCGAAGGGTATCTTCAACCCATTTGACCAGCGATTTTCTAAAATGCTCTTTTGCGATCTTCCTCTTAACCACGTTAGGAGAAAGAAAGTCAAACGACTGAAGCGTCATTTAATCCTCCTTAGATGTCAAAGTACTGACTATGAAAGTCAGGGGAATTATATCCTATATAAGTTCAAAAGTCAAGTATTGAAGCAGAAAAAACCGCCCCCGAAGGGGCGGTGGGTTTAGACTGCATATTTACACAGGTTATAAAGTAGGTCAATCTTAAGATTCATACTGTCTTCGCCGGGCAAATCCTCCGGAAGTTGGGCAGGAACGGCTTGCTGGGAAAGTACTTCTTCTTTGCCAGTGAATAGGTTGATAAACTCGTTTTTCTTCGTAATAACGTATAAATGGCGGATTTTTTGTTTGCCATTTTGGTCATAATAGAAGAAACTCCAGCCTTCTTCCTCTTTCTCATCTTCAATTTTGAGAATAACAATGTTGGGAAAAACTTCATTTAGGATGGAGGAACAGTTCATCGCAACATATCCCTGGGTAAGATCAGTAACAATCCCTGTGTGATAGGTGTGGTACAAGCTGATCAGGGCATTTAAACCATTAGATTGGAACTTGATGCTTTGTATTTTGTGATTGACGATTGTAATATCCAATCCTTCAAGCAGTATTTTGCCGAGTTCTTGTTGGGGACCGTAGGTGTAGAGATATCCCAAACCAAAGCAGCTCGGGCATAAATGACCATTATGGTTAAGACCTGTACCGAAACCATATCTATCGGAGCAATCAGGACAACGAACTTCTATATTGCCTTTACGAACGATATGATGAGCCTTAATTGCCTTATCCCAGATTTTCTTCCACTCTCTGATATCGTTGGGAATGACTTTTTTTGCATCAACACTCGACAGGCCACCATTGAAGCCGTAGTAGGCATCCTTGATATTGTTGATGGAAATGATGGGGTCATTGATTCCTATTTCATCACCACACAGAAGTGGTCCCCAAGTGGGGGTTAATCCAAAAACAATTTTTCCGTTTGTCTTTGAGTGTTGGCAAAGAAGCCAGCCTGGGATTTTTAGATTGAGCTTTTTCAGAAATTGAACTTTTGGATTTATTGTGAAATTGAAAAAATACCAAATATCAACCTTGCTAAATTTTTTCACGGCTCCTCCTTGGAATATGTCTGCCTAAGGCAGATTGATTGACGAAGAATTTAAAAGACTGACTTTGTAAGTCTAGCGGAGAGTATAGCACAATGTTATGGGCTTTGTCAATATGGAGTTTAGATATCAAGATCAAGCTCATTTGAGGTGAGGACACGAGCCACGGCTCCCAAGAAGTAGTTATCTTCGGTTTTTTTGACAAAATCCTTGAACTCGCTAATGTGGACAATTTTGATTTCAAGCCCCATAGGTTTGTGCCTATTTCGGAAATCTTGTTTGTTCGTGGTGTTGGGAAAGTCGGTGATATCAACAATGGCAGCAAACAGGTATGAAGAGTTGTTGGTCATACCATAGTCAGGATAAACACGACCAAGATCAATAACTTTTTTAAATTTGAGTTCCTTGACACCTAAATGATGACAAATTTCTTGTTCTAGCTTATTGGGAAAATTGACCGGAGTGTTTTTATCTAATCTTAAGAATAGTCCTCCGATAGAGTCCAGAACTTCATCGGCAATTGAGAATTTGTGGGTGCGATTGACGATAAAGTGAGTTATTTTACCTTCAGTTTCCAGAAAAATAATACCTCTCATTCCACCATACTGGCCTGTTTTCCAAGAAACGTATTCATAGGTAAAAATCTGATTGTTGATGTTTGAGCGAACTTCAAAGACGGAGATCAGAAAGTAGTTACCACGACATAGTTTTTTGAGATTGAGAATATCTACTTCACCGACTTCATCGGGACGTTGGGCGAGATCTTTAATGAAGCCATTGTGATCTTCAGGAAGGGTAATTATTTCTTTTTGAATATCAAGTTGAGTGTTTTTGAACCAAGATTTTATTAGTAGGGGTTCAATTAATTTTTGCCTTTCGGATGACAGAGTTTGGATAGTTTCGTTTAGTATGGTGTTTGTAATCATATTTATAAGGTCATTATATAGATTCAGAATCAAGGAGGGAAGAAAAAAAGGGTGAGTTTTCATGGCCGGAGTAAATAAGAGTGTTTTTCGGGAAGGAAAGAATTTTGGCGATGGATTTTTTGAGATCTTGTGCGCTGGAATAGGAAAAGTCGGTGCGACCGACACCGTCTTCAAAAATGGTGTCGCCGACAAAAAGATGTGGAGAACAATAGAAAGAGACCGATCCGGGAGTGTGACCAGGTGTATTGATCACCTTGATCGTTTCTTGCCCTAACTTTATTTTGTCGGGAAGAGGCAGAGTAGGTGGAAGTTTTAGAGCTTGGGTATTTGACCAGTGATTGGCGGATTTGGCAGCGTTTTGGTAGAGAAAGTTGTCTTTTTGATTTAGATATATGGGAATATTGAAATTCAGTTTCAGCTCCAAACAGGCAAGAACGTGATCGTAGTGACCATGAGTGAGAACAATAGCTTTTGGTTTTAGTTTGAGATTGAGTATTTCTGTGCTGATATAGTCTGCTTCTTCTCCAGGATCAACAATAAGGCATTCTTGAGATTTTGCATCCCAAAGGAGATAACAATTGGTTTGCATTTGCCCTACCGAGATGGTTTTGATTTCCATAATAAAATTTTACCTTTATTTGTTCGTTGTGTGGGAGGGTGAGATATAATCGTGTTCTAAGCACATTAACGAGCAAAAGGAGGTTTGGATGGAGATACTCTTTAAGAATATTCCAAGCGGAATTTGTTGGACAAGTGATTTTGTTTTATCTTTGATTATTCAGGTTCAGAGAATAACCGGAACAGTTCCCAGAATGGAAAATGAAAGTCCAATAAAAGACGGCGAACCTGTTTATGCAGTTGTATCCAAGTTTCCGGAAAAACTGACCGATGATGATCTGAGATTATTGGCTAAGGGTATTTTGTGGTTTATGTGGTGTCATGGATTTAATTGCAATACCTATGTCGTTTTTCGGAATGATTTATTGGAAAGACGGATATATGGAGATGATTTTCCGGACCTTTTGAGTATGTTTTTTCCCTCACGAAAGTGAGGGATTTTGTTTACAATGTAGTATGACATACAGATATTTTTTGTTTGATTGGGATGGAAGTTTGGCAGATACCTTACCCATATTGTTTGAGGGATATAAAAATGTTTTTGCGAAATACGGGATAAAGGCGACAAATGAGATAATCGCAAAAAAAGCGATTGGTGATTGGGGTGGTCCAAGAAGATTGGGTATTGTTGATGAAGAAAAATTTTTTGATGAACTGGAAAAAGAGGTGTTGGAAAAACTACACAAAGCAAAACTTAATCCAAATGTAATGGAAATATTAAGAATGATAAAAGAAAAAGAAGGAAGAATTGGAATCGTTTCGGCATCAAAAAAAAGATGGGTAAAGAAGTCTTTGCGAAATAATGGACTAAGAGACTTGATTGATGTGTTTTTGGCCAAAGAGGATGTGGAACAGATAAAACCAAATCCCGAGGGAATATTTAAAGCATTGAGTTTGATGGGTGGAGCAAAAAAAGAAGCAGTGATGATTGGAGACAACGAAAAAGATGTTGCAGCAGCAAAAGCGGCGGGAATTGACAGCGTTTTGTATTTTCCAAAAAAATACCACGGTTATTATGATGAGAAATATCAAAAAAGTTTGGGGGCTACTTGGGTAATTGAAGATTTTTGTGATTTGGAGAAAATATTATTATCATGAGACCGGAAAGTGTGATCTCAATTTGACTTGAATATATGATTTTTGCTATGCTTTTGTTATGAAAACAGTAAATTTGTTTTTGGGTGTTGTTTGCGCGTTGGCTATTGTTGCCTTGCTTTACTTTTTCCCTTGGAAAAATATTACCTGGGGGAAATTGGTGATGAGCCCCGAACGAATGGTAACAGTTACGGGTTATGCGGAATCAAAAGAGAAAAATCAGATTGCAAATTATAGTGCGGGGGTAAATGCGGTGAAAGATAACAAAGAGGAAGCTGTAAAAGAGGTAAATGACAAAATTGCAGCTATTACGGCGGCAGTGAAGGATTTTGGGGTCGATGCAGCCGATATTCAAACACAATCAATGAGTGTTTATCAAAGACAAGAAACATATTACGATAATGGAGTTCAAAAAAGTAAACCAGGTCAATGGGATGTAAATAACACGATTTCAGTGATATTGCGTGACGTAAATAGAGCTTCGGCGATGGCGGATCTTTTGACTAGAAGTGGAGCAACAAATGTGTATGGGCCAAATTTTTCTTTGGATACAAGTGCAAAAGCCGAGGATAGTTTAATGGCAGCGGCAATTGCTGATGCTCAGATCAAGGCTGAAGCTATGGCAAAAGCAAGTGATACCACATTGGATAAAATTATTAGCATTAGCGAAGGTAGTGGAAGTAATTTAATTTATCCTTTGTACGCTGCGAGAGGTGAAATGGGTGGAGGAGGTTCTTCTGTTGAACCGGGAAGTACAAAAATAAGTAAAACAGTGACGGTTGTTTGGAGCTTGAAATAAGTTTGGAGGTTTGTTATACTATCACTTGTCCTTAGCAGACAATATGATTTTTACCCTATCAACATACTCAAAAGCCCCGTAGTTTTTTTGTATTGTGGTAAAGTCTAAACTTCGCTAAGGCGAAGTTTTTTTATAAAACGGGCACATTTTGAAAGTCGCAGTTCGGGCCGTTAGCTCATCTGGTAGAGCGCTACATTTGCAATGTAGAGGTGGCCGGTCCGAGTCCGGCACGGTCCACAATCCGAGATCTAGTGATTGACTCTAATAAATGGTTAATTTAGAATCAACCACGAGCTCTAGGAGAGCTTGTTTAGTTGCTCCTTGAAAAGTGAATAGATTATGCAAGTAGATCGCAAATTCAAATTTAATTTGATAATTTTTGATTTATTCTACTCATGCAATCAGTGGATGCCTTGGCAGTAAAAGCCGACAAAGGACGTTTCAAGCCTGCGAAAGTTATCGGGGAGGTGGCAAGAACTTATGATCCGGTAGTGTCCGAATGGGGAAACCTAACCAGATTTATCTGGTTGTTACGCTTTGATTTATCAAAGTGTT
>Ga0172371_10009636_pt1 | contig 13222 bp, 11 predicted proteins | sample Lak12m_FD_114543 | JGI IMG/M metagenome (GOLD analysis project Ga0172371, IMG submission 114543) | Freshwater microbial communities from Kabuno Bay, South-Kivu, Congo - kab_022012_12m | ecosystem: Environmental > Aquatic > Freshwater > Lake | place: Democratic Republic of the Congo: South-Kivu... | reverse complement strand
TAAATAGTTAACAACGCTTCGCTAGATTTCTCCTCACTTCGTTCGTCGAAATGACAAAATCAAAATCCTTTCCGGTCAATTCAGATTTCGCATATGGCGGACAACTGAGATTTCGTTTAACAGAACTCTTACGTTAAGTTATATCTTTTGACAATTAATTCTGTTTCCTCTACAATGACATCATGATCACTAACCTGGATATAAAAAAACTCCAGACAATTTTTGCCACTAAAGATGATTTGTTTTATCTCAGGTCCGAGCTTAACGATAATATGTCCAAGTTTAAGGTTGAGCTTAAGGGCGACATGTCAAAGCTTAGGTCCGAGCTTAACGATAATATGTCCAAGTTTAAGGTTGAGCTTAAGGGCGACATGTCAAAGCTTAGGTCCGAGCTTAAGGATGATATGTCCAAGCTTAAGGTTGAGCTTAAAACTGACGTTAAAGAATTAGGCAAACAGATAGTTAAAGACATTACCGAAGTTGTTTCCACACTGGGAGAAGCAATTTCCGACGCTGATAATAAACATAAAGAAAACAGCGATATATTGGACCATCACGAAAGAAGATTGGATCGGCTTGAAGATTCGGTTTTTCCCACCACTACCGGCTCCTGACACGGAGGGCTAGTGGCGTAGTCATTTTCCCTCCAACAGGAGGGATTTTTTGTAACTACGTTATTATCAGTGTATAATCTAAAATATGGACAAACGGAATTTGAAGAAACTGCAGCATTCATGTGCTCATTTGTTAGCAGCAGCTGTGATGGAAATTTGGCCTAAAACCAAAAGGACAATCGGGCCGCCGATTGAAAACGGCTTTTATTTTGACTTTGATTTTGTCGATGTAAAAATTTCGGAAAACGACTTCTCCCGCATTGAGAAGAAGATGCACGAGATCGTCAAAAAATGGGATAGGTTTGAAAGATATGAAAAATCGCCGAAAGGAGCCAAAAAAGAGTATCCGGGCAACCAATACAAACACGAACTGATTGATGAATTTGCCAAATTCGGCCAAAAAATCAGTTTTTATCGATCTGGCAACTATTCGGATCTATGTGAAGGCGATCATGTCGATAATCCCAAAAAACAGCTTATATACTTTAAGCTATTGTCGGTTGCCGGCGCCTACTGGCGCGGTGATGAAAAAAAACCGATGCTCACTCGGATTTACGGTACGGTCTGGCCGACCAAAGAAGCACTGGATCATTATCTTTGGCAGATACAGGAAGCGAAAAAAAGAGATCACCGCAAAATTGGCAAAGATTTAGGCCTATTTGTCTTTTCAGACCTTGTCGGTAAAGGACTACCGATGCTAACTTCCAAAGGAGCAACAATAAGGCGCATCCTGGAACGGTTTGTAGTTGATGAGGAGATTAAACGCGACTATCAACATGTTGTTACGCCCCCTTTGGCAAAAGTTGATCTATATCGAACATCAGGTCACTACCCTTATTATAAAGACACAATGTATCCGGCAATGAAGGTTGATGAAGAAGAGCTTATACTGCGTCCCATGACTTGTCCGCATCATTTCATGTTATACAAGTCACAATCACACAGTTATAAGGAGTTGCCGATTCGCTATGCAGAAATTTCCCCGCAGTATCGCTATGAAAAGAGCGGTGAGTTGACCGGATTGATTCGCGTAAGAATGTTTATTTTGGCCGATGCGCATATTTTTTGCCAGAAAGACCAAGTTAAAACAGAAATAATCGCCGTTCTTAATTTGATTAACTACATCAATCAAGCGTTAGGATTAAAAAAAGGTGTCGATTATCTTTATCGATTATCACTGGGCGATCGCAGTAACGACAAGAAATACTATAAAGACGATCGAGCCTGGGATGAGGCAGAAAAAACACTCCGCGAGGTTTTAGTTGAAACAAAAGCTGATTTTTATGAGGCAAAAGATGAGGCGGCGTTTTACGGCCCGAAGATTGATGTCCAGATGAAAAATATTGTCGGGAAAGAAGAAACCGCCTTTACTGTTCAATATGATTTTGTTATGCCGAAGCGATTTGCGCTGCGCTATATTGATGAACACGGCAATGAAGCGGAACCGGTCGTAATTCATCGATCTTCGCTCGGTTGTTTTGAGCGGACAATGGCTTTCTTAATCGAACATTACGCCGGCGCCCTGCCTTTATGGCTCTCACCGGTTCAGGTTGCCGTGTTGCCGATCACCGACAAACAGCATGAGTTTGCTCAGCATGTAGCCGATGCTTTGAAATCCGAGGGAATCCGATGTGAACTTAACCTCGATAACGAAACCATAGGCAAAAAAATCCGCTCAGTGACCTTGCAAAAGGTACCCTATATGATTATAATTGGAAAGAAAGAGGCCCAAAGCTTTACCGATCACAAAGAAATTAATCAAAATACAGTTGTTTCAGTCAGAACCAGAGAGGGAAAAGATTTGGGCCAAGTTAATTTTTTTGAATTTGTCAAACAGTTAAAATCGCAAATTGAGAAGCACGCATAGAAAAATCATTCACCGGAAATACTATCAGCTGAATTTTCGCATTGATCATCCCAATTTGCGGGTAATAGATAATCAGGGAAAACAAATCGGCGTAATGGATAAGTCCGAAGCCTTAAAAATCGCCCAGGAGAGGGAGTTGGATTTGGTCTTGATCGCTCCATCGGCCAAACCGCCGGTGGCCAAAATTATCGATTTTAAAAAGTTTTTGTACCAGGAGGAAAAAAAAGAAAAAGAAGCACGCCGGGGTATAAAGAAAAGCACTACTAAGGATTTAAAAATATCTTTGTTCATTGGCCCGGCCGATCTGCAAAGACAGATAAACAAGGGGAATGACTTTATCAAGGCCGGCAATCAGCTGCGGATAAATTTGATGCTCAAGGGCCGGGAAATGGGTAAAAAACCGATGGCTTTTGATCTGATCAAAAAATTTATCGCCAGTCTTGGAGATATTAATGTTTCCAAAGAACCGCGTCTGGAGGGAAGAGTAATTCGCGCGGTGGTGGCTAAGAAAAAGTAGTAATAATGTCATTCCGGATTTAATCCGAAATCGGTGTTTGTCATTCCCGCGAAAGCGGGAATCTATACAATATGCCTTATATTAATGTTGTTAAATTATATAGATTCCTGCTCTAAGGCAGGAATGACAAAAGGGAATTTTAGTTATTAAGTTTGTTATTAAACGTAACTATGGCAAAAGCAAAACAAAAAACAAGAAAATCGGCCGCAAAACGTTTTAGACTAACGAAAACGGGTAAACTATTACATCGTTCGCAAAATTTGAAGCATTTGCGAAGCGGCAAAAGTAAAAGTCAAATCAGGCGCCTGAAAAGAATGAAACCGGTTTTTGGAACAATGCGCCGCAAAATTATCAAAATGCTCGGAAAAGGATAAAATTTATGTTATAATTGTATCAATGTCTTTCCTGCGTCAAGCAGGAATCCATTTAATAGATTCCGGATCTCACTAGCGTTCGTCCGGAATGACAAAGATTTTATACATATGGTACGTGTCAAAGGCGGTATCACCACCCATCGCAAACATAAAAAAACGCTTAAACTCGCTAAGGGTTATTGGATGAGTCGTCATAAACAGATAAAAAAAGCCAAAGAGGCGGTTCTTCACGCGGGCCAATATGCTTATGTCGGCCGCAAAAACCGCAAGCGCGATTTCCGCACCCTTTGGATTATCCGCCTTAACGCAGCGCTTAAACCCCTCGGACTAAAATACAACCAATTTATTAATGCTTTAAAGAAAAATAAAGTTGAGCTTGACCGGAAAATCCTTGCCCAAATCGCCGTCGAACATCCAAAAACCTTTAAACAAATTATTGAGCAGATAAAGAGAACTACAAATAGATTGACAACTCCAGATAATCATATATAATACTAATCAATTTGAATTTTGAATTAAAAATATGGCCAATCCTGAGGCAGGGTTTAGACGTGGAGGGAATAGAAATCATCGCCATAAGCTGTTGAGGCGTCAATTAGAAGATAACAATAGATTAAAAGATTCATGTACTGCTCTCCAAGGGACTAAATTTCCAACAGGATATTTTGCGTGTGTTCTTAGAATGATCACTCATTTGTCCAGATAATAGCGCATCAAAGAAAAAATAGCATTGCTCTTTTAGCTCTACTTGATTATAATCTGCTTTATGGACGAGATTGAGATACTACATCGAAACGCCGTTAATGAAATATCTGCTGCGGCTGATTTATCTAAACTTGAAGAGTTAAAGGTCAAATATCTGGGCCGAAGTGGTGCGATTAACAAGCTTATAGGGAATATTAAATCAGTTCCTTTCGAACAAAAGAAAACCTACGGTCAGAATATCAATCGTTTAAAACAGCAACTGGAAGAACTGATAGAACAAAATCGTGCCCGACTGATTAATCAATCGGAAAAAACCCGGGCGACAGATGTGACACTGCCGGGAAGCGAGACACCCAAGGGCAGCCTGCATCCGGTGACAATTGCCGTCCAGGAAATCTCGGCAATTTTCTCAAAAATCGGTTTTATCCGGATGTCCTACCCTGAGGTGGAATGGGAATATCTGGCGTTTGATGCTTTAAATATGCCAAAAACCCAAGCTGCACGCGACGACTTTGAAACAACTTTTTTAAACGGACCGGAAGATAAAAAGTATGGAAAAATGATTTTGACACCCCATACATCGTCAGGACAGATCAGAGAAATGTGGCGACTAAAAAAGCCGCCCGTCCGGATGATAAACATCGGCAAATGTTACCGTCCCAACTGGGATGCGACCCATACCCCGATGTTTCATCAGTTTGAGGGAATGTGTGTCGATAAAAACATCAATATTACTCATCTTAAGGGGGCGCTTGATTATTTTAGCCGGTCGTATTTTGGAGAAAATAGTAAAACGCGACTGCGACCTCATCATTTTCAATTTACCGAGCCCTCATTTGAAGTTGACGTTACCTGCACTGTCTGCAACGGAAAGGGCCATAATTGCAAAGTTTGCAAATCGGGCTGGTTGGAGTTGGGCGGGACCGGGATGATCCATCCATACGTCTTAAGGGAAGGGGGAATCGACCCCACCGTTTATTCCGGCTGGGCGTTTGGCTTTGGGATTGAACGCGTGATCATGATGAAATATGGCATCGACGATATCCGCAGTTATTATTCCGGCGATATCCGTTTTTTAAAACAATTTTAACTTTATAAGTTTATATTGTCATTCCGGACGAACGATAGTGAGATCCGGAATCCATGTGTGTCATTCCCGCTTTAAGCGGGAATCTATGTTTGTCATTCCGGATTTAATCCGGAATCTATATAATATACATTATTAAGAAGAATGAATATTGTTAAATTATATAGATTCCTGCTCGGAGGCAGGAATGACAGATACGTTACGTCAGACGTGGCGAAAGCAGGAATGACAAACTTATTTCCCTATATAACTGTTGTATGAACATCAAAATTACCCACTCCTGGCTTTTGGAATATTTAGATACCAAAGCGACACCGGCACAGATTCAAGAATATTTATCGCTTTGCGGCCCGTCAGTCGAGCGGATCGAAAAGACAGGCGGCGATTGGATCTATGAGATTGAAATCACGTCAAACCGGATCGATACGGTCTCGGTTGTGGGAATAGCCAGAGAAGCCGCCGCCATCTTGAATCGTTTTAATATTCCGGCCCGTTTTAAGCCGCCCCAGATTAAAACTCCGGCCTCCAACCCGATTTTGCCCTTTGTGATCGCCGACCCGAAACATCTGTGCAACCGTCTGATGGCGGTCGTGATGGATCAGGTGACAGTTTTAAAATCTCCCGAATATATTAAAAACAGATTGGTTGCGGCAGGTATCAGATCATTGAACAATTTAGTGGATATTACCAACTATGTCATGCTGGAAATCGGCCATCCGTCTCACGTTTTTGATTACGACAGAATAAAGACGAATAATTTTTTAATCCGTCATGCGAAAGCGGGGGAAAAGATCACCACGCTTGACGAAAAGACCTATGATTTATACGAGAATGACATTATTATCGACGACGGAACCGGCAGGGTGATCGATCTTCCCGGCATCATGGGAACGGCCAACAGCATCGTCACCGATCAAACAAAAAAAATTGTATTTTTTATCGAATCCAACAATTCAGTTGCCATCAGAAGATCGTCGATGACTCACGGTATACGCACGCTGGCGGCATCAATCAACGAAAAATACCCCGACATCAGCTTGGTCCAAACCGCACTTTACCGCGGGATAGAGCTTTTTGAAACACTGGCAAATGCGAAAATCGCCAGTCGGATTTTTGATATCTATCCCAGTCCCCGCCAAAATAACTCTGTCAATGTAGGCTACCGATATCTTTGTGAACGGATAGGCGTTGATATTCCTAAAAATCAGGTCAATAATATCCTCAAAGATCTTGGTTTTGGTATCCGTGTTAAGGAAAATATTATAGAGATCGATATCCCCAGCTATAGAACTCACGACGTCCGGCAACCGGAGGATATTGTTGAGGAGATAGCCCGCATTTATGGTTATCATAATATTCCCTCTCAACTGCCACCGCTGGTTTATCTGAAACAGCCGGAGGATACGGAGCGTTTATTTCAATATCAGCAGATCATCAAGACATTTTTAAAGCACAATGGCTGTATTGAGGTGATGAACTATTCGGCCTGTTCGCGCGAACTGCTTGACTCATTTAACCTCCGGCCGGATCGACACCTTAAAATCACAAACACCATCTCCGAGGATATTAAGTATCTGCGCCAATCCCTGATTCCGTCCCTTAGCCGAAACATCAAAGACAATGAGGGTTATCGGCCAAAATTAAAGTTTTTTGAAATCGCAAAAACTTATCTGCCGGCCGATAAAAATTTACCGGAAGAAAAATTTAAAATTGGCTGTGCGGTTAACACTTCATTTGAAGATTTAAAAGGCTTAATTGATGGCTTAATGAATGAGTTAAACATCAAAGATGTTCAATTTAAAGCCGGCAAAAATCCTGTGTTTGCGCCCGCGATGGCCGGAGAGATCTTAATCGGAAAAACAAGAGTCGGGTTTTTTGGTAAAATTGCATCTATCCACGCCGCAAGACTCCGCCTCAAATCAGATGTATTTGCATTTGAACTGGACTTCACGGCGCCAGTTTCAAACGCCCGCCTGATGCCCGCTTATAAACCGTTTAGTCCGTTTGCCAATATTCATCTGGATTTGACCGTTGTCCATAGCCGTCCATTTGCCGAGATTGTAAAGATCGCCAAACAAAAAGCCGCTCATTTGGTCGATATCACTCTTAAAGACGCTTACAAAAATAATTTAACCCTCCATCTGGTTTTTGCTTCTTTGGCGCAGAATTTAACGGAAAAGGAAGCGCAAAAAGAATTGGAGCAGATTAAAAAAACGTTGTCCGGCGATGTAAAATCGGGACGGAGTTGAGATCCGGCATCGATGTTTGTCATTCCGGACGAACGTCAGTGAGATCCGGAATCCATGTGTGTCATTCCCGCTTTAAGCGGGAATCTATATAATATACATTATTAAGAAGAATGAATATTGTTAAATTATATAGATTCCTGCTCGGAGGCAGGAATGACGAAATAAAGTTATACAACTATGGAAATTGTACTGCCAGTCGGTCTGTCGCAAAGCGATATTAAACTTCGTTTAAAACAATTCGGATACAACGAACTGCCTTCGCAAAAAAAACAAAGCGTTTTTTCGACTCTTATTAACATTCTTAAGGAGCCGATGCTTTTGCTTTTGGTGGGAAGCGGAACAATTTATCTTTTTTTAGGCGAAAAACAAGACGCGTTGATGTTGTTAACATTTGTTACTGTTGTGATCGGGATCACTCTCTATCAGGAGCGAAAAACCGAACGTGCCCTTGATGCATTAAAAAATCTTTCAAGCCCGCGCGCGCTTGTCGTGCGCGGGGGACAGCAGATCCGTATTCCCGGCCGGGAAGTTGTGCCTGGTGATATCATTATTCTTCATGAAGGGGACCGGATCGCCGCCGATGCGGTCGTTTTATCGGCCGTTAACTTATTGGTTGATGAGTCGCTTTTAACCGGTGAGTCGCTGCCCGTTCGCAAAAGTGTTTGGAACGGTAAAGAAAAATTGACTCATCCCGGCGGAGAAGACTTACCCTTCGTCTTCTCCGGAACACTGATCACACAGGGAAGAGCGATTGTCCAGGCGACCCAAACCGGAGTAGCGTCCGAAATGGGAAAAATCGGAAAATCGCTGCAAACCATCGTTGAGGAAGACACCATTCTCAAAAAAGAAACCGGTCTACTTGTGCGGAAATTTGCTTTCATCGGCATAATATTATGTATCGTTATCGTTGTCGTCTACGGATTAACGCGCGGAAACTGGATCAACGGATTTTTGGCCGGTCTGACTTTCAGTATGGCGATGCTGCCCGAAGAGTTTCCGGTGGTATTATTGATCTTTTTAACGCTTGGGGCCTGGAAACTTTCCAAGCATCAAGTCCTGACAAGGAAAACCCAGGCAATTGAGACTTTAGGCGCCGCCACTGTTTTATGCGTTGATAAAACCGGCACGTTGACTTTAAATCGGATGCAGCTCAAAACTATGATGATTGGCCTCAACCCATTCGACTTGACCGATAAAAAACTTTTGCCCGAACAATATCACTCGCTTCTGGAATATTCGGTGCTTGCCAGCCAGAAAGATGCCTTTGACCCGATTGAAAGGGAAATAAGGGCGCAGGCAAGCCGATGGCTTAAGCATACAGAACATATCCATCCCCATTGGCGTCTGATCCGCGAGTATCCGCTGTCAAAACAATTATTGGCCTTGTCGCATGTCTGGGAATCGCCCGATAAAAGGCAGTATGTGATTGCCGCAAAAGGCGCGCCTGAGGCAATTGCCGATCTTTGTCATCTGAAAGCTTCATCTTACAAAAAACTGCAGCAGCAAATCCAAACGTTATCCGACCGGGGTTTGCGGGTGATCGGGGTTGCCAGAGCGCTGTTTGATAAAAAACTGCTTCCCGATAAGCAGCATGAGTTTAATTTTGAACTGGTCGGATTGCTTGGATTTGCCGACCCGGTGCGCGCGACCGTTCCTCAAGCCGTGGCCGAATGTCATCGCGCCGGATTAAGAGTCATCATGATTACCGGTGATTATCCGGGAACGGCTCAGTTTATTGCCAGTCAAATCGGATTAAACTCTCCTGACCGCTTTATTACCGGCCCCCAGCTTGGAAAAATGGATCATTTGCATCTGCGTGAGAAGATCAAAACCGCCAATATTTTTGCCCGCGCCATACCTGAGCAAAAACTGGCGATCGTCAACGCCCTTAAGGCCAACGGAGAAATTGTCGCGATGACCGGCGATGGAGTCAATGATGCACCGGCCTTAAAATCGGCCCATATCGGCATTGCCATGGGTGAGCGGGGCACTGATGTGGCGCGCGAAGCTGCGGATCTAGTGCTTCTTGACGACGATTTTTCCTCAATCGTCTCGGCGGTGCGCTTGGGTCGGCAAATCTACGATAATCTCAAAAAAGCCATCGCCTATATCTTTGCGGTCCATATCCCCATTGCCGGAATGTCTCTGTTGCCGGTCATTTTGAAAATGCCGATCGTTCTTATGCCGGCTCATATCGCTTTTCTTGAACTGATTATCGATCCGGCCTGCTCGGTGGTGTTTGAATCGGAAAAAGAAGAACGCAACGTGATGGATCGACCGCCGCGCAATCTCAAGCAGCCTCTCTTTAACCGACCTACATTTTTTTTAAGTCTTCTGCAGGGACTGAGTATTTTAACAGTTGTTTTTATTGTTTATTTATTGTCGCTCAATCGAGGCATGGGGGAGGCGGAAGCCAGAACATTGGCGTTTGTTACGATTGTTTTCGGAAATCTGCTTTTGATCATCACCAACCTTTCAAAAACCCAAACATTTATCCAGATCCTAAAAAACAAAAATAAGGCCTTATTTTGGGTATTGATTGGCACTTTAATCTGCCTTGGTCTAATTTTATTTGTGCCAACACTGCAACACCTTTTTCATTTTTCCCAACTGCATTTATCCGATTTAGTACTCACCTTTTCTCTCGCCTTCGTTAGTTTAATTTGGTTTGAAGCAATCAAAATTTCCTCTAATCCCATTCTTGTTTGACGCCAATCTTTACTGAACTTTCGCCCACCTTGTCCTTTTCATTTGCGGCCTTGACCACGATCTCGTATTTGCCCGGGTCGAGCTTTAGATTTTCGTCAATCTCCCGCTTATCTTCGTTCCAGCTTTTCACTTCGCTGCCGTTGATGATGAGCTTGACCGTTTTTATTTTTTCGACACTGAGGATCTTGGCTTTGATGCTGATGTTATTATCGTCAATTTTTTGATGGTCGCCGGGAGATTTGATCGAAACAATAACACTGTCATTGGAGGCATCTGAAGTCTCGGTGGGAGGATGATACTTATCGTCTTTTTGCTCGCGCGCCCAAGCGTCGATTGCCTCCTGCCAGCGGTTTTTCCCATCCTGGGAAATGGGGTCATTTTCGCTAATCACGATATATTCTTTTTCATCGAAGTTGCCCGATTTAATCTCAACTTCGTTGGCAAGCTTGCCGTTGGTTTTGGATACTTTTATTTTTTTATAAAAGGGGGAGATTTCTTTTGGTTCGGTTCCTTCGATAAAATACTCCGAACGAGTCGGATAACCGTCCTTTGGCAGACCCCCCAAATACGCGTCGATCGTCAAAGCCTTCACCCTATCGGGTTTATCCATGATGCCGTCGGGATATTTTTTTAAAAGCTCGCGTATCATGTAATACCAAATCGGCGAGGCGCCGGTTGCTCCTGAGGAAATTTTCGGGTTCATGGGCGTATTGTCGTTGTTGCCGACCCACACCCCAACCGTAATCCCTTTGGTATAACCGATCGCCCAGTTATCGCGCTTATCATTGGTTGTGCCGGTTTTTACGGCAACGGTTTTGCCCGGGATATTCAAATAAGAATTGGGCCCAAATGTTTCAAGCCGGGCATTATTATCGGAGAGAATATGCGAAATCAAAAATGAAACCTCGGGAGTCAATGGACGGGTTTCCCTGCCGGGTTTTTGTTTAAAAATCGACTTTCCGTTAAAATCGGTGATCTCCAGGACGGTCTGCACGTCTTTTTTGACGCCGCCGCGGGCAAAAATCGAATATGCCGACGTCAGGTCCAAAAGCGTCACCTCGCCGCCTCCCAAACTGATCGACAGGCCAAAGCGTTTGAGATTGGCCTCGGTTGGAGCTAAAGTAGTCAATCCCATGTCGTTGGTTTTTTGCAAAAAATCACGGATGCCCAGCATCGAGAGCATCTTGACCGCCGGGAGATTGATCGAGTTGCCCAAAGCAAAGCGCACCTGCACGGGTCCGCGAAATTTGCCGTCATAATTTTCCGGAGTGTAGTCATCGTCGCCCTGTTTGGCAAAGGTTGTTTTTACGTCCATGATGACGGTTGAGGGTGTATAACCTTTTTCAAACCCCAAAGCGTAGACAATCGGCTTTAGGGCGGATCCCGGCTGGCGGCTTTTGGAGGTGACCACATCGAATTTGCCATAACTGGTGTCGTTGAAATCATACGAGCCGACCCAGGCTAAGGCTTCGTTGGTTTGCGAGTCTAAAACAACGGTCGCGCCGTTGCCGACGTCGTAGGCATCTTTAATCTTGGTGATTTCGTCATGGACGGTTTTTTCGGCGATTTTTTGAGCATTAAGCGAAAGGGTTGTTTTAATCTTTACTCCCTGATCCAATAATTTCGGTCCAAATTCCTGTTCGACCCAATTTTTGACATAAAAGATAAAGTGCGGGGCACTGATGGCAATTTTAGGCGGAGTAAATTTGACAGTATTAAGTTGACTTGACGCTTGCTCCTCTTGACTTTTGCTGATATATCCATCCTCCCGCATCCGCCGAAGCACATCGCGGGCGCGCCCTTTCCAGGCGTCATTTTTGCCGATAAAAGGCGAGTAAACGTTTGGATTTTGCGGCAAACCGGCTAAAATTGCCGACTCAACCAGGTTCAAATCTTTGGGACTCTTTTGAAAATAATTCATCGCCGCCGAACCGACCCCCCAGTATATTCCGCCATAGGGCGCTTCGTTTAGATACATCTCCAGTATCTGATCCTTGGTATATTTATTTTCCACGGCAATGGCAAGGGTAATCTCTTTTACTTTACGAGGGATTGTTTGTTGTGAAGTAAGTAATACGTTTTTTATCAGCTGCTGGGTAATGGTCGAACCGCCTTCAATATGATGCTGAAAGATTATGCTAATGAAAGCTCGTAAAATCCCTGTTTGGGAAAAACCACGGTGTTTGTAAAAGTTTTTATCCTCAATGGCGATCGTCGCTTTTTTAAGACTGTCGGCAATGTCGTTGAAGGCAACCGGAATGCGGTTTTTGTCTTTATACATTTCATAAAGCACTTTTCCGTCGCGATCGTAAAATACCGTTGAAAAACCGGTCGTCTGCGTCAACTTGCCCGGCGACGGCAAATCCCGGCCGTACCAGGCAAAAAGGAAAAGAGAGAAGACAAAACCGATAACGGTGATTGCAATCAGCCCCATCACTCCGTAAACCAAAAGTTTCTGCTTGGAAAGGCGATTTGACGACCGACTGCGGCGAAATTTATACACGGTTTTAAGTATAACAAAAGAAAAATAAAATTTGATACCCAGGATTTTATCAAGAAGCGGCTGGTATTCCGGAGGAATAGACATCTGGGCTACCTTAGTCACATACCCTTATCATAACGCAATTGATTGTTATTCCGTAAATGAAAGCAGATTAGATTATAGGATGTTCTATCAGCCAATAACCGTTCTTGCTATAATAAGGCAATGGTTAGTAATTGGATTATAGGTGGTATAACTTATTTCTTTGTTTGCAACTGGATTCAGTTATGGTATCTGTTGGGTAACTTGATTAAGCCGAAAAAGAACAAGATCACTTCGTTTGATAATAAAAAGCTTCTTTTGAAAATGAGAGAGAAAACCAAATTACCTCTTTCGATAAAAATAATGGATGAGGAAAAGAAAATGATCGGTTTCATGATAAGTTCGCCGCCATTTAAACCGATTATGCTTTTCTCAAGCCGGTTATATAAAGAATGGGTCTAGGATACTTTAGAGGGGTTTTTCTCTAAAGTTTTCCAGTAACAATTTGTAAATGTTTTTTCGGTTGTTCCATCTGAATTGTGATTCCTTTAAGTGTAACAAAAATTTGTTTTTTCT
>Ga0172371_10009634_pt1 | contig 13225 bp, 13 predicted proteins | sample Lak12m_FD_114543 | JGI IMG/M metagenome (GOLD analysis project Ga0172371, IMG submission 114543) | Freshwater microbial communities from Kabuno Bay, South-Kivu, Congo - kab_022012_12m | ecosystem: Environmental > Aquatic > Freshwater > Lake | place: Democratic Republic of the Congo: South-Kivu... | reverse complement strand
GATGTTTAATTGACGCCATCGGGAGAACCAAAGAAGAAGCCGTATTTTACCGCGCTATCACCCAGTACCTGACTGCGACTTCAGGTTTTAATGAGGCCTATACCGCTTTGAATACCGCCTGCGCTGACCTGTATGGAGCGGGAAGCAGTGATTGTGTTAACGTGAAAAAAGCTCTGCGTTCAGTTGAACTGGATCAGGAAGGAGCCTGTTCGGGCCTCCCTTCTTCCACCCCGGAATGTAATCTCACCGAAGCGCCCACCATCACCAGTATTTCTTCCACAGTCGCGAACGGCAGCTATAAATCCGGCAAGATAATTGACATTAATTTATCCTTCTCGGAAGCGGTCACTTCCACCGGCAGTGCTACAGTAAATCTAAACACGGGAGGAAGTTGCAATATCGATATTACAGGAAACAGCTCGGGCTCTTGCAATTATGTGGTAGGCGCGACCGATAACACCGACAGATTGGACGTCCTGAGCGTCTCCGGAATAATCACCGACCAAGACGGCAATACAATGACCAATTTTTCTCCCGCCAGTAACCTTGCTCAGAATAATCAAATCGCTATTGACAATATCGCCCCATTGATTGGGGGTGTTGAGAACGCTCAAACGTACCGAAACGATGTCAATCCGATTTTTAATGAAGGCGGCGCTACTCTCAACAATACAAATTTTGTTTCGGGGCAAACAGTTTCTGAAGACGGCAGCTACCTGCTAGTCGTTACTGATAATGCCGGGAACAGTAGCAGCGCGAATTTTATTGTTGAAAAAGTCACTTCCTCAATGAATTCATTGCCTTACACTAACAAAAAAACGGGGCAGCGCCTCAGCTTTTATTTCTACGGTTTAAATTTGCCCGGCAAACTAAAATCCCGTTATTTTTCTTTGAGATTGAATGGCCAAAAAGTAAAAATAACCAGCGTTCGAAATACCGGACTGTATATCGCCATTAACACCAAGCTCAACTACCGCAAATGGCCGGTGGGCAACTACAATCTTAGCCTCGGATACAATTACAAATTAAAGAAAATCCGCTATCAAGGTTCGGCTAATAAGAATAATATACTCGCTATTCAGTAACTTTTAAAAGAATATGCGGTTGGAATTTTATTTCAAAAACTTCTTCCGATAAAATTTTTACCGGAACGCGAAATCGAAAATTTCCCAAAACCGTAATTAAGTAGTTTACTTTTAGGTGCTTAATCGTCGCCCGCTATCTGAACAAGATGCGGTTTTTTGTTTTGCGACGCGACTCTTAGGCAACAAGGCAACTCAAAGCTCCTTTGCTGTATTGCTTAAACAAGTTTTGTAACCATCTGAACATATCTATGGAAATCAGAAATATCGCGATTATCGCCCATGTCGACCACGGCAAAACAACCATTACCGATGCCATTATGCGCCAGACGGGGATGGCAAAAAATGAAAACGCCACCATGGATTCGAACGATTTGGAGAAGGAACGTGGAATAACGATTTATTCCAAAAACGCTTCGGTTTTTTATCGCGGAACAAAAATTAACATTGTGGACACTCCCGGTCATGCCGATTTCGGCTCGGAAGTCGAACGGGTGTTGCGCTCAATCGACAGCGTGCTTCTGGTCGTAGATGCCCAAGAAGGTCCGATGCCGCAAACCCGCTTCGTGCTCAAAAAATCTTTAGAACTGGGATTAGAACCGATCGTGGTAATCAACAAAATCGATAAAACGGCCGCCGATCCCGATTGGGCACAGGAAAAAGTATTCGAGCTTTTTTTGGATTTAGGAGCCAGCGACGAACAGTTGGATTTCACCACGATCTACGCGATCGGTAAACAGGGGATCGCGAAAATCCATTCCGATGATGATTCGAAAGACCTTTCCCCTTTGCTCGACACCATTCTCTTAAAAGTCAAACCGGCCTCAGGAAAAACTGAAGCGCCCTTTCTTTTTCAGCCTTTTAATTTAGGCTACGACAATTTTCTGGGACGCTTAGCGGTAGGAAGAATTTATGAAGGAACGGTAAGACAAGGCAGCAACTTAATCTTAAAAAAACTGAACGGAGAGAACCAGACGGGAAAAGCTATCAAAATTTTCACTTTTAACGGCCTCGACAGGGAAGAGGTAAAAGAGGCCGTTGCCGGAGATATTGTAATGATCGCAGGTTTTTCAACGATCGACATTGGAGAAACATTGTGCGACACAGAAGATCAACGGCCCTTGCCGGCAATCGCCGTCGACGATCCAACCATCTCTTTGAATTTCCTGGTCAATAATTCTCCGTTTGCTGGCCGGGAAGGAAAATTTGTCACCAACAAGCAGCTGCGGGAAAGACTGGAAAAAGAACTGCAAGTAAACGTGGGCTTAAAAATCGATTTTTCGTCTGATTTTTACAAAGTTTGCGGCCGTGGCGAACTGCATGTTTCAATCCTATTGGAAAACATGAGAAGGGAAGGATATGAAGTTCAAGTCTCCCAACCCCAAGTGATCATTACCGATAAAAACGGTGAAAAACTGGAGCCTTTCGAGGAAGCCACAGTGGACGTTCCCGAAATACATTCCGGCATCGTAATAGAAAAAATGGCCAAGAGAAAAGGAATTATGGTTGATATGCAAAACAATGGACGGCAAACCAGAATGGTTTTCGAAATTCCCACTCGAGGACTTTTGGGATACCGCAGTGAATTCATCGTAGACACCAAAGGAGACGGGATCCTTTGCTCTCGCTTCATCGGAAAAAGACCGTACACGGGAGATGTCCGAAAGCGCGATACCGGTTCAATGGTTTCTATGGCCACAGGCAAGGCCTTGGGGTTCTCTCTTTATAATTTGCAAGAACGAGGAAATCTCTATATAAACCCGGGCGAAGAAGTTTATGAAGGCATGGTTGTCGGCAACACATCCAAGGGAGCTGACATGTCCGTGAATCCCACCAAAGGAAAACAGCTCACCAATATGCGGGCTGCCGGTTCCGACGACGCCATCCAACTTACTCCGCCACTAAAGCTCACCATTGAGAGAGGCCTGGAAATCATGGCTGGAGACGAATACCTCGAAATAACACCCAAAAGCATCCGCCTTCGCAAACAATTCCTCACTGAGTTGGAGAGAAAAAGATCTGGCCGCAAAAAGTGAGATGCTCTGTGCAGACAAGTTTTGTTATTTTATAGTAAGAATTACCTGCCGTAATTCTTGGGTTATGAAAATCTTTGGCAAAATAATACTGCTGTTTGAGACCGTTCTTCTTGTTTCATTTTTTCTTTGTCGTTTCTCAATTTTTCCGGAAAGAAGAAATCTCAATTTTTCCGGAAAGAAGAAAATAACCATAAATGACGTGGGACTGACATATGAAACATCCACTCAGGCTCGACAAATTTCCGACCTGATCGCGGAAAAAAAAATTCAATTGGACGCTCGGGACGAAATGTTTCCGGCTAAAAATACTGAGATTCTCCCGGACATGACTATTTCTATAAACCGAATCGCCGGAATAGTCTTATCGGCAGACGGGAAAAAAATTGAGAAACAAACATTCGCAAAAACCGTTGAAGACGCTTTATGGGAAGAAAATATTTCTTTGTCGCATCTCGATAAAGTGGCACCGCCATTGGAAACGCGTTTAAAGAACGGCACCGACATCTCGGTAACCCGCATAAAAACCGAGGAAGTTTCCGAAGAAGAACCAATTGAGTTCCCGGTAGTAAAACAAAAAGACAATCAAGTAGATTGGGGCCAAAAAGAAATTAGTCAGACGGGAAAAAATGGCACAAGGGAAACAGTTTACCGGATTCATTACGAGAACGGAGTGCCGATCTCAAAAACCAAGCTGAATTCCAAAATCACCCAAACTCCAGTAAGCCAGATTGTAAAAATTGGTACTAGAATTAGAATAGGCAAGAACGATTCGGGTGTTGCCAGCTGGTATGATGCGGGACCCGATGAATGCGCTTCCCGCGATTATCCGCCAGGCACATGGTTGCGCGTTACCAGCCGAGCCAGCGGCAAACAAATTTTTGTGAAAGTAGCCGGCTACGGTCCTCAAGCGGGAACCGGCAAACTGATCGACCTCGACAACAAAATTTTTGAAAAATTGGCCCCTTTGGGGCAGGGAACAATCAAGGTGAAGGTTGAGGAAGTGCTGAACAAAGGGTTTAATCCTGATTTAGATTTAAAATAAAAGATGCGCACATCTTATAAGTTGTAAGGGTGTCATTAAGTACCTATGTACGACGAAACTGACAGAAAAAGATTGATAATTTTTGGTATTGCCGGCATCGCGTTTTTCGCGGCTGTCATTGTTCTTTCGATTTGGCTATGGCCGCGTCCTAAACCGGATGGTTCAAAGCCGCAAAAAAACGCCGCCGCTACCGAGGAAGGTTCCGACGTAGAGCCCGGCGGCGGACAGAACTTCCCGCCCGAGACCGCCGACCAGGCCAGAACGAGAACCGAAGCGGAAAAAGTAATTCAACAACAAAATTCCGGCGGAGGTGGAGAAAGTGTTCCGATCATCCAGCCTCCGCCGGAATTTTCGTCCCCGCCACCTTTGCTTTCATCGCCGCCTCCGCCGCCTCCGCCAGTTAACATGGACCGACTCAAAAAACAAGGTTGCGTGGCCGACGGCCTTCTAACGGAGTATAATCCGGAAAACCAACGTTTTGTTGAGCTTATCAACCGGTCAAATTGCTACTATCTACACCGCGCCGTCGAAACATGGCTTGAACCTCCCGATTTTGAACAAATCCGCGGCGTGATGAGTCGAATCACTAAAAAAGACGTAGTTTACGGTATGTTTATTGCCGAAGCTATCGACACTAAAGCGCAATACTACTCGGCTGATGGAAGCGAGCGCTACGACTTTTCCAAGATGTGCCGCAAAACAAGCGATAATATGTGGGGGGAACATACTTGCCAGCCCGCTTTCTCCAGTCCGGAATACCGTAGCTATCTGAAATACGTCACTCGCAGAGCTGTCGACATGGGAATACAAAGCTTCACTTTTGGCCAAATTTATTGGCAGGAGGGATTAGAAAACAAATACGCTCAAGAGATTATTCGAGACATCCGCGCCTACGCGAAAAAAAACGGAGTGGATGTCATAGTCGGAGCCCAAACAGGATCCATAACCGATCCCAAGTATCTCAAAATATTCGATTATATTGAAGGCGGCGTGGGAATTAACAGTAACGGAAACATCGAAAACGGGCCTTGTCTAAGCAGGCGGGGTGGCTGTTGGGCGTTGCTTTGGGACAAAGCTTACGCGAGAAACGCAAAAAACGTACTTTTACACCTCGATTGGACAGGCATCCCCTCCGATGACCTGGATATTTTCGCCCGCATGAGTTCGGACAAAAGAGCCCGCACTCTGAGAAATCTATACAAATTCTTCGCCGAGAAAAAAATGGGTTTTATGATGCCGTTTTTCGGAGTGCTCGACCCCAACAACGGCGGCTGCTACGGCCCGCAAAAAATATACTACTCTCCCGATAACGCTTATTTTTGTAAAGACGAAGAAGTAATCAATCAAATCCTATCTCAATAATATTGTGCGACATTTATTACAGTCCTCCTCCAACTAAAAAGGCCTGCTTCCACGCGAGGCCTTTTACTGCGATAAAAAACTTTTATCAACGCTAGGATTCCAACATTTTCAGAAGCAGAATCCTTTTTAGATCTTCCATGTAAATATGCCCTGTAACCAGAGCTATGAGTTTATCTCCCAAAAAAATAATCGTGTAATCTCGACCCTCTAAAGGTTGTTGGTGGATTACACTGATTTCTCCTTTACCAAGTCCTCGCCGGATATCATCTCCGTGTAATGCCACGCATTCTTCGAGATTCTCGGTCATGGCCTCCTCCTTTGCCGCTAATTTTTTGTATTTATACTACATTTTTAAAATTAGTGCTATTTTATTAGAGCCTGTTCAATATCTCACTTTCATCGCGAAAATTCCAAATTTCGAGCGAAAAAAGTGAAAGTTGAGGAGGGCTATCCGGCGATAACCTGACGAAACTTGAACTTTTTGCAGCCGAAATTTGGAATTTGCAGCAGAAAACGGAGATTTTGAACAGGCTCTTAAGCAAAACCAGCTAAAAATATTACCGTGAAGCGGTTGGCAGAAATTAAGGAAAAATTGAAGTCTAGATCAACTCATTGGCGCTATCAAAGAAGATACGAAAAATTTTGACCAGACCGCAGCCCGCGACATGTACTTGAATTACATCAAGGAGCTATCTAAAGAAAATTCGCTGGATAAAGAATCGGTGGATCTTGGGGCTAATCTGGTTGAAGATTTTCATTTGGAAGCGATCAAAAAGTTCGCCGAAAAAATCCCGAAGCCTTAATTTTTCTCGTACAGATAGACGCTCTTCTCGCGGAGGACGGGGGTCCAGTGGGGAAACCGAAAAACGTAAGACGCGACTTTGGCTTTCGGGCGTAATTCTTTTTTCAACTTTTTTTCCAGCCGCCGCATGACATAAGTAGCGCCAAATAAAGTGACAACATCAAAACCGGATAAATCCTGCCCCCAAAAACTTTTCCAGTGAATAAAAGCTTTTTCGGAGAGTCCGGCCTCACGGATTTTTTTGCGGGAAATCCGCACAAGAAGAGGGTTTACCTCATAACCGTGCGCTTCCGCTCCCGCGCGGGCCAGCGCGATCACAATCCGGCCGTCGCCGGAACCGAGATCGACGGCTTTTTTGCCGGGCCCGGCTCGGGCAAGCTTGATCATCTTATTAATTTTTTCCGATCCGGTCGGCACATAAATCGCCCCTCTTCCGCCCAAGATTGACACGGAAAGAAAAATAAAAACCACCGCCACCGTCACAACGGCAAGTAGAATAGGAGCAAGAATTGCAAGTAATATAAACACGCTATTCATATCGCATACCGCCAGCCGTAAGTGGCGAATTACTAGTTATCGTTGTCATATCTCGCTTAATTGTGCCCTAAACCACGCGGTTTAGGGCAAGCCCCGAACCGAACGGTTCAGCGCTTACAACCCGTATTTTTTTACCAGTTTGTTATATTTCTTCCGGCTCTTCTTTTTGAGCTTGCCCGCGACTAGTTTATTGTAGTATTTTTTGTAGTTTTTCGCGTCTTTGGCATCTTGTTTCGGACTGAATTCGCGGCCGGTAGGAGTAAGCTCTTCGAAGATATAATCGCCGGAATAACGGCTAGCCATTGTATCGTAAGTAATTATCCTCCGCCCGGTGGCTTCGATAAAGCAATAGCCGGTTTCTTTGTAGCTGTATTTAACCGGACATTTTATTGCCGCCGTGTCGTGAGAAGCGTCGGGGAAAACAAAAACTCCGGAAGCATATCCTAGTTCCGCCAGTAAAAAAGCGATTAGATAGGAACTTTCGCTGCAAATCTGTTTATTATCATAAATTACTTCATAAGGGTAGCGTAAATGAGTGCTGTGGCCGGATTCAATCAGATCGTACTTGTCCCAATCATAAGGGATTTTCTGCACAAGGCTTATCGCGATTCTAGCCTGGTCGTCCGGTTTTTTGGCGACGGCTTTAATGGCTGCCACCAGCGGTGCTAATGCCGCTTTTTGGGTTTCCTCCGTGATAATCACCCGGTCTCTTTCGGTAATTGAAGAGCAAGTCGGACAGGGCAGCCGTGGGATATTATAAATATAATTGTAAGTGTCCGAATTTACCGTAAAAGTAATTTCCTTTTTTTTCCCCTTAAGAATACCGCCTAGTTCTCGATCTCCAGTGTCGGCCAACGCCGTACCGGAAACTAAAAGTCCCAACACCAAAAACACGCCAATCAGTCTTTTTATCATTTGTGAATTATTTGTTTTTATTTTTTTCGGCAGTTTATAATTCTTTTTTTATTCTAATAATAAAATTCTATTAAAGAAAATAGAGCGACTTACTGTTGACCAAACTGAATTTCAACACAAATCTGGGAAAAACTAAAAAATTCCAGATTTTTTTGTTGATCTGACAAGATTTGCGTGGTTTAATGTTTTCATGTCAATGAACGACAAAAAACTGGTGGAAAAAATTTTGGCCGGCGATGACACGGCTTTCGAACAACTTGTAAAAATATATCTCAAGCCGATATATAATTTTTTATACCGACTCACCGGCGACAGCTCGACGTTGGACGACTTGACACAGGAAACTTTCATTAAAGTTTGGAAAAACCTGTCCCGCTTCGACCAGTCAAAAAAATTTCGGACTTGGATTTTTACCATCGGAAGAAACACCGCCTATGATTTTTTGAAAAAGAAAAAAAGCATTCCATTCACCTTTTTTGAAGATGGGGAAGGGAACAACCGAATGAATGAGATTGCCGACGAAAAAATCTTAGCCAGCGAGGTCTTGGAGAAAGCGGATGCCGTAAAAGATATCGAGAAAAGCCTCAAAAAAATTCCCCGAAGATATCGAGTCATTTTAATTATGCGCTACAAAGACGATTTTTCCCTCGGAGAAATTGCCGAAATTCTAGGCAAGCCATACAATACCGTAAAAAGCCAGCATCAACGGGCTTTGCGCTGTTTGAAAAAAGTTATTACAGAAACGCCTTAACGCAGTAACGAGATATTGCGTCGAGATACATATTTAATTCGTAATAAAGAACATGGACCGTAAACTAAAACAAATTCTTCAAAGTATTGCCGAGCCGGATCCGCCGCGAAATTTGGCAAATGTTATTCTGCGCAAAGTCGAGCTCGAGAGGGAAAAATGGCTAAAAAGAGAATTGTTTTTGTCATATTTCGGTATGGCAAGCTCTCTTGCGATCTTATTTTATGCTATCGCCGCGTTTGGCAGGCTTGTCGTCAATTCCGAGTTTTGGAGCCTGGCGCTTCTCGCGTTTTCCGATTTGGCCGTTATCGCACACAACTGGCGGGGGTTTAGCTATTCTTTGATGGAAACTATGCCGACAGTTAACATAATCGCGGTGCTATTACCGATGTTCGCGTTAATGTTATTGTTCAATCTATACTTAAATTTAAGAGACAAATGGGTACCGAAAAATCTAAAAAATTCTCTCAATCCAAATACTTAAAAATTGCTATCATAGCCGTTGGCGCGGTTCTTGTCGCACTGATTAGTTTCTCGTTCGGCATGAGCGTGGGCTTGCACAAAGCCAAATTTTCCTACAAATGGGGTGAGAATTACGAACGTAATTTCGTTGGGCCTCCGCCGCCCCATTCCGGACCTCGGGGATTTTTCCACGATTTTGAAAGCCGCGAATTTCGCAACGCCCATGGCATAGCCGGAACTATTATTTCTGTTACTGGCAATAATATTTTAGTCAAAGACCGCGACGGAAAAGAAAATACCGTAACAGTGACCGAAAAAACCATTATCAAAAAACGTCGTGAAGACATAAAGATCGGCGATCTAAAGCGAGATAATCAAATAGTGGTGGTCGGTAGCCCGGGAGATAACGGAATGGTAAGCGCGGACATAATTAGAGTGTTTGAATAATAAACATGCCTAAAAAATACATTGCCATCGCAATCGTGATTTTGTTGGCCGGAGTCGGATATTATTGGTACACGAAATCAAAGTCCGGCCAAAATAAAACTCGATACATAACCGCGAGGGCGGAGAGAGGAACTATTACCACCTCCGTTACCGCTAGCGGCAACATAACCGTTGACCAACAAGCGACGGTGGATCCCACGATTGACGGAACGGTATCCAATTTGGCGGTTCAGGTAGGAGACAGTATCGAGGAAGGCCAATTACTCTTTACCCTTATTAATGAAGATCTGGACGTCAACATAAAAAAAGCTTTGGTTGCCGAAGATCAAGCAAGGAACGCGCTTGAATCGGCTAAAATCAGCGAGGATGAAGCCGAAGAAAATTACGATATTGCGGCCAAAAAAGACAAAAAAGACGGGAGTACTTACACTACCAGAGAGCTCGCGATATTAAAAGATAAAATCGACTTAGCGGAAGCAGAAGTGTGGGAAGCCAAGAAAAATTTAGCGGCGGCGGAAGCCAGTTATCAAAACGAGCTCGCCAACGCTAAGAAAAGAGAAGTAACCGCGCCAATCGGCGGAACGGTAAATGAAATAAATATTAAAAATGGGGATGATTTGGGAAGGTCCACCACCACAACCAAGATAACTCCCATAATAATCGGGGATTTAAATACTCTGAAAGCCAAAGTGCAAGTAAACGAAGTGGATATTCCCAACGTAAGCGTTGGGCAAAAAGTAATGCTTGCTTTTGACGCCATTCCGGAATTCACTGCCACGGGTAAAGTGGAAAAGATAGATTCATTAGGAACTATCACTCAAAACGTCGTCACCTATAACGTAACGGTGGGCTTTGACAGCTTGGACAGCCGCATTAAACCAGAAATGAGTGTTTCCGCTTCAATTATTACCGAGGTAAAACAAGACGCGGTCACCGTTCCCAACAGCGCCGTAAAAACGCAGGGAGGTAACAATTATGTCGAGATACTGAAAGATGACCAAAGTTCCCAGCAAACAAAAGTAGAAGTGGGCATTGCCAATAACACCGATACGGAAATCACAAGCGGCATCAAAGAAGGCGATAAAATAATTGTACAAATAATCAATTCCGGTTCTAACGCCAATACCAATTCCGGTAATTCATCGAGTAGGAACGGGGGAGGCGGATTTAATTTTCCGGGAATTGGCGGAGGACCGAGAGACTGACGCTTCGCTTAATATTGTTTTTCTTCATTCTTGATTATTCATGATTAAATGCAAAAATCTAACCAAGGTCTATAAGAACGGCGAGATTGAAACGGAAGCTCTAAAGAAAATTTCTTTTAAGGTCGATGTAGGAGAATTCGTCGCCATCGTCGGTCCCTCCGGATCGGGAAAGTCGACGTTGATGCATATTTTGGGAGCCCTGGACGCTCCGACTAGCGGCCAATACTTTTTGGACGGCCAAGAAGTTTCGAAGCTCAAGGACGATCAATTGTCCGAACTGCGCCGAAATCGCATCGGCTTCGTTTTTCAATCGTTCAACTTACTGCCCCGTACCACAGTACTTCGCAACGTGATGCTGCCGCTTCTCTATTCGGGAATATCAATGAAAGAACGGGACAGAAGAGCGCGAAGAGTGCTCAAGCGAGCCGGAATGGACGAAGAGAAATTTTACGACCGCCATTCCAACCAATTATCAGGAGGCCAAATTCAACGAGTAGCCATCGCGCGCGCGCTTATCAATAATCCGGCGATTATTCTCGCGGACGAGCCAACCGGAAATTTGGATACCCAAAACAGCCGCCTGGTGATGGAAGCTTTTCAAAAACTCAACGACAAAGGCAGCACCATAATCGTTATCACCCATGAGGACGAGGTAGCGGCGTTTGCTAAAAGGGTAATAGCGATTAGAGACGGCAAGATCGAAAAAGATACTGGTAACTGACAACAAATAACTCACAACAAGACGCGAAAAGGCATTCCCATTTGTTTTATTGATTGTTAGTTGTTAGTTGTTGGTTGTAAGTTATAAGTTATGCTACTCGATTTACTCAAAGAAACAATCTGGTCGTTATCTGGGAATAAGGCTCGTTCGGGCCTTACGATTTTAGGTATCGTGATCGGAATTGCTTCGGTGATAACAATGATAGCCATCGGACAAGGAGCTCAAAATTCCATCGAAAAAAACATCCAATCAATCGGGTCAAATCTCATTATTGTCATGCCCGGCGCCCAGCGGGGAGGGCAAGTAAGCGGTGGAAGAGGCAGCGCGCAAACCTTGCTTCTTGATGACGCGAACGCGATAAAAACCGAAACGCAAAACATTAGCGCGGTGGCGCCAGAAGACTCGCGCCGCTATCAAATAACCGCTAAAGGCAACAACACCAACACGCAAGTGGTCGGCACCGTACCGGAATATTTGGACGCGCGTAACATTAAAATAGATTTCGGCACATTTGTAACCGACCAACAGGTCCGTGGCTCGGCTAAAGTTGCCGTGCTCGGACCTTCCACAAGAGATGACTTGTTCGGTGTTGACACCAACCCGATCGGACAATCTGTCCGCATCAAAAACACCGACTTTCAAATTATCGGCGTGGTCCAATCTAAAGGAGGGTCGGGATTTAACAATCCCGACGATACGGTTTACGTACCCTTGACTTCCGCTCAGCATTTTCTTTCAGGAAATAATTTTGTCACCACCATCAGCGTAGCCGCGAAAGATCAAAGCGTTATGACAGCGGTTCAGCAGCAAATTAACGATTTGCTTCTTAAACGCCATAAAATTGAGGACCCCGCTCAAGCTGATTTCAGTCTAATGAATCAAACCGATATTATTTCGACGGTAACCAGTGTTGCCAACACTTTCACGATCTTGCTTTCCTCAATTGCCGGCATCTCTCTTTTGGTAGGAGGAATCGGCATCATGAACATGATGCTCACCACCGTTACGGAAAGAACTCGAGAAATCGGTTTACGAAAAGCTGTAGGAATCAGAAAAATTTACATTAATTTACAATTTCTGGCCGAAGCCATAGTTTTGACTTTTTCCGGCGGAGCAGCGGGAATTTTTTTAGGATGGTTAGCCTCGCTTGGTTTGGCCAGTTTTTTAGAAATGTCAACGCAGGTTACCCTTTTCTCAATCTTACTGGCTTTTGGAGTTTCCGCTACGGTAGGAATCGTATTTGGATTCTATCCCGCCCGCCGCGCCGCAAATCTAAGCCCGATCGAAGCGCTGAGATATGAATAATATACCTACCAATACTCACTAAAAATCAAATTTCAATTCACCAATTCCGACCAATAAGTCAATTCTCAAACTAACATTCCGGCGAAAAAACTTGTTGCATTCTCAAAAAAAAGAGGGTACTATTACTCTAATATTACTATCGAGATCAAAAGCGAAAAAATAAAAACTAAAATAAAAAAATGTCAAAGAAAAAAATCTCAGTAATCGCGCCAATTATATTGACGCTGGTTCTGCCTATTATTTCTTATGCTAAAACAATCAGTATTGACGGAGTATTTACCGATTGGGACGATGTTTCCGCTTTAGTCGACGAGGCAGATTTCACGGGACAGTCATCCGAATTTTCCGCTAATTCTCCTACTTATTATTATTCGACCGACACGGATTCTTGGTCTACCACCAATCCGGGAACCAACGTATGCAAAGTAAATTATAATTACATGATCGCGGTGGATTTCATCAAAATGACTAACGATAACAATTATTTGTACTTATTGTGGGAGAGAGGAACTGATTTTATGGACTTTCGCTGGGACAATGCCGATGGAGGAGGAAATTACT
>Ga0172371_10009633_pt1 | contig 13226 bp, 9 predicted proteins | sample Lak12m_FD_114543 | JGI IMG/M metagenome (GOLD analysis project Ga0172371, IMG submission 114543) | Freshwater microbial communities from Kabuno Bay, South-Kivu, Congo - kab_022012_12m | ecosystem: Environmental > Aquatic > Freshwater > Lake | place: Democratic Republic of the Congo: South-Kivu... | reverse complement strand
CTCTCGGGTATATTCGCCGGATTGGCTTACAACTCATACCAGCCCGGCCGCATTTTCTTCCTCGTCCCCTTGTTCATGCTCGTATTCCATGTCATCGGATGGAGGAGGCTCCTCAGGTTGGACTTCAAACCGCTTGCTCATAAGAAACGATTGCTCGTTGCGTCGTTTCTGGCGCCTTTTATCACGCTCATCCTCCCGCTGACTATCTATCTTTCTCTTCACAAGGATATCCGCATGTTCCAGCAATTCTACCCTGACAACCATGAGATGACCCTGCCGGAGAAATGGGGATATTTCACCCGCAATCTTACGTCAACCGCGCTCATCTTCAATGTCAGGGGGGACATGAGCGGCAGGCACAATTATCCGGGGAAGCCTGCGCTCAATCCCATAACGGGCACCCTTTTCCTCGCGGGCCTGGGCATTGCCCTTTGGCGGATTAAACGGAGAGAAAACCAGGTCTTTGCCCTCTGGTTCATCCTCGCGCTCATCCCCACATTGGTAACATATCCCTGGGAAAACCCCAACATGCTCCGGACCTATACGGTTCTGCCGTCTGTCATATATTTTGTCATTCTCCCTCTAATAACCCTTTCCCGTCATCCCCTGCTCCGCACAAACCGCGCCATGATGCTTTTTATCGCATCAGTCGTTCTCCTGTGCACCGCAAGCGCGGTTTATGAGATGCGGACATACTTCGTCCACCAGTCCGCGGTCTTCGAAGAGGCTTTCGAGGCACACGATCCCCTTATCCGTTATTTTGAGTGGGAGAGATGAACAAACAATCACCCGCGTATCGGGGTTTTATGCTGCTTTTGTACGGAACCGCGATTGCCTATGTGGTTTTCGTCCTGTTCCGCAACATAACCCTGTATACCCGTCCGTTTGATGCCGCCCGCAGCAAAGCCCGTTACGATTCCTCCCAATGGTCGCAATCCCAGAATCTTGCACCCGACAAGATACTCGATGCTTTTGGAAAAAAACAAGGGTATACCGGATGGAATGATTACGTCGACGATCATGCGGGCAAAGAAAATATAAACGAAACAAAGACACGGGTACTCAAGGAGGTTTCCGACAAAGGCATCTCGGATGCCGAGCTGTATTCTTATGTCGGGTATCAATACGCGGTTGGTACAAATCCCACCCTCCTGAACCCAGAGCACCCCCCACTCGGCAAATATCTCATCGGCCTTTCCGCATTGCTTTTCCATAATGAGAATGTCATCTTGGTAATCACAGGCGCAATCATCCTGCTGGAAGTCGGGCTGGTGACGTATCTCATAAGCGCTTCGTCTCTCGCCGCGGGAGTCGCGGTTTTCCTTACCGCCACGCATTCGCTGTTCATCGACCAGCTCATTCACGGCCCTCAGCTTGACATATTCCAGCTGGTCTTTTTGCTTCCATTGCTCTATTTCCTCATCCCAAAAAAAAGCGGTATCCCTTTCGGCAACCTCATGGCTGCGGGCGTGTTCTTCGGATTATTCATCTCGGTCAAGACATTCTTCACGTATTGGATGCTCCTGAATCTCAGCGTTGCGCTTATCCTCCTAACGGCGAAGTGGAGCTATGCCAAAAGGCTACGATCGCTATTTCTCATGAATGCCGTAGGGTTAACCGTCTTCCTTCTCACGTACGTACAATACTTCCGGCTTGGGGGAACGCTTAAGGGACTTCTGGGCGTACAGAAATATATATTCCTTTTCTATCGCAATTCGCAGATTCCCGTCCTGGAAGTACTGGGCAACAGTTTTCAACTTATTCTCACGGGGACATGGAGATTCTGGGGGCACGGGATAATCCTCAGTCATTATGAGTACTGGTCGCCCGCATGGACTGCTGTCTACGGACTTGGACTCGTTGCAATATTGTGGTCATTGAGGGAGAAAAAGACAATATATCTTCGTGGAATTTTCATCTTCTTTGTTGTATATAACGCTTTTGCTTTCCTGTTCCCGATATTTCCACGATATTTATTACTATTATATGTTCCTATCCATATCGTCGTTGGAACGTTCGTTGACACCATATTATGGCAAAAAAACAATCTTTCCTGAAACAACGCGGGTTGGTTATCGTTTTCCTTTTCTTATATACCTGTCTTTTCTCGTTCAAAATCATCTCCCAGCGCACTCCTTTCTTTGATTGGGACGAATCGATATATGCGCAGGTCGGACGCGAGATGGTGGCAAACAAATCGCTCGTTCCCCTCTGGCAGGGACAAGTCTGGCTCGACAAGCCGCCCCTCGCACCGCTCCTCTACGGATTCGTCCAACTCATCCCTATTGCCCCCGAGATATCGACTCGCCTGTTCACGCTTGCACTAAGCGTGCTTCTTCTGGGACTTGTCTATCTTTTGTACTACCGGATCACAAAAGACAGCCTCGTTGCCCTTTTCACGGTGATTATCACGTCGCTTTTCCCCGCATTCCTTCAGAGATCGCAGGTCTTGAATGTCGACATTTTCCTTCTTCTGGGATGGGTGGGATATCTTCTTTTTTACCGCTCGTTCTGGTGGGGATTCTTTTTCTTGACGCTCGGGGTCATGAGTAAATCACTCCTGGGATTCTATCCCGCGGTGATGATCCTCGGCCTCTCGATGCTTGAGTTTTTCATGCAGCCAAAAAAGAAGGCGGAAATACTGGAAACCGTCCGCACCGTCCTGATGCATTGTTTGCTGCTCGCAACATGGTATGCGGTCATGGTAGCCATTTTTGGCAAGCCGTTTATCCAATATCACATCATTGAGAGTCATTTCAAACGGGTCACCGCATCGATAGAACAGCATTTCGGCCAACGGACATTCTATATCGATATTATTATCAGCGAACTCGGTTCATTTGCAATTCTCTCGCTTGTAGGCATCGCGCTTGGTGCATGGGATTATTTCAGGAAGCGGGATATCGTCAAAACGGCACATTTTTTCTTTTTCTTCCCCTGGTTCCTGTTCCTCAACCTGACGAAGACAAAAATCGCCTGGTACATCTATCCGGTCCTCCCGCAGTTCGCTTTCTTCGTGGCTTCTGTCTTCGGAATCCTGAAACCCAAAGAAATCCACCGCACCATCGCGGCGATATTGTTTGCGATTGTCCTGGTGAGAGTCAATTTCGGATCGCAAAACATCCTGAAAACACAGTACTCGCAATATGACCCCCCGTATTATCTTGCCGTATATGCAAAGAATGCCTGCCCGACCCTGTGGGTCCTGGTCGGGGAAGAAACCAGATTGTCCTACGCGGTCCTGAAAAAAATGAACCTGGTCATCAGCACGACCACCTGGTGGGGCAACCATCCGGCCATGGTCTATTACTTCGGCAAGCCGGTCCGGTTCCTGTATACGACAGCGGAGCTTGATAGATTAGCGGCAGCACCGCCCGCAACCTGCGTCGCCCTTGAGTCGAAAGATGAAAAATACCTCAAAACAGGGGCGTCCCTGACAAAGCTGAAAACCTTCGGTTCCCTCGAGCTTGTGCGTAAAGACTGAGCACGAAATGGTATAATAAGTGGTATATGTTTGACATTGAACTGGGAATCCGATGGATCAAGAAACATGTTGCTCTCCGGGATATCCTTATCCTTGGATTCCTGCTCCTTCTTTTTGTCGCCACGCGCACCTACCATATCAAGCAATTGCCAATTTTTAATGACGAGGGCATCTATATTCACTGGGCAAAAGTCGCCTGGCATGATGCTTCGTGGCGGTTCGTCTCGCTGACCGACGGCAAGCAACCCCTCCAAACCTGGGGAACGATTCCGTTTCTCAAATTTTTTCCGGATGATGCGCTTCTGGCGGGACGCCTTTTTTCCGTCGCGACGGGAGCCTTTGCGCTCCTGGGGATGACGGCAGTTCTTTGGTACCTTTTCGGCAAGAAGACAGCCCTCATGGGTTCGCTCCTGTATATCTTCATCCCCTATTTCCTGTTCTACGACAGGCTTGCCATGGTCGATTCGGGAGTCAATGCGTTCAGCATCTGGATGTTCTTTTTCTCAATATTGCTCGTCAGGACTATTCGTCTTGATGTCGCCTTGGTTTTTGGACTCCTGTCGGGCCTTGCTCTCCTCGCCAAATCGTCGGTCCGCATGTTCCTGGCACTGTCGGCCCTCGCGCCCCTGGTCGTTATCTCAAAGGACATGAAGCATCTTTTGCGCAAAACAGTCAACTATCTTGTCCTCTTCGGAGTCGTATCCCTGCTTGCCCTCGTCGTCTACAATGTCCAGCGGCTTTCTCCCTTTTTCCATTTCGTCGCCGAGAAAAACAACACCTTTGTCATGTCGTTTGCGGAATGGCGGACAAAACCGCTGGAAGTCCTCTCCTACAATCTCCGGACCGTCCCTTATTTTGTATTCGCGGAATTGGGATGGGCCATTGTCCCGTTCGCCATGCTCGGCATCGTGCGTCTTATCATGCGAAAACGCCCACTCGGCCTCTACCTGCTCATGTGGATCGTCGCGCCGTATATCGTCATCTCGTTTTTCACGAAAGTCCTCTTCGCGCGATATATCGAGTTTTTCGGATCTCTTCTTGTCTTTGCCGCGGCATACTGGCTTGGTTCGCTCAAGAATACCAAACTTGCCTGGACGTTTCTTGGCGCAGTCATCGTTTCCACCCTCCTGTTTACGGTGCCCATGTGGACCGATTACAGCAAAATCATATTCCCTCCGACCGACCGCGGTCAATACATTGAGGGGGTGACGGTCGGATACGGCGCCCGGGAAATCATCGAGTATGTCCGTGAGCAGAGCAAATCAAAACCTTCCATCATCCTTGCCGAAGGCGATTTCGGCATGACAGGCGATATCCTGGATGTCTTTTTGAAACAAGACGACCGGATCTTCATCAAGGGATATTGGCCGCTTGATGAAAAACAACTGCGCGACAATCAGAGGGAATTGGCCCGAAACAATGTTTATGTAGTCATTTCGCACCGCCTCGAAGTTCCCGCAAACTGGCCGGCCAGGCTCGTTAAAAGCTATTATAAACCGGGGGGCAACGCCGCAATTCACCTCATGGAATTGACCCTCCAATGAAAAAACTCATCCCTGCGGCAGTTTTTTCATTCATTCTCCTGAGCATCATTGTATTGGTCGGCCGTGGCCTCAACCCCTTTGACCGGAGGATGTTCACTTTCCACGATGATACTCAAGCCGCACGCATTTCGGAAATCATCGTCAATCTCCAAAACGGCCACTTTCCTCCCCGCATAGCCCCCCACCTGTCATTCGGACTCGGATTCCCGGTATTCAATTTCTATGCCCCGTTTTCATATTTCGCGACCACCATCCTCTCGCTTGCCGGATTCGGGATTCCGATGGGACTCAAGGCATCGTTTTTCCTTGCCGTCGTCCTTTCATTTGTCACCATGTATGTGTTCCTCAAATCATTCTTCGACGAATATGCGAGCGCAATAGGCGCTGTCCTGTACGGGACATCGACATGGTTCGCCATCGAGATTTTCGTCCGGGGCAATCTGGCCGAGTGCTGGTTCCTTGTTCTCTTTCCCCTCACCCTGAAATTCCTGCACTCCCTGTCCCAACGGAGTACAAAGCCGCTTTTCCTCGGGACCGCCTTGACGGTTTCCTTCCTCCTCACTGCACACAACGTATTATCATTGGTCGGCCTTGTCCTCATTGTTTCTTTTGCATTATTGCTCAAGGAAAAGAGACGAACCCTCGTTGCTATCGGGTTCGGACTCATCCTCGCATCGTATTTCCTGATGCCCGCACTCCTTGAGACCGGATCAACCCAGGCGGCAGCACTGGCAAAAAGAACCAGATACCAGGATCATTTCCTTTGTATCGGACAATTGTGGAGTTCGCCGAAATGGGAATATGGAGGATCTGCACCGGGCTGCCGGAATGACGGCATGCCCTTCGTGCTTGGCAAAATCCCCATCATCATGGGAATCATGGGACTGCTGTTGTCCTGTTATCATCTGGTCAGAAAAACAGGGAACAAAAAACTGTACCCTGTCTCCCTTTTCATGACCGCTCTCACAATCGGATCCGTATACTTGACGACATACCAGTCGGCGTTTGTCTGGGATATCTTCTCCCCCATCCTGTCTCTTTTCCAGTTTCCGTGGCGGTTCCTGGTTTTTGTCATGTTCGGCATCGGCTTCTTCGGAGCATACCTTTTTCACGGTGTCCGCATTCCGCTTCGCCCACTCGCCGCCGCAATCATCGCGTTCGCGCTCATTTTCACTGCAAAAAAGTACTTCTCCAAGCCCTGGCTCATGACCGCGGATGAATTTGCAAACAAATTCCTCTCAGCGAACTATATTTCCCGTACCGTCGCATATAACATGCCCGAGTATCTGACCTCCAAGGCGGATTATGCATTCTGGAAATCGTTCGACTCGTCAATCCATCCTGATAGTGACCAAAAAATAGGATTCGACACCAAGGAGCCGGCCACCCTCATCAAAGGACCAAGGATGAAACCATTGACATCGGGTCTGTTCCAGAAAGAGATAGAGACGCAGGGACCGACAGAGCTTGCCGTCAACATCCACTATCTCCCCCTCTGGAGTATCTTCGTGAATAACGCCCAGATTACCCCGACTACGTTTGACCGCTTTGGCAGACCTATCCTCAAATTGACCCAGCCATCGGTCATACGGGTCCTGTATCATGAAACCCTCGCGGAGACGCTTTCCAATGCTGTCACCCTCATCGGATATATTTTCATCATCGTCTTGTCTTTTCATTCCAAACTATGGACAAAACTGAAACATATCATCAAATAAAACGGAGGACAATCATATCCTCGCTGAGTCTTTTTTTCCAGAGCGGATATTCCGCTTTTTTGGGCCTGGCCGCGAACCTCATCGTGACCATTCTTCTTTCTCCTGCTATCTTCGGCATCTATATCACCGTTCTGTCCCTCATCAATGTCCTGAATTATTTTTCGGATATCGGCCTCGCCGCCTCGCTCGTGCAAAAAAAGGAAATATCAAGCGAGGATATCTCGACGACCTTCACCATGCAACAGATCCTCATTATATCCGCGATTACCCTCGGATTCTTTGCCTCGAATCTGGTACGGACATTCTATAAACTCCCCGTCGAGGGAATATACCTTTATTGGGCGTTGCTTGCCGGATTTTTCATCTCCTCCCTCAAGACCATCCCCTCCATATTCCTCGAACGCAAAATCCAGTTCCAAAAAATCGTCCTGGTACAGATCATAGAAAACACAGTTTTTTATATAACCGTCATGGTCCTTGCATTTGCAAAGGCTGGCCTCACCAGTTTCACTGTTGCGGTGCTCCTCCGTGCCATAGTCGGACTCATCGCCATCTACCGTATATCTCCCTGGACGCCCCGCTTCGGTATATCGAAATCAAGTCTCCGGCATCTCCTTTCGTTTGGACTTCCCTTCCAGGCAAGTTCGTTCCTTGCCCTGTTTAAGGACGACCTTATCACGCTTTTTTTGAGCAAAATACTTGGATTCGAAGGGGTCGGATACATCGGCTGGGCCAAGAAATGGGCCGAGGCACCCATCCGCATCATCATGGACAATATAAGCCGGGTGCTTTTCCCTGTCTTTGCGCGCATACAGCATGACAAGGAAAAAATCAGCCAGCTTGTCGAGAAAATCCTTTTCTACCAGACGACGCTCCTTGCCCCGACCATCCTGGGGGCGGCCCTTCTCATGCACAGGATCATTCTTTTTGTACCCAAATACGGGAAATGGGCTCCTGCAATTCCTTTGTTTTACCTGTTTTGCTACGCATCATTCTTCTCATCGTATTCATCCCCATTCATCAACCTTTTCAACGCGCTCGGATACGCCCGGATTCCGTTTGCATTCATGATTTTCTGGACCGTCCTGACATGGATAGGGACACCGATCCTCAGCGCCTTGACCGGACTCTACGGATTCCCGTTGACGGTTGCAGTTCTTGCGACAACCTCAATCGCCGTCATGTTCAAGGCGCGAAGCCTTGTCGGTTTCCGGTTCGTTGCAAGCGTTTACAAGCCTTTCGTGTCTGCGATTGTCATGGGATGCATCGTGTCCGTTGTCCTTTTCCTCATTCCCCAGCCTCTCCTAAGCGTGCTGGTCGCGGGCGTCTTGGGATGCTTTTCGTATGTCGGCATAATGTACTATCTGAAAATCAATCTGTATACCGAAATTACCAAGTTATTCCGCTCATGATATGAACCACATAACAACGATTCTGGCCGTCAAGGGAGCTCCGTTATATTTAAAGGATGCTCTTGCTTCAGTTGAAAAACTATCTTATCGTATTCTTATCGCGGATATCGGCATGGATGAAGAGGTGGCCCTTTTCCTCTCAAAAAATCCCAGAATCGAAATCATCAGAATCAAGGAGCCGGTTCCGTATGTCGAGCTTATCCGGGACACGCTCAAAAAACGGGCGAAAACCGATTACGTCCTCTTCCTTGACCCGGATGAAGTCATTCCTCCCTCCCTTGCCTCGCTATGGACATCCAAATTAGGCACCTTTGATTATTGCGTCACCCCCCGGAAAAATATTATCTTCGGCAAATGGATAGAACATTCCCGTTGGTGGCCCGATTACCAGATTCGCATATTCCGCAAAACATCGGTCACATGGCCAAAGATAATCCATAAACAGCCGGTGACCAAAGGATCGGAACTCAAGCTGGAAGCAAATGAGGCACATGCCATTCTCCACCATAATTATGAATCGCTGGACGAGTATGTCGGCAAGATGATGAGATATGCCAAGGCAGAGGCATTCCACGAGGCTGAGCTGGGGAGCACCCGCTCGCTCGGCGACACCGTCCACAACGCCCTCTCAGAGTTTTTCAGCAGATATTTCGCGGCCGAGGGATATCGCGACGGCATGCGGGGATTTGTCCTTGCCATACTCCAGATGTTTTATTGTTTCCTTGTCTATTTTTATCTGTGGGAGAAAAACGGGTATGCCAGTATTCCCGAACCTGAAGTTTCACGTGCAGCGCAGAATTTCTTCCGGTCAGGACTCTATGAAACCAATTATTGGCTAGAAAAGTCGACCGGCAAAAAGCAATCACTCAAAACCAAATTGGTGAATACCCTGATCAAACCATGAAAAAATGGATTGTATTAGTTCTCCTGATGATTTCGCTATCCACCCGACTGTATTTTTTGTGGAACGGCATGCCCAGCGCTACCCACGACGAGGCAGATTTCTATTACAGCGGCAAGGTCTTGGCGACGACCGGATCCGATCAATATAACAACCGCTTTTTCCTTACGACCGGCTTCTTGAATCCGATTCCCTCTGTCCCGGTATACCTAAGTTCGCTTTTCCGGAAAATACTCCCTTTTGACGGATTGATGATAGCCAGGTTGCCTTTTGCATTGTTGAACAGTTTCGCTCCCGTGCTGTTTTTCCTCATTCTGCTTCATTTGTCTTCAAACCTACCTTTGTCGCTCATTTCATTTTTTGTCTGGAATTTCTCACCCTGGTTTCTGCACTTGTCATCAACGGCCGCATTTGACTCCCCGGTAGCTCTCATGTTTGCGCTCTTGGGTCTGGCATCCTTGTTAAAGATTAAAAATAAGCATAAACGGGTCGCGTGTTTCGTTCTGGCGGATTTCCTTGCTTTCAATTCTTACATGGGATTCAAGACCGTGTTTCCATTTTTTGCCATCCTTCAATTCCTTATTTTCTTCAAGTCACGGGAAAAACAAGGAACAAACAAACAAGTTCTGGTTAAGAGCATCCTCTTCGCATCCGCTCTATTCGTTTTCTTCACGGCACTCATCAATATTGTTCCCAACGCTGCATATATGCGGACACGTGCCCGCAACAATCTTGTTTTCTTGAACAAGGATACCGTCGAGAACGAAATATGGTATGCCCGTTTGACGACTGACGGGCCCGAACAACTCAAACGCATATTCGCCAACAAACTATTCACCCCCGTCTATTTATTCACGTCGAAATATATCCGTGCATTTGACTTGAATTCGTTTTTCTCCGGCGAACCTCATGTCATCTATGGACTGCGTATCGTCGGCCTGTTCTATATGACAGATTTCGCCTTGTTTATGCTTGGACTCCTCTATTTCACACGGCTATTGAATAAGAATACAAGCATGCTTCTTCTCGTTTTCTTTATTGGCGGACTTCCGTTCGCTCTTAATCCCGAGGGATTCACGGCGGCAATCCGCGGATTTTTACTCATTATCCCGTATGTGATCCTTATTTCGACAGGGTATTATTTTTGCTACAAAAAAAACAAAATCCTATTCGGCATTCTATCTTTTGTCTTTGTGATAAATGTCCTCTCGCTGTTGTTTCTTTATCAAACTCGCATCAAAATATTAAGCTCTGAGTCATGGCACCTCACGGACAAGATTGTCATCGAAGACTTGCAGAAGTTGAAAGAACCCGTCGATGTATATGCGTTCGAACCCCGTGAATTCTTCCTGCTTTACAGTTTCTACTCCGATATAAACCCTGCATCCGCCAAGAAACAGCTCGTCAATACGGAGGCCTGGTCATACAAGGATACCAACCTGACGTTCGAACGGCATTGCGATGCGCTGACCGACCCGAAGAACGACAACCTGATTCTCATCAATCCGCGCAAATGCGACACGGAATATAAAAAGAAGAACTACGAAGTGCTCAAGACCTACATGGCACGCGATATGAACGGCCAGGCGCTGTATCTTCTCGCGCGGCCGGTAAAAAACTAGCTTACTTGATATATCCTTTTTCCCGAAGCCTCCGAAGAAGCTCGGACTGGCTGCTATTGCGGAGGTACAGGTCTGTCCGCATGTTGAAGGTCGAAGGACTTTTGATGAGCTCTATCCCGCCTTTAATATGTTCTATGGAAGTGTATTTGTCCGCCATCCAGTCTGTGAAGAATTTACCGAATTCCAAAGCGGGCGTCATGAAAATGGATGCCTCATGTTTATAGATGATGAGCTCGGGCGGATGCGTTTCGAATTGAGCAAGGAAACTGCCGCTGAAATAGGAATCCTCGCGGAATTGGGGAAGAAGAGATATATATTTGCCGGGAAGAAGCGCCTTCTTCACGAAAAAAAGTTCATTCGGTTCATACGGCCCCACCCAATAATACTCACCCTTGTTCAGCACATCGTCGATGAACCATGCCGTATAGGCGACATCATAGATGCCCGGCATGCGCTGGGTATACCGCATGTAATACTTGTCATAAGTGTTCTTGGCAAGAAAAAGAGCGGCAAATATCATGAAGAAAACAAGGAGGGTCGTCGCTGCTTTCTTGAAATAATCAAGGTATTCTTCCTTGAAAACGATATGTTTGTATCTCCACAAGACCATGAATGCGGCGGAGAATCCGAGGGCAATGAAAAGACCGACCTGGTAATCGGTCTCCCCTATCTTCATGAGATTGCTCCGGGGAGCCGAGAAGGACAAGACAAGGAAGAATAATGCAAAAAGAATCTTGTTCTCGAAAAAGAAAAAGATGAGAAGCAAAAAACTTCCAAGCGCCAGCACCAAATCAACCGGAAAAAAGAGATTGAATTCCTTGATGCGTACTAGGAGCGGGATATATGTCTGGAAAAAGTTGTAGAACACGGTCAGAGTGAACTTGAGCGGGTTAAAAAAGTGCCCTTTGGTGTAGTTGGGGATACTGATATACAGGGTCGTGTTATAGACGACGTTTGAGATGTAAAAATCCCTGAGCGAATTGGTGACAAGGAGATATATGCCATATATAAGATAAGGCGCCGCCGCAATGGTTTTGAACCGGAATATCGCCTTCCAATCCCACCCGCGGCGGACTTGCAGCCATCCGATCCAAAGGTAGAATATCATGGCAATAAACACATAGGTCATCGATGAAAAAAGGAAAGCAAAGTTCAACATCAGCAGAATATATATGACCTTCTGGGACGTATTTTTTTTGTATGTCTCGGCTACAAGCACCCAAAAAAGCATCGAAAAAAAGAGGAAAGCCAGGCTGTCGGCCAAGAAAAGATGTGTCCAGTAATAGACCGTAATGAGAGGATACACCGCGAAGTATCCCAGATAATAGGGATATAAATCAGGCTTTGTTTTCTTGAGATACCGCCCGACCAAAAAGAGACCCGCGAATGCAAAAAGCGCCCACAGAGTCCGAAAAACGACATACGAGCCATGGGAAAACCACAAGAGGACCGCCGAGAAATACCAGGCAAACGGAAGGTGATGATCGAAAAACTCCCGGTACGGGATCTTGCCCATATTGATGAATTTGCCGCCGAGGATATTCACGAATTCGTCCGGATACGTTACGTAGAGGGTGTTGGTAAGGAAAATAAGCAGAATCCCCAGGAACAAAAAGTGTTCGGTCTTCAGCGATTTAATGAGCCGGTTGATATAATGGAAGATATGTTTCATAGGTTGGCGGTTATAACCGTTATATACCGAAATTATACCATCCTGGATGATTTTTTTGCTTCCTTCACGGCCCAAACCGATAAGGAGTTCCGTGTATTCGCGGTCGACCTTACCGAAAAACCGCAGGACTACCCCTACCCCCGGTATGCGTCCGTCATAAAAAGCGTGAACAACGGCTATGCCCATGGGGTAAATATGGGTATTACCGCGGCGCAAAAAGCCGGCTACGACGGCTTTATTGTCATCAACAGCGACGTCATGGTCTCCCCGGCGTTTGTCGCGGAAACGTCAAACGCCCTCAAGACACATCCAAACTCGATTATCGGCGGCAAGGTATATTACGCGCCGGGATTCGAATATCATGCGGCAAAATATAAGAAGGAGGACTTGGGAAAGGTCTTGTGGTATGCGGGGGGCGTCGTCGATTGGGACAACTGCCTGACAAACCACCGGGGAGTGGATGAGGTTGACCGGGGACAGTTCGATGCGCCCGGAGAGACGCAGTTCGTCACCGGCTGCCTGATTGCGTACGATGCTGCGGTCGCCGAAACCGTCGGCCCCTGGAACGAGGATTATTTCCTTTATTACGAGGATGCTGATTTCTGCGAACGGGCAAAACGGAAAGGAATAATACTCAGATACGAGCCCGGGATAATCATATGGCACAAGAACGCCGCATCGACCGGCGGCTCCGGGTCATCTGTCCACCAAGTACATCAACGCAGAAACCGTCTCAGGTTCGGTCTTCTGTTCGCGCCGTTCAGGACGAAAATACACCTCATCCTCAATTACCTTCGCGGTTCATGAAAAAAAAAGTCATCCAGCTTGTCCGTCGGTTGGAATCACCGTGCCTGTTCGCATTCTTCGGCTCGG
>Ga0172371_10009631_pt1 | contig 13226 bp, 6 predicted proteins | sample Lak12m_FD_114543 | JGI IMG/M metagenome (GOLD analysis project Ga0172371, IMG submission 114543) | Freshwater microbial communities from Kabuno Bay, South-Kivu, Congo - kab_022012_12m | ecosystem: Environmental > Aquatic > Freshwater > Lake | place: Democratic Republic of the Congo: South-Kivu... | reverse complement strand
CCTCGGCCAGGTCCAGCCGGCGGACCTCCGGCAGCTCCTGCAGCGGGCGGGCGCGGTGCTCGGCCTCCGTCCATAGCCGCCGGCACACGCCCGGGGCGGTGCGGCCGGCGCGGCCGGCGCGCTGGTCGGCGGACGCCCGGCTGATGCGCTCGATGAGCAGGGTGTTGATGCCGCGGTGGGGGTCAAAGCGCGGGAGGCGGGCCAGGCCGCTGTCCACGACGAGCTGCACGCCCTCAATGGTCAGCGAGGTCTCCGCGACGTTGGTGGCGACGATCGCCTTGCGCTGCGGGTAGGGGGCCACCGCGGCGTCCTGGTCGGCGGGCGACAGTTTGCCGTGCAGCGGCAGCACGAGCCAGCCGCGGGCCAGCGGCGAGGCCCGGAGGGCCTGCACCGTCCGGCCGATCTCGTAGGCGCCGGGCATGAAGAGCAGCGCGTCGCCCGGGGCGCCGCCGGCGACCGCCTGCTCCCATGCGCGCGCGGCGACGTCCCAGACCGCCTCGCGGTCGAAGTCGGCCGGCCGCTCCAAGTAGGCGGTGTGCACGGGGAACGTCCGCCCCGTGGCGGCGAGCACGGCGCAGGGGGCGAGGTAGCGCTCCAGCGGGGCGGCGTCCAGCGTGGCGCTCATCACCAGCAGCAGGAGGTCGGGGCGGACGGTCTGCTGGATCTGCCGCGCCCGCGCCAGGGTGATGTCGCCGTAGAGGTGCCGCTCGTGGAACTCGTCGAAGATCAGCGCGGCGATGCCGTCGAGCCGCGGGTTGGTCAGCATCTGCCGCAGCAGCAGGCCCTCGGTGACGAAGCGGATGCGGGTGGCGCGGCTGGAGACGTCGTCGAAGCGGATCTGGTAACCGACCTCGCCGCCCAGCGGCCCGCCGCGCTCGCGGGCGACGCGCGCCGCCAGCAGGCGCGTCGCCAGCCGGCGCGGCTGGAGGATCACGGCCTGCCCGGCGCCCAGCAGGCCGCGGTCCAGCAGCAGTTGCGGCACCTGGGTGGACTTGCCCGAGCCGGTGGGCGCGGTGACGACGGCGCGGCGCCGGGCGCGCAGTTGCGCGACCAGCGGCTCCGCGATTTCGTAGATCGGCAGCGCCTTCGGATTCATGCTCGCGCGGGGAAGCATAGCAGGCCCGCACGCGCCGTTCCACCCGGGAAGCGGGTGTGGTGTCCATGCCGGATCCGTCTGCGTCCCGGCACTGCGGCAAGCCCACGCGCCGGCCGAGGTCTCCGAACGCTCAAGCCGTACGGTAGGGCGGCCGCGCCGCCGGCCGCCGGTAGTCCGGCTGCTCCGGCCGATTAAGCCGCCCCGGCCTTCGAAGGTCCGGGTTCTCCGACTCCGTCACCCCAGGCCGCCTTGCATGCCCGGCATAGTGCTTGGACGAAGCCGGGTGCGGCAGGCGCGGAAGTTCTGCGGCTAACCGCCCGTGCCGCAGACGGAAAACGCGGCCCGACCTTGACAAAGCCGGCAGGCCATACCATCCTCCCCCAAGATGGCTATTGAAAATGTCGCCGGCAGCAGGGGATGGCTTTCCCATAGCGTTTGATTATGGATTCAGGAAATGAAGACTGTTATATCCAACTTGATTCTGTGGGTGTGCCTCATGGCCGGTTCCCTTTGTCCATTTCATGCCAGAGGCGAGTCTGGTCAACCCGAATCATCACTGACGAATGGTATGTTACTGACCCGATTTGAGGCGATCCTGGGTGGGCCCGGAGAGATGCTGCCGCAGCCCGCGATAAATGAAGCACGCTACGAGTTTGATCTTGATGGCAGGTGCGTCGTGGCGGATGTTCGTACTCATCCAAAGCCGGAAATTGTCAAATCATTCCGGATCGTCAAAGACAACAAGTCTGCTTCACAACGAAAGGCAGAGCGCCATAATGCCCTGAGCGGGGCGGTCATAAGGCCTCATCGAGAAGCCACAAATCAACTTCCAAACAAGCCGGCTCGTGCCCCAGGGGACCCTCGCGGCGCACCCTGATTTTATTAATCATGAAACTTGCACGGCTCTGTTGCGGCGGCCTGATCCTGTTTAGCGGCTGCGCTGAGCTGCAGCCCAAGGCGCGGCGCGCGGCCTCGCCTGGGGATTGGGTGGGCGCAACAAACCTCCTGGCGGTTTACAACAAAGCCCAGGAGGCGCAAACCGCCGGGGACCATGCAGCCGCCCTCAAGGGCTTCCTGACCGTCCGGCAGAACTGTCCCACTGACTGGCGCACCCGGACAAAGGTCATCCAGGAATACGCTGCCGCGGGGAAAACAAAAGAACGCGACGCCGAGATTGCCGCGTTGTATGCGTTTCGTTTGACGCTGCCGCCGGAGATTCAATCAAACAAGACGGACTTCTGCCGCGAACAGTTCACGGCCAACAAACGGAAGGTCATGGTGTACGAGTATTTCGAACTGCAAGGCGAGCGGGCTTTGAAGTATGCCTTTCATGTTCTCAAGCGGAACGGGATGGAGACGGATTTCAAGATTTCGTTGGGTTCTTATGAGACCACCACGGAGGCGGCCCGCTCGTCAGGTGACTTGGGCGCGCATGAGCGCTTGTTCCATCTCGACGGCTACTTTGCCGATGAGCATCGCACGTATACCTTCTTCAAAGGCGAACCAGATTACGACCTGGTCCGTCAAATGTTCATAGAAATTCTTGAGGGCAAGCGGCGTCATATTTCACGATCATACAGCACCACAAACGGCAGGGTGGTGGAAAGCAACGCGAAATAAAGCCGGCCCAAGAACGTCTTGCTGGTCGGGCAGCTCAACGTTCGATTTGCCTGCCGGCAAGATGCCGGCAGGAGCGGGCAGGATGCCCGCGCTCCCCGGCGGGGCTACGGCGGCGGCCAGGCGCCGCCGAGCGCCTTGACCAGGGCCACGGTGGTGACCAGCCGCGTGCCGTGCAGGCCGATCACCGCCCGCTCCTGCTGCAGCGCGAGGTTCTGCGCGACGGCCACTTCGAGGTAGGTGACCAGCCCGGCGCGGTAGCGGTTCGTGGCGATCTCGAGTTGCTTGCGGGCGGCGGCAAGCGCGGCGCGCGCCTGCTCGTGCTGGGCGGCAAGCAGGGCCTGGGCGGCGAGCTGGTCTTCCACCTCGGCGAACGCCGCCAGCGCTGTCTGGCGGTACTGCGCGACGGTCTGGTTGTAGGCCGCCTGCCGCTGGCGCACCGCGGCCCGGCGCTGGCCGCCCTCGAACACCGGCAGCGACAGCGACGGGCCCACCGCCCACAGCCGGCTCGGCCAGTTGAAGAGCGTGCCGGCCTCCAGGCTCTGCAGCCCCGCCATCCCGTTGAGGGTCAGCGCCGGGAAGAAGGCGGCCTGGGCCACGCCGATTTGCGCGTTGGCCGCGGCCATGCGCCGCTCGGCCGCGGCGACGTCCGGCCGGCGCTCGAGCAGTTCCGACGGCAACCCGGGCGGGATGGCCGGCGGCGCGGTGCGCAGCGGCTGCTCGGCCAGCGCGAAGGCCGGCGCCGGCTGTCCGGTGAGCACGGCCAGGCCGTGCACGAAACGCGCGCGCTGCAGCGCCAGCGCCGGCAACTGCGCCTCCGTGGACTTGAGCACGGTCTCGGCCTGGGCGACGTCGAGGTCGGATGCCACGCCGCCCTGGCGGCGATGGCGCGTCAGCTCCAGCGCTTTGCGGAACACATCCACGCTGTCCCGGAGCAGCCGGAGTTCGGCGTCCAGCGCGCGCACGGCAAAGTATTCCGTGGCGACCTCCGCCTGCAGCGCCAGTTGGACGGCGGCGATGTCGTCGGCGCCGGCCTGGACCTGGGCGCGGGCCGCCTCGACGCCGCGCCGGACGCGCCCCCACAAATCCACTTCATAGCCGGCCGTCAGCGGCGCCGTGAAGGTGCTGAACGCGGGCAGCGGTCCGCCGGGAGCGGCGTCGACCGGCCGGTTGTCCGAGTCGCGCTCGCGCGTGGCGGCCGGGGCCAAGGTGACGTTGGGGAACAACCCCGCTCGCGCGAGGTCGGCGCCGGCGCGGGCCTGGTCGAAGGCCGCCACGGCGGCCTTGAGTTCCTGGTTGGCGGCGGCGGCATCGGCTTCCAGCCGGTTCAATTCCGGATCGCCGAACAGCTCCCACCAGCGGCCCCTGGGCCGGTCCGCCTGCGGCTCCGCGATTTTCCATCCGGCGTAGGCCGGCGGCATGACCGGCACCGCCGCCGGCCGCCGGTAGTCCGGGCCGGCGACGCACCCGGCGAGCGCCAGCAGCAACGCCATGGCCACGGGGCGTTTCATCGGCTCACGTCGGCCCCGGGTTTGCGGCCACGCGGACGGCGGCGCCGCTGACCAGCGAGTCGGACGGATTGACGATCACCCGGTCGGCGGGCTGGACGCCGCCGAGAATCTCGACCACGGGTCCGAAGTCGCGCCCGATTTTAACCGCCTGCAGCACCACGGTGCCGTCGGCCCGGACGACGCCGACTTGCGGGCCCTCGGGGCGGAAGAGCAGCGTCGTGGCGGGCAGGGTCAGCGCCGCGCCGGGCTTCGCGTCCAGGAGGCGGACCTGCGCGTAGCAGCCGGGGAGCAGCTCGCCCTTGGCGTTGTCCATCTCGAGCTCGGTCAGCAGCGTCCGCGAGTCGGCCGCCATCGCGCCGGAGGTGCGGACGACCCGGGCGGGGAACGTCCGGCCGGGCAATTCCGGAATCGTCACTTCCGCCGCCTGGCCCGGCGCGACGCCGCGGGCGAGGGTTTGCGGCACGCGGACATAGATGCGGAGGGTGCGGGTCTGGGCGAGGCGGAACAGCTCCTGGTTGCTCCCGGCCACGATCAGGTTGCCGACGTCAATGCGGCGCGCGGTGATCGTGCCGGCGAACGGGGCGGTCACGCGGGCGAACTGCCGGAGCTCCTCCAGCCGGCGCAGGTTGGCCTGCGCGGCGGCGACGGTGGCGGTTTTGAGCTTGAAGTCGGCGTCCTTCTCGGCGGTTTCCTGGGCGCTGACGCTGGCGGTCTTGAGCAGCTCGGCCCAGCGGTCGGCGCTGGTCTTCGCCAGGGCCAGCGCGGCTTCGGCCTGGCCGAGCTCGGCGCGGGTCCGGGCGAGCTCCTGGTCCAGCTCGGGCGTGTCAATCTCGGCCAGCAACTGGCCTTCCGTCACCGCCGCGCCGAGGTCCACCAGCCAGCGTTTCACGTAGCCGCTGGCGCGGGCGTAGATCGCGGCCTCGACCAGCGGCTTGACCTCGCCGGGCAGGGTCAGCGCCGGCCCGGCCCGGCCGGGCGCGGGCGTCACGACGTTGACGGTCGGGACGGCCAGCTCCGCCGTGTCGGCGCGCAGCGCGTGGCGCTGGCGCCAGCGCGGCAGGAAACCGGCCGCCCAGCCGATGACGACCAGTGCGAGGAGCACCGCGGTCACGCGGCCGAGCTTAGCGGGCGCCGCCGCGGGTTTGGTTTCAGGCGTGTGCATGTTGCGATTCCCTCAGGTGGTTTTCTCCGGCGCCAGCACGGCGTCGAAATCGTCCTTGCTTTTGACCGCGTGGCGGCGGTGCAGCAGGCTGAAGACCACCGGCACGAAGAACAGCGTGGCGGCCGTGGCGATGACCAGGCCGCCGATCACCGCCCGGCCGAGCGGCGCGTTCTGCTCGCCGCCCTCGCCGAGGCCGATGGCCATCGGCAGCATGCCGATGATCATGGCCAGCGCGGTCATCAGCACCGGGCGCAGGCGGCCGACGCCGGCCTCCCACGCGGCGGTCAGCGGCTCCAGGCCCGCGTGGAGGTTGTTCCGGGCGAAGGTGACCACCAGCACCGAATTGGCCGTGGCGACGCCCAGGCACATGATCGTGCCCATCAGCGCCGGCACGCTGACGGTGGTGACGGTCAGGTGCAGGGCCCAGATCACCCCGGCCAGTGCGCCGGGCAGCGCGGTGATGATGATGAAGGGGTCGAGCCAGCTCTGGAAGTTGACCACCAGCAGCAGGTAGATCAGGGCCACGGCCATCGCGAACCCGACCAGCAGGCCAGCGAAGCTGGTGTGCATCGTCTCGGCCTGGCCGCGCAGCATGATGGAGCTGCCCTTGGGCAGTTCCTGTTGGGCCCGGGCGAGCAGCGGCTGGAGGTCGCCGAGCACGCCGCCCAGGTCCCGGCCGCTGACGCCGCCGAACAGGTCAATGACGGGCAGGATGTTGTAGTGCGAGATGACCGGCGGGCCCGACGCGCGGGTCAGCGTGGCGAGGTTGGCCAGCAATTGGGCGTCGCCTTCGCCGGGCTGGCTGGCGGTGATGGGGATCGCCCGGAGCGCGGCGAGCGAGTCCATGCGGTACTCGGGCGCGCAGGTGTTGATCAGGTACTGGATGCCCAGCCGCGGATCAATCCAGTAAGCCGGATCCACCTGGCTGCTGCCGCTCAGGCTCAGCAGGACGGAGCCGGCGATGTCGCGCTCGGTCAGGCCCAATTCGGCGGCCTTGGTCCGGTCCACGTCGCAGCGCAGCTTCGGCCGGTCGGCGGGCTGCTGAAGGCGGACATCCACGGCGCCGGGGATCCGGCGGATCTGCGCCGCCAGCCGGGCGGCCACCGCGCGGTTGGCCGCCTGGTTGCGGCCGACGAGTTGGATGTCGAACGGCGCGGGCAGGCCGAAGTTGATGGTCTGGCTGACGATGTCGGCCGGCAGGAAATAGAAGGTCGTGCCGGGGAATTCGCGGTTCAGGCGCAGCCGCAGCCGGCGGACGTAGTCGGCCGTCGGCCGGTGGCCTTCCCGCAGGGAGATCAGGATGTCGGCGTCGCCCGGCCCGATCACGCCGCTGTCGCCGTAGCTGAGGTTGATGCCCGAGTTGGGCAGGCCGATGTTGTCGAGAACGCCGTGGATTTCCGCGGCGGGGATCTCGCGCCGGATGGCGGCCTCGACCTGGTCCACCAGCCGGGCGGTTTCCTCGAGCCGCAGGCCGCTGCGCGCGCGCAGGTGCAGGCGCAGTTGGCCGGCGTCCACCTGGGGGAAGAAGTCCTGGCCGAGCTGCGGGACCAGCAGGGCGGTGCCGCCGCAGAAGGCGAGGAAGACCGCGGCGAACGCGGCGCGGCGGTGCAGCACAACGCCGAGCAGGTCGCGGTAGCGCCGGCGGAAGCGCCCGAAGCCGCGCTCGAAGGCGTTCTGCAGCCGGGCCAGGGGCCGGAACGGCGCCGGTGCGGTGGCGGGGTCGGCCAGCTCGTGGTAGGCGACGCCGCGGTAAAACCACATCACCAGCGTCGGCACCAGCGTGCGCGACAGGGCGTAGCTGGCCAGCATGGCGAAGACCACGGCCTCGGCCAGCGGCACGAACAGAAAGCGCGCCGTGCCGGTCAGGAAGAACATCGGCACGAACACGATGCAGATGCAGAGCGTCGAGACAAACGCCGGCAGGGCGATTTCGCGGGCGCCGTCGAGGATCGCAGGGATGGTCGGCTTGCCGGCCGCGAGGTGGCAGTGGACGTTCTCCAGCGTGACGGTGGCGTCGTCCACCAGGATGCCGACCGCCAGCGCCAGCCCGCCGAGGGTCATCAGGTTGATCGTCTCGTGCAGCGCGCTGAGCAGGGCCAGGGAGCTCAGCACCGACAGCGGGATCGAGAGGGCGATGATCAGCGTGCTGCGCCACGAGCCGAGGAACAGCAGGATCATCACGGCCGTCAGCGCCGCCGCGACCACGCCTTCGCGCACCACGTCGCGGATCGCCGCCCGCACGAACAGCGACTGGTCGGCGAACTCCTTGACCTGGACGGGGTCGGTGACGGTCTGCAGCACGCGCGCCAGGGTCGCCTTGACGCCGCCGGCCACCTGGAGCGTCGAGGCGGCGCCGGTCTTCAGGATGCTGATCAGCGCGCTGCGGACGCCGTCCTGGCGGACGATGTTCTGCTGGGGCGAGTAGCCGTCGCGGACCTGGGCGACGTCGCGGACGCGGATGACGGCGCCGTTGACGCTCTTGATCGGCAGGTCGTTCAGGTCGGCGAGTTGCGGCGGGCTGGTGTTCAGCTCGACGTCGTACTCCGTGGCGCCGACCTTCACCGTGCCGCTGGGGAGGGCCAGGTTCTGGGCGCTGATCGCCGCGACGACATCCTTGGGGGTCAGGTTCAGGGCCTTCAGCGCGGTCAGGTCCAGGTCCACCGCGACCAGCCGCTGCTTGCCGCCGTAGGGGTACGGGATCGAGGCGCCCGGCACGCTGACCAGGCCGACGCGGAGCTGGTTCACGCTGAGGTCGAAAACCGCCTGCTCGGACAGCGTGGGGCTGCTGACGCCGTACTGCAGGATCGGCACCGTCGAGGCGCTGTACTGGATGATCAGCGGCGGGGTGGTGCCGGGGGGCATGGACCGCAGCAGGGTCTGGCAGATCGCCGTGATCTGCGCCACGCCGGCGTCCACCGACGCCCCCGGCTGCAGGAAGACCTTGGTGACGCTGAGCCCGTTGTAGGCCGTGGACTCGAGGTGCTCGATGTCGTTGACGGTGGTGGTCAGCGGGCGCTCGCAGTTGTACATGATGCGCTGCTCCACCTCCTGCGCGCTCAACCCCGTGTAGCGCCAGATGATGCTGACCACGGGGATGTTGATCGCCGGGAAGATGTCGGTCGGCGTCCGCACCAGGATGAACGGGGTCAGCAGCAGCAGCAGCAGGGCGGCCACCACGAAGGTGTAGGGGCGGCGCAGGGCTAGGCGGACGATCCACATGGCGGGTCAGCTTGCCGGGGGGTGGGGGGCGCCGATCAGCCGCCAGACGGTCGGCTTCAGCCGCCGGACGACGGCCAGGTCGTTGGCGATCTTGGCCTCGACCAGCACGCCGATGATGCAGCGGTACAGCTCGTGGGCCATGGTTTTGCAATCGCGGCGCGCGATCAGCCCGGCGCGGGCGGCGTCGTGCACGGCGGCTTCCAGGTAGCGGCAGAGCCGCGCGATGATCGCCTGCGACTGGCGGCGGACCGCCTCGTCCTGGGTGCTCAGTTCGAGGCCCAGGCAGGTGAAAGGGCAGCCGCAGACGTGGCCGAAGTCCGCCTGCTTCGCCTGCTGCCGCGCGTAGACCGCGTCGCAGTAGCGGGACAGCCGGTCCAGCGGCGGCGTCGCCGGCGCGAAAATCCGGTCCATCTCCGGCGCCCGCTGCTGCCAGAGCGCCTCGAGGGCCGCGACCGCCAGCGCGGACTTGGACGCGAAGAAGTGGTAAAAGCTGCCCTTCTGCGCGCCGGCGCGCGCGCAGATGTGGTCCACGCTGACGGCGCCGTAGCTCTGCTCCCAGATGAGCTCGCTGGCCGTGTCCAGCAGCCGCTGTTTTGTGTCGCCGTGCGTGTGCATGCCGTCTTGCCGGGGGACACCCTACCCGAATTTGACCGGACAGTCAACTCTGCCGCGGTCACTCCCGCACGCGGACGGGCAGGACGACGGTCGGCAGGCCCTCCCACTGCAGGCGGCGCTGGATGGCGGCGGCGGTCTCGTTGTGCAGCAGCCGCTGGTACCAGGTGTCCTTGCGGAAGATCAGCTTGCCGGCGAAGAACGTCGCGCGGGGATACTCCCGGCCGAGCTGCAGGCACAGGGCCTCGATCTCCGCCAGCGGGTCGGTGCCCGCCGCCATGCGGCTGGCCGCGGCCAGGCCGAAGCCGCGGGCCAGCGTGACGTACTTGTCGAGCGCCTGCTGCGTCTCGGCCCGCAGGTGCTCCAGCTCCGCCGCGCCCTTGAACGCGCCGGAGTCCACCACGGCCACGGACACGAACACCGCCTGCTGGTAAAAGCCGGGGAACTGCCGGAAGATGGCCAGCAGCGAGTGGATACCCAGGCCGCCGTAGCCGCCGACCAGCAGCACGGCGGTCGGCCGGTGCGGGTCGAGCGCCGCCGGCGCCGCGGGGGCGGCGGGCCCCGCCGGCAGATCGCTGAGCATCTGTGACAATCGCCCCAGTTTCCGGGCCACGTTGCGGTAGTGCCGCCGGATGAGCGCGCACAGGGCCACCAGCCCGGCGGTGACCAGCAGCGTCAGCCCGGCGCCCTCCGTGAACTTCTCGATCACCACCAGCGCCAGGACGCCGGCACAGAGCAGCAGCCCGACGGCGTGGACCGCCAGCGCGCGCCGCCACGACGGATCCCCGCGACGGCCCCGCAGCCAGAAGCGGCACATGCCGAGCTGCGTCAGCGAGAAGGTGACGAAGACGTTGATCGAATACATGGTCACCAGCCGGTCCATCGCGCCCCGCGTGTACCACAGCGTCAGCACGGCCGCCGCGCCCATCAGCACGATGCCGTAGTGCATCGTCAGCCGCTCCGACAGCGAGCTGAAGCGCCGCGGCAGCCAGGAGTCCAGCGCCATGTTGGCCATCACCCGCGGGCCGTCAATGAAGCCGGTCTGCGCCGCCACGAACAGCAGGGCGGCTTCGGCGGCCAGGGCGAGGACGACGAAGCCGCGGCCCAGCGGCAGGCGCTCCAGCAGCACGGCGTTGAGCGTCTTGCCCGGCGCCGGGCGGACGTCCAGCAGCAGGTAGCAGAGCAGGATGCCGCCGGCGGTGACGGCCAGCGAGACAGCCAGGTAAGCCATGGTGCGCTTGCCGGTGGCGACGCGCGGCTCGCGCATGATCGTCAGCCCGTTGGACACGGCCTCGATGCCGGTATAGGTGCCGGCGCCGCGGGAGTAGGCGCGGACGAACAGCAGCAGCAGTCCGCCCAGTCCCAGCGTGGAGAGCCCCGACCGCAACCCGCCGGCCACCTGCGCGGCGACCGCCGGGAGCTCCCGCGCGTGCCACGCCAGCGCGCCGAGCAGCGCCACCGCGTGCGTGACGATGAACAGCATGAACACCGGCAGCAGGATGCTGACGGATTCCTTCACGCCGCGGATGTTCATCACCACCAGCAGCCCGATGGCCAGCGCCACCGCCGGCAGCTTCCAGCCATGCCAGGCCAGGGGCAAAAGGCTGAAGATCTGGTCCGCGCCCGAGGCGACGGATACGGTGATGGTCAGCACATAGTCCACCAACAGCGCGCTGCCGGACACCAGGCCGGCCGCCGGGCCCAGCAGCTTGGAAGCCACCACGTAACCGCCGCCGCCCGTCGGGAAATGCTCGATGATCCGGCTGTAGGAGAATGCGATGACGCAGACCGTCAGCGCGGTGGCCAGCGCCAGGAAGACGGCCAGGTAGGTGTGGGCGCCGAGCGCGCGGAACGCCTCGTCGGGGCCATAGGCGGAAGAGCTCAGGCCGTCGGCACCCAGCCCGATCCACGCCAGGAAGGCGATCAGCGAAATGTGGTGGAACAGCTGCGGGTCCCGGATGTCCCGCGGCCGGCCGAAAAGCACCCGCTTCAACTGCGCGAACCGCGGCATGGCCGAATTCCTCTCCGCAGCGTGGTCCAGCGGACGGCCCGGCCGGAACGCACCCGGCGTTCCGGCGGGTGGGGGATCGGGAAGCCTCCCGCGCCCGCGGGAGCAAGCAGATCGCCCTTCCAGCATGCCGGCGGAGTTAGCTGACGGGCTCGGTCTTGGAAGTGACCGCGGCCAGTGGTTACCCACCGCCGTACGCCCCTGCCCCGGCTCGCGCCGGGGCTGGCGGTTCCTCCGCGTCAAGCCGCAGGAAGGCGGCCGGACTTAGGCTGCGCGGCGGAAATAGACCATCCGGCCGCCGCCTTGTCAAGTGGATAGCGGCTGCCCCCTCCCGGCCGCCTTGCCCAGCGCCAAAATGGCTACGGCAAACAGCACCATATTTCCGGCCGCGTGCACTAAGGAGTGGTCGGGAGCGAGAGGCGGACGAGGAGCGGCGAACGGAGGGCGAAGCGGGTGGGGGGAAGGGGCGATGTTACGTGGTTTTGCGCGTGATCAGCCCGGCCGCGTTGCCGGGCGGCGGGGCTCAGGCCGCCCGTAACCTTCGTCGGCATTAAATAGAGGGTTGCCGCTTGCTATCCGGCCGGCCGACCCAGCGCTTATTGGCGGTGGCCTGGGGTGCCAGTTCGACGGCGGAGCGGTTGAACTGCTCTCGCCAGGCTCACTCCAGCACCAGCAGCCGGTCCTTGGCCGCCCCGCGGACGCGGATGACGACACCGTCCGGCGTGGACTCCACCGCGGCGCTCCAGCCCTGCGCCGGATACTGCGCCACGACGCGCTGCGCGGCGGCGAAATCCTTCCGGATGGCCACCGTGACCTCGCCATCCTTCAGCACATGCAACACCCAGCGCCGCGCCGGCTCCTGCCGCGTCAGGATCACCTGCCGGTCCGCCGGCGTGGCGGTCAGCGGCGGCGGGCCCGCCAGCCAATCCGCCACCTGGCAGGTCAACGCCGCGGAATCCAGCGTCGCGAGGTACGCGATCCGGCCCCGGCCCAGCGCCCGGACGTGCAGCAGCGGGCAGTCCCCGCCCGCCGCCTTGAGCCGGAGCAGCGAGTCGCCGGCCACCGGCTGCGTGACCACGTAGTGCTTGATGGCCAGGCTGGCCGGCACCACGCCGCCGGGCCAGTCGCCGGTGATCCCGGCGGCCTCGCGGCCGAGCGCGCTGAATTTCAGGCCCAGCTCGGCGGCGAGGTCGAAATCCGGCCGCGGCAGTCCGTGTTCATCGTGCCGCAGCGCGTCGCCGGCCACCAGGAGCTGGCCACCCGCCCGCGCGTAGCGCCGCAGCGCGTCCAGCTCCGCCGGCGCCAGGCCCGACGTCATCGGCAGCAGCAGCAACTTGTAGCCGGACAGGTCCCGGCCCGGCAAATCAAGGGCGTTGATGAAATCCAGAGGGATGCTGCGCTGCAGATAGGCCTTTGTCAGCTCTTCGCCGGGCTGCATGTAGGGCGCCCGGTCGAAGCGCTCAAAGCGGTAGCGCGTGGCCTCGGAGTACACCAGGCCGATGGGCGACACCGGCCGGGCGTTTTCCAGGTACGGTTGGACGTCCCGCACCATGCTGAAAAAGGCCGCGATGTCCGGCTGCTCCGGCGGCAGCGCGGTGGCCTGGTCCGCCTGCAGGTACTGGTAGCAGCGCGCGCCCAGGGCCATGATCAGCCGGCGGATCGGCGTCGTCAGCGTCTGGCCGACGATGATCGCGTCCTTGTTCAGGATGCCGCGCAGCGCCAGCAGGCGCGCCGGCTCGCCGAATTCGATGTAGGCGATGTCGTGCTGCCGCCCGGAATTCAGGTCGGCCTCGGAATAGGTGTTGATGTGGTTCTGCCAGAGCTCCACCGACGGCTTCACGGCGCGCGCCGTGCGGGTCAGCCGGTCCACCGCCCGCCGCAGGGTCGCCAGGTAGAACTCCGCCTGCCGGCGCCCGGGGACGCCATGCCAGGTCTTGAGCTCCGCGCCGTACAATTCCCGGTAAGAGGCCCGGCAGCCGGCGCACAGGCAGCCGCGCGCGG
>Ga0172371_10009628_pt1 | contig 13227 bp, 13 predicted proteins | sample Lak12m_FD_114543 | JGI IMG/M metagenome (GOLD analysis project Ga0172371, IMG submission 114543) | Freshwater microbial communities from Kabuno Bay, South-Kivu, Congo - kab_022012_12m | ecosystem: Environmental > Aquatic > Freshwater > Lake | place: Democratic Republic of the Congo: South-Kivu... | reverse complement strand
TCTCATCCAGGCTCGCTATCCCGACAAGACCTTCGGAGTGGTGGTGCGCGGCTGCGACGAGCGCCAGTTGATCGAGCTGGCCAAGCGCCAGCAGATCAACCTCGAGCGCCTGCGCCTCATCGGCGTTGCCTGCAATGCGGAGCAAGCGCAGGGCTGCAAATGTGATTTGCCATTTCCCAGCAAGCTCGATTTCGGAGAGGCGGTCGACGGCGTTCCGCAAGACTTCCTGGACGAGTTCCTCGCCAAGTCGCGCCTGGAGCGCCTGGAGTTCTGGAAGCACGCTTTCTCCAAGTGTCTGAAATGCTACGGCTGCCGCAATATCTGTCCCGAATGTTTCTGCAAGCAGTGCGTCCTGGAAGAAGGGTTGTGGGTGAAGACGGGCGCCGTGCCGCCGCCGTTCCCGATGTTCCATCTGATCCGCGCCATGCATACGATCGGGAAATGTATCGCCTGCGGCGAGTGCGAGCGCACCTGTCCGGCCGACATCCCGCTGACGCTGCTCTACAAGCTGTTACGCCGCGACGTCGAGAGCGTCTTCGGCTATCACGCCGGCGCCGACCCGAACGAAGCGCCCCTGATGGATAGCACTATTTTCCTGGCCGACATGGAGCTGTTGCGGCCGTCGCAAAAAGGATAATCGTCTATGGAATACCGAAATGTGCAGTCCGTATGTACCTATTGTGGTGTGGGCTGCGGGCTGTTTCTTGAAGTGCTCGACGGCCAGGTGGTCGGCACCTATCCCGATCCGAGCCATCCCGTCAGCGAAGGGCACCTGTGCATCAAGGGCTGGAACGCCGCCGGCTTCGTGCATCACGCCGGCCGGCTCAAGACGCCGCTGATCCGCAAAGAGGGTGTTTTGGTCGAAGCGAGCTGGGATGAAGCGCTCGATCTGGTGGCGCGCGAGCTGAAACGGATACGCGACGACGCCGGCCCCGACGCCCTGGCGTTCCTGTGCTCGGCCAAGGCGACCAACGAGGCCAACTACGTCCTCCAGAAGCTCGCCCGCGCGGTGATCGGCACCAACAACGTCGACCACTGCGCTCGCCTCTGACACAGCCCCACGGTGGCCGGTCTGGCCGCAGCGTTCGGGTCGGGGGCGATGACCAACAGCATCCCAGAGCTGGAGCAGGCCAACTGCATCCTGGTAACCGGCTCTAACACGACCGAAGGGCACCCCATCATCGGGGCGCGCATCATGCGCGCCAAGGAAAAGGGCGCCAAGCTCATCCTGGTCGAGCCGCGCGAGATCCAACTGGCGCGGCTGGCCGACATCCATCTGCGGCCCAAACCGGGCACCGACGTCGTCTGGATCAACGCCATGATCCACGTCATCCTGAGTGAGGGGCTGGAGAACAAAGCGTTCGTCGCAGAGCGCACCGAGGGGATCGAGACGCTGCGCGAGGCAGTAGCCGACTTCACGCCGGCGCGCGCCCAAGAGCTCACCGGCATCCCGGCTGCCGACTTGATCGAGGCGGCCCGCGCCTATGCGACCGCCCCGGCCAGCACCATCGTCTACGCCATGGGCATCACGCAGCACCGCACCGGCACCGATAACGTCATGAGCCTGGCCAATTTGGCGATGGTGGCGGGGCAGATCGGCCGGCCCAGCACCGGCGTCAATCCGCTGCGCGGCCAGAACAACGTCCAGGGCGCCTGCGACATGGGCGGCCTGCCCGATGTTTACCCCGGCTACCAGAAGGTGACCGACGAGAAGGTGCGCCAGAAGTTCCTCGACGCCTGGGGCGCGACGGCGCCGGCGCGCGTCGGTCTGATGAACACCGAGATGGCTGAAGCGGCGCATGCCGGCGTCATCCGCGGCATGGTCGTCATGGGCGAGAACCCGGTGCTGTCGGAACCCGATGCCGAGCATGTCCGCGCGGCATTCTCGCAACTTGAGTTCCTGGTCGTGCAGGACATCTTCCTCTCGGAGACGGCCGAGCTGGCGCACGTCGTGTTGCCGGCCGCGTCTTTCGCCGAAGAGGCCGGCACCTTCACGGCAACCGACCGGCGCGTGCAGCTCGTGCAGCCGGCCATCGCGCCGGTGGGCCAGGCGCGGCCCGACTGGGAGATCGTCTGCGATCTGGCCCGGCGCATTGGCGAGCCGGCCGGCCCCCAGGGCGCCTTCCGCTACAGCACTCCGGCTGAGATCATGGACGAGATCGCTTCGCTGACGCCGATCTACGGCGGGATCAGCCACCGCCGGCTGCTCGAGAAGCGCTGGCTGCAATGGCCGTGTCGCACGCCCGAAGACGCCGGCACGCAGTATCTGCACAAGGATGCTTTCAGCCGCGGCAAGGGCAAGTTCCATGCCATGAGCTATCTGGAGCCGGCCGAGCTGCCCTGCGCCGAGTACCCGCCGCTGCTCACCACCGGCCGCATCATGTTCCACTGGCACACCGGCACGATGACGCGACGCACGCCGAAGCTCGACAAAGAGGTGCCCGAGGGATACATCGAGATCAATCCGAAAGATGCCGAGCGCCTGGGCATCGGCAAGTCCGAGATGGTGCGCTTGACCAGCCGGCGCGGCCAGGTGGAGACGCAGGCCTGGGTCACGCGTCGGGTGCCGGCGGGAATCGTCTTCATGCCGTTCCATTTCGCCGAGGCGGCCGCCAACGTCCTAACGAATGCTGCCCTCGACCCCATTGCGAAGATACCGGAGTATAAAGTCTGTGCAATACGCATTGAAAAGCTGGAGCGAGCTGCTTGACGGGCCAGACGGCCAATTCAGGCCGCCATCGGGGGAGGAAAGTATGGCCGATCTCACGCGACGAGATGTCGTCCTGCTCATCACGCTCAGCCCCCAACTGAAGCTCATGGGGGTCGATCTGAGCGGGGTCAATCTGAGTGGCCTGGATCTGTCGGGCGCGAATCTGCGCCGCGCCAACCTGTTCGAGGCGGATCTATCGGGCGCCGTGCTGAAGTGGTGCTGCCTGGAAGAAGCCAACCTGACCGGCGCGACCCTGCGCGGCGCGGATATCGAAGAAGCCAATTTGCGTGGCGCCTGCCTGAAGGGCTGCGACCTGACCGAGACGACTCTGCAGTACTCGGACATGCGCAAGGCGGATCTGCGCGAGGCGAAGCTGGATCAGACGAACATGCACGCGACCGACCTGCGCGAGGCCAATCTGGAAAACACGCCGCTGCTGACGGCCAACTTGCGCGACGCGACGGTGAAAGGGTTGAAGATCGGGCAGAAGCTGCTGGGGAAGTAGAGGGACACCTGCGCGGAGTTCGCATCTGAGGATGCGAACTCCGCTGCGCCGGCCGCTCCGCGATCGCGTTTGCTCCTCGCTACGCTTCCGCTTGTCGCCTACGGCGTCTGACTCGTCGTTTCGCTGACCCAGTCAACTGCCCGACATCAATCAAGTCTTGAGGTCGCCCGGACGCCAGCTTTGCCCTGACCAGATCATCCTTGGATATGAACGACACCGGCAACCCGTCAAAGTCCACGCAACCACGTCTTGGCCACGCATCCTCAAAATCCAGACCCGGGATGCCCATCAAGATGTCTACCCGATTCGGAGGCAACCCCATCTGGTAGAAGTAGCCACTCTCCATGAAATCGTTCTCTGTTAAGTCCTTCAACGGCGCACCGAACTGAAGCAACGCTCTGTAGATGGCCTTAGCGTTTGCAGCGTCGGTGGCGACCCAGAGGTCGAGATCCTTGGTGTAGCGAGGCTCTGCGTACTGTACGAGCGCGTAGCCGCCGATCACCAGATACCGGACTCGGTTGTCGTTGAAAAGCCTCAACAGATCGCTGAAGTCGGAGTTGATGAACATCGATGCCTCTCACCTTGGAGGCGTGAACGACCAGTTCCCAGGCTGCGTCAAATCTGGCCTGAGGCGACTGGCTTTGCCAGAACTCCAGGTCGAATGAGCGGTCAAGCTCTTCAATTCGTCCGCGCCGTTCAGTTATTCCTGCTCTCATATCGTTCCGTCCCCGGCTCTAGCCGGCTGGTTACCACCATTATACCGCGATGCCATTCGTCCCGCAAACGACTCGTCTTGCATTGCCCATCGCGCGGCAGTATAATGGGGCCAGTGAGAGGTCAGACATGATGGGCGAAGCTACAAGACAAGCCATTGATGCTAAAGCGCTGGGGTCGGCGAGTAACCTGTTCAAGACCTTGCCGACAGATGCGCTTGCCGCGTTCTGCCGGCGCTGGAAGATCCGCGAGCTGGCGCTCTTCGGCTCGGCGCTGCGCGACGACTTTCGTCCAGACAGCGATCTGGACCTTCTCGTGACATTTGCTCCGGAGGCCGATTGGGGGTTGTTCGATCACGTGAAGATGGAGCAGGAGTTGCAGGCGCTCCTGGGGCGAACTGTAGACCTCATCAGCAGGCGCGCCGTGGAGCGTAACGAGAATTGGATACGCCGGCGAGAGATATTGGGCGCCGCTCAAATCCTGTTTTCAGTGCTGTTGCCATCTTTCGCCAAGTAGCATCGTGAGGTCAAGCATGATGGACGAAACTACAAGGCAGGCTATCGACGCTATGGTGCAGCGTCTGGTAGAGCGCTTTGCTCCGGAACAGATCATCCTGTTCGGCTCTCACGCGCGAGGCGACGCCGGCCCCGACAGTGATGTAGACCTGTTGGTGATTATGCCGGTTACGGGGTCGAAGCGCGCCAAGCAGATCGAGATGCGCGTAGCCCTGCACGATATTCGCGTGCCGAAAGACATTTTGCTGGTAACGCCGGAGGAAGTGGCGCGCCGGCGAGACATTGTCGGCACGATCGTACGGCCGGCGCTGCAAGAAGGCAGAGTGCTATATGTTCGAAACTGAGGGGGAGTTCGCGGCGGAGTTCGCATCCTCAGATGCGAACGGCATGCCATGCCGGCCGCTCCGCATCTGAGGATGCTCCGCTCCTCTCTGAAGCCTGCGGAGTTCGCATCCTCAGATGCGAACGGCCGCTCCGCATCTGAGGATACTCCGCTCCTCGCTATCGTAGCAGAGCCACGAACTGCTCGCGGCTCACCTCACAGTCGCACAGGATTTGCGATAGGAGCCCCGGGCCGATCGTTTCGCCGCGATGAACGGGCACAACAGTCTGGCGACCGTCTGAATGATGTAGAAAGTGATGGCTGCCCCTGACCCGCAAGACGACGAAGCCGGCTTTGGCACGCGTCGTGATCAGGCGTGAGCCCGTGCGGCGCGGCAGTCTGGTCATGCCTCCACCAAGACCCGCTGCACTCCCACGAACTCCTTGGGCTCGGTTTCCTCGTTCTGCACTTCAAGACATAGCTCAATAGCTTCCTGGATGCGTTTCATCAGCGTATCAAGCGACCTGGCCTGCGTATGGCAGCCGCGCAGCTCTGGGACGCTGGCAACCAGGTAGCCCTCCGAATCCCGTTCGATGATGACGTTGAACGCCCTAACCATTGTCCGCCTCCAAAATGCCGGCTTGCTGCCGGCATTATACCGCGATGGCTGCATCCTGCAAGCGGAATAAAACAAACCTCCCGCAGGCTGTGGAGCCTGCGGGAGGTTGATTTTACAGGCCCTTCTCTACCTCGCTCAGCGTCGCGTCCAGCTTCTCTACCAGCTCGTCCACGTGCGCCTGCGTGAAGATCAGCGGCGGGTACAGCGAGATAATGTCTCCCCTTGTCCCGTCGGCCATGCCGCTGCCAGGGTAGGTGACGACGCCGCGCGCCAGGCCGGCCTTCAATATCCGCGCCCCCAGCCGCGTCTCCGTCGGGAACGGCTCCTTCGTCGCTCGATCGCGCACGAACTCCAGCGCCCCCATCAGGCCGATGCTGCGCACGTCGCCCACGATGGCGTGCTCCCGCAGCGTCTGTAGCCGCTCGCCGAAGTACGCGCCCACCTGCGCGGCGTTCTCGGTCAGCTTCTCCTCTTCCCAAATCTTCAGCACTTCGCCGGCAGCCGCCGCCGACAGCGGGTTACCGCCGTAGGTGAAGACGTGCTCGAACGTGGCGCCCTTCTCGACGAACGGCGCGCGCACCTTCTCGGCGACGATGGCCGCGCCCATCGGGGCGTAGCCGCCGCTGATCCCCTTGCCGGTGGTGATGATGTCGGGCACGACGCCGAAATGCTCGATGGCGAAGTGCTTGCCCGTGCGGCCGAAGCCGGTCACCACCTCGTCCACGATCAGCAAGATGTCGTAGTGGTCGCAGATGTCGCGGATGATCGGGAAGTACTCTTTCGGCGGGACGATCGACCCGCCCACGGAGGCCGTGATCGGCTCGGCGATGAAGGCGGTGATCTTCTCCGCCCCCACCTTCTGGATCGTGGCTTCTAGCTCGGCCGCGCAGGGCAGGCCACAGCCGGGGTAGGTCTTGTTCCACGGGCAGCGGTAGCAGTAGACCGGCGGGATGTGCGGCCAGTCGAGCAGCATCGGCAGGTAGATGCGCCGCCGGCCGGCGCTGCCCGTGGCCGAAAGCGTGCCCAGCGTGGCGCCGTGATAGCTGATCCAGCGCGACACGACCTGGTGCTTGCTCTCTTTGCCGCGCAGGAACTGGTACTGGCGCGCCATCTTGATGGCGATCTCGTTGGCCTCCGAGCCGCCGGAGCCGAAGTGCACGTAGCGCATGCCGGCCGGCGCGAAGCGCACGATCTCGCTCGCCAGGCGCTCGACCGGCGCGGTGGTGAACTTGTTGCCGACGGCGTAACACAGCTTCTTGGCCTGCGCTGCCAGGGCGTCGGCCACGCGCTGCCGGCCATAGCCGATGTTGGTCACGCCGATGCCGGCGATGGCATCCAGGTATTTGTTGCCGGCGGTATCCCAGATGTAGACCCCCTCGCCGCGATCGATCATCGGGTACTGATACGTCGGATCGAGCGAGAAAACGTTGCTCTTCGGTTGTGTCGTTGCCATAGTACGCAGCTCCTTTCCAAGTCTCCGCCGCAAGATCATCCACAGATTACGCAGATTACGCAGATTCCGGGCCAGGCCCAATCTGCGTAATCTGTGTAATCTGTGGATAGTCCTCACGGCTTGCGGATGATAGCGCCCTCTTTGATGACCCAGCGCACCTGGCGCAGGGCCGAGATGTCCTGCAGCGGATCGCCGGCCACGGCCAGCAGGTCGGCGGTGTAGCCGGCTTCCAGCCGGCCGACATTGCACAGCCCGAACAGCTTCGCCGTATTCTCCGTCGCGCTGCGCAGCGCCTGGGTCGGCGTCATGCCGTAGCGCACGTACAGCTCGATCTCGCCGGCGATGTCGCCGCAATGCACGAAGGGCGCGCCGCCGTCGTTGCCGGCGGCGATCGGCACCCCCGCCTTGCGCGCCAGCTCGAACGCCCGCAGCAAGCTCTCGAACATTGGCCGGCACTTCTCTACCACGAACGCCGGGATGCCGTATTCGGTACCGCGCTCGTTGATGGCGATGTCCGACAAGATGGTCGGTACCAGGAAGGTGCCACGCTCGATCATCAGGTCAATCACTTCCTCATTGGTGCCGTGGCCGTGCTCGACCGAATCGATGCCGGCGAGCACCGCGTTCTTCGCCCCTTCGGCGCTCTCGACGTGGGCGCCGGTCTTGAAGCCGGCCTTGTGCGCCTCTTCGATGGCGGCGGCCATCTCCTCCGTCGTGAGCTGTGGCGCGCCGGCGCGCTGGCCGGGCGTCATCATCCCGCCCGTCGCCATGACCTTGATATGCCGGGCGCCGGCCTTGAGCTGCTCGCGTGCCGCCTTGCGCGCCTCGGCCGGCCCATCGGCCTCGCGGCCCATCAACGTCCAGCCGTGGCCGCCGGTCATCGTGACGACCTTGCCGCTGGCGAGCATGCGCGGCCCGACGATCTCACCGCGCTCGACCATGCGCATCAGGGCGATGTCGACGCCGTGCGGCCCGCCCACGTCGCGGATCGTCGTCACGCCGGCGTTGATCGTCTCGACCAGCCGGCGCGCCGAGCGGATGGCGGTTTCGGCCGGCGTTTCGGCCCGCAATGTAGCGTCGGGATCGGCGCTGCCGTCCAGGCAGATGTGGGCGTGGGCGTTCATCAGGCCGGGCACGATGGTCAGGCCGGCCAGGTCATAGACCGTCGCGTCGGGCGCGTCCAACGGCTCTGCCGAGATGGCGGCGATCTGTGTCTCGCGTACCAACAGGTCGGCGCGCGCGAAGCGCAGGCCGAGACCGTCGGCAATGCGAGCATTCTTGAGCAATAAAGTCATAGGTTCTCCTCCGTCAGGAACAACCGTCATGCTGAGGTACTCCGAAGCATCTCGCGCAGCCTCGCGAGACCCTTCGCAGTAGCTCAGGGTGACAGCGTCCCCAAGCTCATGTGAGCTGGCGCCGGCGCGCCTCCACGGCTGCCTGCAAGCGCGCCGCGGCCGCCGGCGTGATGGCCGGCTGGGCCGGCTTGCCGATGATCTTCTCGACCAGCTCGTGCGCCTTCTCCAACTGGTGCCGCGCCGTGGAGCGATGGCCCAGCCGGTTGTACGACCTGGGCACGAAGCGCTCGCCGGCGCGCATGAACTGCATCGTGTGCGGGTCTTCCAGGTAGTGGCCGGCCGGCCCCACGCGGCGAATCGCTTCTACCGCCAGGTGGTCTTTGTCCACGACGATCCCCTGGACGAAGCGCCGCGCCGCCAGCACCAGGTCGAGGTCCATGATCAGCTGCTCGAGCGATAGCGCCAGCGCGTTGTCCAGGTCGCCGTTGGCGTAGATCACGTCCGCACCGGCGGCCAGCGAGGCGAACGACGACATGATCTTCTCGGCCCCGCACTGCTCGTCGAACGTCAGCGAATCGGTGTACTTCGACGCGCTCACCAACGGCAGACCATAGAAGCGGCCCATCTCCAGCGAGCCGGCAGTCAGCAACGGGAATTCCGGGCTGGACATCGAGATGATGCCCGTGCGCAGGTCGAACGTGCAGGGGATACCGCCATAGAAGTAGGGCACGCCCGGGCGGATCATCTGGGCCGCGACGGCGATGAAGAGCGCTTCGGCGTTCAGGATGACCAGCTCGCCGGCCGTGGTCACCGGCGCAGTGCCGCCGCCGGCCGGCATGGGCAGGGCGAAGACCGGCACGCCCTTCTCGGCCGCCAGCCGCAACACCTGGCAGCTCTCGCGATCCAACTGCAGCGGCGCCGTGCTCGACAGGCCCATCGTCAGAACGTGCTCCTTGGCGAGATCGCCGCTCTCGCTCGCCGCCTCGGCCAAGGCGATCCAGCTCTGCGCCGCGGCGTAGCTGATCGGCAGGCAGAGCAGGTGCTTGGCCGAATAGGTCATGGCAATATGCATCGAGAGCAGGCCGTTCACTTCGGGCGTCGCATCCAGATCACTGACCGGCGCATCGGTGCGCAGGATCCATTGCACGTCGTCCAGGGCTTCGGCGATCTGGCAGGCTTTGATCACGTCGCCGATGGCGGGGTCGCGCGGCCGGCTCGCCCCATAATCCAGCACCTTGGGCAGCAGGACGCGCGAGCAAATGTAGGTCTGCTCGGCCGGCATGGGCAATGTGCCGCCGCGCCGGTTGGCTAGCGTGAAGGCCCGCGGCGCCAGGTCCAGCCATTCTTTGACCAGCGCCGGCGCCAGGCGCACGTCGCCGCTGCCCTCGTCCACGGCCGCGCCCTGCCGGCGCATCAGATCGCGCAGGCCGGCGTCGTAGACGCGCACGCCGACGCTGCTCAGCACGTCGAGGGTCGCCGCATGCACGGCATGCTTATCGTCGCCGCTCAGCGTTTCCAGTCGAATCGGTTTCATGGCTCCACCTCTCGCCGGGCTATGAGCGGGCCAGGGCCTTCGCTCGCTGCATGGCGCTCGAAGCATCCTCGGCGTAGCCATCGGCGCCGATGGAGCTGGCGAATTCCGAAGTGAGCGGCGCCCCGCCCACCAGGACGAGCACCTTCTCGCGCAGGCCGGCTTCTTTGAGTGCGTCGATGGTCGCTTTCATGTTCGGCATGGTGGTCGTCAGCATGGCCGACAAGCCCAGGATGGCGGGCTTCTCGTCGCGCACGGCTGCGACGAAGCGCGCCGGCGCGACGTCGGTGCCCAGATCGTGCACCTCGAAGCCGGCCGACTCCAGCATCATGCCCACCAGGCTCTTACCGATGTCGTGCAGGTCGCCCTGCACCGTGCCGATGACGACCCCGCCGGCCGTCTTGACCTCGTCGCCCACAATGAGCGGCTTGAGGATGGCCATGCCGGCCTGCATGGCGTGCGCCGCCATGAGCATCTCGGGGATGAACATCTCGCCCTCTTCATACTGCCGGCCCACTTCTTCCATCGCCGGCATCAGATACTCGTTGATGATCTTCGCCACGGACGTGCCTTTGCCGACCGCCTCTTTGGTGAGGGCTTCGATCCCTTCGCGGTCGCCGGCCAGAATCTTCTCGTGAAACGCTGCTTTCATGTAATCATCCTCCCAGAGTCATACCACGGAATACACGGAAAAGGGGGCTTGAACAAGGGTTCGTCCGTGTGTTCCGTGTGTTCCGTGGTTCATATTATCCGATAGCCTTCAGCTCGGCTACGCGCCGCGCCACGGCGGCTTCCATGCGCTTCATGGCGGCAGCGCTGGCAGCCGGCTGTGCCGGCCGGCCGATGATCTTCTCCGCCATCTCGTGGGCCTTCTCCAGCTGCGTGCGGGCGGTGCTGCGATGGCCCAGGCGATTGTAAGTTTTGGGCACGAAACGCTCGCCGGCGCGCATGAACTGCATCGTGTGTGGGTCTTCCAAATAGTGGCCGGCCGGCCCCACGCGGCGGATCGCCTCCACGGCCAGCCGCTCCTTGTCCACGATAATCCCCTGGACGAAGCGCCGCGCCGCCAATACCAGGTCCAGGTCGATGATCAACTGTTCGAGCGACAATACCAGCGCGTTGTCCAGGTCGCCGTTGCCGTACAAGATATCGGCCCCGCTGGCCATCGAGGCAAACGCCGCCATGATCTTCTCGGCGCCGCACTGCTCGTCGAAGGTGAGCGAGTCGGTATACTTCGACGCGCTCAACAGCGGCAGGCCGTAGAAGCGGCCCATCTCGAGCGAGCTACTGGTGAGCAGCGGGAACTCGGGGCTGGATAGCGAAATGATGCCGGTGCGCAGGTCGAACGTGCAGGGGATGCCGCCGTAGAACGACGGGCAGCCCGGCCGCACCATCTGCGTGGCGACGATGATGAACAGCGCCTCGGCGTTCATGGCGACCAGCTCGCCGGCTGTGGTCACCGGCGCGGTGCCGCCGCCGGCCGGCATGGGCATCGCCATCACCGGCAGCCCCTTCTCGGCGCCCAGGCGCAGGATGCGGCACGAATCGTGGTCGAGCTGCAATGGCGCGGTCGTGGAGACTTCCAGCGTCATGATCGGCTCGCCGGCCAGATCGCCGCTTTCCGTCGCCGCTTCGGCCAGCGCCACCCAGCTTTTCATGGCCTCGAAGTTGATCGGGATGCACAGGAAGTGCTTGGCTGTGTAGGTCAAGGCGAGCTGCATCGTGAGCAGGCCATTGACGTCGGGCGACGCCTCGATGTCGCTCACCGGCGCATCGGTGCGCAAAACCAGATTGACATCGTCCAGCGCATTGGCGATCTGGCACGCCTTGATGACGTCGCCGCTGAGCGGATCGCGCGGCCGGGATGCGCCGTAGTCCAGGAACTTCGGCAGCAGCACCCGCGAGCAGACGTAGGTTTGTTCGGTGGGGATCGTCAGCGTCTCGCCGCGCCGGCTGACCAACTTGAACGACTTCGGCGCCAGCGCCAGCGTGTCGGCGACCACCTTGGGCGGCAGGCGCACATCGCCGCTGACATCATCCACCCTGGCGCCTTGCCGGCGCATCAGGTCGCGCAGGCCGGCGTCGTAGACGCGCACGCCCACCGTCTCCAGCACCTCTAGCGTCGCCGCGTGGATGATCCGTTTCTCGTCATCGGATAGAAGGGTGAGTCGAATTGGCTTCACAACCATCTCCTTATCGACGCTTCAATTATGGCAAAACCTACGTTGTCGTCCACACTGGCGCATCCACGCCGGCCGCCCGCGCTTTTTCGCGCACGCAGCGCTTGATCCGCTCGACGGCCGCCGGCGGTGCGCCATAGGCGAACGGCCGGCTTAAGATCTCCTGCGCCCGCACATGCGTGCGCGCCAGCATCGTGCGCGTCTCGCCGGCCTGGCCGCTGCGATTGAACGCGCCGCGATACAGGTGCTCGCCGCTGCGCAGCCAGCGCAGTGTGTGCTCTTCGCCGACGAACGAGCCGCCTGGCCCGACCTGGGCGATGGTGTCGTACGCCAGCGTCTCAGCGTTGACGTCGATCTCTCGCGCGCAGCGCGTCGCCAGCTCCCAGACATCGTGGTCGATCAGCACTTGCTCATAGGATAGCACGCTGGCGTTGTTCAGGCTGCCACCCATCAGCACCAGATCGGCGCCACTGAGCACGACCATGAGGGCGAAGGCGGCCTTTTCAATGCCGGCCTGCACGTCGGGGTAACACGAATCGCTGTAGCATGCCGGCCGATACGTGGACAGGCCATGAAAACGCGCCAGGGCGGTCTCGGCGCTGCTCAGCAGCATCGCTTCGGGCGCGCCCATCGAGACGTTGCCGGCCGCCATGTTCATGATCGTCCCCAGCGAGCTGAAGCTGACTTTGGCGCCCGGCCGGACGGCGTTCGCCAGCGTGAACAGGAACAGCGCTTCGGCTTCGCCCATCAGCAGGGTGCCGGCCAGCGTGAAAGGCGCCGAGCCGCCGGCCATCGGCATCGGCTCGGCCGCCAGCGGCACGCCGCGTCCGACGATATGGCGCAGCAGCCGGCCGTTTTCTGCCTCGAGCTGCAGCGGGCCGGTCGTGCAGATGGCGACCAGCACGGTCGGATCGTGCGCCAGGTCGCCACTGGGGCACGCCGCTTCGGCGATGTCGAGCCAGTCCCGGCCGGCTTCCAGGCTCACCGGCGCGGTGACGCCAGGGTTGCCCGTGATGGCGAACATCAGCCCGGCGGTGTCGGCGATGTCCAGCGCCGGCGGCACATCCGTTGAGGGAAAATCGACGGCGTACGAGAACTCGGCGCACGGCATCGCCTGGGTCAGGCGCGAGAGGTCGATCACGTCCTGCCGGCACGGAGGCCGGCTCTCCCACTGCCCATAATCCAGGATGGCCGGCATCTTGACGCGGGTGATCAGGCGCGGCCGCTCGGATGGCATAGCGTAGCGCGTGCCATCGGGCTTCACCAGGTCGAACTGCTTCGTCACCTGGGCCAGAGCCTCGCTTACCATCGCCGCCGGCAGGTGCACGACATCCGACTGCCCGACCGTGCGGGCGCCGGCGCGCGCCGCGGCAGCCAGCAGCC
>Ga0172371_10009627_pt1 | contig 13230 bp, 16 predicted proteins | sample Lak12m_FD_114543 | JGI IMG/M metagenome (GOLD analysis project Ga0172371, IMG submission 114543) | Freshwater microbial communities from Kabuno Bay, South-Kivu, Congo - kab_022012_12m | ecosystem: Environmental > Aquatic > Freshwater > Lake | place: Democratic Republic of the Congo: South-Kivu... | reverse complement strand
GGCCTGCGCCAACGCAGGCCGAACGATGCACGGGAGATGTGGGAGCGCCGACAGGCGCGGGGCCTATTGATAAATTGATTTGGTGGGTCAAAATTCCGTTAGAACATAACGGTAGACCCACCGTTATTCTTTTATTATGGATATTGTCATATTGATCATTATATTTACTTTGATCGGCTTGGTGATCGGTTATTCAATCCCGGCCAGGCGCCAACAAAAACAGCCCCTTCCGCAGAAATCCCCGCAGCCAGCTCTTGCCCCTCCGGAGAATCCGTCATGTTTAGAGGACAAGATATGGTATGAATCAGAGCTGAATTTTCTGTTTAAGCTCAATGAAAAGCTATTTTCGGCTCTCGGCTTTAAGGAGGTAGCGCAGTGTATTGCCGAGGCCGCCCATGATTTCCTGCCGATCGAGCGCACAGTGCTTCTTACCTGGGATAAAGATTCAGAAAAACTCACCTTTGCATCAGCGGTCGGGTGGAGGCAGGACCCCGGCAAGGAACCTTCGGTAATAGGCAAAGACAGCATATCCGGGTTTGTGGTCCGCAACAGGGAAGCATTGGTGGTGGCTGATCTGGCGCAAGAACCGTATCTGAAAGGCCTAAAGAAAGAGGAGTATTTGCAAAAAACATTTATCAGCGCCCCGATCATATACAAGAATGAAGTTTTAGGGGTATTGCACATCTGTGATAAGAAAATACCCGGGCCTTTCACGCAGAGGGAGGTATCGGTAGTCATGAATATTGTCCGTATGGCCGCTGTCACCATGCAGAACGTCCGGTTGTATGAACAGGCCTCTAATAGGGCGGTGGAATTAAAAAAGGCCTACGATGAATTGAAGGAAATGCAGGATAAATTGGTCCAATCGGAAAAATTAAAGGCCATCGGCCAATTGGCAAGCGGGGTGGCCCATGAAATAAGAAATCCCATCGGGATCATAATGCAGGGAGTCGCTTATCTGGAACAAATAATCTCTCCGGAGGAAAAAGAGCCGCGCCAGACTTTATCCCTCCTTAAGGATAGCGCGCAAAGGGCAGACAGGATCGTGATCTCGCTTTTGGATTTCTCCAGGGCCACGAAACTGGAATTGCATCCGGAACACGTCGATTCTATACTGGAGGGTTCTCTGGAGCTGGTAAAAACAGAACTAAAGAAGATCGAAGTAGTCAGGGAGATCCAAGAGGGCCTGCCGAAGGTCTTAGCAGACAAAAATAAGCTAACGCAGGTATTTATCAATCTGTTGATGAACGCCATCCACGCGATGCCGGGGGAGGGAAAACTTATTATCCGCGGATTTATTCAACAGCAAGATGGGGGGAAGGCCGTTGTTGTTGAGATTGAGGACACGGGAGCCGGGATCTCCGAAGAAAACCTGAAAAGGATCTTTGACCCTTTCTTTACTACAAAAGGCCAGGGCAAAGGGACCGGCCTTGGGTTATCTATAAGCCGGAATATCATTATTATGCACAAGGGGCTGATCGAGGTAAAAAGCCAGGTGGGAAAAGGAACCAGGGTAATTATTACTTTAGGGATTCCCCGGGAAGAAGGAGGGAGAATTGGATAAAAAGAAAATATTGATCATTGATGATGAAGAGGGGTTTTGCGGCCTGGTTAAGAAAAATATAGAGAAGACAGGCGAGTTTGAGGTGTATACGGCGACAAATGGGGAGGATGGTATCAAGGCGGCCAGAAACATACAACCGGATCTGATATTGCTCGATATAATAATGCCGGGCATGGATGGCTCCGACGTCGCCTCTCTAATAAAGAATGATGAGATCATAGGCGATACCCCCATTGTATTTTTGACCGCCATAATAAGAGAAGAAGAGGCCGGTTCGCAAACAAACCTTACCGGGGGATATGCGCTTTTAGCCAAGACGGCAACCCTTGGAGAACTCATAGCGTGCATTAAAAAGAATGCCAGACTTTGAATTAAATTCAGGGACACATTACTTTATTCGCTCACAAATAAGTAATGTGTCCCTGAATTACCTGTTACTTTTTGTCTCATTATTTTCCGTAGTTTTGGCCGGATGCGCCGCCAGGCCCGGCACTCTGGAAATAACCCCGGCATCGGCGCTTGAGCAAACGCCGGTGGGGACCCTGCAGAACCCGGTCATTGACAGCAATATGTCGTTGGCTGAGGCGCTAAGAAAAGAGGCGCCTCCTGAATTCAGAGAAAGGCAGCGGCTCATAGAGGTGCTGTATTATTCATTTGACGGAAAAATCCATAAGGGCCAGCTTGTTATAGACGCCAGGCTCGCGGCGGATATTCAGGAAGTATTCCGGGCAGCTTTAGCAAATAAATTCCCCATCGGTTCAGTCATCCCGATCTCCCACGACCGCTTTTTTAAGAACGGCAGGTGGAATGACGATAACCTTTCCATGTTAGCCAATAATACCTCCGCGTTTAATTACAGGGTGGTAACCGGCGGGAAATCCCTTTCCAAACACGCTTACGGCTTTGCCATTGACATCAATCCTGTGCAGAATCCTTATATTAAAGGAAAAAAGGTCCTGCCTCCCAATGCGGTATACGATGCCCGTAAACCGGGAACGCTTAGTTTTGACTCCCCCGTCGTAAAAACTTTCAAGCGCCTGGGCTGGACCTGGGGAGGGAACTGGAAATCTTTAAAAGATTACCAGCATTTTGAGAAGGTCCTGCCGGATTGAACCGAGGAGTGGACTATGACAATGCTTAAAGATCGGATTAATCTGTGGTTGGCTGCAGGGGGGATGGGTATCGCCGGTATTCTGCACTTGTGGATCGTCCCCGGGCACTGGGAGCATGCTCCCGCGCACGGGATAGTCTTTCTGTTGTTGGGTATTGTTCAGCTTGTATGGGTAGTATTTTTGCTGAAAAGGAATTCATTGTTTATCCAAAAATCAGGGATCATCCTGGCTGCAAGTTCAATATTGCTATGGGTATTGACAGTAACCCTTCCTGCCCCATTTGAAGATTCTCCCGAAGAGCTGGATACGATGGGAATTACGGTTAAATTATTTGAGCTGGCCGCTATCATAGGCCTGGTGAATATGCTGAAGCTGGCATTAGGCAGCAAGGGCCGCCTGATCCGCGTTTTGGTCGTCCAGATCATTCTTGCCTTCGCTATTGCCCTGGCCGCTTACTCGGCAGGTAAAGCCGCTGAACCATTGTTTCCGGAATTGGGAGAGAAGGAGCGCCATTCTGATGGCAGCGGAGGCGAAAATACCCATGAGCACCGCCATTAAATAATAACATAAAAGGAGGGGCAATGCCTTTTACCCAGAAATTACTTTTGTATGTGCCGGTTGTTCCCTTGACTATCCTTATAATTATAACCGCGGTGGGAGCGTCCATGCTGGGGCTCTTTATTGTCTGGCGGTTTGTCCCGCGCAAGGTACTGAAGATGCATAACGACTTGACTGGGGCTATATTCGGGGCAGTGGCATTGGCCTATACGGTGCTGCTTGCTTTTGTGGTCGTGGTCTCCTGGCAAAATTTTGACAGGGCAAAATCCTATGTTGAGAAGGAAGCCAACTGTCTTGTCAGCCTTCACAGGAGCAGTGGAGCCTTTTCAGCGCCGTTCAGGGAGGAGTTACGCGGCCTTATCAAAGATTACGCGGGTATAGTCGTAAATAAAGAGTGGGACATGCTTGCCAGGGGCCGGGAGAATATGGAGGCTAGGGCTTCATTAAGAAAGATATGGGATCTTTATACCGGTTATGAGCCAAGAACAGAAAGGGAGAAGGCATTTTTCTCGCAATCCATACCCAGGCTTTACGGCCTGCGCGAGGCCCGCCGCATCCGCATACTGGAGTCAAGGGATGGGCTGCAGCCGGTTATGTGGTTTATCCTGGCATTCGGCGCCATCGCCACCATAAGCTTCACCTTTTTTTTCGGTTCGGATATATTTTCCGCCCATGTCGTAATGGCGTCAATACTGGCGGTGGTAATAGCGCTTATACTGCTTGCGGTATTGTGCTTTGAATTTCCGTTTACCGGCGGGATCAAGATAGAGCCGGAGGTATTCCGGGAGATAATCAACTTTTAATCGCCGGCCGAAAGCAGCGCGGCGGGCTGTCCAGGAAGGGGGGAGAGATGAATTTTTATATTCTACTCGGTATTATCTTAGTGCTTAGCCTGTTATTCCGCATAAAGCTTATCGCGGTTATCATATGGATTGCCGGAGGCATCGCCAGCCATATGGTGCGGCAAAAATTCCATGATGACCGGCTGTTTTATATTTCTTTAGGGGTCAGCATACTTCTCGGGCTTTATTTCCTTTTTTGGAAAGGGCTGGATAAGTGACGGAGAGTAGAAGAAATGCTTTTTGATGACCGGCCTTCCGCCGGAAAGCTCCTGGCAGAGCGGTTATCAATCCTGAAACAAACCTTGAAAGATCCCATCGTATTAGGCATCCCGCGGGGAGGCATCCCGGTAGGCGATGCTGTTGCCAAAGCCCTTAACGCGCCCCTGGATGTTTTAGTATTAAGGAAACTGCCCATACCGGATAATCCGGAAGCCGGTTTCGGGGCAGTTACCCTGGACAAAATCCCCATATTCAATGAGCCGCTTTTGTCGCAGCTTGATCTGACCAAGGCCCGGATAAATAAGATCGTAGACACCGTTCATAAAGAGGTCCAAAGGCGGAATAAATTATACCGCAAAGACAGGGCCGTGCCTGTTTTAAAAGGCAGGTCGGTGATCTTGGTAGATGACGGGCTGGCCAGCGGCTTTACCATGTTGGCCGCGGTCAGGTTTGCCAGGTCAGAGAAGGCCCGGGAGGTGATCGTGGCAGTCCCGGTTGCCCACCATGAAGCTTATAGAATGATAGAGAAAGAAGCAGATAAAGTCATTGTTCTGCATATAAGCCGGGAACCGTATTTTGCCGTGGCTTCATTTTACGGGGAATTCCCGGATGTGGAGGACAGCGAGGTTATCGCTTATCTGGAAAAGTAGATTTTGATAATTTTTGTTGCCATCCTCCGTTTTAGTGCTATGATTAATTCACCAGCCACTCAAAAAGGTGGATAATGGTGAAGGAGAAATTAAGGCCGATAAGCAGTTCCTTAAAAATAAAGGGCTGCTTTTTTTGTTTGGCTGTTTTTGCTTTTTTAATCTCTTTTCTAACTTCCCCGGCCTTCGCCAGGCAGTCGCTTGAATATAACGCTGTTACAGGTTTATGGGGTTATTCTGAAAAGGATGCCGTTTTTTCCGCCTCCTCCCCGCAGGCGCTTGAATACAATACTGTTACGGGCTTATGGGATTATTCAACCAGGGACACCGCTTCTTCATTTCCTACCAGGCAGGCAGTCGGATATAACGCCGTTACCGGCTTATGGCATTAAGCCGATCATTCCGCGCACCAAACAAGTTGCATTATCGCGTTTAATTTATTATAATAGCTTGAGTTCAGAACTTATAAATAAAGGATAAATGAATATCTTTGTAGGCAATCTGTCTTTCGGGGCTAAAGAAGCCGATGTTCATAAAGCCTTCGCTTCTTTCGGCGCGGTTTCCATCGTGGCAATTGTGATGGAGAAGAAGGGGAAGAAATCCCGCGGCTTTGGCTTTGTGGAGATGCCCGATGAAGAGGAGGCAAAAGCCGCTATCGCCGCTTTAAACGGCAAGGAATTATTAGGCCGGCCGGTCAATGTCATGCCGGCTTTGCCTAAGAAGCCCAAAAAAGAACGGGTTAAAAAAGAGCGGCCCCGGCCCCGGCCGCAGCAGGCCGAAACCAGGCATGAGGCCTCATTTAGAAGGACGGGAAAATATAAGGAAGGCAGGCGCTCGGTCAGTTATATGAAACGGCGTTTGGCCGCCGGGGAGACCGCTGTGCAGCCTGAGCGCAAGCATAAAGATAATCCCCTGCGTTGGCGTAAGAAAAAGTTCAGCAGCCCAGCCGGACATAAGAAATGAAGTTGAAATTAAATCTTTATCCGATAGCCCCGGATATGGAAATTAAAATAGAGAAGATCCTGAAGGAGGCCGTGGCTGGCCGCGCCAGCTTACTTGAGATCGCCTACGGCCCGGCTTCGGACAGCGTTAAGAAACGTATCCTTAATTTCCTGAACAAAAAAGAGATCCGCCGGATTTATTCGCGGTTGGAGAAGACCGATAAGGGCTGGGGCAGGATCTATCTGCATTTCAGGCGGGAATAGCTATGGAAAAAAATAATCTTATTGATGAATTTTACTCCCTGGTCCAGGTTGATGACCCCGACGGGCATTATGCCGGGGATATAAAGGATAACAGCTATTTCGGTATGCCCCTTGATGCCATTGTTAAGGCGGAAAAACGCCTGCGTTCCGCTGAACAGCCGGGCCTTGCCTATTTTTCCATGGAGTATGGCCTGGCCACCAGCTGCTACAATAAATTATCCAGCCAGTTCCCCCTTAAACCCAGCAACAAGCTCCCGGAGAACGCGGTTTTCTCCAATTTCCGAGTTGCCGATTATTTCTTCGCCCTGCGCCAGGATAATATTATCGACATGCCGATCTACAGCGGAGGCCTGGGTGTGTTGGCCGGGGATACGGTCAAGACCATGGCTGATTATAATCTGCCGGCATCAAGCATCGGTATTCTCTGGAACTCCGGTTATTTCAGGCAGAAGTTCTGGTTCAAATACGGCCAGGCCCCGGAAAAGATGCATTGGGATCCTGCTACTTACCCCGGGCTTATCCCTTTAAAGAACAGGATCAAGATATCCCTGAAGCCCGAGGATGTTTACTTGAGGCTGTGGAAATATTATGTCTACAGTTACAAACATGATTCGGTAGTTCCTTTGATCCTGCTTGATTCCAACATCGAGCCCAACAGCCAGCGCGCCCGGCAATTGACCGATCAGCTTTACCGCAGCGACAATGTCTGGTTAAAGATACTGCAGAGGGTTGTGCTTGGTTTCGGCGGGATAGGCGCCTTGAATGAATTGGGGTATAACATCGGCACTTATCATCTTAATGAAGGCCATGCAGTATTTGCGTTTGTGGCCAAGGCCCGGGGCCTAGCCAAAGATGAAGTAGAGCATCTGAAGAGTAAATTTGTTTATACCTGCCACACCCCGGTTGAGGCAGGCCATGACCGGTTCTCCTTTGATGACCTGAGCAAGGTGCTTAAAAAAGAGGACACGGATGTTATTGAGAGATTCGGCAGGGAACAGTCGGGCTCAGCCAATCTTACCCTGCTTTCCATGAATATATCATCTGCCATCAACGCGGTCTCCCGCAATCACCAGCGGGTAATGCACATCCAGTTCCCCAAATACAAGGAGCAGATACAATATGTTACTAACGGTGTGCATATGCATACCTGGCTTTCGCCGGAGTTCAATGATCTTTTTGAAAGGTTCCCGGAGACATTTAACGATTTCAAGGCTAATCCAATGATCTTGTCAAAAGCGAATGAACTTAAGTCAAACTCGGATTTTCGAGCCCGGGCCTGGCAGGCGCATCAGTCAAACAAGGCAGGGCTTTGCGGGCTGCTGGATAAGTGGAAGCTGGATAAAGATATCTTTACTATCTGCTGGGCAAGGAGGGTGGCTGCTTATAAGAGGCCAAGCCTCATACTTCACGATATCAACAGATTAGTGAGTATCGCCGAGAAGACAGGCCCCTTGCAGATAATCCTGGCCGGCAAAGCCCATCCGAATGATAACCTGGGCTTTACTTATATCAATGAAATGCTGGATACGGTGGACAGGCTGAAAGAGGATTATAGCAAGCTCAAAATTATCGTGCTGGAGAATTATGACATTTACCTGGCTAAAATACTCACCTCCAGCGTCGATGTCTGGCTGAATAATCCTCTGCCGCCTTTTGAGGCATCCGGCACAAGCGGGATGAAGGCGATATTGAACGGGGTCCTGCAAATGAGCACAGTTGACGGGTGGGTGGCCGAGGCCACGGACAGAAAGATGGGGGTATTTTTCGGTTATAAGAACGGCGAGAACAGCGTGGGCAATGAATTTGACCTGCATATGAATGAGGATTCCGAAGAATTATACCGCAGCTTGGAGGACCTGGTGGGCCTCTATTACAGGACTAACCAACACGGCAAAGCAGATACCTCCTCCGCTTGGATAGATATGATGATAGAGTGTGTCAGTGTAGCAGGCCAGTTTAACACCTACCGCATGCTTGACCAGTACAAACATCTTATCTGGAAGACCGCTTAAATAATTCCATATAGATTTATCATTTAAATGTGGTAAAATAATTTGAATATCGCGCCCATAGCTCAATTGGATAGAGCACTTGCCTACGGAGCAAGTTGTTGCAGGTTCGATTCCTGCTGGGCGCATTATTTATAGCGAGATGCTGAAAGCCCAAGAGTATTACATGCAGCAGGCCTTGAAAGAGGCAGAAATTGCTTTCGGTGAAGATGAAGTGCCGGTAGGCGCGGTGATCGTGCATAAGGACAAGATCATTGCCCGCGGCCATAATCAGGTTGAGCGCCTCAAGGACCCAACGGCCCACGCCGAGATAATTGCCATTACGAGTGCTGCCAATTTCCTGGGGACAAAGTGGTTGAACGAGGCTTGTCTATATGTTACAATTGAACCGTGCAGTATGTGCGCCGGGGCACTGGTCCTGGCGCGGGTTAAACACCTGTATTTCGGCGCCGCTGATCCTAAAACCGGGGCCTGCGGCTCGGTAACCAATATAGTCAATCACGGTAAATTAAACCACCGCGTAAAAGTATCCGGAGGGATTATGGAGAAGGACTGCGGTGGATTATTGACTGAATTCTTTAAGAAGAAACGCGCCAAGTTAAATTGAGGTTCCGGAGGCGTGTATGGTTAGAGTGCTTTCACATTCGCAGCGGGGGCGTTTAGGTGCCTTGCGGCGATACGAGCTGTATGGTAATCCCGGTACGCCTGAAGGAAGAAGCAGGGGTGGCCGGCGCACTTGTGAATTTTTCCGATTGCATCCGGAAAGAGCGCGAGAATTGAATTTTAACAGGCTTAAAGAAATAAGAGAACCTTTCAGAAGCGTTGAATTGGCGAAATTTATCGGTATTATGCTGGGAGATGGCGGGATCCGCAGCAAATATCAACTAGCCATCTCTTTTAATTATAAGACTGATCGTGAATATGCCGAGTATGTAGGCAGACTTATCAAGCGTTTATTCGCGGTTGAGCACATAATTTGCAAAAGAAAGAATTCCCTGGGAGCCGATATTGTTGTAAACAGCGCTAACTTGGTTGAGTTCCTCCAGAGGCAAGGATTGAAGGCCGGTAATAAAATTAAGAATCAGGTGGATGTTCCCGCGTGGATAAAAAGCAATACAGAATTCCAGAAAGCTTGTCTTTGCGGCCTAGTTGACACAGACGGCAGCTTTTATTGTCATAAGTATAAGGTTAATAATAAGCGTTATAGTTATCCAAAGCTGGATTTCACCAGCTGTTCCAGGCCGTTGCTTAATTCGGTTTACGCGATCTTTACAAACCTCGGCATTAAATGCGTCCTAAGTGGTGTGCATATTACAGTTGCCGCGCAGGCGGATGTTAATAAATATTTGGCAAAAGTAGGCTCGAGTAACCCGAAGTTTTTATATAGGTGGCAGAGGTTTTAGGAGAGGTCGCATAGTGGTCTAGTGCGGCGGTTTGCTAAACCGCTGGACGGTCGAAAGTCTGTCTCGCGAGTTCAAATCTCGCCCTCTCCGCCAATTGGAAAACAGGTAAAGTTTATAGTTTAGTAAATAGGGTCATTGGCAAAAAAAGAGAGGAGGGGTCAAAATGGATATGGTTATAACGGACCTGGATTTAGGCACTATTATTTATATCCTGCGCGAGATCGTTTTCTGGACCGGGGTAGTATCGTTTATTACAGGCATACTCTTGCTGGGATACCGTAAATACGATACTCTTGAACAAAAGCTCGCTAAAGAGGTCGGCGGCATAAAATTCAAGATCTTCCCCAAGCTGGAGAGCAATATTTATACTTATCATGATAAGATCGTGAAAAGGCGCAAGCTCCTTGGTTTGATCTGCATAGTTTACTCATTGATAGCCATTTTTGTTTTAAGATATTCCGCGCATTTCTAAAACTATGCCTTATACTGTTTTCGCCCTGAAATGGCGGCCGCAGGATTTTGAAAGTGTCGTCGGCCAGTCCCATATCACGGCCACCCTCAAAAACGCCATCCAGAAAAACCGCCTTGCCCACGCCTATCTCTTTACCGGGCCCCGCGGGGTCGGCAAGACCTCAACCGCCAGGATCCTGGCCAAGGCGCTTAACTGTAAAGAAGGACCTACGGTAAAGCCCTGCCAGAAATGCCCTTCCTGTCTTGAGATAAACCGGGGACGCTCACTTGATGTCATTGAGATCGACGGCGCCTCCAATCGCGGCATAGACGAGATCAGGGCTTTGCGCGAGAATGTGAAGTTTGCCCCGACCCTGGGCAAATACAAGGTTTATATCATTGACGAGGTGCACCAGATAACCCCGGACGGCTTTAACGCGCTGCTTAAGACCCTTGAGGAGCCGCCGGAGTTCGTAAAATTCATTTTTGCCACCACCCATCCGCAGAAGGTAATGCCGACGATCATCTCCCGCTGCCAGCGCATGGATTTCCGGAGGATCCCGGTCATTGAGATCATTGCCCAGCTGGAAAGGATCGTGCGCGATGAGAAGCTCGCAGTGGATAAAGAAGTCCTCTCGGCGATCGCCAAAAGCAGTGACGGCTCTTTAAGGGACGCCGAATCCGTACTGGACCAGCTGGTCTCCTTCTCCAGGGAAAAGGTCTCGCTTAAAGATGCCATCGCCGTTCTGGGAATGGTTGAGCAGGATGTTTTATTCTCCATTACCGATAAGATAATCCAAAAGGACCCGCAGGGTGCATTACAGCTTTTTAATGAGATCATCGACGACGGCAAGGACCCGGGGGTATTCCTTTCCAATCTTATCGAGCATTTCCGGAATCTGATGGTGGCAAAAGTTTCCAAGGCGGACTCAAAGCTGGTTGACCTGCCCCAGGATATTTGCGACCGGCTCTTTAAACAGAGCCAGGCTTTATCATTGGAAGATATTTTCATTGCCTTTAATATTCTAGTATCCACGCAGGAGATGTCCAGGCGCCTGGATTCCCAGCGCATACCGCTTGAGATAAGCTTAGTCAGGCTCTCCTATGACAGGAAGAACGCAAAGCTTTCTTCGCCGCCTGTTGAGCCGGGATCAAAAACTCCTCATCCTGAAAAGAAAGAAGAAACCCTTCCGGAGAAAGAGAGCAAAGAATCCCCCGGCCAGGATCCTTCGGTCTCTTTAGACAGTGTAAAGAATTCCTGGGGCAATATCGTCAATAACCTGGCAAAAATAAAGATGTCGGTATCCACCTATTTAAGCGAAGGGGAGCCGACCAGGGTGCAGGGGGATGTCCTGACTGTGGCCTTCCCCAAGAACTATTCCCTGCATAAGGAGTCCCTGGAGCGTAAGGAAAATAAATTGATCATTGAAAAAGCCGTTTCTGAATCATGCAATGCCAGGATCCGGCTGCATTTTGTCCTGGTTGCTCAGGCAAGGCAGGAAACGGATGCCCGCTCTAACCCATTTATTAAATCCGCCCTTGATATGTTCGGAGGCAGGATAGTCAGGGAAGATTAATGGCCAATTACACGGCTTCAATAGAAAAACTGATGGAATCTTTGATTAAACTCCCTGGCATCGGCAGGCGCTCTGCCGAGCGGATTGTCGCCCATATCCTGGGCGCATCAAAAGATGAGGTCAGGTCTTTATCCGAATCATTGACAAAGGTAAAAGAGAATGTGCGTTTCTGCCGCATCTGCAATAACTTAAGCGAAGAGGAGATCTGCCGTATCTGCCAGGAACTGCAGCGCCGCAAGGATATTGTCTGCGTGGTTGAAAAGCCGACAGATGTGGCGGCAATTGAGAAAGCGGGGAATTTTCAAGGGGTTTATCACGTCCTGCTGGGTTCCATATCCCCTCTTGAAGGCAGGGGGCCGGGTGACCTCAAGATCGACGGGCTTATCCAAAGGATAAAAGAGGGGAGCATTAAGGAAATAATCATCGCTACCGACGCCGATACCGAGGGTGAGACCACTCCCTTGTACCTTACTAAAGTGCTTAAACCGCTGGGCGTACATTTAAGCCGCATCGGCTTAGGGCTGCCCATGGGCTCTAACCTGGAATACGCCGATGCCACTACCCTTTCCAAATCTTTAGAGTCCCGCCGCGCAATATAACTATATGATCAACATTATCAAGCTCTCCAAAAACTACGGGCCAAAGGTTCTCTTTGAGGATATCTCTCTTAATATCAACCAGGGGGAGAAGATCGGGCTTATCGGCCCTAACGGCACCGGCAAGAGTACGCTTTTTTCTCTCATCCTGCAGGAGATCGAGCCCTCCAAAGGCGAGGTGAGAGTGAATAAAGGGACGCATATCGGCTATCTTCCCCAGGAGGCCAGCTTTAAGTCCGAGCACACCGTGCTTGCGGAATTGACCGAAGGGGATGAAAGGATTACGCGCTTAAAGAAAGAAATGGAGGCGCTTGAGTCCAGGAACGAAGCCGGTTCAAAACATTACGGTGAGGTCCTGCATGAGCTGGAGATCTTAGGATTCTTTGAATTGGAGCATAAGGCCAAGAAGATACTTTCCGGCCTGGGCTTTAAAGAGAGGGATTACAACCGTCCCATAAACCAGATGAGCGGCGGCTGGCAGATGCGCGCTCTTTTAGGTAAGTTGCTTACCTATCATTATGACCTCCTGCTGCTGGATGAGCCGACCAATTACCTGGACTTAAACGCCGCGTTATGGCTTAAGGATCATCTGGTGGGTTTCCAGGGGACATTTATCATGATATCCCATGACAAGGCATTCCTGACCGATGTTACCAATTATACGCTTATCCTGGAGAACGGCTCGATCGCCAAGGTGCACGGCAATTATGAACATTATGAGGAGATAAAAGCCCAGAAACGCACCCACCTGGAAAAGCAGTTTAAGGAGCAGGATAAAAAGATCAAACAGCTGGAAAGATTTGTAGAGAGGTTCCACGCCCAGCCCAACAAGGCAGCTTCAGTGCGGGCCAAGCGCCGGGTCCTGGAAAAGATGGAGGGAGAGAAGATCATTGTACCGCTTGACCCGCGGGAGAGCAACGGCAATTTTTCATTTCCCCAGACCCGGAAACCCGGCCACCGGGTGATCACCTTGCAGGGGGTTTCCAAGTTCTACGGAAATATCCGGGTTTATGAGGGCCTGGATTTTGAGATCACCCAGGGGGAGAAG
>Ga0172371_10009626_pt1 | contig 13230 bp, 15 predicted proteins | sample Lak12m_FD_114543 | JGI IMG/M metagenome (GOLD analysis project Ga0172371, IMG submission 114543) | Freshwater microbial communities from Kabuno Bay, South-Kivu, Congo - kab_022012_12m | ecosystem: Environmental > Aquatic > Freshwater > Lake | place: Democratic Republic of the Congo: South-Kivu... | reverse complement strand
CTTTGGAGAAATTCATTGAAGTTGTGCTTGAGGAGATCAAGAAGAATGCAGACAGCTTTAAATTTTAAGATAAGCTTCAAGAGCCAGCAACTTTTTTTTAGTAGCTACCCCATGCGGAGCACTGAACCCGCCTAAGCCATGCTTTGCAACAACCAAATGACATGGAATAACTATTGGAAAAGGATTAACTGCCATTGCTCTTGCTATTGCCCTTGCATGCGTGCCATTTATCTTTGCAAGCTCTGAATAGGTTATTGGCTGATGAAGCTTTTTCATGGAATTATAAATCTTTCTCTGAAAAGTAGATAACTTGGAAAAATCCAGGTAATTATAAATGTCTTGCCTAGATAATTTCCCTGAAAGAAATGAAAGAAGCCTGGGTTTAAGAACTTGCGGAGGGTTCAAGGCACCATTATGTCCAACAATTGATGTTATTTGTATTTTAGATATCTTTGGCTTACAGGCCTTGCCATCAAAATAAACAGTAAGAGGTAAACCATTCCAAACAACATAAAACGTCAACAAAGAATTGCTTCTATCCATAAAATATCAGTCAATTAAATCTTCTTCTCGGATATCTGAAATAATTGCAAACATAATTGTGATAACACCTAATGCAATTAAAGTAAAGCTTAATGACCACTCAGCAAGCATCCCCATAAATGGGTTAAAGACAATTATTGGCAAACTCTTAAGCATAGAAATTGCAGAAAGTATTGTTGCCCTCCTTCCAGAAGGAATATGTTTGTTAAGATAATTGATAAACAATACATTTCTTGAAAATCCAAAGCCAGCTCCTAAAACAATGACAATAATTGTCAAAGGCACTGACTTGCTAAGTCCACCAATGATCAGGGCAATACCCATGATTCCAGCAGTAAACAACAACAGAAATCTCTTTGAATTAAATAATCTTTCAAACATTCTTATGTTGCTTGTTATGAAAATTTCAAACACCATATATAACCCAATAACCACTCCAAAATAAGCAATATTTACACGAGATACAATAAGCATAGGCTGAATAAGCCAATAAAGCATGTATGCAGCTACAGAAATAACAATATAATCAAATGCAAGAATCTTCAAAACCTTTGTCCTAAAAAAATATGAAACCCCATCTTTAATAGTACCTTTATAAGATTCATTTTCTTGCTTGACAATTGTCTTTGGTTCCTTCAATCTCAAAGCAATTATCAACGAAACAACTGCAGGCACAAGCCCCAAAAGCATGACTTGCTGAAGACCAATCCACGACGCAATAATTCCTCCAAGAACCGAAGACACAAGAATCCCAGAAAGATTAAAGACAGATTCCTTCGCAAATATTTTCTTGGACTCCTTTGATGACCCAATCACCTCCAAAGTGTCATACAGCAAAGCACTGTCAGCCCCAGATATCAACGCAGTCGATAATGCCCATAAAAATTCAGCTACAAGAAACAGGCTAAAATCAGGATAAACAGAATATGCAATAATCCCAAAGATGTATGCAAGAGACCCTAAAATAATAGACAATCGTTTCCCTAAAAAATCAGCAATTGCACCAGTTGGAATTTCAAGAAGAAAAACCCAAAGAAGATACCATGACTGAAGTATCATTACCTGTGTAAAACTGATCTTTCCCCATTCAGTAAAGAAAGGAATAAGCACACCGCTTACAAGAAGGAATGATGAAAAAAAGGCAAACCAATATATCTTAGGAATATTTGACTTCATTCGCCCAAGATATTCTGCTTTTCTCATAACAATCACTTCAATTAAATAACTCAATGCATGTTAACTCACGCCTTCCAACTCAAATATAATCTGCTAATTTTTTCTTTCTTTAAATGCTTGTCAAGAAGCTTCAAGAAATCCTCACTAAACATATTCTGCTTGATACCATTCAGCAATCCAAAACATGACAATTCAGAAAACTCATTCCACAATCCATTATCCTTGATTAATTGTTCAAGCCTCTCTCTTTCAAGAGTGTTTTTCTCAGGAAACTTTATTGAATCATATTCCTTAACAAGAATACTACCGTTAGATCCATAAACCCTTTCAAAACTATTTTTCTTAGAATATTCTATAATTGCTTCTTTTAGCTTTTCCAACTCTTTGTCTGCGTCATCATCAAATTTCTTCTTTTTAGCCATCAATTCAGCATATCTGTTAACAAGCTTTACTCCGTCTTCTGCAAGATATTCGTTCTTTGGCAATGCCTTAAGCTTGATTTCATGTGCCTTGGCAGGGCAGATGCCTTTATATTCACACCAATCGCAAAGAACAGACTCCTTAGCAGAAAAGCAATCCTTCTCCTGAGCCAGCTCAATTTCTCTGATTATTTTAACTAAATCCTTTTTTAGATTTTCAAGTTGAAGATCACTTCTTATTGATCTTATTTCTAACCCAGACGCTAAAAAATGCCAAACTAAATCAACTTCTTTGGCTGATTGATACATTTCCTTCACAGCAATTGAATATAATGCCAATTGCTCATCAACATCCAACTCTTGCTGTGTTTTTGTTCTGTTATTTGTTTTATAATCATGTATTTCAAACTTGTTATTTTCTAATAAAGTCAATCTATCTATAAATCCTTGAAGATTATACACTTTATCTGCAGAAGAATCAATTATCTTCAAGCTGATCTGCATTTCTAAGCCAAGCGTCTTTCCTTGATTGAATGGTTTATAGGCTTCATAATAATTTCTAATATATTCTTTTCCCAATTCTCTATAATTCTCTGAAGTAATTCCTTCTTTCACAATTTCTATAGAATCAGTATAATTTTCATTCCAATTATTGTCATAAAAAGAAAGCAATTCATCAATTGTGTTGAGCCTTCCCAATCTAAGATCCCCATACAATTTTTCCAAAGTATCATGCACCCTGCTGCCCATAAATGCTTCTATGTTTTCTTTAACTTCAATATCTGGCTTTTCAAGATATGTATATTTGAACTTCAATGGACAGGTTTTATATGTGTTTATTCTTGAATAAGAATACATCATAACAATTCACTTCTTTGCTGGCATATATGACAAAACAGGATCAAAAATAAAAACTTTATATGGCTTGCTTGCTGTGTCTATAAATAGATTTCTTGCAGTAAGCTCTCTGACATCAACATTATCTTTCTTCTTTAGATCATTCATAATTTCAGAATATTTTTTGCTTATTGCTAATCTGGTTTCTTTTGAAATTATTTTTTTCTTTTCTGCTTCTTCAACAGTCATTAGATCAGACCAATCTGCGATAAAGACACTCTTTCCCGTAGTTTTGTTGGTGTAAGCTAAAATTGTTTCAATTATATTAAAACCATTTTTATTTAATATCTCCAATGCTTTCATCTGACTGATTGCATGAGTATTGTATTTTAAGACATCTGGATTTAAGCTTATTTTTAACAAATAAGATTTGTCAGCAATAGACATTTTGTAGATTTCCTTTCTTAGAACATCAAGTTGCTTTATATCAATTTTCTCTGAATATTTGCCTAATGGCGTTCCATATATAATCAAGTCGCTGATGACTCTTTTTAGATCATCCAATAACCCTTTTTTTCTTAAATTCAATATCAACTGTTTTGCTGAATCAGTTCTAGCATATTCTATATTTTTATCAAAGGTGTTTTTTTCTTTAATATTTCTATACCCAACAAACATCTTACGATTACAAGAACTGCAAGTACCAAATGGCTCTACATTTCTTGATAATGTTCTTCTAGTTGCCATAATTATCTAGGGAAGTAACTTAATAAAAAGTTGCTGGTCTGTTGACCGGCGGACTACCCCCCCCAAAAAAGTAAATACTTGCTATTGACTAAAATATATTGTCATGAAAATCAAAGACATTCCACCTGAGAATAGGCCACTTGAGCGGCTCATGAAAGAAGGTATAGAGCATTTGTCAAACGCTGAGCTGCTTGCGCTTATTCTCAAGACCGGAACTAAAAAGGCCAATGCTATTGATTTGGCTAATATTATTCTTAGTAGGTTTCCTGTAGAAACAATTGAAAATATTGATGTTAATGAGCTTCTTGAAATTGATGGTATTGGAAAAATGAAAGCCGCACAGATAAAAGCAATCTATGAACTGCATAAAAGGTTTTCAAGAAAAACTCTTGACAGTCCAATCAAGGTATATTCTCCAAAAGATATATATGAAAACATCAAGTGCGATATTGAAGGAAAAGAGCAGGAGCATCTTCTTGTCTTGTATCTTAAGGGCAACAAGGTTATTTCCAAAAAAGTCATTGCAATAGGAACTGATAGCTGCACTTTAATATCACAGAAGAACATTCTTGCACCTGCTGTAAAAGAAAATGCACAGGCAATAATTGTCGCTCATAATCATCCATCTGGCGAAAACTTTCCATCTAAGGAAGACATTGCACAGACACAGAAGCTAAACAGGCTTGCAAGAGAGCTTGACATCCAGCTTCTTGATCATTTGATAATTACCAAAGACAAATACTACAGTTTCAGGATAAATCAGCTAATACTTTAAAAAAATAGGTGAATCTTATGACTGACATCTTAGAAAAATCACTTATATTAATTGATGCAGAAAATGTAATCAAATCCTGGCAAAAATATTGTTATGATAACAATAAAACTGAAAAAATCGACTATATTAAACTAATTGATAAATTATCATCAGGCACAAATAAGTTAAGAGCTATATTATACGATGGTGTTCCAGAAAATATTCCTATCTGCAAAAAGAAATTTATGGTTGCACTTCAAAAAAGAGGAATACAAATAAAAACAAAAATACTAAAACACAGAATTATCACCTGCCAAAACTGTAAGAAAATTATTGACAAATATGTTCAAAAAGGCGTTGATGTATCTTTGGCCAGCAATATTGTAAGACATGCATTTCAAGAAACTTGTGATATATGCATTATAGTTAGTGGTGACGAAGACTATAAGGATGCAATAGAAATTGCAAAAGATAAAGGCGTCAAGATATGGGTGGCATCATTTAAAAATTGTCTGTCTATTGATATTGAAAAATCAGCTGATAAAACCATTTTACTAGATGATATATTTGAAGAAATAAAAATGCAATGAAACATTTATAAAATGTATCATATACTAACTACTTATAATTTTGAATGAGAGGGCGGACTGGGATTATACCCAAATAAGTCTTCCCTTAATATCCTGAATCTTATTCTCCAATTATAAATTTCATTACATTCTAGACAAAATACCAATAAAATCCTTCTTGAACTTTGATTCAGAAATTCTTTCAACAACAGTTGTATTTGGATTGCCTTCCCCTAATCTCAAATCTACAACTGTCATTCCTCTGGTATGTTCTCCTTTTGTTTCTACCACTATATCATATGCTTTCTTATGACAGGCTAATGGATTAATAATTGAATAAATTGTCAATGGATCATACATTAGTGCGGTCCTAACACCTTCATCTTTATAGATATTTTCAATATATGGGTACATCATCTTTAATATAGGTTTTCTCAAGGATTCATCTTTAATTTTCCTAAAATCATCAAGATTTAGCTTTACCTGATTGCACGCATCTAATGGAACAATTGTCTTTTTGACAGGAAACCTGAAAACAATATCTGCAGCATCAGGATCTACAAAAACATTAAACTCTGCAACTCTATTCTTATTGCCAGGAACCTTGATAGCTCCTCCCATTATAATCATGCCTTTCAAATTTTTCATGACAGATGGCTTCTTTATTATTGCCTTGGCTATATTTGTCAATGGTCCTAAAGCAATCAACAAGATTTTATTTGGATTTCTATTGACAATCTCAATAATTCTGTTAACTGCATCTCCTGTAAGTTTTGGCTTATTTTTAGGGTTGATGCCATCAAGACCACTGCTTCCATGAACAACTGCTTTAATCAGTTTCTGTTTTAACGGAACAGAAGATCCTGAATATATAGGTATACTCGCAGTCAGATTTAGTAGCTCAAGAACATATCTTGCATTCCTTGTAGTGTTCTCAATAGTCGAATTGCCAGCGACCGTAGTTATTGCATGTATTTTAAATAAACCTGATTTTGTAGCAAGCATAATTGCCAATGCATCATCATGCCCAGGGTCTGTATCAATAATTACATCATACATAAAATAGTTGTTCAGCAAAGTTATTATGGCTGTTTGTGGGTCTTGATGCAATTATTTCAATCCAATAACTTGAAATCCATATTTTTTAACATCCTCTTTCTTCCAGAACTTTGCATCTTTTGTCCTGAGAATATAGCAAATCTTTTTCTCAATAATTCTTCCAGTATATTCTTTGGTTTCAGGATTCCACTCCCTAAACACTAAAACATCATTTGGCTTGCAGTTAAAATCCGCCAACCTGACATCAAAGTTTTTTTTACCATTTTTAACATCTTCAAACATTTCTGGCCAGGCCTTCTTTTCTATTTTCATAATAAATCCTCTCAAGTATTACACGAGCAACCAATCACTTACTTTTTCCAATCTTTCTTCAACAATCCAAAATTTATAATATCATGTATTTTTCCTGTTGCTCTACAGATGTTGTGCTGTCTTCTAACACCTTCCTTTACAAAACCTAATTTTTCCAACGCATTTTGCGAGGCCATATTCTCTAAAAAAACTTCTGAGTCTATTTTTCTAAGATTCAATGTTTTAAACAAAAAATCATGAAGCTTAAACTTTGCTTCTGTAACATAGCCTTGCCTTTGATAATTCTTGTTTATCCAAGATCCTGTTGTAGCAATCTTATTTTTATAATCAATCTCAGCGCCAACACAACCAATTACTTTATTTTCTGACTTTAAAATCAATGCAAACTGATAATTGCTTGGATGCTTCTTTTCAAGATCCTTTTGACATTTTTTAATAAAACTGACAGCATCATTGACTGTGTATGGATATGGAACAACAAGAAGGTTTTTTACAATTTCATAATTATTTAGGCCTTCTGCCAAATCATTTTTATCAGACAATCTATAAGGCCTCATTATTAATCTTTCAGTTTCAAATTTCATGTTTTGCCTCCTCTGTCATAATTTTTCAAGAACTTCTTCTGAAACTCTTTGTATCTCCCTTTCTCAATTGCCTTCCTTGTATCTTCCATTAGCTTCTGCATAAACCTCACATTATGTATTGATGCAAGTATTTTGTAGCTAGATTCATCCAAGCGATAAAGATGATCAAGATATGCGATAGAATGATTTCTGCAAGTGTAGCAATCGCAATCTTCATCAACCTTCCCAAAGTTATTCTTGCATTTTCCTTTCCCTAACTTTAGAACACCTTTCCTTGTAAAAAGAACTCCATGTCTTGCCATCTTTGTTGGATAAATAGAATCAAAACAGTCAACTCCTTTACCAATGCACTTGACAACGTCCTCTGGAGAGCCAACACCCATAAGATACTTTATTTTTTCTTTTCCAATATACTTTAAGGAATAATCAATTGCCTTATACATGTTTTCCTTGCTTTCACCCAATGCCAAACCACCAATTGCAATTCCGTCAAATGGTAATGAGTTAATCTCTTTTGCGCATTTTTCCCTAAGATCTTTGTAGATTCCACCCTGAACAATTCCAAACAGCAATTGTTTCTTGTTTTTATGTGCTTTTACAGCCCTTTTAGCCCAATCTATCGTAATCTCAACAGCATCTTCATATTCTTTCTTTGGCTTGTTTGCGTCAACCATATCATCTAGAATCATTGCAATGTCAGAGCCAATATTATTCTGTATTTCTATTAATCTTTCAGGTGATAAAAAAACTTTTTCTTTTGAGAAAGGATCTCTAAAGTTTACTCCTTTTTTATCAAGAGATATGAAAAACTCAGGATCTTTTAATTGGAAGCCTCCTGAGTCAGTAAATATTGATTTCTGCCAATTTAGAAATTTATGATATCCTTTTGCTTTTTTTATAGTTTCAATTCCTGGCTTTAATGAAAGAATGTATGCGTTTGAGATAAAGCATTGTGTTTTAACATCATTAAGAATATCAAACGTAAGATATTTACCTGCTCCTTTAGTGATAACAGGCATGAAAAAAGGAGTTTTTATTATTCCATGTGCTGTCTTCAATATTCCAGTTCTTGCAGTTCCTGATTTTGAGACTATTTTAAATACCATAGCTAATCACAATTTTTATATTATCATAAAAACAAGAGAACAACTATCAATCCAAAGAAAATATATGGTGCAAACCTTGGAAGATTATCAAAGATTGGTATTGACCGGATATTTTTCATCTTTTTTATTCTTCTAATATCTGCATCTTCAATAACAAATCTTCCTTTCAAACCTAATTTCCCCAAAAGATCTTTTTTTATGAAATCAATTGCAATAACGTCCCCATCCTCTAACTCGCTGATCTTTTTGTTCTTAAGATAAATATATTTTTTTATTTCCTGCTCAAAGATCACTGCCTTCAGTCCTAAAAGTATTGGCAACAATGTTAAATAATACAGCCAAGATTCATCAAACCTAATTACAAACAAATGAATTGCAATAAAAAATAAAAGGAAAAGAGCAACTGCTTTTATGACTAAAGACTTTCTTTTTTCAAGAATCTTAATTGCATCTTTCACAGTTATCTTTCTTAACAGCTTCAGCATATAAAAGATTGACACACATAATACAGAAAGTAAAGACGAAAATATCAATAACCAAAGTATTGTCAGCTGTCCAAGATAATATGGCATCAATAAATGAAGTCCCAAAAACAGTTTGATGTCCCCACCTCCAAGCTTTCCATACTTATACATCAAATAGCCAATCAGATATATCAAGATACCAATAGCCAAGACATCAGCAAAATAAATCCAACCAAAGGTATTTACTGAAAGGAAAGACTCAAACACAGTTATCAGCAGACCAACTCCAATCAATGGATAGGTTAGCCAATTCTGAATCAATCCTGTTTTATGGTCAGTGTATGCAGCAATTGCTGTTGCAATTAATGCCAACGCAATTTTCAAAACTAATATGTTGAACATAAATATCACTCCATAATTACAAAAACAACTTTTTGTTTTTCCACAACAAATAATATTCTACAGGTACAATCTGCTTTGTATCAAAATCAAGTTTTGAGTTTTCCTTAACTATAAGATATCTTTTAGTTAATTTAATTTTTTCAACAATTGCTGAATAAAAATGTCTGACATCTTTGTCAGCAACATAGTTTTTATATTTCACCTCAATACCTATCTTTTCAATAGGTTTTTTAATATCATTATACTTAACAAAATCAATTTCTTCTTTACCTTGATTATTCAAAAAATAATTTGGTTCAAGCTGGAAGGCAACATCAGTCTCAACAACCTTACTCATGTCAGGATTATCAGAAACATATTTCATCAAGGTTGTACAAAATGGATAAAACTTTTTTGACTTTATTTCTATTTTTCGTGCATTGTTTGAGTAATTATATATTTTTCTCACAACATTGCTTCTTACCAAGAAATCTAAATATTCAGAAACTATTTTCCTGCTAACTCCTAAGTCACTTGCAAGCCGGTTATAATCAATTATTTCTCCAGCATCCCCAAGTATTATGTTAAGAATCTTGTGAAGAGTGTCTTTATCCACATCTGGGATATATTTTTCTGAATCTTCATAAATTATCTTCTGAATCATTGTTGCAACATATGATTTTACATTTAAAGTAGAATCGATTGCAAGATCCGGATACTGCCTAAACAAATAGATATTATATTCCTTTACAAACAAATCATTCATCGCTACATTCAAGAATGATTCATTCCCACTGAATTTAAGGTATTCTGTAAAAGATAATGGTTGTATAAAAAACTCAAATATTCTTCCTGCCAACGACTCCTTCTTACTTACTCTCAATGTTGATCCGCTAACTACAATCTTTATGTTCGGATAATTATCATAAATTATTTTAAGCTCACTTTGCCAATCGTTTATCTTTTGGATTTCATCTAAAAAAAAATACACTTTGCCTTTCAACAATGATTTTTCGCGTAGCTTTTCATAATCTCCAAGCATATCAAGTACATTCTTATCATATTTGTCAAATGAAAAATAAAGTATGTCTTTTGCATTAACATCTTGTTCCAACAAATAGTTTATCAACTGCTTCATGAGTGTTGATTTCCCAACTCTCCTTGGGCCTTCCAGCGAAAGCATTAATTTATTTTTGACAAGGTTGTCTTTGAGGGTTTCAAATATTTCTCTTTTGATTGGATAGTTATACACTGATTGATTCTGCCAATGCAGATTTTGAAGCTCATAAATGTTTGCCATAGTAAAAATAAACTACAAAATATTTATAAAGGTTTCGCAAAAATCATACAATCTGGCTCAAAACAGAGCCAAATTGTCAGATAATTTGGCTAAAATCACCATTGCCTTATCTTGTCAATATCCAAGGTAATCATCATCTTGTGCACTTTTTCTGTAAGCTCAAGATCCTTAAGAAGATATTCCTTGATCTTTTCAAAATCTTCTGACTTGCAAAGAAAAGCAATCTTTGAGCCATCGGTGTCTTCAATCAATTCAACACCAATTGCTTCTCCAAATTCCTTCAATGTGCCTCTGCTTTTACCAAACCTAAACCCAGTTAGATATTCTCTAAGGTCAATTATTTCTTTTATGTAAAATGGATATATCTTAACCTTATTTATAAAGCTTCTTGTAACTAAGAAAGGTATGTCAAAGCTCTTTATGTTAAATCCAACAATGGTGTTTCCAGAACTTGCTTTTTTAAATTCTCCAAATATTTTCCAGAATTCTTCAAGCATCTGCTTTTCAGAATAATTCATTAAGATTATTGGTTCAGCATCAGCTCGCTTGACACCAATTGCAACCACCCTTGAATCAATTGGATTAATCAGCTTTTGCTTTTCTTCATCTTCCTTATCTTCATAACCATCAAGCTGTATTGGACAGGTCTCTATATCAACATACATTGCATTCATAAAATCACCATCCATCATCAAAAATAAAAATATATAAATGATTTAGAAATATATTGTTTTCTAGGGGGTGACTCGCCGGTCATCAAATATAAAAAATCATCTTATCTTCATCTGCTTAGCCATTTCCTGAATCTGATTTGGGTCCATTCCTTCTAATTTTGAGAAATCCATCCCATTTTTACCAAGCATCTTCTGCATGGTCATTGCCTTCTTTCCACCAACTGCCTTAAACATCTTTTTCATCTTCTTGACATGTGCAATCAATTCCTTAACATCTTCCTGTGTTGTTCCTGATCCTTTTGCAATTCTCTTGATTCTGCTTGATGTTATAAAAGAAGTTTCATCACAGTTAAGCTCTTCCTTAGTAAATGAATCTAATATTACCCTGTATTTCTTTATTTTCTTTTCACCAATATTCATCTGATCTGCAGATAGCTTGCCACCAATCCCAAGCATCCCCATTATTTTGGTAAATGGTCCTAATTTTCTTGCAGCATCAATCTGTTGCTTGAACAATGCAAAGTTAAAGTTGCCTTTTAAGATATCTTCAGGATTAAGATCCTTCATACCTTCAAAATCTTCATCTTCACTTAATTCATGTATTTTTTCAAGTAAGCTTTGAATATCTCCAAAACCAAGTATTCTTGAAAGATACCTATTAGCATCAAATATTTCAAAATCATCTGCCTTTTCTCCTGTGCCTATAAAGAAGATTGGGGATTTGGTAATATAGCAGGCTGTTATTGCTCCACCACCTTTTGCAGAACCATCTAACTTTGTAATTATAACTCCCTGGATTCCAACTGCTTTATTGAAGTTCTCTGACTGGTCTTTTGCTGCTTGACCAATGTCTGCAGAAATAACTAAAAATGAATATTCTGGATTAAAGACAGAATAGATTTCCTTAAGCTCCTGAACAAGCTCATTGTCCAGTGCGCTTCTTCCTGCTGAATCTACAATAATTAGGTTTGCACCCTGTTTCTTTAAAAATTCCATTCCCTTCTCTGTAACCTTCTTTGCAGACATTTCCTTAGGATCTCCATAGAACAGAACATCAACCTGCTTTGACAATTGCTCTAATTGCTCATAAGCTGCGGGCCTATAAACATCTGCACATATAAGTCCAACCTTCAGTCCTCTTTTTTTATAGAATTTTGCAAGCTTTGAAGCTGTTGTTGTCTTTCCTGAGCCAAACAATCCGCAGAGAAGCATTCTTTCTGGATTTTCATTAAGCTTTTTTTCCTCATCTCCGCCAATATATTTCAAAATAACATTGTAGCATGTCTTGACAAGATGCTCCTTTCTTGTGACTCCATCAGGAATTTCCTCAAAGGCCTCTTTCTCAATCTCTTGGCTAATCTTAAGAACCAACTGGATATTGACATCTGAAGTTATCAATGCCCTTTGAATTTCCTTGATGACCTCCTTGATGAGATCCTTGTCAACATGCATAGAGTTTTTAATTCTGTCAATTGCATCTCTAAGCTTTTCACCAAATGCCATAATAAGACCTAAATATTATATTGTAGAAATATATTTAAAAGGAAGCAGGAGATTCAATTATACTTTCTTAAAGATTATTTTATAAAGCACTTCCACTCTCCTAAATCGGTTTTCCATTCATGTTTAGACCTTTCTTCAAAAGTTTTAAAAGCTTCAGAACGATGTTGCTCAAATGTATTAACATCCACATTGTTGACTTTAAGAAAATGATCAATTAATTTTTGCATATCCAATTGGCCTTCACTTGCTTTAATTCCTGCTAACCCAATATGCTTTATCCAATGACAGTCTTCACATAATGCAATAAATCCTTTTAATTTTTGTATGTGCTGAAAATCATCATACTCCCAAATCTCATGACAATTTAATCTTCCACTCGCTCCACAAATTGCACAACAATTATTGTGATCATTATAAACTTTAAATCTTATGTTATCCCATTCTTTTCTTGGTAAGACACCTCTAAGGTTTGAATACCAAGCAGTTGCAGGAACTAACTCAATTGTTAGTTTTAAATCAGTCATAATAAATCCAACCAATTTTTATTTTGATTTAGATTTAGATTTTTGTCTAATATATTTCTTAAACTCCTTATCTAAATGATCAATATCTCTCAAAATTAATCTCTTAAGCAAAGTCCATTCATAAATGTTTATTGTCTTTCCAGAATATTTATCATAATATTTGGAAGATAGCTCAAAAGGGGCTTTGTCCAATATCATTAATCTGCCTTTCCAAAAAATCAATGGATATACATTCCCATTGTGCAACTCTAAAACAGCCCTAAAACCATTAATTTGTT
>Ga0172371_10009625_pt1 | contig 13233 bp, 5 predicted proteins | sample Lak12m_FD_114543 | JGI IMG/M metagenome (GOLD analysis project Ga0172371, IMG submission 114543) | Freshwater microbial communities from Kabuno Bay, South-Kivu, Congo - kab_022012_12m | ecosystem: Environmental > Aquatic > Freshwater > Lake | place: Democratic Republic of the Congo: South-Kivu... | reverse complement strand
TGCGCATGGCGATTTCAATGGGGATGGATTGCAGGATATTGCGGCTGCAGGATTTACCCACCATCCGACCAATCACCTTTACTGGTTTTATATGTATAACCTGGGCAATCAGCAGTTTTCCGATCCGGTTTGGGGTCAGCCCACCTATAATTGGGTTGGCGATATCAGGGTTGCCGACGTTAATAATGGCGGGTGCGACGATATTGTATATCTGGATTCTTCGATTTTCATTCTGTATAGTGTTGGGGTAGGGTTTATTGCCGACGAAATTTATGGTAATTATCACTATGGATCAGTTGTTCCGGCTGATTTTGACCAGGATGGCGACAAAGACATCTTGGCTAATAGCTGGGAAGGGGGATGGAATAATCATCACCGCTACTACGAAACAATTGCGCCGGGAAGCTATGTGCTGCACGATCAGATGTATCAGCACTATTGGGGAGAAATGTTCGCCGCCAGGCTGAATGCGGATGATTATCCTGATTTGATAACCATCTATGGCAGTGGATTTTCTGTATATCTGAACCAGCAGGATTGGACAACCGAATTTCATTCCACTTATACCATATACTACGAAAATGCCAGTTTATATGGGGTGGTGGGCAAATTCAACAACGACGAATATGACGACATTGCCATAGCCTGGGATATTGCCACGCAAAACAATCTGCACATTCTCTTTTGCAATGGGGATGGAAGCTTTCGGGAAAATCCGGTGTCAAACCAGGATGAGGTGATACCTGCGGTTTCAGACAAGATAAGCTGCTATCCCAATCCCTGTAAGGATTTTATCTCTTTCAAAGCTGATCTTGCCGCGCATCATGCAAACTACACCATCTACAATACCAAAGGACAGGCGGTTAGTAGTATTACTCCTGATGACAGCGAGTTTAGCTGGGATCTGAAGGATTATAAAGGAATGCGGGTTGGCAGCGGCATCTATCTGATCAGAAGTGAGCATGATAAATCTGCTGCCAAGTTCATTGTACTTAGATAGATAACCTTTTTTAGTTTATATGGAGGTGTTAGGAGACAGTGATTAGGGGACAGGGGACAGATAAGGTGGCAGCTTTTTGACTGGAGTCGATATCGCTTATCCCAAGTTCAGACCGGTCTCCATTCTATGCGGCGACATGGACTACAGCGGGCGGTATGTATCGGGTGTCAGGTGTCAGGTATCAGTTCACCCTCACCCTTTGATCCCTCTCCCCGTTGGGGGAGAGGGAAACCTAAGCTGTGGCAGGAGTCATTACTGCCATGGTAATTTACTTTGTATTCTCTATCTATAACGGCAGTAAGGACTCATGGTGACCTTTATCTGCCAGGCATGGGCTTTGCATAGCTGAAAATACAAGCGACCCTTGCCCCTGTGCCCGCATGAGTCCTTTTCGTCGCTGAAGATTCTGGTAAATATGAAGATAGCTATGACGAAAATGACTCCTGACTTTCTCCTTGTTTCACTTTTTCACTTTTTCACCTTTCCACCTTTCCACCTACCTTCCAACCTTCCAACCTGACCCGGTGTAGTCCATCTGGCTTTCATAGATAGAGATAGCTGCAAAGTTTCTTTCAGCCAGATCGACTCCACCCTTGAACCCTTGAACCCTTGAACCCTTGAACCCCATTCTTTACCCATCCTTTACCCATCATATAAACATAGGATATGATATACATGGGTAAAAGGTTGGAACGCTGGGAAGGAAAATCAAGCCTAAAAGCACTGCGGAAAGCAGCACACGGTGCATCGGGTATAAAGCTCAAGCCCATAATAAGCAGACCTGAAAACGAGCCGGAAAAACTTGACAATCCAATACTAAGTATTTTTTTTGCTAAATCTACCCCACAAGGAGTTCCCAATGAAGAAACTACTGGTGATTTTACTCATTATAATGTGTCTGGGAGGTCTAATGGCACAGCTGAAAAAAGATATCAAGCCTGTGGCGGGATGGAGTTCGTTCCTTGGTTGTACAAAGGCATGTTCCGATTATCTGGGTTTTAACTATTCATTTGCCTGGCTGAGCGGGATCAGCGGTTATGCTTTTCTGCTGAACATGCATCCTGAGGTGTGTCCCAGCAGTCCCACCGCCTTTGACAACGCTTTTATGAAGCGCAATCTGGAAACTGCGGGGCTGCGCTATGAAGTGATCAATTTTTCCAAGTGGGATGGCGATCTGCAGAAAAAGCAAAAGCAGGCTTTTGAGCAGGTGCAGAAGGCTTTGAGCGAGAATCATCCGGTGTTTGGCTGGGAACTGGCGATGCCGGAGTATTATCTGATCGCTAAAACCGACGACCGGGGCTATCTGTTTTATGACTTCGACGGCTCGCTGCAGCATTGTCCCTGGGATTCCATCGCCACCTCGGAGATCGCGATGGGAGAATTCTGCATTCTGAGCGCCGACCAGGCTCCCGACCCCGGACAGCAGATCAAAACCGCTCTGGACTTCTTCCGGACTTACCAGAACGACCCCTCTGCCTATGCCCTGAAAGGCTACACCATGGGAACCCCCGCCTATGATGTGTGGATCGCCGCCCTTCAAACAGGCAAATTCGATCCCTGGGGCATGGCGTATAACACTCAGGTCTGGTCGGAAGCCAGAAACAGTGCCAAAGCCTTTTTGGGAGAGATTAAACAACGGCTTGGCACGGACAGGAAGTATCCCGCTCTGGACAAAGCGATAGCCAGCTATGCCGAAGTGGCGGAAGCCCTTACGCAGGTAGGCAAGCTCTATCCTTTCCCTCCCCAAGATAAGGTTTCCCCTGAGAATGCCAAACAAACCCTGAATTACCTAAGCCAAGCCCAGAAAGCCGAAGCTGCCGGAGTAAAAGCGCTGCTGGAATTTGCAGGAGGGCTATAGACCTGCGGCGATTACCCTGAAGCCAGTACCGAGCACAATTCAACCTTAATAGTTATCTGTTTTGGTTATTCATATATAGCTGCTAAATCCGCTGCGGCTGCAACATTTCCTTGACAAACTTGGTGGTATCCGCCAAACTTGCCTCAACAGTTGCCGCACATCTTTAACCCTGATTATATTGCTGCGGCAAAATAGGTGGTTGATATGAAATATGTTCTCTACATCCTGTTCGCTGTAACGCTCTGCAATCTTTCGGCAGCTCTGTTCGAACGTGCGGAATTCGTTTACCGGCAACCTGATGGGTCTCAGCTTTCTTTGTTTTCCAGTGGCGACGAATTCGAACACCGCATCCATGACGCCCAGGGCTTTACCATCCTTACTGATCCGGTCTCCGGATATGCTGTTTATGCCGTTACCGGCGAAAAGGGCATTGTCCCTTCCCTTTACCGTGTAGGCAGCGTCGATCCTGCCGCCTTGGGGATTTCGCCAAATCTGCTGCCCGATCCCGAAGTCCGGAATAACCTGCTGAAAGCCAGGGAATCGCTGCAAGAAAACAGCTCCCGCGCCAATCCCATTGGAACCATTAACAACGTTTTCATCTTTATCCGCTTTCTGGATCAAAGCGAATACACCACCCCCGCCTCCACTTACGAAGCGATGGTCAATTCCACGGTCTCCGAATCCATGCACGGCTATTTTTTGCAGGACAGCGGCAATCAACTGACCGTGAACGGCAGCTTTTTTCCCGCTCCCTCCGGTGGTCTGATCCGCAGTTTTCAGGATGGGCACAATCGGGGCTATTTCTCTCCCTACAATGCCGCCACCAATCCGGAAGGCTATTCCGATGAGGATCAGGGTCGCAGCCGCATGCATGTCATGTTCAAGGCAGCCGTGAATGCCATATCCGCCTCAGTGCCTTCCGGACTGAATGTGGATGGCGATGGAGACGGATTTGTGGATACGTGATCTTTGTGATACAAGGCGAAAAAGACCCGGTTTGGGGCAGCATGCTTTGGCCCCAGCAGTGGTTTCTGGACTATCTGCCGCTGGGGATGAACACGGTTTACATCAACAATAAGATCGTGTGCTGCTACAACATCCAGCTTTCCTCCGAACTGATCAATCCGCTGAATAACAGCATGCAGGGAATGGGTACGCTCTGCCATGAATTCTCGCATTCCCTGGGCTTCCCCGACCTTTATCATTACAGCCATGACGGCTTGAGACCGGTGAGTTCCTGGGAATTGATGGGCACCGAGGGTGCAATTCCGCAACCGCACTTCAGCTATGCCAAGCAGAAATATGGTGGCTGGACGGGTTCTATCACCACCATCACCCCTACTGCCACCCCCGCCACCTACACTCTGGCTGCGATCAATGACAGCCCTTTTGCCAGCTATAAGATACCCTCTTCGCAGCCAAACCAGTTCTATGTGCTGGAATACCGCAGGCAAAATGCAGCCTATGGCAGCGGATTTCCTGGCTCGGGACTGATCGTTTACCGCGTGATGCAATATTACCAGTATGGCGCCTTTCAGTTCAGTCCGGAGGGCAATAAAGACGGTCCGCCGGATGAGATCTACGTTTACCGACCCTATGGAACGCTGGACTATGACGGACTGGTGGACGAGGCAAATATGTCCCCGGCGGAAAACCGCAGCTCTTTTTACAACTACTCCGATGCCGTTCCGTGGTTGTGCGATCTGACCGGTCAGGTGCAGCTGGACGGCAATCTGATGCTTACCGACATTGTGGAAAACAGCAACGGCACCCTGTCCTTCACCGTGCATGGCGCAAACCTGAATGTCTGGCGTGGAGACATTGACAACGACTGGAACAAAGCCGGAAACTGGAGCCTGGGAATTCTGCCCGACGCCAATCAATGGGTGGAGATACCCCCAACCAGCCACAACTACTATCCGGTGGTTACCGCGGATGCCACAGCCAAACATATTACCGTGAAAGGCGGCGCTGGTCTTTCCGTGGGGCTTGCTGAGCTGCATATTGTGGAAAACCTCGATTGCTACGGCTTGATGGCTACCGCCAGCCCCGCAGCGGTCTATTTCGTGCAGGGTGATCTGAACTTTTATGCCGGTTCCAGCACCTGGTTTTATTGGGATGGGCATATCTACGTGAAGGGCAACGTCACCTTCCATGAGGGTTCCAATATCCAGATGGAAGGTTCGCTGCTGGAGTTCTATTCCACCGGCAATTCGTCGCTCATCGTTAAAACCCCCAGCGTGGTGCATGATCTGAAATCCTCCAAAACCTTTCTCTATGCGCTGATCATCAGCAATCAGTCCACAGCCGGGCTTACCGTCAATGGCGATCTGAGCGTTTCAGAGGGAAGCGCCCTGACCCATACCTACAGTGGCACTACCATCCTGAAAGGCGACCTGCTGGTTTATGGTAATGGCAATTGTGCCTTGAATCAGGGCACCCTCAAACTGCAGGGCAATGCCACATCCCACCTCAATATCGCCAATTCCAGCAGCTATCTGAACCAGCTTTGCATCGACAAAACCGGCTCGAACAGCGTTACCCTGAACAGCGACCTGAAAGTGAACGGCGATCTGAGCCTCAGTGGAGGGGTGTTCAATGCCTCCACCAACACTTTGAAACTGGGCGGAAACCTGCTGAACAGCCTGTCCCTGTCCGCCTTCAACCCCGGAGTAAGCACCGTCCAGCTGTTCGGAGCTAACGTCCAGACCCTTTCTGCGGTGCATTTTTACCGTTTGGAACTGAATAAAAGCGGCGGTTACTGGAGCGTTCCCTCCGGCTCGAACGTGGCAGCCGATTACTACAACTGGACTGCGGGAACCTACAAGATAACCGGAGGCAGCTTCAGTGCGAGTTTTCTGGACGATCCCGGCATCTTTGGCACCATCTACCTCAGCTCCGGCAGCATCAGCTATCATCAAGCCAATACCGCCTTTATCGATCTGCGGGGCAGCCTGAATATCAGCGGAGGGATGTTCAGCGTCAGCGGCGGTGCGGGGATCGTGTGGTTTGGCTACCTCGACTCCGCAAGTCTTACCATGAGCGGCGGGATCCTGGATTTCACCAGTCAGGGCATCCTGATCCCAGACTCATTCAGTTTTACGGAAATCATTACCGGAGGAACAATCCGCACTGTGGGCAGCCTGATCGTGCAGCGTTCGGATTTTACCCCCAGCGGAAACGGCTTTGAGCTTTATGGCGGCGCAGATTGCCAGATCAGCCTGGTCTCGGGTAGTTGCCTGAACAATCTGATCATCAATAAAACCCCTCTGCGCAGCGAGGGCGGGGCTTTTGAGGATAATTCCCGCCAACCTGATTCAGCTCTGGCAGAGCGTTCCAACAGCGTTACCTGCGCATCAGCCCTGGAACTGAACGGCTATTTGCGGATCAATAACGGCAGTCTGGATGTGAATGGACAAAGCCTGGAAATCGCTGGCGACCTGATCGTGCCGGCAAACCTGAAAATGAGCGTTCCGGCGTCCATCAACGTAGGCGGCAACGTGAATTGGAACGGAACGGCAACCGTTACAACCGGGGCGATCTCCTGTGCCGGAAACTGGACTTTCGGTCCTTCCTGCACGGCAAATCTGAGGGGTTGCAGCGTTATCCTGTGTGCGCCGTTCTCGGGAACCTTGCTGAACGATTCGCAGAACGCCGGATTTGGTAATCTCAGCATCTTCGGTTTGGGCGAAAACACGCTTTACCAGTATGCTTCCACGGCGAGAACCTCACTGAAGGTTACCGGCAGCCTGGAAATCTTTGGCGATAACAGCCTGGCTCTGGGAGCCAACAGTTGCCAAGCCGGAAGCTGCTATATCCATCCGCAGGGCACTTTGAGCCTGATCGCAGGCGCCTTGCTGGACGTCTCCGGCTCCCTTAATCTGTCCGGCACCCTGAATGTCGGTGCGGGCTACACTGCCAGTCATGGTTTCCTCAGTTTTCCCGCTTCGGGATCGCTACTGATTCAGAAGGGATATTTTTACAACGATGCACCCTGGATACAGCGGGGTTCTTTTTACCTGCAGGGCGGCATCTCCATCACCAACGGGACTTTTGAGATCACCGGCAACAACGTTTATCTGTTCAGCCACGCTCTGCGCAACTTTACCAATGCCTACCTGAAAATGGGGCGTTCCTTCAAGGCTTTGGAGGAAAACGCCTATCATCCGACCAGCGGAACCCTTTATCTGGAAGGCGCCGATACCTGCGAACTGGGCATCACCAACGGCAACTATCTGAACGATTTGGTGATCAACAAAGATGATCCCTGGTCTTATGTTAGCCAGGGCTATCCCACCACCGTCAACGGCGATCTGCAACTGATGAACGGCTATCTGGACGCGGGTAGCTACAGCCATGTAATTGCCGGTTCAGCCTCTGTCAGCTCCACCCTATACCTTGGAGCGGGTGCAAGCCTGGCTTTAGGCAGGGATCACAGCCTGAATGTGAATAACGGCGGATTCCTCTATCTGTCGGGAGATCCGGCTGCGCCAGTGCTGATCACCAGAAGCGGAACCAGCGGATACTACGGCTTCAACGTGCTTTCCGGCGGAACCCTGGCAGCCGCCTACTGTGAATTTGAATATCTGGGCGGCAATGGTGTGTTCCTGCATCCGGGAGCTTCGGTGGATCCCTATAACGCCTTTAAGTACTGCACTTTCCGCGCCGGACAGAGCGGCGGAACTCTGCTGCGGATCGATAACAGCCAGGTCTTTACCATTGAGAGCGCCAGTTTTCCCGACAACACCTGGGGCGGACTGAGCAACCTCAGCAAAACCGTGAACAGCGGTGAAGTAACCCTGATCAACTACAGCGGTGGCTTTGCCGGAGCGGCTTTCGAGCAGGATGGCTATAACCGCATCAACTGGCTGCTGAATGCCTTGCCGCCGGTGCAGAGCCTGTCCATCTTCCAAAGCCAGGACAGCGGAAACCTGACCTTGATCTGGGAATACAGCAGCAACTGCGACCATTTCGAGGTATATTCCAGCCCCACTCCGGAAGGGAATTTCATCCTGCTGGGAACCACCCAGAGCAATAGCTTCGTAGTTCCCACCGCCTCTCCGCACGCTTTCTTCCGGGTGCGGGCGGTGCAGCCATGATGCGTTTCGCTCGCGCAAAGGAAGATTGCGGAGTTTTTTCCTGATAGGCGAATTCTGAGCTAACCTGCTTCTCTTTCTCCTCAGCGGTAGGTCGGTGATTTTTGTATTGACAAATACAACTGTTATTAATCTATAGGATAAAGGGAAAAGTATGGCACGAGGGGGACCATGAAAGAAGTAATTGAAAGCCTCAGAAAGCTGCTAAAAAACGGTGTGTGCTCGGCGGAGAAACATATCAGTTTTTCGCAGGCAGGGCTGATTTGTCAAAAAACCGGGACTGCAAATCAAGATGACGTCTAAAGAAGCAAGTGCAAGGATCAAGATCAATGAGCTTCTGAAAGAGGCTGGATGGCGTTTCTTTGATGAACAGGGCAAGAAAGCCAATATCCAGTTGGAGAAGAACGTAAAGATCTCTCAGAACCAGCTTGATGAATTGGGTGTGGATTTTGAGAAATCCAAAAAGGGCTTTATAGACTATCTTTTACTGGATGAGCTGAACTATCCCATCATCGTGCTGGAAGCCAAACGGGAGAACAAAGACCCTTTGGATGGCAAGGAACAGGCTCGCAAATATGCCAAAGCCCAGGGAGCCAGATACATCATCCTCTCCAATGGCAACATCCACTATTTCTGGGATCTGGAGAGGGGTAATCCCTATGTGATCATCAAATTCCCCACTCCGCAATCCATTAAGCATATCCGCAGCGTAAAACCCAACCCCTTAAGGCTTATCAATGAGCAGGTAAATGAAGATTACATCCTGCTTTGCCAGAATCCCGGGTATGAAAAAGACCCGGATTGGCTTGATCCTGCCCGCCGCGATAAATTCCTGGAGGACAATGGTTATTGCCTGTTAAGAAATTACCAGCTCCGTGCCGTAAAAAGCATTCAGAAAGCCGTAGCCAACCATCAGGACAGGTTTCTTTTCGAGATGGCAACCGGCACGGGAAAAACCATGGTTGCCGCTGCGATTATCAGACTTTTTCTACGCAGTGGGAATGCCAATCGAGTGCTGTTTCTGGTCGATCGCATCGAACTGGAAAACCAGGCTAAATCCGCTTTCCTGAAATACCTGAAACAGGACTATGAGATAAGGGTTTTCAAGGAGGGAAGGTCTGACTGGGAGAAAGCCAATATCCTCATTTCCACAGTGCAAAGCCTTTATGATCGCTATCAAAGCATCTTTTCCCCCACCGATTTTGACCTGGTGATCTCCGATGAGGCACATCGCAGTGTAAACGGCAATGCCAGAGCGCTTTTCGAGTATTTTGGCGGTTACAAACTTGGCTTAACCGCCACCCCCAAAGACTATCTGAAACACGTGAACATAGAAAAGCTCCAGTCCGATGATCCGCGCTCTTTGGAACGCAGAATCATGCTGGACACCTATAAAACCTTTGGCTGTGAAAGCGGCGATCCCACCTTTCAATACACCCTTCTGGACGGCGTGAAAGACGGCTATCTGCTGAACCCAAGAGTGTTTGACGCCAGAACGCATATCACAACTCAGCTATTATCGGAAAAAGGCTATCAGGTGATGGTCTACAGCGATGACGGAACTCCTGAGGAGCGGATTTTCAAACAGAAATCCTTCGAAAAGAAATTCTTTTCCACAGCCACAAACCGCGTCTTCTGCGAAACCTTTCTCCAAAAGGCAATGCGCGATCCCTTCACCAATGAGATCGGAAAATCGATCATCTTCTGCGTAAGCCAGAAGCATGCCGCCAAAATCACCAAACAACTGAACGAACTGGCGGAAAAGTATTTCCCAAACCTGTATAAATCTGATTTTGCCGTGCAGATTACTTCCAATATCTCAGGCTCGCAGCAGATGAGCATCAATTTTCAGAATAACAATCTGAATGGCAGCACTAACTGGCTGGAAGAATACAAATCTTCCCGCAGCAGGATTTGCGTTACCGTGGGCATGATGACCACAGGCTACGACTGCACGGATATCCAGAATCTGGTAATGCTGCGTCCCATCTTTTCGCCCTCCGATTTCATCCAGATCAAAGGCAGGGGCACCAGAAAGCACAGCTTCAAATACTCTCGCCGCATAGATGGACAACAGATTGAAGAAAAGAAGCCCAAAACCGGATTCTATCTCTTCGATTTCTTCGCTAATTGCGAATACTTCGAAAAAGAATATAAATACGACGTGGTTCTAAAACTGCCGGAGATACTGAAAGCCAAACCCCAGGGCACCAAAGATAACAAAAACAATGGCGGATCAGTAAACCCGGAGGATGATGGATCTTTCAATTACCTGGGGCACGACCTGATCCAGAACCTGGCAGAGCAGGAAATCGGAGCCCAGGGCATGAAAGTGGATCGCCAGATGTTCAATCGCTTTGCCGAAGAGTTATTGACTCACCCAATTGTAAAAAAGCTGGTGGAGCAGGAAGATTATCCCGCAGCGGAAGAATATATCACCGAAAAGATCTTTAACCGGGCAGAGCACTTTTTCAACCTGACCAAACTGCGCAAATCCCTGCAAGTGGATTGGCGGGCACCTTTCCGGCAAATCCTGGATCTGGCTTTGGGCAGAACCGACCGCATCAAAACGAGAAGCGAAGTATTTGAGGATGAATTCAAAAAATTCCTCAGCATCCACCATCCGGAAAGCCGCTACGTTCCCTATGCCAAACGTCTCTTTACCGCTTATCTGTCCGATGAATCGATCAGGAGCATTATCGATCAGGGACGCTATGGCAAATTGATGAGCCCCCTGCTAAGCATTTCGGACATCGACATGCTGAATGGCTGGAAGCAGATTATTCCCCAATATATCAAAGACTATATTCCCCTGAACTACTTTATGAATTGAGGCACAATGCTGGATCAAGACACCAAACGACGAATAGACAACGCCTGTGACATCCTGGTGGGAAAGGTTCCCACTCCTTTGGCTCAGGTGGAGCAGATAACCCTGGCGCTTATCTACAAATTCATGAACGACATGGATAAACGCGCTCTGGCGATGGGAGGAATGGCTTCCTATTTTACCGGCGACTACGAGAAATATTCCTGGGATAACCTGATGGACAGCCGCATCGGAGCGCAGGAACGCGCAAACCTGTATGAAGAAGGCTTAAACAAACTTAGCACCAATGGCGAATTGCCGGAGCTTTTCCGCGGCATTTTCAAAGAAGCCAATATCCCCTATCGGGCTGCCAGAACCCTTAATCTTTTCCTGCAGGAGATAGACGGATTCAGCTACGAGGATTCTGAAAACCTGGGCGATGCCTACGAATACCTTTTGGGCAAAACAGGTTCCCAGGGTGAGGCAGGTCAGTTCAGAACCCCACGCCATATTATAGATTTTATTGTGCAGGTGGTTGACCCCTCCAAACATGACAGCATCTGTGATCCTGCCTGTGGCACAGCGGGCTTTTTGATCTCTGCCCTGAAGCACATCTACAAAACCAATACCCGGGAGATAGAGGGAGACCGGCTTAGCGGAGATGAGCAGCTTAACCTTTCCAACAGCGTTTATGGCTATGACATCACACCTGATATGGTGCGCATTTCCAGGGTAAATATGTTTTTGCACAACATCCGGCAACCCCATATCTACGAATATGACACCCTTTCCTCTTTGGACAGATGGGACGACGATTTTTCCTGCATTCTGGCAAATCCGCCTTTTATGACTCCCAAAGGCGGAGTTACGCCCCACAACCGTTTTAGCATTACTTCCACCCGCAGCGAAGTGCTTTTCGTGGATTACATTATGGAACACCTCACCCTGGATGGCAAAGCGGGAGTGATCGTGCCTGAAGGCATCATCTTCCAGAGCGGTTCTGCCTATAAAGCCCTGCGCAAAAAGCTGGTAAGCGAGAACTACCTGTGGGGAGTGGTATCGCTGCCGGGAGGAGTTTTCAATCCCTATTCCGGGGTAAAAACCTCCATTTTGCTGATCGACCGGCAAATCGCCAAACGCAGCGATAAGATTATCTTCTTTAAAGTGGAAAACGACGGCTATAACCTGGGAGCCCAAAGAAGACCCATTGAAGCCAATGACCTGCCTGAAGCTGCCAACCAGGCGCTGGCATATAAAGACGCAGTGATGATGCATAAGGAGTTTGTAGTTCCGGATAAAGCTGTGACTCTGGTTGAAAAAGCAAAACTGGCTGAAAGTGGGGATTATAATCTGAGTGGAGAGAGATATGCAGTTTCTGAGGTTCATAAATCATGCTATCCAATTGTGCCGATTAAAGAATACATCACATTAGTTCGAGGAGTCACATATACCAAAGGTGACGAAACAACTGATGATGGACATTTTATTCTAAGAGCAAACAATATCTCATTGGAAGGCAAGTTAAATCTTGAGGATGTTAAACTCATAGCAAAAAGTGTTTGTCTATCGGAAGAGAAAATCTTAAAAGCTAGTGATATTTTCATTTGTTTAGCCAGTGGGAGCAAAGCACACATAGGAAAGGTCGCTTACATCGAATCTGATACAACCTTCTACTTTGGTGGATTTATGGGTGCTATCAGAGCCCAAAAAGAGCATTTGTTGCCCAAGTACTTATTCTATATGCTTAAGCATCCTAGATTTAATGATTATCTAAGCTCTGCAATATCTGGAGCGAACATTAATAACTTGAATTCATCTATCTTAGGTGATTATAAAATCCCATTCCCACCCCTATCTGTCCAAGAAGAGATAGTGGCAGAACTGGATTCCTATCAGAAGATCATCGATGGCGCAAAGCAGGTAGTGGACAATTGGAAACCAAGGATAGATATTGATCCGGAGTGGAAGCAGGTTAAACTTAAAGATATATCAGAGATTATTACCAAGGGAACTACACCAACAACCATAGGATTCAAATTCTTGGAAACTGGCGTGAAATTTGTTAAAATCGAATCTATATCAGAGAAAGGGATTATTGACACAAAGAAGCTTTCATACATTTCTGAAGAGTGCCATAAAACATTACTAAGAAGTCAGTTAAAAGTTAATGACATCCTGTTTTCAATAGCAGGATATATTGGAATTTCTGCCATTGTCGGGATTGATGATATACCTGCTAACACCAATCAAGCTTTAGCCATAATCCGTCTGAAGGATACTTCTGATCCAAATTACGTGTTGAACTATTTACGATCAAGTGAGATACTGCAACAGGTTGAAAATCTTAAAGCTGGGGTTGCACAATCTAATCTGTCTCTTGGACAGTTAGCAGAAATACAGATAAGCTTACCTGACCTGAAACTACAAGAGTCCATTGCTAGCCGGATCGAAAAAGAGCAGAAGCTTGTTG
>Ga0172371_10009624_pt1 | contig 13235 bp, 10 predicted proteins | sample Lak12m_FD_114543 | JGI IMG/M metagenome (GOLD analysis project Ga0172371, IMG submission 114543) | Freshwater microbial communities from Kabuno Bay, South-Kivu, Congo - kab_022012_12m | ecosystem: Environmental > Aquatic > Freshwater > Lake | place: Democratic Republic of the Congo: South-Kivu... | reverse complement strand
CTCTTCGGCCCGCCGCGCCGCCGTGGCGTTGTCGCAGTCGGCGTAGAGCATCACGAACTCTTCGCCGCCGTAGCGGGCCACAAGGTCCCCGGGCCGGCAGGCACTTTTGAGCACCGAGGCCAGGGTTTGGATCACTTCGTCGCCCGCCTGGTGCCCGTAGGTGTCGTTCACTCGCTTGAAATGGTCCAGGTCGCAGATCATCAGGCTGCACGTGACCTGGTGTTCCCGGTGGGCCCGGATGAACATGTCCTGGACGCGGTCGAGTTCGGCGCGGTTGGCGACCTGGGTGAGGGGGTCCTTGGTGGCTTTTTCGTAAAGGGTTTGGCAGCGTTCTTCGAGGGAGGCCTCGGGCGAGGCGTCGTGCAGGAGGAGGACCGCTCCGAGCGCGGTCCCGTCGGCCATGACGGGGATCGCGTGGCTGTCGACCGACACCGGCCGCCCGCCGCGCCCGGCGATCGTCAGCCGCCGCAACGACTGCACGTGGGACTGGATCGCGCAGCGGATGGGGCAATCCTGCTCGGCGAGCCATTCTCCCTTCTCGTTCTGCATGTTCAGGAGGCTGGGGGACCAGAGGTTCTGGAAGACGCTTGCGGCGGCGATGCCGGTCAATCGCTCGGCCCCGCGGTTCCACTCCACGATCCGCATCCCGGCGTCGATGAACACCACCGCGTCGTGCATGTTCTCCAGGAGTTTCTTCTCGAAGCGTTGGGCGGCGTCCCCGCGGCCGGTCGCGCAAGGGACGACGCTAAGCTCCCAATACGAGTCAGCGCCTTCCGGATCCAGGTCGTGGAGCCACCGCTTGGCCATTTCGCGGCGGAGGGCCGTCTGGTCGCACACGCGGAATTCGGCGAACTGGTGGACCAGGCGGGGATCGAACTGGGCGCCGGCCGACTCGAACAGCTCCCGCATCGCCCGCTCTTGCGACACCGCCCGGCGGAACACCTGGTCGGTCGTCATCGAGTCGAAGGCCTCGACGATGGCGATCATCCGCGCCCCGATCGGGATGCGGTCCTCGGCGAAGCGGTAGCCGCCCTTCGAGCCGTCGTACCAGGCCCCCACGTGCTCGACGATCTCGAGGATCTTCGGCTCGGCGCAGGCGTGGCGGAGGATCTCCACCGACATGCGCCGGCCCTGGTCCACGATCATCGACTCGTCGCGGCTCAACGGGCCGGGCTTCAGCAGGATTGGATCCGGCACGCCGACCAGTCCCACGTCGTGCAGCAGGGCCGCCACTTCGACCGCGTCGCGCTCGCCCGGCGACAGGTTGAGCTTGATGGCCCAGGCCGAGCAGCTCAGCGCCACGCGCTCCGAATGGCTCGCCGAGGCGGCATGCCGGCATCGCAGCGCGGCGAACAGACTGCTTGCGATCCCCAGCCGCACCTGGACGAGCTGATTGTCGATTTCGGCGCCCAGGACGGTCGTCGAAACCTCGGTCGGCGGCACGCCGCGATCCAACTCCGCCAGGAGCCGCGTGAGTTCCACAATCCCCGTGGCCACCGGGAACTCCAAGGGCTCCGACGCCTTGGGCGTTCCGCCGGCGGTTTGGGACAGGCTGCTTTCCGGCATGAGCAAATTTCGCTTGACAAGGACGACAATTTCAGACCGCAGCGACCGCGCCACGAAAAGGGACGGACGCAGGTTCGGCGCAGGCCTCCTGACAAGCGTCGAAACCTCAGACCACGTTCGGCGAGGGTCTCCCGAGCCCGCCGAGACCTCAGACCGAAGGTCTCCCGGCATTGGGAGACCTTCGGTCGACGATGTGGCTCGGTCGGCGACCGGCCACAACGTGTCCCCTTTTCCCGCGGAGCTGCAGGGCGTATCCCCATGCCCTGCGAACCTCCTGCTCCGCTAAGAAAGGCTAGGTCGCAATCGAACTTGCGTCAAACGGCGGGGGATAGGGGAAAACCCCGGGCGAGGGCGACTTCCCCCGCCGGAACGTTGCCGAAAGACAACAACCAGAGTCTTCGACGGGCGCGGCTTCGGCGCGTCGAGTCATCCACCACGCCTTTCGCAAAGCCTCGGGGGTGTCACCCGGCCGGGCCGGTGATACTGAATCTTCGGGACACGCCGGTCGCGAATACGGGACGCACGCTCGACGGTGCCGACCTCCATGAAGCCAGACTCCACGTTTGCACGCCTACCGGCGGCGACCTACCATTTCCTTGCCGCGGTCCGTAGGGACTGCGCGGCGCCGCATCTAAATGGGTCTTCACTATTCCGGGAGGGCGAGGCTCCTGCCGAGCCTGCGACGAGCGTACATCTTCCGACGTCCACGATGGCTCGGCAGGAGCCTCGCTCTCCCGGAATCACGCAAGGTCATTTAGACTTCCCTGCATTCCCAGAGGACAGCAAGGCGTGATCGCTGCAACGATCGCCCCCGCATCGGACGGACCGTTGACGGAAGAGCACCATCGCGAGTTGGCGCTCGCCGCCGGACGAGCGAAGAGGATCCGCAGAGCGGCCGGCGTGGCCGGGTTCAACGGGCGGGTGACCGGCGTTCTTGCCGCCTTGTCCGCGCCCTTCGCTCTGTTCAGTATTGCCGGTTTTTTCGTCACCCTCGGACTAGCCGTCATCGCGTACAACGAGTTTCGAGGGCGCAAGCGGTTGTTGCAGTTCGATGCATCGGCGCCCGCGCTGCTCGGTTGGAACCAGATTGGCCTATTGGCGTTGATCGTTGTCTATTGCCTATGGATGCTCTGCGCAAGCCTCGCCGGCACAGGCACATTGGCCGCTAAGATGGAACTGACGCCCGAACTTGCTGACGCACTCGGCTCACTCCAGTTCGAGGGTCTCTACAAGGGCCTCGTCGCCGCAGTCTACGGGACGGTCATCGTGCTCAGCGCGATCTTCCAGGGCCTGAACGCGTTCTATTACTTCAGCCGTCGCAAAGACGTCGAAGTCTACCTGCAGGAGAGTCCAAAGTGGGTGCTCGACCTGCAGCGAATGGCCCCCCCTGTTTAGCAGACTGCGGGACTCTTCGCGACGGCTCGAAAGGCCCGGCGTGCTTCGAGATGGTCTTGAGCCGCTCGTCAGGCGGCAATTCGGAGAGAACGGGCGACGTCCCGCGGCAGCCCACGCATGGGGAACTTGAACCCGACGCATAGGCCCCGCAGAAAAGGCTCCAAGGACCGGGCGGCCTCCGGTCAATCCGGCGTGGCGGGTCTCGGACAGGCGGCGGTTCGCCGGCCTTGCACGACGAGGTAGCCGACGGGAATGAGCAGACGGGTGAGAAGCATGTTGGCGATCAGCCCGCCGATCACCGCGATCGCCAGCGGCTGCTGCATCTGCGCGCCGGGCCCGAGTCCCAAGGCCAAGGGCGCAAGACCGAGGATCGTGGCCAGGCTGGTCATCAGGATCGGGCGGAACCGCGTCCGGCCGGCGCGGACCAGGGCGTCGTCCGGCGAAAGCCCCAGCCGGCGAAAGATGGTCACCGCGACCGCATCCTGCCCGTGGGAGCGGATCGCCATGGTGCGGTCCTGGTGCGAGATCGTTACCCGCCCCGGGTCGCCCAGCCGGACGGCCTGGCCCGCACGGTAGGCGATCGGCAACGTCGGAAATCGACAAATGAGGCTCATCCGACGGAAGGATACGCGGGGAGAGTGGTGACGCAAGGATAATGCCTCTTCTCTGTCCCGCACGTGGCTGTCGATCCTGGATCCTGGGAGCCAATTCCGGTTCTGTCCGGTTTCCGCGGCCCAGTTGCGAAAGGTCGGAACAGAGAAGAGGCATTATACTCTCCCTTCACGAGGCCTCGGCTCCGCACACGTTGAGACGCGTATCCTTCCGGCGGATGAGCCACAAATGAGCGGCCAGCAGGCGATCGGGCTCCACTTCCACGAGGATCTCGCGGATGTCGCCCCCTTGGACCGTGACATAGGAGACGTCGTTGATTCGGCTGATCCGAGGCCGCAGGTCGTAGAAGGCATAGTCGTGCAAGGCCGCGGGGTCGCGGCCGCCCAGGACCGCGAACGAAATGATCGGGAAGATCGACGGGGTCTGCCGCTCGATGATCGTGCTCGTGCCGGGAGGAAACTGCGGGCCCACTTCGCCGATCTTGGCCCGGACGTCGTTGAGGGCCTGGATCATGTCGGTGCCGGGGGCGAAGTCGATGTCCACCTCGGACGACCCGCGGATCGTCTTCGACCGGACGCGGTGCACGCCGAGCACCACGCTGGTGGCCTCTTCGATCGGCCGCGTGACGGAGATCTCGACCTGCTTGACGGCCATGCCCGCCGTGCGCGCGACCACCGTGATCCGCGGGAAGGCGACCTCGGGATAGATGCCGCTGGGCATGCGGAGCATCGAGATCACGCCGAAGACCGCCAGCAGGGCCGTCAGCAGCACGATCAGACCGAAATACGGCCGGGCCAGCGAGACCAGGTTCCGTCGGCCGCCTTGCGGCGCCGAGGCCGGGGACGGCACCGCGGTGCTCATGGCGTTGCCCTCGGGCCGGAATCCGGCGGCGTGGCGGCCTCGGACCGTAATTGCGGTTCGGCCGGGGCATCGTGCGGCGCCGGCCCGGCGGCTTTCTCGACGCTCAGTTGCGTTCCTTCGGGCAGGTTGTACGCCCCGTCGGTAACCGCCGGTTCGCCGGCCTGAAGGTCCGTGCCGAGGACCTCCACCCACTGCTTGTCCCGCACGCCCAATTTCGGGTGCAGGACGGCCGCTTTCCCCTCGCGAATCACCACGAGCAGCGGCCCTTCGCCGAGATCTTGAATGGCTTCAGCCGGGACGGCCAGCCGGTCTCGGTTCTCGCGAAAGACGATCGTCGCCACCACGATCTGCCCGGCGACGAGCCTCCCCTGCGCGTTGTCGACGAGGATGCGAACGGGCAGATTCCCGGTCTCCGCGTCCGCAATCCGGCCGACCGTCGTCACCTTGCCCAGCAGCCGTTCCGGCTCTGCCTCGGTACGAGCGCCCTCGCCGGAGCCGGGCGGCGCGATCCGGGCGACCTGCCCGGCGTGTACCTCGCGGGCATCCGCGACCGACAGGCCCACGACTACAAAGACCTGCCGCAAGTCGACGATCTCGCCAATCGGCGCGCCGATCGCCACCGTCTGCCCGGGGTGACAGGCTAGGCTGTTGAGCACGCCGCTGATGGGGGCGCGGATCGTGCAGAGATCCAACTGCGCCTTGGCCGCGGCCACTGCGGCGCCGGCGACGATGATCTTTGCCCGGGCCTCGTCCACCGCCTCGCTGCGAGGCCCGAGCATCGCGATCTCCAGTTGCAATTGGGCGGTTTGTTGCTGCAACTGGGCCTGCCAAAGGGCCACCTCCGCCTGGTGCATCTGCTCCGCCGATATTTCTCTCCGCTCCATCAGCGGGCGAAGCCGCCGGACGGTCGAATCCGCCTTTTCGACCCCGGCCTTGGCCTGATCGATCGCCAGTTCGAGCGATTTCCGCTCTTCCGGGCGAGGCAGCGCGCGCAAGAGGCGCAACGAGGCTTCCAGCGTCTGGCGGTCTTCTCGTCGAGATTGGCCCGGGCGATGGTCGGGTCCAGTTCGAGGATCGGCTGGCCGGCCTTGACCGCATCGCCCGGCCCAGCCAGGATCTTCAGGACCCGCCCTTCCACCGCGGTGGTAATCGCAGCGAGCTTTTCCGGCAGCGGTTCGCAGCGTCCCAGTCCGTACACGAACTGGTCGATCGTCCGCCGTTGTGCGGGCTCGGCTCGAACGGTCAGCGGCTTCTCTTTCCCGTCGGCTTCGCTATCCTTGGATTCGAGGGAGCTCGCTCGTTCGCATCCCGCAACGGCAGCCACGAGCAACACCGCCAGAGACGCAACGGAGACTATGGGTCGGACTCGGTGCATCCAGGTGTCCCTTGGGGAGGCAGTATTCTGGGGAAGATGCGCCAAGTCTACCGGTAGCCCGCTCGCCGCCGCCATGAATTGCCGTCTTCCTGAAAACCCCGCTGGCATTCTACGCCGATGCTAACGATAAGGGGACTTTTTTCGAGCATAGCGGTTTTCGCGGACGCACGGAAACCGGCAGGCCCTGTTCTTATGTACACACCCGATCCCGGTAAGGCGCCCTTTGGAGTTGCCTCGAAGGCGGATTGCCTTCGCGACCGCGCCGTGCCACGGACTTTGCGGCCTATCCTCTCTGCCGTGCTCTCGGCAATGATCGCGTTATGCGTCATGGAAGCCGCCCGAGGCGAGGTCCCGGAACGCCGCGCTTCCTATTCGTCTTATTTTACCCAATCACCTCATAATACAGAAGACACCGACACGGCTCCGCTTCCCAGCCAAGCCCCGGTCGCCACGAGACCGGCGCCGCGCGAAGCCGGGGCAGACTCGCCGGCGCAACCCGGATTCTCGGTCTCTTCCGACTCGTCGCAACTGCTGATTGACCTGCCGACGGCCCTGGAATTGACGCTCTCGGAGAATCCCGACCTGGTTTCAGTACGGCAGAATCTCCCGGTTTCGGCGGCTGCGATTCGGGTGGCTCGGCGATTCCCCACGAACCTGAATCCGACCGTTTCGGCCGAGGTCGCCCCGTGGGTATTCGAGCCTCTTCCGGGCGACGGCGTGGGCCGGCTCGAGACCCGCGTGACCCTCTCGCTCAACCAGCCCATCGAGTTGGGACATCGTTGCGACCTTCGCACGTCGATCGCCGAGGCCGCCTGCCGCCAAACGCGGTGACGCATCTTGCAGGCGGAATTGGCTGCTCTGGTCCAAACCTATCGGATGCATCAGACCGCGGTGTATCGCCGCGGGAAGTGGGAGGTGGTCAACGAGTTGGTGCAGTTCGACCGGCGACTGCTGGCGACCTTGCGGCGGCAGATGGAGGCCAACCAGGTCTCGGCTGCCGACGTCGTGTTGGCCGAGGTGGAAAGCCAGACGACTCGGCAGCAAGTCGAGGCGGCCCGACAAGAGTACGCCGCCGCTCTGGCCGACCTGCGGCAACAGATCGGCATTGCGCGGGTCGCCGGTTCGGCGGAGCCTGTCGGGGAACTCACCGTCCCGGAGGGCCTGCCGCCGGAGAACCTCGACGCCTTGATCCGCGCCGCCCTCGACTGCCGGCCGGAGATCCAGTCGGCGAGGTCGCAGGTGGCCGCCTCCCGGGCGGCCGTGGCCCTGGCGAGGGCCGAGCGAATCCCCGTGCCGTCGGTCGGCCCGGCCTATGAAAAGGATGAATCGGGCGTGAGCTTTTACGGCATTGCCGTGAGCACGCCGATTCCCGTGTGGAACGCGGGCGGGCCCTTGCTTCGCCAGCGAGAGGCCGAATACCACCGCGACGTCGTCGCCCTGGAGCAACTCCAAGAGCGGACCACGGCGCAGGTCAAGGCGACCTTCGCCCGGTGGCAGCAGGCGCAAAGGTCGGTGGCCCAAACCCAATCACTCGCCGAGCTGCTGAACGCTCAGACCGCCCGAATGGAGCGGCTCTTCGAGGCCGGCCAATCCGACGTGATCCGGCTCCTCCAAGTCCGGCGGCGTGCGGTCGAGGCCCGCAGCGCGCAGCTCGACTCCCTCTGGCAATCGACGCAGGCCTACGCCGATCTCTTGGCCGCCGTGGGGACGGCTCCTCTCGTGGGCTCGCTGGCCACGGATTCCCGCTGACCGCGGAGCGACGGGCCGAGAGAGTGACTCTTCACCCGCTTCGACGAATCGCGTTTTAGGACACTGCCATCCGTCGCTATTCCCTTGCGGGGCCCTTAGCCTGTACCACTATTGGGCGGCATGTTGCACCATCGCAGTTAATGGCTCCCAGTTGCGACTGGCCACGGCCGACACTATGATAAGGGGGTCGGTCGGCATAGACGCGGCCACCCTCCGGAGATACAATTTAACTGTTTGTGGCGCCACAGATGGTGACTTGGCAAGACTTTGCGATAAGTTTCGTGCAGACGGCAATGGTCACGCCCGACCATTCGGCATTCGTCAGCGGTCGTGTTGTGGCCACGATCATGCGGGAATTCGGCGACCGGTTTAGCGGGGTCATGCAGGTGTTGCCTATTCCGCAAGGTGCCCCTCCGGAAATTCCTGTGGTCGTACTAACGACTGGCGACAAGTCGCAATCGCTGAGTGCTGGTCCAGCACAGTTCATTTGCACCTGGAGTCGAATCGGCTCCAACGCCATATTGACGTTCGATCAAGCTGTCCACCAGTGCCTGGAAGTATTGGAGTACTATGTGCGCGACACGCGGGTACGTGTCGGACGGCTTTCGCTGGTTGTGCAACGTACGTGTCCAAGCGAGAATCCGGCGCAGACTCTGATACAGAGGTTTTGCACCGAAGAAAGCCAACGCGAACCATTCAATAGGTCGGCGAGCTTCGAGATCCACAATCATAAACACTACAAGCCTGTTTACGATGGCGTGGATTATCAAATCAACAGTTGGGTGCGATGTCGGAGTAGACTCGTCGGGCCTGACAGGTCCCCCGCTATCGTGGTGGCCCAAGATTTGAATACAATAGCTGGTGAAACGTCGCAGCATCAGTTCGATGCCGACAAGGTTCGCGTGTTCTTTGCGATGGCGTCTCATGAGGCGGAAGCGATTATTCAGAAGTATTTTCCACGTCGAGAATGATCATGCTGGCAGAGATTGACGAACGTTCCGTGGGCCAACCCGGCAGGGCCGAACTTCAACTGGCGCAACTGAGGTGCACGCTGGGATCCATCACGACAGGTCCAAGACCCGCGGAAGATGAAGACCCGTGCGTAACGCCCGATCCCCTTTCGCCCGAACGACTACAACTTGCGGACGCCGGAATCCTCTATCTTTCGCCCGTTGTAGGGCAACTTATTGAACTGTGGCGCGGCCCCGAAAACGACGACTATGGGCGACTTCGCCCCACGCGAGAAGCGTTCGACAAGACAATCGAACTGTTGGTGGACACGGCAATTGTCGGACATTTCGATCAACGTGCGATTCCGCACGGTTGCGTTTCGACGGATTCCGATGGAGGTGTACGAATCGAGTGGATACGGGACAAGGCTAAGATACATTTGGTCGTTCCGACAACGAAGAACGACCGGGCATACGTGTATCATGAGGTTGGCAGCGACTTCGCGACGGAAGATGTCACACCAGAGCGTCTCTCCGACTGGTTGAGCCTGATCACATAGGGCCTATCGAAGCCGCTTCGGCATGGGACAACATGGATGCACTATCTTGTTCGACAATCGTGTACCGTGCCATGGCTCGTAAACAATGGCTTGATGAGGAGAACACCGGCGCCTTGCCAGCAGCGTTCATGCGGCGCCCAATACCCAAGGACGAGGGAGGCCTTTCTGCCGACGTTGAATCGGCTCGGTCGTGCTACAAGGCTCTGAACAAGTGCTTCGGCGTTGTTTCGCTACATCTGGGAAGACTGCGCGATCTTCAGCTTGACATTCTTGTGGATACGCCGCCGCATGCGAACATCATTGGTCTACCTCGCCAAGAGGATGATCGCACCAAAGCGGAACGTCTAGCAAGTCTCCTCGCGCAACAAGCACGCCTGGTGCCTTCTGAGCAATATCTGGACTCGGCGTAGGGCTGCCCCATTGTGATATGGGCCATGCGCCTTTCTGGCTATCGCCTGGATTCAAAACGAGCCGAACGCGAGAGGAACCCCAGCCCACAAGCATAAGCGCGGGTTCTACCCCCCTGTCGGAAGCAACACGCTCTTAAGACACTACTCACTTTCCCCTTTTTCCCTTTTCTTACACTCACTTCATTCCGCTGAACAGTTAGCGATTTCCATGCGTCCTCGACGCTTCACGGCGTGAGACCACCCAAACGCTCCCAACCGCCCTCACCCCGGCTCTCTCCCGTAGGCAGAGGGAGATTCCGCGTATGACCCTTTGACCCCATTCTCTCAACCCCCAACTCCCAACTCCTCCCGCAGAATCTGGCCACTCCTGCGGTAGAATCGAGGGTGCAAACGCCGACTAGAAGGCGAGGAGTTCCTGGACCACCTCGTCGGTGGTGCGGAGGCGGGCGAATTTGCGCCGCCAGATGTCGAAACAGGCATGCTGGATCTCCGGCCAGAGCGTGGCCACGCCGTCGGTGACGGCCGTGACCCGGTAGTCGAGGTTGGCCGCGGTCATCAGCGTCGCGTTCACGCAGATATCCGTCACGACCCCGGTGATGACCAGGTAGCGGATCCCCCGGCTCCGCAGGGAGAGGTCGAGCGGGGTGCCGAGGAACTTGTCGTAGGTGTGCCCGCGCACGACCAGCTCGTCGGACCGCGGGGCGAGCTCGGGGATCGTGTCGGCGGAGTTCGCTCCCTCGGCGAAGCAGGGCGCAATGACGCAGTTGCCCGACGGATATCCGAACCCGGTCGGCCGGCCTTCGACCGCGGGCAAGTGCTCGGGCCCGAACGGGTCGCCGCGAAGACACGGGACCGCCGTCGAGTAGACGAACTCGGTGAAGATCACCGGCGCTCCGCGGCGGCGAAATGCCTCGATCAGCCGCTGGAGGTTGGGGACGATCGCCCGCCCTTGCGGCACTTCCAGGGCCGCCCCCGGATCGAGGAACCCGTGCTGCATGTCGATAATCACCAAGGCCGTCTCGCCCGGGCGCAGGCGGTGCAACTCGTCAATCCGTTCTTGTTTCACGTGCAGGAGTTCCTCAATGGCGACCATGGTGGTCCTCCGGGTCTCATAGACAGGTTCATGCGAAGGGCGAACGCGCGGGGTCCGATGCCTCTGGGACCTGAATGACGTTGCGGGATTCGGAGACAATCGCCTGTAGGGAACGCCCTCCGTGGCGTTCCGGGACACGGCGTTGCGGCGTCCATGGCGATTCGCGGAACGCCACGGAGGGCGCTCCCTACAGTCCATCTCGTGCCGTCCCGGAATCGGGCAACCTTGTTTAGTCTGCCAGACAAGAGCGCCCATGGGAACTCCTCGCGGACTACCTCGGTGGAAAGAACGGACAGAATCCTCCCTCCCATACTGGCCAGGCCGGGAATCGGCCGGGTACAATCGAAGATGCAGCAGGAACTGAGCTAGTCATCCCCGGATGCCGACCATGTCCACCCTCAAGCTCCTTTTGGCCGAGATCGGGTATCGCAAGGTCAACTTCCTCCTCAGCCTTGCCGCGGTGACGATCGCGGTGACGCTCTTCGTTGCCGGCCCGATGCTCGTCGACGCGTACCAGGAGGAGACCCAGAACCGGGTTGACGAGTGGCTCACGCAGGTCGAGGCGTTGGAGAAGCAGGTTGCGGCGATGCGTTCCGGCATGGCCAAGGTGGAGGCGGAGACGGCCGCGGAGTTGGCCCTGCTCGGAGATCAGACCCGACAACTCATGCGCGACATCGGTTTCAATCTCATGATCACTCATCGCAGCGCGAACATGAGCGACTTCTGGGCCTCCGATTTCGCCGCCGTGGACATGCCGCAGGAGTACGTGAACCGCCTGGGGGCCGATCCGCGCCTCACGCTCGTGGCGCACCTGGTGGCCACCTTGCAGGAGAGGATTACGTGGGAAAACCGCAAGGTGCTGCTGGTGGGCTATCTGCCCGAGACGCCCCAGGCCGACTCTGGACACAGGCAGCCCATGGGCTATCAGATCGAGCCGGGCGCGGTCTTCCTGGGCTACGAGCTTGGCGTGGGGAAAAAGCCGGGCGAGACGATCAAGGTTTTGGACCACGAGTTCCGCATCGCCCGCATCCTCCGCGAGCAAGGGAGCAAAGAAGACATCACGATCGCGATGCACTTGGCCGACGCGCAAACCCTGCTCAACAAGCCGAAACGGATCAACCAGATCATGGCCTTGGGTTGCCGCTGCTCGAGCTCCAGCCTGCCGAAGATCCGCAAGCAACTGGCCGAGATCCTGCCGGAGACGCAGATTACCGAATTTCACTCGATCGCCGTGGCCCGGGCCGAGCAGCGGGCCCTGGTCGAGGCGAAGCGGACGCAAATCCTCGGCGACATGCAGGCCAACCTCGCCGAGCGGGAGAAGATTCTCGCCGAGCGGAAGTTGATTTTGGCCGACATGGAGGCCTCGCGAGATCGAGTGGAGCGGATCATCGAGACTCTGGCCGAAGTGTTCACCCCGTTGGTGGTGCTGGCCTCGGCGGTTTGGGTCGGGCTCCTGGCCCTAGCCAACGTGCGGCAGCGGAGATCGGAGATCGGGCTTCTGCGGGCACTCGGCAAAGGCTCGGGGATGATCGGGTCGCTGCTGATGGGCAAGGCGGTGCTCCTCGGACTCTTGGGCGGTGCGGCCGGGTTCCTCGCCGGAACGCTGCTAGCCCAATGGCTGGGTGAGCGGGCCTTCGACGTCTCGGCCGACCTGTTCGGCGTCCGCTTCGACGTGCTCCTCTACGCCCTGCTCGGGGCCCCGCTGGTCTCGGCCATGGCAAGCTACCTGCCGATGCTCCTGGCCCTGGCCCAGGACCCGGCCGTGGCGTTGAGGGAGGAGTAGGGATTAGTTGGGGAGCAGGGATTAGGGATTAGAGCCGGGCCGTGTCGGCCCGGGGAAACGGATTGTTATCAGGGCGACCCGTTTAGCCGCCGGACTTGTCCGGTGCCGCGTTTGTGGTATACCCTCTACGTAACGCTTTACGCCACAAGACGTTCTGTCGCGGCAAAGTGAACTTCTTCCCGCTCGGTGATTGTGCGATACTGCTGGCGGCTACGAGGCCCGACGTCATCCACGGAAGGAACTGCTATGGCCGGCGCCAAGCCGCTTCGGATCTTCTTCTCGGCGGGGGAGCCCAGCGGCGACCTGCACGGGGCGAATCTCATCCGCCAGTTGCAGGAGCGATGCCCGCAGATCGAGACGATGGGCTACGGCGGCCCCCAGATGGCCGCGGCCGGATGCCGCCTGCACGCCGATCTGACCGAGTTGGCCGTGATGTGGTTTGCCCGGGTCCTGGCCAACATGCACACTTTCTTGGACCTCCTCAGCCGCGCCGACCGCTTCTTCCGCCATCATCGCCCGGATGCAGTGGTGCTCATCGACTACCCGGGCTTCAACTGGTGGATCGCCCGGCGGGCGAAGGCCCACGGCATTCCGGTCTTCTACTACACGCCGCCGCAAATCTGGGCATGGGCCCAGTGGCGGGTCCACAAGATGCGCCGCCTGGTGGACCACGTCCTGTGCAGTCTTCCTTTCGAGGAGCCCTGGCTTCGAGAGCACGGGTGCAACTCCACGTTCGTCGGCCATCCGTTCTTCGACGAGGTCCGCCGCCAGTCGCTCGATGAGTCGTTTCTAGCGGAAATGCGCCGTGCCCCCGGCCCGCTGGTGACGATCTTGCCGGGCTCGCGGACCCAAGAGGTCACGCACAACCTGAAGTGGTTCCT
>Ga0172371_10009622_pt1 | contig 13237 bp, 14 predicted proteins | sample Lak12m_FD_114543 | JGI IMG/M metagenome (GOLD analysis project Ga0172371, IMG submission 114543) | Freshwater microbial communities from Kabuno Bay, South-Kivu, Congo - kab_022012_12m | ecosystem: Environmental > Aquatic > Freshwater > Lake | place: Democratic Republic of the Congo: South-Kivu... | reverse complement strand
GAGCGCTCGATCGTCCCATACGAGCAGATAGCCGGTGAAGTCTACGAGGAAGGTTGTAACAAGGAGCGCCAGTCCGATGAGCCAGTTCATACGTCTCGGCGGGGAATAGGACGCGGTCACGAACACCCGCACCATGTGGAGAATCACGAGACAGACCATGATCTGACCGGCCCAGTAGTGAAGATTCCTGACGAAAAAACCGTAGGGGACCACGTGAGCAATCTGCTGAACAGAGCCGTATGCGCCGTGGGACGTTGGAACATAGTGGAGCAGCAGAAGAGCCCCCGTGATGGTCTCCACCACAAACATCCAGACCGCAAGCCCTCCGAGACACCAGGTGAATCGAACGCGGGACGAGGATGCGGGTATATAAGCAGGATGAAGATGGAGGAGGAGTTTTGAGAACGATCCGGTATTCATGGACTCCAGTGGAACGATCCCGGCGCCAGTTCATGACGCAGCGCCTTTGTCCGTCAGGATGAGTTTTCCTTCGGTGTTGGTCTTGACGGAAAGTCTCGCCATCGGCCCGGTTGCGGGACCCCGCTTCACTTTACCGTCCAGATCGAACTGACTGCCGTGACAAGGGCATTCGAAGAGCGCATCGGCCGCGTTCCATTTTGGGCGGCATCCCAGATGGGGGCAACGGTCGTCGATCGCAACGAGATCCTCTTCCGCACCCCGCTTGACGAACCATGCCCGCGCGTCGGGCTGGTAGAGGGGTACATCGACTTCAAGTTTTCCGAGGGCCTCTGGGAAAATCTCGCGCCTCCGGCCAGTTCCACGGTCGAAGACGGAAAAGCGCCACGCCCCCCAACCACTTGCCAGCGCCACTACGCTCGCGAGACCGATGAGCAGCATTTTGAGGAAGGAGCGTTTTCCCATGTCCTGAAAATGAGGCAACGGCGCTTCCCCAGCTCCGAGGGCCCTTATAGCCTTTGCCAAAAATTCTGACCGAATGGAAGAGCACTGCTGGGCAAGCCAGCAGTGGCGCCCTTTGGTGAATCGGTCAATACTTGTGGCAACCGGTACATCTCCGCTCGGGGGGACAACCTGAAAGCGGCGACCAACGGGAGCCGCAATTAGATTAAGAGTTTTGGGTGGAGGGTCCGGGAGGCCCCTTTTTGCAAAAAGGGGCCTCCCGGTGCATTTTCTCCGCCTGTGGCTCTAGCACCCTTCGACAGGGGGGGCCGGCTTTGTGGCCGGCACTTTTGCCTTTCCGAGGTCCGCCATGGCCTTTTCAGCCTCGGCCTTGGTCTTGAAGGGGCCCTTGGCGACGGAAGCCGCGTCCGCGGGCTTCTTGTCCACGACCGTCATCTTGCCGGCTTTGTCTTTCACGACGTAAAATTCGTCTGCCAGGGCCACGCTCGTCATGGCAAAGGCGACCAGCGCAATTACGATCACGAGTACTCGCACGATTTTGCTCATTGTTGTCCTTACCTCCTCCGTGGTTGTTGTCATGAGCTCGGAGCTTTGACGGTCGGTTGGGCTGCGGTTCCGAGACTAAAAATCCAGGAAACGCGGCCGACACTTTTCCATTCTACCATGCCGAGCCGAACATCTGAAGATCGAGCGCGGCCGAGAACGTGAAAAGGCGAATGCAGGGGGAGACCTTTCTCAAAAACGTCTCCCCCCACAAGCCATAAGGGTTAACTTCGGGGGTGTTTTCGTCGGCTGAGAGATTTTCAGGCTGCGGTGAGGCATTCAAAGTCCCCCTTTTCTACAGGGAGATTTATGGGAATTTCAAGCGCTTAGATCAAAATCCCCCCTGCCCTCCCTTTACAAAAGGGGGGAATCTGAGCCCCAAGTTCGCCTCTCTGCCCCAGCCTCATCTTCAAAAACTCTCAATGTATTGGCGGCGACCAGCGGGAGCCGCCGATATATTTAAAGTTTTTGGAAGGGGGGTGCGGGGGGAGGACCTTTTTTCAAAAAGGTCTCCCCCCGCATTCGCTTTATCATGGGAGTCAGCTCAATTCGGCTTGCAGAGGGGTATTCCTCGCGAAACGTCATGGCTCGACCCGCCGTCGTAGCGCTCCCCGGTTGCGACTCGATCGTACGGGGCCCATTTCTCTCCAAGGCCTGCCAGGTAGAAAGCTGCCAGGGCCATTACGACGATGATCGCGGCCGTGAGCTCCATGTTGAGGCCGAACGCCTGCCACAGCGTCAGCCGGCCGAGGTTGGAGCTCTTGTAGAACCAGCCCCACACGGGAAATCCTAGTGCAAAACCCCAGATGCCCGCGATCATCCCTCCCAGGAACACGAGAGCATCCAGCCTTCCCGAAGCCACGCTCACCATTGCCGTTCCCGGACAATAGCCCCCGACGACGAATCCGATACCGAAGAGGATTCCCCCGACGAGCTGAGGCCACAGGTACGTCGGCAGCAGGGTATAGTTCAGCAGCATGGAATAGTCGAAAAGACCGACCCAGCTCAGCGCGATCAGGCCCACCATGGCGGTCACCACGGCGGAAAACATGACCCTGAGTACTCGCATGTCCCTGAAATAGAAGATGTTGGTGAGATTACGCGCGTCGCCGAATCCGGCCCGTTCCAGCACGAATCCGAACAGAAATCCGATCGCGACAGCCACCAAAAGACTCGTCGCGTGCCCAAAGACGCCGAACATATAGAGAGGTCCAGTCATGACCATTGCCTCCGTACGAAGTAAGCTGCGATGAAGGCAGCGCCGAACACGGCCATCATGAAGACCCAGCTCCCGACGGCCATCGTAGCACCGCCGCTCAATGCCTGTCCGCTCGTGCAACCCATGGCAAAGCGCGTGCCGATACCGGCTATCGCCCCGCCCAAGAGCGCGAGCCCCAACCTCAGCCCTATGCTCGCACCGGGACCGCGTGCCACCAACGGCCTGAATCTGCGGGCTGTCAGCACAGCCACCAACCCGCCGAAAAAGACCCCGATGACCTCGAAGACCATCCAACTGACCAGGGGATGCCGTTTCGCTCCGCCGTAAAACTCCTTGAAGTAACCGTTCTGTTCCACAGAGGCCGGGGCGACCGTATGAGCAAGAACCGCGGATGTCCTCGCAACTGCGCCCGAAGCTCCCAGGCCGGTCCCCATGAGATAGAAAGTCAACAGCAGGACCAGCCCAAGAGCTACTCCCGCGACATAGGGATTCCAGAATCCTTCAGCATATTCCATTGTTTTCATGGGCGTTTCACCTCTCTCCGCATTGTGGTACTATTTTCCTCCGTCAGGACCCTTTTCCGATTTCTCGCCTTCCGGGCTATCCGCACGGACCTTGAGGCCGGTCTCCCCGCGCACGTTGGTGGGCGTCCCAAGCGCGGCCGGGACAACGTTCTCTTCGACCATGGCCTTCCAGAGCACCGGGGCTGGATCGTTCACGGGAACGTCCACGGGACACACGATCAGCCACCGGCTGGTGAGCTGAAACACCCCCGCAACCACGAGCGCGATCACGGAGAGAATCACGGTCGCCACCAACCCCGCGGCAATCATCCTTCCTCGCTTGTTCCTCAGGGAATTGTTGAGCTCCTCTTCCTTGCGCGCCGGCTCCTCAACCGGCTGAGGAACCGCCTCCGGCTCCGGGGCTACCGAAGGCTCAGGCGCCGATTCCTCGGTTTCCGGAGGCGTGACAGGCTGTTTGGTCTCTTCTTCCATTGCACCTCTCCCTCGGCGGGGATCGTCGATCCGATGCCCGCACTGTGGCCAAATAATCCTCCACGGTTGCGTATTCTCGAAAACTTCCGCAGTGCATTGTAGGATGCGGTGAACGGAGTGAACCGCATCAGTCGGCTTCCCTTTGATTGGCTCGGTTCGCTTCGCTCACCACATCCTACGTCAAGAAGTCACCCCTTTTCCGCGACCGCGGACTCAGACGATCTGGGGCGAAGTGGCTGAAAAAACGATCAGCGCCCTCAGGCTCATTCCGCCGACCAGGACGAGCACGTCCGCACCGACGACCAGGCTTTTGGGCATCTCACCATATTCGTAATACTCGACGATACTCAGGGCAAACGGCACGACCATCCCGAGCATCACCACGAGCACCCAGAAGTACGGGCTGAGCATGCCGGAGATCAGCAGGTTTGCCGACGCAGCCGCTTCCACCGAGCGCGTGAGCGACATGAAAACCAGCAGCACGAGAGCCAGCGCTTCCATGGACAGGAAGATCACGTGGCCGAGCGCAAAATTCGATAGGGTCCTGATCGTGTTGATGTCGATGATTGCCGCGCCGATCATTGCCACTGCCAATCCAGTGGAAATCGCGGACACGAGGAAGAGCACCGGCATGAGCGGTGTGTTCCAGAAAGGAACCCCGTTCACCACGGCGATGAGGACGCCGGTGTACGTGGCGGTCGAGAGAGCGAGGACACTTCCCACGACTTCCAGGTGTCTCAGATACGGCTTCAGGCGCTTTCCGACGATCGTGATCTCGTTGAGCGCTACTCCATAGAGGAACGCCACAGGAATGAACAGCCCCAGGATAATGACACCCCAGGAGATCATACTGTTCAGGTTGTTCACGAGATAAATCTGCCGCCACGGCTCCCAGAGTCCGGCCTCCAGATCCAGGACGAGACAGACGGTTCCGATGGCCACGAGGGGCCCAGCGGCTAGAGACCCCGCCCGGGCAAGCGCCTTGGACCAGTCCGGAGCCAACAGGTCACACGCGACGGCCGCCAGAAAGGCCCCGGCCCCTGCTCCCGCCAAGAACAGATAGCTGATGATCAACCATCCCCATGGGCTCTCCGGCATAGCTAACTCCTTTTGTAAAAGATCTTCGGACGCGTGTTCAGGTCCGGCCTGAGCGGCTGCGCGCCGGTTTCCGCGATGAACCGCGAGATCTCGCTGTCAGGGTCGTCGAGGTCTCCGAATATCCGAACTTGCGTCGGGCACGTGCTCACGCAGGCCGGCGTACCACCGCGGCGGACCAGTTCAATGCAGAAGTTGCACTTTTCGACGATTCCCAGGTGGTGCATGAGCATCCTCATCTTGTAAGGGCATGCTTCCACGCAGTATTTGCACCCCACACAGGTCTTCGGGTTCACGAGCACGACTCCCTCGGGAGTGGTATGGGTCGCGCCCGTGGGGCAGACCCGCTGGCACGGCGGGTCCTCGCAATGGTTACACTGGACCGGAATGAAGCGCTTGCCGAAAGACGGCGATCTGCCGTGCTCTCGTTCTCGAATCCAGTTGAATTCTTCGTTGCAGGCCAGGCCGTTCTGGTTCTGACACGCGACCTGGCACGAGTGACAGCCTATGCACTTTGTTATGTCGATGGCGATTCCATATCGCGGCATGGTCCACTCCGTTCAAGCGTCTCGCGAACGCGCAGGCTTTCGAGGGAAGCGGCTGGTCCAGCGACGGGACTCCGGCCGCGAGCGTGCGCAGCTCACACCCCTCCACCTTGTATTGGGACGTGAGGGCGTTTCCGAACGATCGGTCATCACAATTCCAACCTCTCCCGGCGTCATGTTTTCTCGACCTTCACGACGATCTCATTGGCCATGGAGTGTCCGAGCACCGGGTCGAAGAGCGTGGGCAGGAAATCGTTGTAAGAGACTCCGTATCCGAACCCGGTCTTCAGGCGCCTCGAGAACACCCCATATCCGCTAGGCAGATAGATGCAATCCGGGTGAATACCTTCGGTGACCCGAGCTCTCGCCCTCCCCTTCCCCACGGTGGAGCTGATGGTCATGCAGTCACCGTCCTTAATCCCAAGCGCCTTTGCCCGTTCCGGATGAATCCAGACGCGGCCCCAGTCGTTTCTCGTGGTTATTTCCTTGAGATACTTCTGGTTGACGGTCCTTGCATGGGTCATGTGGGCCTGCTTGCCGTGAATGAGCCTGAACGATTTCGGATCGGTGGGGTCAGGCGCTACGAGCGGCTCTTCCCATTCCGGGAGGTACGGGAGATTATAATCACGAAGAATTGACGATGCGATCTCCACCTTGCCGCTCGGCGTCTTGAACTTGGGCTCACCGGGCTTCCACTCGCCGCCGAGGTCGACGACCCCTTTGGACTTGAGCTCCTCGAGCGTAATTCCGGTCGGTTGCAAGAGGGCCCGGTTATATTCCTCGACGGTAAAATTGAAGTACTCGCCGATCCCGAGGTGGGGCGCCATCTCAATGAGCATCGTGGCAAGGGGCTTCGTGTCGTACAGGGTCTTCATCACGGGCTGCCGGATGGCCACCTGTTTCGAGTTGTACGAATGGTTGGTATGGACGACGTCCTCCCGCTCGAGATAATAGGATTCAGGGAGGATATAGTGGGCTATTGACGCGGTTTCCGAGAGCACGTAGTCAAAGCTCACGAGGAGCTCGAGCTTCCGGTACCCTTCGATGACCCGGGCCGGGTTCGGACAGGTCCTCAACGGGTTGTTGTGATAAACGAAGCCCGCCCTCAGCTTACCCTGGAGCGCCAGCTCTGGAATGGCATGGGTGATTCCGATGCCCTTCGGAACAAGGGGATACTTTTCCGGATCGCCACTGCCGTCGGCCATGGGTCCTTCGACCGGCGGAGGGGCCGGATGACGGGCAGGATCGAGGTTGCCAAGCTTGGCCTTGGGAGCAAAGAACGTTCCACCACGCTGATTGAAATTCCCCAACAGCGCGTTGAGGCTCGCAACCGCGCGGACGAGTTGAAGACTGTTCCGGTACTGGGTTCCCATTGCCCCATGATACCCGCGGTGGACAACGGCCCGGGGCGCGTGAGCAGCCATCTCTCTGGCCAGTGCGACGATGGTCTCCTTCGGAATCGAGGTCTTCTTCTCAGCCCATTCCGGCGTGTATACCTGCAACCTCGCGGCCCATTCATCGAATCCATCGGTATGATTTTCGACGAACGCCTTCTGGTAGAGCCCCTCTTTCACCATGACGTGGGCGAGCGCCAGCATGAGCGCCAAATCGGTTCCGGGCCGAATTCTGACCCACTGATTTCCCATGGAGGCCATTTCGCTGAATCGGGGATCCACCACCACGAAACGAGCGCCCCGTCCTTTGGCGACGCCGAAGTCCCGAAGCTGCCTCAAGTGCAGCCCTGCCGCGGGATTGCGGCCGACGAAAAGCACGAACCGCACGTTCTCGAAGTCATGTTCCGGTTTTGCCTCACCCACCGTCAACCACCAGCCGATATTGCGGGGGAGAAAACAGGTAGTCCCGTGGGTAAACATGTTCGGGGATTTCAGAGCCCTCATGAACCGATGGGTCAGGGCCGCGTTCCCTTCCGGGTATTGCAGCCAGAAGAGGGATTCCGGCCCATGCTTTTCAGAGATGGCCCGGGCCTTTTCGCCGATTTCCCTGTAGGCCTGCGCCCACGGGATGGGCTCAAATTGGTTGGGGCCCACCCTTTTGAGGGGCGACTTGATCCGGTCCGGGTTGTAGACCTCGTGGAGCATGCCGTGCCCCTTGACGCATATGCGGCCGACATTGCCCCCGGCAATGGGGTTCCCTTCGGCCTTCCAGACCTTTCCGCCCTTGGTGTACACGTTGATCGCGCACCAGTTGCCGCACGCGTCGCACAGGGTGGGAGTGACCTTGACATCTTGAGGTTCGGGGGTGGTTTCTTCCTTCGCTGCCCAGAGATTCGAGGCAACCTGGGAAGCGGCCACAAGGGACGCGCCACCCGCGGCTGATGCTGCGATGAATCTCCTGCGAGTCATGCCGAGTTTCTTCATGGTTCCTCCATCGGCGTGACGTTACTAATATTGGTATATATGAATAAGCATATTTTGTCAACCGGTTTTTTCAAAACGCGTGAAGAAACAAGAAAAGAGGCAGGGATAATTCGTGGCGGTGGTCACACAAACGCCGGTTGGCTTCATAGGCGCCAGTTTGACGATGCAGCGCTCCTCTATCCGTCATCCCGGCGGAAGCCCGAATCCAGGCTCTTCAAGGTTTTCCGGACCACGATCGGGAGTTTTCGTGCAGGTTTTGGTACGAGGCGCGTCTTGCCTATCACGGAATGACAGGCACGATGCCTGTCCCATCAAGAAGGGGAACCCGCGTGGGATGCGGCGACCGACGGAAGCCGTCATTATATTTGGAGTTTTTGAATGAATAACCGTTCACCGCGAGTTGAAGAATCCTCACCCCCACCCCCCTCTCCAAGTCTGGAGAGGTGGCCTCTGATTCCCCTTCCCCAAGCTTGGGGAAGGGGTTGGGGGATGGGGACTCGGACAAGGCGCTCGCTGTCTCATTCATAGGGAAATCCGAATGAACGATTACTTGCAAAAAAGTCCCTCCCCGGTGCACCTTCAGAGGAACGTCTCCCCCCGCACGCGTCTCTTCACAGGAAATGGTCCCATCCGGCGGGGGTAATGCTGCGCACGGCGCCGTCGGCCCTCATCAGTCCCATGCCCGGAGTGGACACAAATTCACCGATGACGAGCAGCGCGCAGTGCCTCCGCTGCATCTCTTCCTCGAGACCCTGAACCATGGAGGGCTTGATCGCGGCAAGGAGAACGTAGTCTTCGCCACCGTTGAGAATCCAGGCGAGCGGGTCCTTCTCCAGAGCTCGGCCGGCTTGTCTGAGCTCTGCTGCGACGGGAATTCGGTCTTCGTACACGATCGCGCCGACGCCGGAATCCTGGCAGAGGTGCCCCAGATCGGAGCTGAGTCCGTCGGAGACGTCGATAGCCGCGGTGCATGCCCGCGACTGAGCGAGGATGCGGCCCTCCTTGATGTGGGGCCGCGGCTCGAGGTGAGCGCGCTTGAGCCTTACTGACACGTCTTGCGGCAATGCCGGAGCCGTCAGGAGTATCTCACAGCCCGCGCCGGATTCTCCGATCGGGCCGGTCAATGCAATGAGGTCGCCGGGACGTGCGGTGTGACGGAACAGGACTTCTTCGCGCTTTGCCTCACCCGTGAGCGCGACGTTGATGACGAGATCGCTCCGGCTGCCCGTCGTATCCCCGCCGAGCAGATTGACGTCATGGTCCCGGGCGAGCGCGCTCATGCCCGCGTAGAAACCGTCGAGCCATTCCACATCTATATCATCAGGAATGGCCAGAGATATGAACGCGTCCCGCGGCACGCCTCCGCAGGCGGCGATGTCGGAGAGGTTCACAGCCAGGGCTTTGGCTCCGATGATCTCGGGCCCCCCCCATTCGCGTCGAAAATGGACCCGTTCCACCAGGAGGTCGGTCGTCACGAGCAGGCATCGGGACTCGTCCAGTCCGATGACCGCGCAGTCGTCACCGATCCCTTTCACCACCCCTTCCGGCCTGATCAGCCCGAGGGGAGCAATGCGGTCGATGAAGCCGAACTCACCGATTTCTTTGAGTTTCAACGATTACCTTTCGAGAACGTCCCCCGATCCTTCTTTCCCGCTCTGACTTCCGCCACGAGGTGTCGTGTGGCCTGTTCAGGGTCGTCCGCCACGGTAATGGCCGTCACCACCGCGATGCAATCCGCGCCGGCAGCGGAAACCTCCCGGGCGTTTTGGGCATTCACCCCGCCGATGGCCACCAGAGGCAGGGTCGCGAGAGTGCGTGCCCTGCGCAGTCCGTCCAGCCCCCATGGCCGCGAAATGTCCGACTTGGTGGAGGTAAAGAAGACAGGGCTGACGGCCAGGTAATCAGCGAGGCATTCCGCCTCGGCCGTGATTTCCTCGAGCCTGTTGATCGACCAGCCGATGATCCGGTGAGGCCCGAGGATACTTCGTGCGATTTCCAGCGGCATGTCGTCCTGGCCCAGGTGAACGCCGTCCGCGTCGAGGGCGAGGGCGAGGTCGATCCGGTCATTGATGATGAGCGGGACCCGTGCCGATCGGAGCAGCCCACGAATTTCCAGACCCTCTTCGTAGAACCTCCGCGTGGACAGATCCTTCTCGCGGAGTTGCACCACGGAAACACCGCCTGCCACGGCAGCCTCGACGACCTCTCGGGTCGACCGTTCTCGGGAGAAGGACCGGTCCGTGACGAGGTACACGTCCCATGAGGCGGCCGCGTTCATTCTTCGGCTATCCTCGCCTGAGTCTCGAGATCGTGGGGCGTGATCGTGTAGAGGGCGTCCAAGGCCTTGACCCAGAACGTGCCGGGTGCTGTGGCCTCTGCCGCGGCCCTCTCCGCGACCAGCTTATAGAACGCGAGACCCGCTGCGGCTGCGGTAACCGCGTCCTTTTCTTCCGCGAGAAATGCCGCGCAGATGACGCTCGCAGCGCAGCCGGTTCCCGTCACGCACCCCATGAGGCGGTTTCCACCTGAAATGATGAGCGACCGATTGCCGTCCGTTACCACGTCTCTTTCCCCGGTCACGGCCACGACGGTTGCGAACGTGCGAGCGATCTGGCGAGCAGCGTAGACTGCCTGGTCCACGGTGTGGATGGCGTCCACGCCTCTTGTGGATCCTCCCTCGGGAGAGAGCGACAGGATCTCGGACGGATTGCCTCGTACGAGCGACGGCCGTGACGTCTTCAAAAGCTCGCACGCGGTTTCCGTACGCAGCCTCGTGGCCCCCGAGCCGACCGGATCGAGAACAATCGGTTTACCCCTGACGATGGCAAGGCCGCAGGCCACCCTCATGGATTCGATCCATTGTTCGGAAAGCGTGCCGATATTGATCACCAGCGCATTGGAAATGGCCGCGATGTCCTCCATTTCCTCTCGCGCATGGGCCATGATGGGAGACGCGCCCATGGCCAGAAGCACATTTGCGGTGGAATTCATGACCACGTAATTGGTAATGCTGTGAACAACCGGCCGGTGGGCCCGTATCCGGGCGAGGATTTCTCCGGCCGGCCTGCCGTAATTGGTCATTTCCGACTCCTTTCGTCCCTTTCGCGTCTACGAGGTGTGAGAAAGGGGATTATACCTCAACCGACAAGGCCTGGGGGTATTTTTCGCGGCCAGTGTGACCGAGTCTTGAGAAAAACGGTAGAGTATTCCGGCTTGAAATGCTATCCAAGATGCCGCCGCGGCCTCTCGATGCTCTGTCTGCGGTACACCGAGGCAATACGATTACGCCTCGTGAGAGAAGAGCTGCGGCTCAACCGGGTTTTGCTCGACAACTATTTTGTGTGGAGGCGAACGGAATGAAGCTCGATGACATCAAGATTTCTCAGGCGATTATCACAAGGTATTCTGAGAAACTGCTGAACAATCTGGAATCCGACGTGGTCGTGGTGGGTGGCGGACCTGCGGGTCTCGTCACCGCATACTATCTGGCAAAGGCGGGGAAGAAGGTGGTGCTCCTGGAGCGCAAACTTTCCATCGGCGGCGGCATGTGGGGCGGCGGGATCATGTTTAATGAAATCGTTGTCCAGTCCGAAGGAAAGGCCGTTCTCGACGAATTCGGTGTGAAAACCTCGCACTTCACCGAGGACTACTATTGCGCGGACTCGATCGAATGCGTCACGACGATCGGTTCCGCGGCGTGCAAAGCTGGAGCCCGTATTTTCAACCTCTTCAGCGTCGAGGACGTGATGCTGATCGATGACCGTGTCACCGGCCTGGTCATCACCTGGACCGCGGTCGAGATGGCAGGTCTCCACGTGGACCCGATAACGATCCGGACGAAGTTCGTCGTGGACGCGACCGGGCACGCGGCCGAGGTGGCCAATATCATTCAACGCAAGAGTGGAGCGCCTCTCTTGACACCTACCGGCGGGCTCATGGGAGAGAAGCCCATGCACGCAGACGCGGGGGAGCGCACCATCGTGGAAAACACGAAGGAATTCTTCCCAGGAGTCTATTGTGCCGGTATGTGCTGCAACGCGATCTTCGGCGGCCCCAGGATGGGGCCCATCTTCGGCGGGATGCTCCTCAGCGGCAAGAAGGCCGCAGGGTTGATTCTGGAAAGATTGTAGGGCAGTTGCCGATTAATGCTTCTTGCGGGGTGGCCTGGACGTTATACGTCCAGGTGCCGAAGGCACAGGAGGTCCGGACCTCTTGTCGCTTCGCGACCCGGACGTGTAACGTCCGGGCCACCCCCGAACCACATGAGCGTGGCAAAGATCTCGAGTGGCGCGGTTCCGACGAACAACCGCACCCTACGGGGGGGTGGCGGAAATAAAGACAAGTGTGACTTACGACGTCCTCGCGGCGCGTCAATCCCCGATTGATCACCAGCTATTCCGGCCCCACTCCCTTGCCGAGGTTACATTTCTCACATAGCGTCCGAAGGTTGCGAAGTGTCGTCTTACCACCCCTGGAATAGGGTATTATGTGATCGACGTGAAGCACGCAGCCCGAATCTGTTGCTGGGCTGGCACCGCATGAAACGCAGCGGAATCGATCTCGCCTCAGTACTTCATATCGGAGACCGAGTCTGATATTGCGCTGATCCTCCTCCCGCACCATTTTTGTTCGATTCGGTCCTTGGGGAGTTCGGGAAGCTGGCTGAGGAGACGGATTGCAAGGTGCTGGTTCGTCTTCTTGAGAGTCCGAATTCACGCGATCGATGAATGCCAGAAGCGCCTTCGTCCAATTGCCCCATTTGGCCTCATAAGCGCCCGCAGGAATCTGTGACGGTGGTGCGTCCATCTCGCGGTACCTCGGTTGTCTGCCATAGTGAGTCCACACGGTGAGCAAGTTCTCGAAGTAATCATCCCCTGAGTAGCGTCTGCCGCGACTGGATATCTGCAGACCAGCCGCCTGTAGGGCAGCCCACCATGAACCAAACCGCCGACGTATTGTTTCGGCACTCATTCGTGCCTGTTCATTGAACAGTTCCATAGTTACGGGCTTTCCATGCGACTTTGCTGCCACGCCCTGTAACTCGGCAAGGAGTTCTTCGTCAGAGAAGCTGAGCCCGAAGTTCATGCTCCTCCCGGTGGACACCACCGTTCCAGAATATCTCTCTGCCAGATCTGCTCGCTCGTGTGCCTCATTCCACCCCCCAAATCTCCGAACGAGAGCTGACGAGGAAGCCTTGGAATACCTATCAAATGCCGCCCGAGTAATCTTCGGGGCGACGATTAGCTCTGCTACTCGCCGTAGTTCATCCAGCAGAGCCTCGTCGCTGTAGCATGCCAGGCGATCCAATTCGAACGTAAGCACGCGCAAGAACCTCCTCCGTGATGGGCGTCTACTCCGCCAGCCTCAGCGCGTGAATCAGTTGCCTGAGATCCTCCTTGCCCGCTTCGGAGATAGTGCGGATTTCGAACCCGGCTACGCTCTCCGCGGCGGTTGCCCCTTGCTCATCTTCTACAGTGCATCGCGAAAAGTTATGAGGTTTCAAGATGTTATTAGGCCGCGACAAATCTGTGGCACCAGGATCTTGAACCCGAGCAACCCGAATCAGGTCACGCTGTCGCGTCG
>Ga0172371_10009620_pt1 | contig 13240 bp, 13 predicted proteins | sample Lak12m_FD_114543 | JGI IMG/M metagenome (GOLD analysis project Ga0172371, IMG submission 114543) | Freshwater microbial communities from Kabuno Bay, South-Kivu, Congo - kab_022012_12m | ecosystem: Environmental > Aquatic > Freshwater > Lake | place: Democratic Republic of the Congo: South-Kivu... | reverse complement strand
TGCGCAGCATCGCCTCGAGGTCGGCCTCGGCCAGCACCTCGATGGCTCCCTGGACTTCCATGCCGGCGTTGTTGACCAGGGCGTCGATGCCGCCGTGGGCCTCGGCCGCCGTCGCGGCCAGGCGTTCGGCATCCTCGGCCCGGGTGACGTCGGCCTCCATCACGACGAGGCGCCCCGGGGCGCCGGCCAGCTCCCCGGCCAGGGCCTGGAGGCGGTCGACCCGGCGGGCCCCCGCCACCACCCGGGCCCCCTGGCTCACCAGGTGCCGGGCGATGTGGGCCCCCAGGCCGCTGCTCGCCCCGGTGACGATCACCGACTTGTCGATCATCGCAATCTCCTCCTGCCGGGGCCCGACGCTACCGCATCGGAGACGGGCCACGCCCGGCGGCCGCCGTAGGGTCGCTCAGCGGGGCAGCAGCTTGGTCAGACGCACGAAGCGCGCCTGGGACCGCCGGGCCCGGGCGGCGTCGGACGGCCCGAACAGCTTCTCCAGAAGGGCTCCCCAGTCGAAGCGCTCGGTGATCTCCGAGGCGCGCAGGGTGACCAGACGATCGTCGGGTATGTACTGGGGGAGGATGCGGTCGAGGATCGCTTCGATCTCGTCACGGAAGGCGTCGTTGACGCTGCGCACCCCATCGGCGAGCAAAGCCACATCCGGCAGGAGCCGCACGAACAGGTCGTAAGTCTCGCACCAGCGGCGTATCAGGGGCTCGACGTCGAAGGGATCCTCCCCCTTGGTCACCCGCAGGAAGTAGGCGAAGTTGTCGATGACGGCGCGGTCGGTGACCAGGACCTGAGCCCGGTTGCGCAACTCCAGCTCCTGCTGGATCTGGGCGCAGAGCACCCACAACTGCGCTTCTGGGGTGGCTCCTTCGTTCAGGCCGAGAGGATTGAAGCGCACCACCTCGCGGCCCACTTCGACGCTGCGCCCGCTGCGCCCCACCGCTCCGGCGAACGAGTGCACCGCGTTGGTCTTGCGGATGGAGTGCGACCCGATGAAGGCGATCTTGCGGGAGGCGGGCGGTGTCATGGGCATAGCGGCATCTCCCCGCACGGTACCGCTTTGGGGGAGGCCCCGCGTCGGAGGCCCGGCGCCGGCCTCCAGGGGCATCTGCGGCGCGCGCCCCCCTTGACCCGGCCGCCCCGGGGGCGTATCAGGGAACCGCCTCCCGCCGGCTTGGCGTCCAACCGGCGAAGACCCGACAGGAACTCACCATGCGTCGATTCATCCTCCCCCTCACCCTCGTTATGACGATCTTGCTGTCCGCCACGGCGGCCCGGGCCGCCGACCCCGGCACCCCACTCCCGGACGCCGCCGGCACCTGTACCGGGGCCAGCGCCACCCCTCTTGCCGCCTTTCTGGCCGGCACCACCCCGCTGCGCAAGGGAAGCATCGGGGCCGCGGTCTGGGAGCTGCAGGCCTTCCTGCGCCTGCAGGGCTACCCCGTCGGGGCGATCGACGGCAAGTTCGGCAACCTCACCCAGCAGGCGGTGCGCGCCTTCCAGCACGACCACGGCCTCACCGAGGACGGGGTGGCCGGTACCGCCACCCGGGCCGCCATACGGGCGATGACCCAGCAGGCCGGCTTCGCCTCGCTGGCATCCGCTGCGGGCAAGGTGCTCCGCCCCGGGGCCACCGGCGTGGAAGTCCAGGAACTGCAGCGGTGGCTCAAGACGGCGGGCCACGATCCGGGCACCATCGACGGCAAGTACGGTGCCAAGACGACGGCGGCGGTCAAAGCCTTCCAGCAGGCCCACAGCCCTCTCGCCGCCGACGGCAAGGTGGGGGCAGCCACCCGGGCCGCTCTGGCCTGGGCTCTGGGCCTCACCTGGCCCGGCACCTGCACCTCCTGACGGAGAGTCTCCGCCGGGGCTCAGGCCACCTGGAACGAGCGCTTGGCCAGGCCCAGGAAGAACCCGTCGATCACCGTTGCCGGGGGTCTTCCCGGGTCGGTGGCGCTGCCCAGGGTCACGAAGATCGGGGTCGAGTGCTCCACGGTGGGGTGGGCGTAGGGCATCCCGGGGGCCTCGCGGAAACGGGCCAGGGAGTCGACGTCCCCGCGGGCCAAGGCCTCGGCCGCCCAATGGTCGAACTCGACCGACCATGTCGGGGGGGCAGCGTCGGTGCGCCAGTCGGTGAGGAACCGCAGGCCGTGGGTGAGGAAGCCCGAGCCGATCACGAGTATCCCCTCGTCGCGCAGGGGGCGCAGCCGCCGCCCCAGGTCCAGCAAGCGGTCGGGGTCGTGGCCGGGGAGGCTCATCTGCAGAACCGGGATGGCGGCATCGGGGTACATCACTCTCAACGGCACCCAGGCGCCGTGATCCAGACCGCGGCCGGAGTCCTGCCGCACGGTCTCGCCCGCCGGGAGGGCACCGGCCACCCGTCGCGCCAGGGCGGAGGCATCGGGGGTGGGGTAGGTCATCTCGTAGAAGCGCCGCTCGAAGCCCGAGAAGTCGTACACCAGCGGAGTGCCGGCGGCCGCGGCGGACAGGGTCACCGGGGCCTGCTCCCAGTGGGCGCTCACGATCAGGATCCCCTCCGGTGGGGGCAAGGCCGCAGCCCAGGCCTGCAGTTGGCCCACCCACCGCGCGTCGTCCAGGAGCGGCGGGGCGCCGTGCCCCAGGTAGAGCGCCGGCATGGGAACCGGGGGACTGGGCCGGTCCGGGTGCCAGGAGGTGACGGTCATCGAGATCTCCGGTGATCGGTGGGTCCGGGAGTCTGCCGGGGCGATGCCCCTATCCCAACAGGGAAGGCGGCTGGCACCGCGGCGCGTCGGGCGGCTGCGGCGTAGTCTCCCGGTCACGACCCCGGGGAGGATGGGATGGAGCCGTTTGCCGACTACGACCGCCACGACGCCACCGGGCTGGCCGACCTCGTCCGCACGCGGCAGGTGCATCCGCTCGAGCTGTTCGAGGCTGCCGCGCGGCGCATCGAAGCCCTGAACCCGAGGCTGAATGCCGTCGTCTACCCCGACCTGGACCGGGCCCGGCAGGCTGCCGCCCAGGAGCCCCGGGAGGGAGCCTTCGCCGGCGTGCCGTTCCTGGTCAAGGACCTGGGGGCGGCCGTCGCCGGCTTGCCCTACACCCAGTCGTCCCGCTCCCGCGCCGGCTACGTCGCCCAGGCAGACAACGAGATCGTCACCCGGCACCGTCGCGCCGGTCTGATCATCCTGGGCAAGACCAACACCCCGGAATTCGGCCTGGCCCCCGTCACCGAATCGGAGATGCAGGGACCGGCCCGCAACCCCTGGGACACCACCCGGACTCCTGGAGGCTCGTCGGGAGGGTCGGCGGCGGCGGTGGCCTCGGGCATGGTCCCCATGGCCCACGGCAACGACGGCGGGGGATCAATCCGGATGCCGGCGTCCCACTGCGGCCTCTTCGGCCTGAAGCCGACGCGGGGCCGTAGCACCTGGGGACCCGACTACATGGAGTGCTGGCTGGGCCTGTCCGAACAGCACGGGCTCACCCGCAGCGTGCGCGACTCGGCCAGGCTCCTCGACGCGACCCACGGGGCCCCGCCGGGCGCCCCATACCGTCCTGCTCCTCCGCCCCGTCCCTATGCCGAGGAGGTGGGAGCACCTGCGGGCAGGCTGCGCATTGCCTTCACCAAGACGGCCCTGCTCGACGAGCGGCCCCAGGACCCAGAGTGTGTGGCTGCGGTCGAGGATGCCGCTCGCCTTTGCGCGGACCTGGGCCATGAGGTGACCGAGGCCCGGCTACCGCTGGACATCCCCGAGATCGTGGACGCCTTCGTCACCCTGACCGGCGGGGAGGGCGCTTTCGAGATCGCCGAGAGCGAGCGGCTCACCGGCCGCAGAGTGCGCAGCGGCGATGTGGAGTTGGTGACCTGGATCATCCGGATCATCGGCAAGCAGCGCTCTGCGGCCGACATGGATCAGGCCTTCGATGTCATGCGCCGCACCGGTCGGGCCATGGCCGGGTTCATGGACGGCTACGACGTGGTGCTCAGTTCCACTCTGGCGCAGCCGTCCTGGCCGATCGGCGACATGGACCTCAGCAGGGCCGAACGAGCCTTGCTCCAGGTGGTGAAGCGGGCGCCGGCCAAGGCCCTGGTGCGCTCGGTCGTGAAGCAACTGGCCGGGGAGATCCTGGCCCCGATGCCCAACACCCCGCTGTGCAACCTCACCGGGCAGCCGGCTATGTCGGTGCCGCTGCACTGGACTCCCGCGGGGCTGCCGGTCGGGGTGCAGTTCATCGGCCGGCTGGAGGAGGAGAGCCTGTTGTTCCGCCTGGCGGCGCAACTGGAGGCGGCCCGCCCCTGGTGGGACCGGAGGCCCGCGCTGAGCTGACCCCCGGCCGTCCGGGTGTGCCGCTCTCGTTTCGCCCGCGGGACGGGAACTCAGTTTGACTCGCCTCCGGTCGTCGGATACCAATGCGGCTTCCTTTCCGGGAGCCAGTCGTATGGATGCCAAGAAGCGTGGCCAGCCCATCAGGGGGCTGGAGGGTGTCGTCGCCGCGGAGACCTCGCTGAGCTTCGTCGACGGCGACAACGGGAAGCTCTATTACCGGGGCTACGACATCGATGAACTGGCCGGCCGGGTCAGCTTCGAAGAAGCCGTCCACTTGCTCTGGCTGGGGACCCTGCCGACCTCCGAGCAGGCGGAAGACCTGAGGTCCGAACTGACGGCCGACATGCGCCTGCCCCAGCAGGTATACGAGTTGATCCGCCAGGCTCCCCCCAACGCCGACCCCATGGTCGTGCTGCGCACGGCGATCTCCGCGCTCGACCTGTTCGACCCCGACACCGGGCGCAACACCGAGGCGGCCAATCTGCGCAAGGGCAAGCGCCTGCTGGCTCAGGTGGGTGCCATCGTGGCGTCGCTGCACCAGATCCGCTCCGGCGGGGTGGTGCGGTCGGCCGACCACGGGCTCGGCTTCGCCGGCAACTTCCTCTACATGTTCCTGGGCCGTCTCCCCGACGAACTGGAGCGCTCGGTGTTCGACACTCTCCTGGTGTTGCACGCCGACCACGGCCTGGCCGCTTCCACGTTCGCCGCTCGGGTCACCGTCAGCACTCTGGCCGGAATGCACTCGGCGATCACCGCCGGCCTGGCCAACCTGAACGGGCCGCTGCACGGGGGGGCCAATCGGAAGGTCATCGAGATGCTGGAGGAGATCGGCGGACCGGAGCGTGTGGAGGCCTACATCGACGGGATGCTGGCGACCGGCCAGAAGATCATGGGCTTCGGGCACCGTGTCTACAAGACCGAAGACCCGCGCAGCCGGTACTTGCGCCGCTTCGCCGAGGAATTGCCCCGGCGCGAAGGCCGGGAGCACCTGCTCGAAGTGTCGCACCGCATCGAGAGCCTCGTATTCGAGCGCAAGGGGATCTACCCCAACGTCGATTTCTACTCGGCGACGGTGCAGGAAGCCCTGGGGATCCCCAAGGAGTACTTCACCTGCGTCTTCGCTGTGTCTCGCACAGCAGGCTGGGTGGCGCACGTCATGGAGCAGTTCCGGGACAACCGGCTGATCCGGCCCACTTCTAAGTACGTCGGCGGGTTCGCCAAGTCCTTCGTGCCCCTGGAGCAGCGCGGCTGAACCGAGCCGGCGCCGGGTTTGCGTCGAGCCGCCGGCGGCTCAGCCCTCCAGGGCGAGCAATGCGGCCCCGTAGGCCCCCAGCAGCTGAGGGGAGGGCGGCAGCACCACCGGCATTCCGGTGGCCTCGGCCATCATCGCCCGCACTCCCGGGTTCAGGGCCACCCCGCCCGACAGGATCAGGGGAGCGGTGAGGCCCACGGTGTGGGCCATGGCCACGATCCGGCCCACCAGAGAGCGGTGCAGGCCGCGGATGATGGCGTCGACGTCGGCCCCGCGTCCGATGAGGGAGATGATCTCCGACTCGGCGAAGACGGTGCAGGTGGAGGTGATCCGCTCTTCAGCCCGAGCCGCCAGTGCCCGCGACCCGAGGTCGGCCACCTCCACCCCGAGGCGGGCGGCAGCGTGTTCCAGGAAGCGGCCGGTGCCGGCGGCGCACTTGTCGTTCATGGCGAAGTCCACGGGGCGCCCGTCCCCGCCGATGCGAATGGCCTTGGCGTCCTGGCCGCCGATGTCCACCAGGGTGCCGCCGTGTCCCAGCGCCCGGAAGGCGCCCCGGGCGTGGCAGGTGATCTCGGTGACCCGGCGAGCGGTGTCCCGCACCAGCTGCCGGCCGTAGCCGGTAGCCGCCAGCGGGGGAGGGACGGCGAGACCGAGGTCGGCGCACAGGGCCGCCAGCAGGCCGGCGGCCTGCTCTTCCAGCCGGGGGCGGGTTGGCTCCAGCCGGGAGGCCACCAATTCGCCGGCGGCGTCCACCGCCACGACCTTGCAGGTGGTGGACCCGGCGTCGATGCCGAAGGCGGCCGGGGCGCTCATCCGTCCATCATCTCCACGAAAGCCTCCAGACGGCCCGCCGCCTGCTCCTCGGCGAAGGCCCGGGGATCGTTGTGGTCGGCGTCGAGCAGCAGGGCCGGCACGCCCACCTGGTTCACCAGGCCGTCGCGCTGATCGATCTGGCCCAGCGAGTAGGGCTTGCAGGAGCGGTCGGAGTGCAGGATCACCCCGTCCGCCGAGTAATCCCGGACCATGCGCCGCATCGCTTCGAGCTTCTGGCCGGCGGAGCGGTTGAGGATGGGGTGGAGGTAGACCCTCGCCATGGACTCGAACGGGTCGGCAGGATCCATGAGAGGGGCCAGTTCGCCCCAGGCGTTTGCGTAGGTGGAGGCGACGACGTTGACCCCTCGGGCGGCCAGCCACTGCGACAGGGGCCCGATGCGGTACCAGATCGGCAGGTTGTCCCAGAGGACCCGGTGGCGCTCGTGGCGCACCGCCCCCACGCCGGCGGCGATGCGCCGGTCGACCTCGGCGAGCATCTCCCGGTAGTAGGCGGTGGTGGCTTCCTCCCCCCGCAGGTCCACGATGGGCCCCAGGTGGGTGAACGAGTCGAAGGCGGTGAGGGGGGAGGGGCGGTGTCGGGCGCGCTCGAGGATCTGCAGCCAGGTTTCGGAGGCTTCTTTGGCCCGGGCCACCACCAGGGCGAAACGCCGCTCCGAGAATGAGCGCCGCGCCGCCCGCTCGGCGGCGGGCACGATCGCCTCCAATTGGCGGCGGACGTAGGCCACCTCGTGGGGCAGGGGCTCCTCGCCGTACTGGAAGGGGGTGTCGACGAGCACCAGGGGGCAGCCGAAGTGGTCGGCCAGCACCCGGTACCAGTAGAGGACCGTCTGGCAGATGTTGGTGCAGCACAGGAGCAAGTCGGGGCGGGGCAGCCTCCCCACCGGAGTGTCACCAGACAACAGGCTGCCGATGTCGGTGCGGGCGTAGGAGCAGATGTCGCGGGAATAGCCGGCGTCCTCCGCCGCCTCGCACAGCCGCTGCGCCCGGCGGCGGGCGCCGCACAGGGCGGCGTGGTTCTCTGGGTACACGACGAAGAACCCGAGGGAGGTGAGGATCTCGGTGGGGGCGCCGCTGGTCACCCAGGCCACCGGGCGCACCCCCTGGACGTGGCGTCCTTCCAGGTAGTGCCGGGACATCATCTCCCGCATCCGGGCGATGCTGCGGAGTGGAGGCGCCAGCGGGCGCCCGGGGCCGGCCGAGTCCTTCTCCAGGCGCCGCTCCTCGCGCTGCCGCTGCAGCCGGAGCCCGGGGCGCCCCACCAGGCGGTAGCCGACCAGGTGCCCCAGGCGGCTCATCGCAGCGTCTCCACGAAGGCCTCGAGGCGGGTCAGGGTCTGCTGGCTCAGGCCGCCGGTCAACTCCACCTCGACGTGCAGGACGGGGAACCCGGCGGCGGCGAGGTGCTTGCGGACGAGAGGCACGTCGAACAGTTCCGGCTCGCAGAACTTGGGGTCGTAGACGACGAGCCCCCGGGCGCCCGCCGCTTCCATCTGTTGGCGGAGATGGCTTGCCCGGGCGGCGATGGGGTCGCCCCGGGTGGGGTCGGGCGGGCCGCCGAGCAGGCCCGCGGCGAGCCGGGCGAACGGGTCGCCCTCCTCCCCGGCGGGATAGAGGCGCCGTGCTCCGCTCGCCAGGTCGTCGGCCACCACTCGGGCCCCGACGGCGGCCAGGTGGTCGAAGAGCTCGGGCGGCTCGGCGACTATGCCCGAGAGCATCAGGCCCACCCCGGCAGGGGGCTCGCCCTCCGGGAGGGCGGTGGCCAGGGCGGCGAACTCCTCGGCCGGCAGGTACTCCCGGGCGCGGACGACCGCGTAGAACTCCCGGTCGCCGGCGGCGAGGCGGGGCCGGCGGGCGTAGAGGCCGGCCAGGGCGGTGTCGGCGGTGCCTTCGGCGGTGAATGCCTTCTCCCAGGCGCCACCGTCCGGGGTGATCCCGGAGAGACCGGAGAGGGCGGCGCCGAGGCGGCGCAGTTCGGCCGCCAGGAAATCCCGATCGGCGGGCCGCCGGCCCCGGGGGAGGTACAGGGTGAGCACCGGGGGAGCGGGCCGGACGAAGTCCCCCAGCACCGAGGCGAGACCCTGGAGGGCATCGCAGGTGTGGGGCACGAGGATGGCATCGACGCCGTCGAGGCCTCCCCGCAGCAGGAAGGAAGTGGCCCGCACCACGATGTCGCAGGTGTAGGCCTGGAAGTGCCGGCCTCCCTCATCCCGGGGCACACCCGGCGGTCCCCAGAGTTCGATGGGGTGAAAGCCGCAGGCCCGCAGCAGGGGGCGCGGGTAGTGGTAGGGGAGGACGGCGGCCACCCGACGGCCGGCCGCATGCTCTCGATCGAGCACCTCTCGGCGGCTGGGCAGTGGTGGCAAGGCTCCCATCCCGGGCCCATTCTGACCGATCCCGCCGGGGGATGGGGGTCCGTGGGCCGGGCCGCCCGGGCTGCCGGGGATTGAGCCTGCAGGCCGCCGGGCTACCCTCGGCGGTGGGCTGCCGACCCGCAGACCTCTGCCCCTTTTCAGACAGGAGCCCGCTCGATGAAGATCGCCGCCGTTTCCGAGGATCTGAGCACGGTCGCCCAGCACTTCGGCCGAGCGCCCTACTACGTGGTGGTCACCGTGGAGAACGGTGTGGTAGTGGGGCGAGAGACCCGCTCCAAGGCGAGCCACCGCGACTTCGCCGCCGGCGCCGATCCCGGGCCCGGGGCCAAGCACCAGGCCATGTCGCAGGTCATCGCCGATTGCGCCGCCCTCCTGGCCGGGGGGATGGGCAGCGGCGCCTTCGCCTCTTTGCGGGCCGCCGGCATCGAGCCGGTGCTCACCGACATGATCGACATCGACAGCGCGACCGTCGGCTACGTCCGCGGGGACCTGCCCAACCTGGGCAACCGGGTGCACGAGCACCGGGGGGAACATGACCACGGCGGGGGCCATGGCGTCTGAGCCCGACCCAACGGGGGGCAGCGGCGCTCCGCGCGAGGTGCGGCCGATCGGGGTGGTGCACAGCCCGTTCGTCACCCCCGAAGGCACGCCCGTGCAGCCGGCCTCTGCCGGAGAGGAGGCTCACGGCACCATCGAGATCTTCGAGGCGTATGCCACGGGTCTCGCCGACCTGGACGGGTTCGATCGGGTCTGGGTGATCTCGTGGCTGCACCGCTCCGGACCGGTTCGCCTCCAGGTGATCCCCTTCCTCGACCAGGAAGAGCGAGGCCTGTTCGCCACCCGGGCGCCGTCGCGGCCCAACCCCATAGGCATCTCCCCGGTGCGGCTGCTGGGGCGGGAAGGGCGGTTCCTGGAGGTCGCGGACCTCGACCTCGTGGACGGCACCCCGGTCCTGGACCTCAAGCCCTACGCCGCCGCCTTCGACTCGTACCCCGGGGGGCGCCAGGGCTGGCTCGAGGGCCACTCTCCCGGCGCTGCCCGGGCCGACGACCGGTTCGTCGCCCCCTGCTGATGCCGTGTGGAGGAACCGGCCCCTCCAAGGACACAATCGAAGGCGACCGACGCAGGAGGGAACGACATGCGAGTCCTGGTAGTAGCGGCGAGCAAGCACGGGTCCACTGCCGAGATCGCCACTGCCCTGGGGGCCGCCTTGGCCCACCGGGGGATAACCGCGACCGTGGCCGATGCGGGTGATGTGGCCGACATCGAAGACTACGACGCAGTCGTCCTGGGGAGCGCGGTCTATGCCGGCCGCTGGCAGAAGGCGGCGCGGGAACTGGCCGAGACGCACGGGGACTTCCTGGTGAAGCGGCCGGTGTGGCTCTTCTCCAGTGGGCCGGTGGGCGACCCCCTCAAGCCGGAGGAGGCTCCGGTGGATGTAGAGCAGATCACCGCCATCGTCGGCGCCCGGGAGCATCGGGTGTTCGCCGGCCGGATCGACAAGAGCCGGCTGGGCCTGGCAGAGAAGGCGATCGTGAAGGCGTTGAAGGTACCCGAGGGCGACTGGCGGGACCTCGACGCCGTTGCCGCCTGGGCCGGGGAGATCGCCGACTCGCTGTTGGGGACGGGCTCCTAGGTTCGCCCGGGCTCAGCGCCCGCGGCGCCGTTGCAAGGCGCGCCCGGCGCCGGTGCCGGCGGCCAGGACTCCCAGGCCCAGGGAGAGGGCTACGGCGAGGGTGATGAGGGTGCTGGTCAAGGCGGCCACGCCGTTGTGACGCCGGCGCCGCCGGGGGAGGTTCCCGGCACGGAGCCTGGGCGCCCTCAGCCCGCCACGACCAGGCCGAAGCCGGGGCCGAAGGCCGCCCGCAGTATCCGCGCTCCCGTCGGCGAGGCCATGGCGAAGGACCGTGCCGCCGGGGCGGGCGGCAAGAGCACCGTCCACTTGCGGCCCAGGCCCGCCCCGTCGAGGGACGCCGACCCGGAGCGCACCGAGAGCAGGCCACCCTCACCCTCGTCGAGGCGCCACCCGGCAGCTGCTCCGGGCTCCAGGGTGGTATCGGCGAACAGGCGAACGTCGCTGTGCACCGGGAGCGGGGAGCGGGGGCCCACCATCTCGCGGGTGATCACGCCGGGAGCCTCCAGATAGAGCGGCATGTCCTCGCGCCGCAGCACTTCGAAGCTGGTCTGCTCGGGGATGGGGTCGGTGGTGGCGACCAGGATGTAGATCTCGGAGTCCACGGCCCCGTGGTTCCACTCCTGGTGGACCATGCCGCGCCGGCCCTCGGTGAAGCGGGCCAGGGCGCCCTCGGGCACGTGCCCCGAGATGTGGTTGAGGGCGTCGTCGTGGTCGAAGGTGCCCTGCTCCAGGTAGAAGAGGCGCTCGTGGTGGCGGTGGGGGTGGTGGCCGATGCCGAGCCCTGCCGAGATGACCGAGTCGTGGACGGTGACCAGAGGGCCGCAGGCTCGGATGCGGGTGAAGGGCCCGATCGACTCGACGGCCAGCAATCCGGGCGTACCGAATTCCGCCTCGCCGAGCACGGCGTGGTCGTGGGGAGCGAGGGTGATGGGGGCGGGGCCGGTGGTCACTGCGAGGCCGCACCGTAGGCCGCGCCGCCCCTTACCCAAGCCTCTCGCAGCCGGTAACAGGTGTTAACGCCGCGGAAAGGGAGCGGTAACCCCCGCGGGCGTACGTTCGGCATTGCCCCCGGGGCTTGCCCGGGGAGGCCGACTGTGAGAGTGGAGGCACACGTTGAGAGCACACGCCCTGCGGCGGCTGCTCGTCCTGGCAGTGATCCTCGCCTTCGTCGCCGCGGCCTGCGGCGAGGAGGCGGAGGAAACCACCACGACTACCGCTGCGATTACCACCACCACCGGAGGAGCCGTCAGCACGACGACCACGACTTCCGGTGAGACCACCACCACGACCGCCCCCTTCGTCATCGAACCGGGCCTGACCGGGCTGAGCGTCGTCGACGACCTCACCTTCACGGTGACGATGGCCGAGGCCGACCCGGAGTTCCCGCTGAAGCTGGCCTATGCGGCCTACTTCCCGCTTCCCCAGGTCGCCTTCGACGACCCGGCGGCGTTCGAAGAGAGCCCCATCGGCAACGGCCCGTTCATGATGAACGGCGCCTGGGAGCACGACGTCGTGATCCCGCTGAAGCGGTTCGAGGGTTACGCCGGGCCCGATCCGGCCCAGGTCGACATCCTCGAGTGGACGATCATCGACGACCTGAACACGGCCTACAACGAGGTCCGGGCGGGCAACCTGGACATCCTGGGGCCGGCTCTGCCCACCGATCAGATCGCCACCGCGGCGGCCGAGTTCGGTGAGCGCTACGGCCTGTCGTCGTCCACGTCGTTCACCTACTTCGGATTCCCTCTCTACCTGCCGGAGTACCAGGACCTGGACGTGCGCCGGGCCCTGTCGATGGCCATCGACAGGGACCTGATCGTCGAGCAGATCTATCAGAACACCCGCGTGGCGGCGTTCTCGACTCTGCCCCCGATCTTCCAGGGGGCTCGCGAGCACGTCTGCGACAACTGGGACTACAACCCCGATGAGGCCCGCGCCTTGTGGGATTCCATCGACCATCCCGACTCGCTGATCGTCTGGTTCAACACCGGCGGCGGCCATGAGGACTGGGTCGAAGCCGTGGCCAACATGTGGCGCAACACTCTGGGCGTCGACGACATCACCTTCCAGAGCATGGAGTTCTCGGAGTACAACCCGCTGCTCGACGCGCAGGGCGCCACCGGCCCCTTCCGCCTCGGCTGGGGGCAGGACTATCCCTCTCCGCTGAACTTCCTGGAGCCGCTGTACGCCTCCTACAACAACCCGCCGATTGCCTCGAACAACACCTGGTACAACAGCCCGGAGTTCGACGAGTTGATCGCCCAGGGCAAGGCGGCGGTGGCGGCGAGCGGCAACCTGGCCGACGGCATCCCGTTCTATCAGCAGGCCGAAGACATACTGTGCGGCGACGTGCCCATCGCCCCGGTGTGGTTCCGGACCAACCAGTTCGTCTACACCGAGGGCATCGGGAACGTCTTCTACGACTCGTACAGCGACCTGGGGGTCACCAAGGTCACCAGCGACGACGGGGCCGTCTCCGTCCAGCTGTCCGAGCCGGAGCACCTGTTCCCCACCAACTCCAACGAGTCCAACGGCATTCAGGTGCTGCGCTCGCTGTTCACCGGGCTCGTGCAGTACGACCCCTCGAACAACGAGATGTTCTTCGCCAACGCCGAGTCCATCGTGTCCGACGACGGCGGTCTGACCTGGACGATCACCCTCAAGCCGGGGTGGACCTTCCACAACGGCGAGCCGGTGACCGCCTGGTCCTATGTGAACGCCTGGAACTACGGCGCCAACACCGTCAACGCCCAGCAGAACAACTCGTTCTCCGCCGGCATCGCCGGGTACGACGAGATGAACCCTGCCGGCTGACCCACCCACCCACTGGAGTG
>Ga0172371_10009619_pt1 | contig 13241 bp, 13 predicted proteins | sample Lak12m_FD_114543 | JGI IMG/M metagenome (GOLD analysis project Ga0172371, IMG submission 114543) | Freshwater microbial communities from Kabuno Bay, South-Kivu, Congo - kab_022012_12m | ecosystem: Environmental > Aquatic > Freshwater > Lake | place: Democratic Republic of the Congo: South-Kivu... | reverse complement strand
TTGCAAAGGACACAGACCAACTCGTCGATCGCCTTTGCCAAGCCTTGAACTGGGTTGTTGACCGAAAAACCCGAAATAAGAAAACCTGCGCCATTCAGACAGAATTATAGACACTTGCTATAAACCCCGCTGAACGATTACCTGGAAGGAGAAACGAAATGAACTGGACTCAGATCGAAGGTATTTGGAAACAGGTCAAAGGAAACATCAGAGAAGGATGGGGCAAGCTGACCGGCCAAAAACTGGATGTAGCTGCCGGAAAACGCGATCAATTCGTCGGTAAAATCCAGCAAAAATATGGGAAGGCTGTCGAGGGAGCCAAAAAGCACATAGATGAAATTCGCAAGAAAATCTGATTCGTCGGCATTCCTGCGAGGCTAATTAGGTAAGGGCAATGCTAGTTCCCTGTTAAACAGGGAAGATAGTCACGAAGCACAATCCGCGCCGACCCGTCGCCCAGATCCAATCGGTATCCCGCTGGCGTCGTGCCAGTGGAGACACCGACCTAGACGCACTCAGGCTTGTGTCTCATGCAACGAAGGGTAACCATTGTTCGACGGTCAACTGCCGCCAATTGAGGCGATTGTAAAATAATTGTGAGGGCCTGGCGGTCTTCATCCAGATCCCGGCAATTCAGGAAAGGGTGAAAAAATGATGAACGAGTTTTTCCATAAATTTGCAGAGAAAGCATCTGATCTTGCTGGTGCTCCATGGGCATTCCTGGCCGCGAGCTTGACGATTGTCGCCTGGGCTGCAAGCGGACCGTTCTTAGAGTTCTCGAACACTTGGCAGCTCATAATCAATACGGTGACGACCATGGTGACATTTCTCATGGTATTTCTCATACAGAATACTCAAAACCGGGAATCCAAGGCCGTTCAACTCAAATTGGACGAATTGATCAGGGTAGCAAAGGCAGCGCGCAAGGGGTTCATAGATCTGGAAGACCTCTCCGATGAAGGATTGGCGCGGCAGAAGCATGAGTTTGAGAGAATTCGGCAAGAACAACCTAAATCCGAATCACTGGGCACCGGGGCTTAGGCCGATGAATAGGCTCCATGGCAACCACGGCATCGCCGGCCGCGGACAAGTCGCGGTTGCAGGAGCGTTTTTCTGACGCGCGGCATATCTTGTAATTAGATGATTATATTACGAAGCGGGATCAGGGGGTCTGGTTGCCGCTGGGATGGATGCACCAAGGGGCTCGATGGTAAAACATTATTAATTATTGATGCTTGTGGCACACAACCTAATTTCTAATCCGGCAAATGAAGGCAGGCTGGGCAGAGAGCGACCTAAAATCTATTGATCTTTAATACTATGTATCAGGCCTCTCAATTAATGCTGCCCTACGTGCCGTCATACTCGGTCGATCCGCAAGGCTAGCTGATGCCGAAGCTCTGGTCGATTATCAGCTTAACTGTGATGTTTCCTGGCTTAAATTAGCCTGACACCTGGAATAATGAAATGCGGAAGATGGTAAGAAAAGTGAGCGACAAATGGTGAAATTGAGCCGCATTTTCTTTGTGTTTGCAGTCTCCTTTGCTCTTTGCTCTCTCGCATTTGCGGCCGAATTTTGGGTGATTCGCGGCCCAGGCGGTAAAATGGTGATCGTAGAATAGAAACCGGCCGACGCAGCCGTAATCGTCAAGGGTCCGTTCCCGACCAGAGGGGAAGCTGAGGTAATAATCACCGCTCCTGTCCCGGGGGGTGTTGTCGTGCCAGGGCCTGCTCCGGCAGGTCCGTCCCCGGCTGCGCCGAAGCCACCGCCTCCACCTCCACCGCCCGGTAGATAATCCCAGGCCATCTTCTTGGTCAAATGGTCGGCGGATGTCCGACCCAGGGCCACGGATCTGCTTGCGCAGATCCGTGGCACCCAACGGAGAAAAACAAACGAACCTGCCCTGAGCACGCGGCGGTGACCTGACGCGGCATCAGCTCCAAAAAAGATTTAGGCCCAAATTCGTTTTGTGAACACGAATCGCCTTCAATTGCTTCTTCCGCTGCGCCCCGGCTCCACTTGGCGCATACTGAGCCGCGCGATTCGATAACCTCAAACAGGCCCACACCGTTAAGCTGCCGGATGCTTCTTGTGGCCCCAGATAAGTGAAATCAGAAAAAGCACCAAGAAGATAAAGAACAGGAACTTGGCTATGCCCGCGGCCGCAAGAACAAGGCCCGCGAATCCGAAGATTCCAGCAACTATAGCAAGAATCAGAAACGTTATAGCTAGGCCAATCATCGTTCTGACCTCCAATCGTTAATTATGGGGAGAGCGTTGATATCGGGAGCAATATGCATTTGACATCAACACTGCTTTTTCAGGCCAATTGGTCTATACGCTAAAGTAAGTCCTGGATTCTTACCTGGCAAGGATTCACGCAAGTATTAATGAATTATCACAATGTTATGCGAATGGATCCGCTGTACGGAACCCGATCTTGCGGTCGGCCATCACATTGATCAACAAAAAACCGATCCGTTTGCACCTTGACAGTGTTGTCATGGAGATTTAACGTGTACAGAAATGATGCGCTGAATATGATTGAGATCTTCTTGCACATGCTTCAATGGTATGGATGCCATAAAATGCGCAGAAATTGCACATAAACTAGACTGCAAAGTGAGGAATGAAAAATGAGGAAATTAAGCATAATAGTATTTGTGGTATTTATAAGTGCAATAGCCTTATGGACACTTTCTCCGGACCCATCTTTCGCCCAGCGTAGTTCCGCATCCGTAAGGGCTTCAGCACATGTGGCCGGTGTAGTGATCGGCAAACCGGTGCACAGCGAAAAGAACGTCGTGCTGGGAACCGTGGAAAATATAGTCCTTAACGATACCGGTTGTGCCCAGTATCTGATTCTGTCCGGAAAATTCTCCGGGGCCCGTGCAAAACTGTTTCCAATGCCTTGGAGTGTTATCGCGCGAACCGGACCTGACGCGATCTTCGTCAGAGTGGACGAGCGCTTTCTGGCGCAAGCTCCGAGCTTTGAAGTGAACAGATGGCCTGATTTTTCCCAGCCTGAGTGGCAAACCAAAATTCAAACCTATTACAGTGGAGGTGCAGCGGTGACTGGGTCCGGCAAGGAAGAGCGACCTGGGGCCGTGCGGCCGGAAGGCATGCCAAAAGCTCAGAGACAATGGCAGAAGCCGGCCACCGAAGGGACTGCGCCTTCAGGCGCAAAGGAAAAAGAAAAAGCGCGCATGGAAAGAGAAGGCAAAGGGAAAATCTCCGAAATGGGTGCCCCTGAATCCTCAAAGCAAAAGCAAATGGACATCAGAACAAAACAACAAATTGCACCCAAAGAAGGACAAATGATGCGTGGCCCTGGAATGATGGAACAGGGGCAACGTCAGATGATGCAGCGTGGCCCCTCCGAGATGAAGATGCAGAAGAGCCCTGGAAAGGCCGGGCCCGCTCAGGGAGCAGCTCCGGTAGGGCCAGGACAAGCGGGTGAGAAGGAAAAGATCAAGTAGGCCGTAACGTGCAAGGCACGGCCTAATCGTCCAAAATGGCGCAGTTTTTTGAGCCCGGAGTTTGCTAGTGCAACCGCCGGGCTTTTGATTTGCTCGTTCGCGCGGGCGGGCCAATTAAATCAGCTGACCGGCCACTCCCGTTTATCCTCTTCACACAATAGAGTGAGAAAGACCTTTGAATACCCGCTCTTGTGTCTTATCTTCAAAAAGGATTAGAATCCGTAAGACTCTCAAGGGGCTATGAAATCTGAAATACGGATTCTTTTCTCCTGGTTGCGATTTAACAGAACCTTACAAAGGAGGCATTCCTATGGAGGGGAAATCTAACTTCGATGGTTTTCCACGCGAGTGCGTTCAATTTTACTCGGAGCTTGGCCGGAACAACAGTAGGGAATGGTTTAGCGAGCACAAGGCCGACTTCAACAAGTATGTCCTGGAACCGGCTCAGGATTTCGTGTTTGAGATGGGCAAGCTTCTCAAGAAACTATCCCCCGGGATCATTGCCGATCCACGGTTGGACAAGTCGATTTTTCGCCCGTACCGGGACACGCGCTTCAGCAAGGACAAGTCCCCGTATAAAACGCATCTCGGAATCTTCTTCTGGGAAGGCAACCGACCTAAGATGGAGTGCCCCGGATATTACTTTCATCTGGAGCCCCCGACTTTGTTCCTCGCAGCCGGGATGCACTGCTTCTCCAAGCCCCTATTGGAGGCATACCGGGACTCGGTCGTTGACCCAAAGTATGGCAAGGAGTTGGTTAAGGCGATCAAGCTGGTCACGAAAAAACCCAACTACACTGTAGGCGGAAAGCATTTTAAGAAAACTCCGAGAGGATACGACGGAGGCCACGAGAACGCCGAACTATTGCTCCACAATGGCTTGTATGCGATGAACGAGGCTGATATCCCTCCGGAGTTTTCTTCCGAGGGAATTCTTGATTACTGTTTCAAACGATTTCAGGACCTCTCGCCGATCCATGAATGGCTGGCCGGAATGGTGGAGCGGACTGGCAAAATCAAGAGCTTGTATTAGAAAAGGTTTCAAAACCTGCGAGTTTCTTGAAGAGTTTTCGGGGAGGCCCTTTTTGCAAAAACGGTTGCGCGCAGGGCGATAACCCGCCTTTATGCTGCCGAGGCATTCACTAATCGAGGGGGTCCATCGAAGATAGGTATGGCCCCACGCCGAGTGGTTCAGACCCCTCCCCAAAAACATCCATAATTTTGAACCATTGTCGCGTGGGCGCCAATGGTGTGATGTTGGAAACGCAGATGTCTTCTGCACGCTACGGGATTTTGATAGCGCTTGTCGCAGTGGGCGGATCACTTCGAGGCTTGTGAGAAAAAACTGAGTCTGGGACGGCAGGGCTACCCCTTCAGTCCCAGAGTTCGCAAGCGAAGGCGGTCCAGTGAGGTTTGCGCGGAAGAGTACACTCTGTCATAGGCTTTGAACGCCCTTTTTGCATGGCTCAGCCTTCCATTCCCGCCGCAACGCTTTCGAATCCGCGAATCTGTTCTTGCGAGCAAGATCTGGGCCGCTTCCACCGCCATTACTTTCGGACCATTCGCCTTGTATCGTTCCAGCATGAAGGTCCTGAATAGCTTCTGACGCCACGATTCGACTTCGGCGGTGGTCATGCGAGAGAAATTTACCGGAAGCTCTTTCAGTCCTTTCCTCTGGGTAAAACGATTGTAGAAGTCCATGTGATTCTCTATCAGCCCTTTTTCAAGAGCAATTCTGTAAAGCTCTGACCCCGGAAAAGGTGTAGTAACAGTGAAAGCGTATTGTATATTCTTATCGTTCCTGACTGATTCGACCATCAGATCCATTGACGCCTGGACATCATCGACCGTTTCTGTGAGCTGTCCCACCATGATCGAGACCGTGGGAACTATTCCTACCTCTTTCAAACGCTGAAGGCCTGCCCGGACCTGATCGACCGTTATTTTCTTGTTCATTATATCCAGAATTCGCTGCGATCCCGATTCGATTCCGAGCCCCATAACACGGCAGCCGGTCCGCCTTATTTCCCTTAACAGTTGATCATCCATTTTAGCCAAGATATCGAATCGGCACGATATAGAATACTCCGCGGGAATGCTGAGCTGCTCGAGCGCTTCAGTCAGTTTTTTGGCCCTGGCGGGACTCCCTATAACTAGATCATCCCCAAAGTACACCATGTTGGCTCCATACTCGAGTACGAGCCGGTCAGCCTCCCCAAGCATGTCGGGAATTGAGCGGTATCTAGGTTTGCTGTGATGATAGCAGAAATTGCATCGGTACGGACATCCTCGGCCTCCGTGAATGGGAATGACTCGATCCTCGAATCGCCAATGAGGCTGAGGCTTTGCGGCATAATACCGGCCAATCGGCAACCATTTTTCGCTGGGGAAAAGATCGTAAGGTATCGGAGGAAGTTGCGACAGGTCTCGAATGTAATCAGCTGGCCCCGTAAGGGCCACCGTATCGCCGTCCCGGATAGCCAACCCCTTGATGCTACTCGTGTCCGCCCCTTCTCTTAGTGCGGATACCAATTCGGTGATGATGAGTTCTCCTTCACCAATCACTCCGTAATCACTTCCTGTAATGGACACGGCGAATTCCGGAAGAGGCGATACCATCTGACCCCCTGAGACGATAGGGAAAGATCGGTCTCCTTCGTCAAGGAGGGCAATCATCTCCTTCACCTGCCGCAAATCAGGATAGAGGCCTCCGAATCCAACCATCAAGGGATTCAAGGCTGATAACCGACCAATGAATTCCCCGTACAGAGCCGGATTAGACGGCATGAACATGACGCGAACATCTTCCCCCCGCTCTTTCAGAGCGCCGGCAATATACGCAAGCCCGAATGGAAACGCGAAAACGATGTCCGGCCCGCATAGCACCACCGGACCTGATCTGTTTTTGCTACCTAGGACAGTAGACATAGATACTTGGCTATCCCTTCATGAGTCCGATGACACAAGTCTACAACCATTTTCAGGGAAAAATCAATACAATGCCACGGACGTCGGGAAGAACCGAAGGAAAACCAGGGTTTCCAGATAGCGACAAAGGGATGCCGCTCGTTGGAAAGGATTGAACAAGGGTTTGAGATTTACCACCCAGCCCTACCGAAGTTGGCGGGAGGCCGCCGTAATTTTTGGCACGCCGCTTGCTTCTACATTCAAGTAGATCGCCCTGGCAATCCTTCGACAGCAGGGATTCCGAGCAATCCAAAAGAGAACTGAGCAGCCATCTTTTCTTCGAATATCTTTTTGCAGGAGGTCCGAGCAATGCAAGGTCAATTGCTTACTGCAGCCGAATCCGGCGCCTTGACTGAAGTTGAAGGTCTGCTGGCTCAGGGAGTTGATCCCAATGCCGTGGACCAAGATGGATTGACCGCATTAATGAAAGCGTGTCTCAAGGGCCATCCGGACGTGGTCAAACTTCTGGTGGAGAAAGGAGCCGATGTTCACGCGAAGGACAATTATGGGTGGACAGCCCTGCTATGGGCCTCCTCAGTTGGGCAGGTGGAGGAAGTGAAGACGCTACTGGATAAAGGAGCGGATCTGGAAGTCACAGATCAGTATGGCGCCACTGCGTTGATGAAAGCCGCGCGACGGCACTACCCGGAAGTCGTGAGAGTGCTCGTAAGCCGGGGGGCGGACGTAAACGCCAGAGACAAATTGGGTCGGACCGCTCTGATGCGAGCAGCGCGACGCGGGTACTCGGACGTAGCGAAGCTCCTCCTGGACAATGCCGCTGATACCGAGGCGAAGGATGAATATGGCGCCACATCATTGATCATAAGCGCGGCTGAAGGGCATCTGGACACCATCAAAGAGCTTCTGGCCGCCGGAGCGGATATCCACGCAAAAGACAAGAATGGTTGGACGGCGTGGCTTTGGGCGTTTTCCGCAGGTCACGCTGAAGTGGTCAAACTGCTGAAAGCTCAAGGGGCTGAATACTGAGCGGAAGCATGACCACTTATACCAATTCGCGCTAAGAGACCTAACTGCGAGTGGACAGGCGGTATATCCCTGGAGCGAAGTCAGGTCCGCCGTTCGCAGCGTAAGATACATGCCGCCTGTCTTGTTAGGAAAATAGCGAACCGGTATTACTGCAATTTACTTTCAGTACATGTCTTAGCGCCCGGGTTTAGTAAATTTGCCTTTTAAGCAAAGCGCCCGAGCGAGGCACAGGGGGAGGCATGCCTTGGCATGTCTATCCCTGCCAAAGGATATGCCACTTTACACGGTGTAAAGAATTATAACAGGCTTCTGCATCCACTAATGAACACGCAGTCACCATAAGCGATTTTACTGTTAAATTACAAAGTGTTATCTCAGTAGATCAGTGAAGGCCGATTGGCACGGCGATTGCTCCTTTGTTCAGCAGGAAGATTGGGTAATGCCCTCTGGAGATAGTCAACCAGAAGCACCAAGAGGCATATGCGAGGTTTCCGCCCATCAGTGTCAGGACACAAAATAGCACTGAAAACTAAACCAAGAAGGTTTGGCCATTCGGAGGCGGAAGATGGAAATAACGGACAGGGAACCTGCTTTTCGGTAAGCCGTGACCGAGCGAATGTTCCGGGCCAAGGAAACGCCTGAGTTTGCGAACCGACCCGGCCGGTCCCTTCAAGCAATCCAGGGGAGGTGCACAAAAAATGGCTTTAACTGCTTGCTACGAATGTGACGGGAAAGTTTCCAGTCTGGCCAGGGCCTGTCCCCATTGCGGCGCACCGATGGAGAACAAGCTGATCCACGTGGCGGCGTCCGGAAATGTAGAAGGGTTGGAAGAGCTAATTTCCAGGGGAGGTAATGTAAATGCCACGGACAAGAAGGGTTCGACGCCCCTGATCAAAGCAGCTGAGGTGGGAAACGAAGAAGTGGTCAAGCTTCGACTGGACCGAAAGGCCGATTACACTGCTACCGATCAGGCAGGGGCTACGGCGCTCATGTGGGCTGTTGCAAATTCGAATCTTCGCATCATAAGAATGCTCCTCGACGCAGGAACAAAGATAGACAGCGGCTCTCTCCAATGGGCATCAGCCCAGGGACAACCCGAAGTGGGCAGACTTCTCATTACCTTCGGAGCCGACCCAAATACCAAGTCGGATCAAGGACTGACACCCTTGATGGAAGCTTGCGCCCGAGGCCATATGGAGTTCGCAAGAGTTCTCCTGGAAAACGGTGCTGACAGCGAGGCGAGGGACGACAAGGACGAAACACCTTTGCTCAAGGCCGCTCGGGCCGGGCACGCGGACGTAGTCGAACTGCTCTTGGAGCGGGGAACTTATCCTGACCCCAAAGCGGTACGATGGGCAGCGGCCTACGGCCACACGGAAGCGCTCAAACGCTTGTTTGACTACGGGGCTGATGTTAACGCCCGGCGGCCTGACAACGGAGTGACCGCTCTCATGCGAGCTGCCCTGAACAACCATCCCGACGTTGTAAAGCTGTTGATTGAAAAAAGAGCGGACGTTGAAGCCAAGGACGATCAGGGCTGGTCAGCTCTGACTCTTGTCTCCCGCGAAGGACACGCCGGAGTGGCAAAGCTGTTGATGGACGCGGGGGCCAACATCGAACTAAGGGACGAGCACAATTGGACCCCGTTGATTTGGGCATCGTCCCTCGGCCACAGGGATGTGGTGGACTTACTCCTGGACGCGGGGGCCTCTGTCAACGCGAGCGATCAATATGGTGCAACCGCTTTGATGAAAGCCTGCAGGCGGGGTTATGGCAACGTGGCGGGGAGGCTGGTTGCCAGTGGGGCTGACATGAATGCCGCTGACAGCGATGGTTCCACAGCGCTGATGAGAGCCTGTCGAGGTGGCTATGTTAAGGTAGTGAAATTACTTCTTGAAAACGGAGCTGAGGTCAATGTTGCAGACAACGAAGGCCGAACGGCTTTGATCTTTGCCGCATCAGAGGGACGCCTCGAAGTTGTAAGACTCCTGCTGCGCTGGAAGCCCGACCTCCGAGCGAGGGACAAGAACGGCTGGACCGCTGCGATGTGGGCTGCGTCAATGCGCTACGGAGATATAGTCAAAAGCCTGGATAACCACGTGGCTCCATGATGTTCCGTCAAGATTAAACGGGACTCAACCGGCCCCGAGAAACCGGAGGTAAGAAACATGGCATTAAGCATATGTTACGAATGTGGAGACAAGGTCTCCACCCTGGCCGATGTGTGTCCCCATTGCGGCGCGCCGATGCAAAACAAGCTCATACATGCAGCAGGCATGGGGAATTTGGCGAGCGTGAACGAACTGCTGCAGGGCGGAGCGGACGTAAACGCGATAGATGAAGAAAGTTGGTCCGCTTTGATCTTATCCTGCCGAGAAGGGCACACTGGCGTGGTGAAGATTCTTCTGGAAAAAGGCGCTGACGTCCATGCGAAAGACAAAAACGGCTGGACGCCCCTGATGTGGGCCGCTGCCAATGGCAACGCCGAGATAGTGAAGCTTCTGCTGGGCAGGGGCGCAGACTTGGAAGCTTTGGATCAGTATGGCGCCACGGCATTGATGAAAGCTTGTCGCCGCGGCTTTCAAGAAGTGGCAAAGCTTCTTCTGGAAAACGGCGCCCGGGTCAACGCGGAGGACGATTACGGCTGGACCGCGCTCATGAGAGCAGCTCGCAGGGGCTATGCGGAAGTGGTCAATCAACTGTTGGACGCGGGGGCAGCTACCGAGGCCCGCGATCAATACGGGGCTACTGCTTTGATAGTCGCTGCCTCCGAGGGCTATCCTGAGGTGGTAAGACTCTTGCTGAAGGCAGGGGCCGACCCCCATGCACGGGATAGAAACGGCTGGACCGCGCTGATGTGGGCTTCATCCGCTGGAAACGCTGAAGTAGTGGAAATTTTGAAGGCGATAGCGGCTCATTAGGGTGAGACCAATCGGCTCAATGGAATAGCGGCTGGTACCAGTCCGAGGTCAAAGAAGTGAATGGACTGTTCGTGATCATCTCGCGGTCTTTTCAAAAAGAAACCAATTCAATCCTCGACCGCTCGTGACCTTTATGTTGACCAGGTTGAACTCGGGAAATTTCGCTTTGACGAACTTGAAGACCTCTTCCACGGTGGCGAACTCATAGGGATATCCACCCAGCCAGTCTGTCGCGTCGGTACGCCAGCTCATTCCTCTATGGGACCTGTAGTTCTTCACATGTGTGAAAGGGTTTTGCAGTCTGCCAATTACCACGGCAAGGTATGCAGCCATGGCCAGAGGCTCGAGCACATAGGCCCCCAGCCTTGGCCAAGCGTTGTACGTTCTTTTCACCACCAACCAGAAGGAATGTATCCATGAGGGGGCACCTCCTCTGGCGAGAATTTTGTTGTAAATGGCGATATAGTACAGCCCTCCCGAATTGACCAAACCTGCAGAGTTGTTTATGGCGTCCCACATCTTCCCCGTGTGATGGAGCACTCCCCACGAATAGACTATGTCAAAGGTTCCAAGTCCTGAGAAAAAGCCTGTGTCAAGAACAGAGCCTTCATATATCTCCCAATTGGAAGGAGTCCCGGCTTGTTTATGAAGATATTTGCAGCATTCCACGCTTTCGGGGTCCACGTCGAAACTGACGATCCTGTCCGCGCCCAGCGTGAAAGCCGCGTAGGAAAACAAGCCGCTGCCGCAACCTATATCCAGGAAGCTTTTGCCCTTCAAATCGGGGTGCTTGAGAAATTCCGTGAGTGAAGACGCGGCGGTTTGCAGCCTGTCCTCATCAAAGCTCTTGAGAAAATCCTGCCAATTGCGGCCGAAAGAAAAGGACAAGTCCTGATTCATAGTTGCAAAAGACCGGAAGCCCTTTCAGAACCTGCGAGTTTCCAGGAGGGAGGCCAGACTGGAAGACATTTGACCAGAACGTCTCAGGTCCTTAAAACGACTTCTATTTCCTTTCGTGTCCTGCGTTGATACTAGCGTAAGCGTTCACTGGGACGACTGCAGCGCCCATGAAGACGATGGGGGAAGTTTGGACGGGGAGATGGTCTCTCCCTCCATCCTCACCGGGCGCACCACGCCGAGGCGTGGAAGCCCGGTGAACGATTAAATACTCGCGGTCCGAGAATATGACAGAGCGATGAACCGTTTACAAGGGTCTTTTCGCGATTATGCGAGTTATGTTTGTGCTGTCGCCTGCGTAGGGCTCGTTCGCGAGTATTTCAAAATCTGGGAAGTACCGCGTCAGTCCGTCTGGCGGCACAAGATATGCCGGATTGAAGCCGGGCTTCACGCTTATGTGCCTGTGGTTGTAAGTGGCATAAATGATCAGACCTCGGGGTTTGAGGCAGTCCCGGATTGGCCTCATAAGCCGTGGATCAAAAAAGTAAAATACCAAAACAAGATCGTACAAACTTGCCGGAAGCACGCAATAGTCCAGGTCCAGAACCGCGCATTGCACGTCAAGGTTGCGCCGATTCGCCTCCTTCTGCAATTCCTGGAGCGCCATGAAACTTATATCAACAGCATGAACAATGTATTCTCTCTCTGCCACGAGAAGCGCATTGCCTCCTCGGCCGCAAGCCAAATCGAGGCATAGGCCTGATTCCAGCAGGTCAGCATGATCAATCAGCCAAGGATCAGGTGATGGACTAGTACCTCGCTCTTCCAAGTATCGCCTATCCCATCTCTCTCGATCTCTCTGCACAATTGCTCCAACGGAATTAAGCTCAAGGTCGGACCGGAAAACAGCTTTTTCGAGTGGTTTCCCGCCCAGGCCCCAAAACCTACCAATTTATAACAGGTTGTGCCACATGAATTGAAGTCACGACAATGCTCGGTGCTGGAACGGACAATGTATGAAGTTGCCTCTGGCTGATCTCCGAAGCGAAGTCAAGCTGCGTCGCTCATTGGTGTCTGCGGTTTTCCGTAGAGGCATCCAGGCACCGCGGGACCTCGCCCGGGACAGCCCGTTCCCGTTTGAACTCGAGTAGGGCTGCCAGGGTACTTGGCAACGGCTCTCCCATCGTGTATTTTGCCCTTACGGCTCCTCAGCCACGGAAATTGGCGTCATACGTGTAAAAGTAAGTAACCGTTCACCTGAAAAAGCTAAAGCCCCTGGAATCGCGATGAGGGAGGTTTGGAGGGAGAGGTGGCCTCCCCCTCCATCCTCAACGGGCGCAGAGCCGTCTCAAGCCCGGTGAACTAATACGAGAAAAGGAATAAATACCTATGGATCTATTCACGGTTGACCAGGACAAGTGCAAGCGTGACGGGCATTGCGTAGCTGAATGCCCCGCGCGGATTATTGAAATGAAAAGCAAAGAATCGTTTCCGGCCCCCGTCGATGGCGCTGCGGAACTCTGCATCAATTGCGGGCACTGCGTCTCGGTTTGCCCACATGGCGCAATGACTTTGAACACCATGAAGCCGGAGCAATGCCCTCCGGTGCAGAAAGATCTTCTGCCAAGCCCCGAACAAACCGAGCATTTCTTTCGGGCCCGGCGTTCTGTTCGTACTTATAAGAGTGAGCCTGTGGATCAGGTGACGCTGACGAGGTTAATTGAAATGGCTCGATATGCGCCTTCCGGTCACAATTGGCAACCTGTGCACTGGCTGGTCATTGACAGCGCCAGTGAAATGAAAAGACTGGCGGGTCTAGTCGTTGACTGGATGCGAATCATGATAAAGGATCACCCTGAGGTGGCCGAGCCGATGCATTTCGACCGAGTGGTTGAAGCATGGGAAAACGGACTGGATCGAGTGCTCCGAGGCGCGCCGCAACTGATTATTGCTCACGGCCAAGCCTTGCCGCCTACACAGACAGCGTGC
>Ga0172371_10009618_pt1 | contig 13241 bp, 12 predicted proteins | sample Lak12m_FD_114543 | JGI IMG/M metagenome (GOLD analysis project Ga0172371, IMG submission 114543) | Freshwater microbial communities from Kabuno Bay, South-Kivu, Congo - kab_022012_12m | ecosystem: Environmental > Aquatic > Freshwater > Lake | place: Democratic Republic of the Congo: South-Kivu... | reverse complement strand
GGAGGGCAAAATGGATTACAAGGAAAAAAAAGCGCTGGTCGTCGGAATGGCGAAGAGCGGAGCCGCATCGGCGGCGCTGCTCCAGAGCCTGGGCGCGCACGTGATCATATACGACGCAAAAAAAAGGCACGAGCTGCCGGCGGAAATTGTTGACGAGCTTTCAAAACATCCGTACACCGACCGGCTCGGGCAGGACATATTGCCGTTGATCGACGAGATCGACATAATGGTACTAAGCCCGGGCGTGCCGCCGGGGCTGCCTTTCATCCAGAAGGCGCACGATTTGGGCAAACGGGTGATTGCGGAAATTGAGCTTGGGTTTTCTGTATCCAAGGCCGATTTTATTGCCATTACGGGTACAAACGGAAAAACGACCACGACGGCGCTGACCGGTGATATATTCAAAAACGCCGGATTCAACACCTTTGTTCTTGGAAACATAGGCGTCCCCATTACGCAGGAGGCGCTGAACACCAAGGCGGGCGATGTGGTCGTGGCCGAGACGGCGGCGCTGCAGCTGGACGCCACCATCGAATACAAGCCGGTGGAAAGCGCGATCCTCAATATCACAGAGGACCACCTGGACCGTTACGGCAACATGGAAAACTACATTGCGGCCAAGGCGAAGATATTCAAGAACCAGACCGAAGAGAATTTTTGCGTGCTCAACTTTGACAATGAATACTGCCTTTCGCTGATCCCGGATATTGCGGCCAGGGTGATCGGATTCAGCGCGGCGGGCGAGGTTGAAAACGGCGCATTCGTACGGGGCGGAACCATGATCTTCCGCCTGGACGGAAAAGAAACGGAGATTATACGAACGGATGAGATCAGGATACCCGGCCGGCACAACATGGAGAACGCGCTGGCCGCGGCCGCGCTGGCCAGCCTATACGGGATCGGCGCGGAAGTGATTGCGCGGACACTGCGGGAATTCGCAGGCGTGGAACACAGGATCGAATTTGTGCGGACGGTGGGCGGCGTCGATTTTATCAACGATTCGAAGGGAACCAACCCGGATGCCACTATACGGGCGATCCAGGCAATGAAAAAACCGACCGTTCTGATATTGGGCGGATACGATAAAAAGAGCGATTTTGCCAGCCTGTACGAAAGTTTCACCGCAAATATCAAATCGGTGGTTCTGCTGGGCGCGACGGCGGGAAAACTGGCCGAGGCCGCGAACAACGCGGGATTTACCGATTATATTATGGCAAAAAGCCTGCAGGATGCCGTACAAAAAGCCTTCAGCGTGGCGGAGGAAGGGTATAATGTACTGCTGTCCCCGGCCTGCGCGAGCTACGATATGTTTAAAAACTTTGAAGAAAGGGGAGCAGTCTTCAAGCAAATCGTAAAGGAGCTTTAACGTGCAGAACGTTCAGAAAATGCCGGCTGTGCAAAAAGCCCCGCGGGCGGGAGCCGCAGCCAAACGACCGATGGACTATTTTATTCTGATCACGACGCTGATACTCGTATCTTTCGGCGTGATCATGGTGTTTTCTGCGAGCTATTATCTTGCCGAGAGCAGCTCGGCGTACAATAACGACGGATTGTTCTTCTTCAAAAAACAGATTGTCGGCGCCGTGGTCGGGCTTATTGGGATGATCGGTTTTTCTTTCTTTAATTATAAGTATCTTGCAAAGCTGAAATACCCGCTGATGATCGTTGCGCTTGTCCTTCTTGCCGTCGTGCTGATCCCTGGGGTGGGCAGGGATGTGAACGGGTCTTCCAGATGGCTTTACATTTTCGGGCAAAGCGTTCAGCCTTCCGAGATCGCGAAATTCGCATTGATCGTTTTCGTTTCAGCGACCATATCCGTAAACAAGGACAGGATGAGAACCTTCCGGTTCGGGATGCTGCCCTCGCTTTTTGTGGCGGGAATCGTCTGCATACTGATTTATCTACAGCCCAATTTTTCCGCGATCGTCTGCATATGCCTGACCGTAATCATCATGCTTTTTGTGGGCGGTGTGAAGGGATGGCATATGGGCGTTCTGATGGGTACGGGCCTGGCCGGAGGACTGGCGGTCATGCAGCTTTCGGATTACCGGGTGAACCGTGTGATTTCGTTTTTGGATCCCTGGCAGTATTCGGACAGCCTGGGATATCAGGTTGTGCAATCCCTCTATGCCATCGGTGCGGGCGGTTTTTTCGGCAGGGGACTCGGGAATGCCCGGCAGAAACTGTTGTACCTGCCTTACGGGCAGTCCGATTTTATATTCTCCATTATTGTGGAGGAACTTGGATTTTTAGGGGCCGTTGTACTGATCGGCCTGTTCGGCTTCCTGATATACAGGGGAGTCAGGGTGGCGACCCGTGCCCCCGATCTTTTCGGGGCCTCGCTTGCCACCGGCATCGTTTCAATTATTGCGATACAGGTTTGCGTGAACATAGCGGTCGTAACCAGTTCCATTCCGCCAACCGGCGTTTCGCTTCCCTTTATAAGTTACGGGAGTTCCTCCCTGGTAATTTTTATGTGCATGATTGGCATACTGTTGAATATCTCCAAGCAAGGCAGGGCGCAACGTCAGGCCGAAGCGGGCGCCGAACATCATTAATATGCTATTAAGCATTCCTGCGAGGAATTAAATGAAGAAGAACAAGAGAAAAAGAAAGGTGCTTCCCATCGTGCTGACCCTGATGATATTGGTGCTGGCCGGGTTTGCCAGCTACAATGTCTTTCAGGTCAGGCATGTTCTTGTTGAGGGAAACGAAGAATATTCCGCGGATTATATTGTTACGCTCGCGGACATCCCCGATGAGACACTGATGATCAGAGTGGACGAAAACAAGCTTGAAGAAAACATTGGAGGCAACCCCTTTCTATCCCTTGAAAACGTTGATTACAAGCTGCCTGATACGGTCGTCCTGACCGTTCTGGAAAGGAAGCCCGCCGCCGTTCTGACGTATGCGGGAAATGTTCTTTTGCTGGACCGGGAGATGAATGTGCTGGAGATGGACGCTTCGGCAGAATCCGCGAACTACCCCGAATTGCAGGGGATCGCGGTGGAAGCGCTGAATCTTGGAAAACAGCTCCAAACAGCAGACGCATTCAAATTGTCCGTTGCGACCTCCATTCTGGACGAACTGAAAACCCAGGATGCCTTGGGAATGGTGGGCGTGATCGACCTGACGGATATCAACAACATCCGTTTAAAGACAAAAGGAGGCCCCGGCGTCCTCTTCGGACAGAGCGATAACCCGGCAGGCAAGATAGGCTGGATGGTTAAACTGCTGCCTTCCCTGATCCAGGAAGGAAGCACGCAGGGGATCCTGGATGTGACAGCCGGTACCTTCGCGACATACCGCCGGGACGGGGCGCAGGACAATACAAATACGGATACGCAGGAACCGGAAGAGCAAAATGGGGAGGAAGATACGGCCTAGTTTTTCCGCTGTGAGATTTGACGCAAAATAGAAATAATTGTTTATAAAATTTTATTTATATGTTACAATATATCCACTAAGTGGTTAGTGGAGATGTAGAATGAAAGGTCACAGGACCGTTGTTGAATTCGGCACATCCAAAATAGCATGCGCGTCGGCTATACAAAAGGAACGGGCGGGGCTCCAGATTCTGGGCTATGTCCAGACCCCGTATTCCGGGATAAAAAATGCAAATTGGGTTGATTCGAATCAGGTGAGCGAGGTCCTGGACCAGGCGCTGATAGAGCTTGAGAAGCAGGTGGGCGCACGTATCCGGTATGCCGATGTCGGCCTGCCCGGATGTTTTACAAAAATTGAATCCTCCACTTCACAGATCCTTGTAAAGGGAAGAGTGACCGACAGAGACATCGACATGCTGATGCAAAACGCGAATACGCTTACCCTGATGGACGATCAGATGATCGTGGGGCAGTATCCGTCCTGTTATCTGTTGGATGACGGAGAGATCTATCTGGATGCGGTAGGCCTGCCCGCCAAAAGCGTAACAGCCGCCGTATCTTTTGTTCTGGCGAACAAGTATTTTGTTGACGATGTAAAAATGCTTCTGAGAAATGCGGGTGTCCGGCTGGAAAATCTTATCTGCGAGCCGATGGCACAGGCGCTGACACTTATTCCTGAAGAAAAAAGAGATTCTATTGCTATTTTGGCGGATATTGGGTATTATAATACTAATATATCTTTAGTCTACGGAGACTCCGTCATTCATCTGACTACGGTTGAGATGGGCGGAGGGCATATTACAAGCGATATCGCTTATATGATGAAGGTGGACATGCAGACCGCCGAACAATTAAAGAGGCGATATTCTTTCGGATTACAGGAAAACAACAAGATCCTTCATCTGTATGCGAAGGATAAGACGGGCAGGCTGAAAAAATTCCCGTATGATCTGCTGAAAAATATTATTGATGCAAGGGTAGAGCATATTGTAAGATATGTCTCAAGTTTTCTTATAAAGGCGGAAAGAAAACTGGGGAGAAAAATTTCCCTGTATATTACGGGGGGCGGGATCGGTTATATGCCGGGCGCAAACAGTTTTGTGCGTACGGTGTCCGGCCGGATGCCGGCAGGCTGCAAGGTGGAGAATTCGGTTCTCTCCGCGCCCAGCGCACAGACAATTTACGCGCTGCTTGATTATTCTTTTAGGTACGCGGATATGGGCCGTTTTATCCTGGAAGACGAGAAAAAAGGGTTTTTTAGCAAGATTGCAGGCAAGCTGTTTGGATAGATCACACTAAATTCATAAGGGGGAATTCGTATGTCGCTCGAGTTTGACAACAATAATGATAATTTCGCAAAGATCCGTGTCTTTGGTGTGGGGGGCGCAGGAAATAATGCGATAAACAGGATGATCGAGTTCGAAGTCAAAGGCGCCGAACTGATCGCGGTTAATACGGACAAACAGGCACTGTTTCTTTCTAAAGCGAACCAGAAGATCCAGATAGGGGAAAAACTTACCAAGGGACTTGGTTCGGGCGCAAATCCCGATATAGGCAGAAAAGCCGCGGAAGAGAGCATAGACGAACTGGAACAGGCGGTGAAGGGAGCAGACCTGATTTTTATCACCGCCGGGCTGGGAGGCGGCACCGGGACCGGAGCGACGCCCGTGCTGGCGGAGATAGCGAAGCAGAACAACATTCTGACCATTGCTGTTGTTACCAGGCCTTTCTGGTTTGAAGGACAGCCCCGCGCGAAAACGGCCGAAAAGGGGTTTGAAGACTTAAAAGCCGTAGTGGATACAATAATAACTATTCCGAACGACAAACTGCTGCAAACCGTTGGCAAGGGAACGCCGCTTCTGGACGCATTCAAGGTAGCGGACGACGTACTGCGCCAGGGCGTGCAGGGAATTATTGATTTGATTGAGAAGCCTTCTTTGATCAATCTGGATTTTGCAGATGTGAAAACCATCATGATGCAGAGGGGCATCGCCCATATGGGGATTGGTATCGGATACGGGGACAACAAAACAGTGGAAGCGGCCAAGCTGGCAATACAAAGCCCGCTGTTGGATACCACCATCGAAGGCGCAAAGGGCATATTGTTCAACGTGACCGGCGATCCTTCCCTTGGACTGCATGAGATCCAGGAGGCGGCGCGCCTGATACAGTCCGCCGTAGACCCGGAAGCGAATATCTTGTTCGGCGCCTATATCGACCCGAACCTGGACGACGAAGTCCGTATCACTGTGATTGCCGCGGGATTCGGAGACGTCCAGCCGCAGGCCATGCAGCAGCCGAGAAAAAAGATAGAAGAGAAAATCTCCTATCAGGAACCCATTATGATGCACGACGAGGATATCCTGCCCCCGAAACAGACCTTCGAAAAGCAGGAGAAGGAAACCGAGCCTTTGGATATTTACGGGGATGACGACCTTGAACTGCCGTCTTTCCTCCGGAAAAAGCCAAGAAGGCAGAGAACGGATTTTTAACGGAACCGGATTATTGAAACCGCGGCATAAAACTGCGGTTTTTTTAAAAGCTTTATTAGGCATGCGTTTATTAAAAAAATTATTTTAAAAGTGCATAGATACATGAATCGTACAGCTGGTTGTTTTTATAGATGCTGTTTTTCAGGACGCCTTCCAGCATGAATCCGGCTTTTTCCAGGGCGCGGCACGAGCCGATATTGTGCGCGAAGGGTTCCGCATATATCCGGACGATGGGAAGGGTTTCAAAAGCCAGAGTGCACATCCGGCGGATGGCTTCGGACATGATGCCTTTATTCCAGAAAGGCTCTCCCAGCCAGTAGCCGATTTCAGCGCTTTTAGAGTAGACATCCTCCCGGGCGAACACGCCGATACTGCCCACCGCCATGCCCTCAATCGAGATGGCGCAGCATATGCGTTCAGGCGTATCGTCTTTAAACCGGTGGATATACGAAACAGCATCCGCAACCGTATAGGGATGGGGAAAGGCGTTGCGCAGGAAGTCGGCAATATTTTTATTGTTGGCGTAAAGCGCGATACTCTGGGCGTCGCTCAGATCCCACTTTCTAAGTTCGAAACGCACGGATGATCACCCCGCTGAAAATGATATGACTCAAGTTTATAATATCACCGAAAAAAAAACAATATCAATATGAAAACCGTTTTGTAATTTTATTGTTATGAAGGCAGGCAAAAATCCGTTAGGTGCAATCTGCACGGAGGTATAAATGAAAAAAAGGATTATAGAGACCAGAAACGCCCCGGCGGCGGCCGGACCCTACAGCCAGGCTGTATATGCAAACGGATTCCTTTTTGTTTCCGGACAGCTACCGATCGACCCCGATACCGGAGAAATGATTAAAGGGGATGCGGCGAAGGCGGCTGAGAGAGTGATCGCTAACATTCAAAATATCCTTGAGGCAGCGGGCGCTTCTTTGGAAGACGTGGTCAAGACCACCGTTTATCTGAAAGACATGGATGATTTTGAGCAGGTAAACGAAGCGTATGGCAGGTTCTTTGCCAGGGCATATCCGGCAAGGGTATGCGTAGCCGTCAAGACGCTACCCAAGGACGCGGACATTGAAATGGACGCAATTGCCGTTGTTGTGTAATAATAACGACGATTAAAGCCCGTCATTAAAAAAGGCAGGGCTTTTTTCTATTCTTCTTCCAGCCCGCCCCGGAAAAGAAAAATCAGTTCGATACGGCTTTTTATTTTCAGCTTTTCATAAATATTGCGGCTGTGCACCTTCACGGTGGAAGGAGCGATATGCAGGCACTGCGCAATCTGCTGGTTGGAGTAACCCTTCAGGTAAAAACCGACGATTTCAGCTTCGCGCGCCGTAAGATTTGATTGCCCGGCCCCGTTTTCTTTCTGGAAAAACGTTTTTTCCTGCACACGGTTTGCAGGTGGGTCCGGGGGATTATCCAAAGGCGTGTGCCTTGTTAATCCCCGAAGAAGGGGCGCAAACAGGAAACTGATTGCGAGCACGGAAAGGGATACGAGGGCGTATACCGTTTGATGTATCCCCGGGAAAACGGCAAAAAGATAGTAGGAAAAACCGAACCCTCCCAGCAGCGCTATGCCGAACACAAGCACGAAGCCCATGAATACCCTTCTGCCATAGGCCGCCGACAAGGAAGAAGCCGTTGTGAACAGGAAAACATAAATAATATCCGAGATACCGAAGAAAACCATTCCGGGCCCGCGGAGCGAGATCAATCCGCTTGCAAGGCCTATGTTATATACGAAATGGATGAGGGCTGCAAACAGGAAAATATCGTAGGCGACAGTAAGGGAAAACTTTTTTTTAACAAACATCCACCAGGAAGCCAGCGCGGCAGCCAAACCGCCTGCGAAGTAGAAATAGTAAGTCTCCGGCGCGGCGGCACCCCGTACAAAGAGAATAAATGCGCCGTTCATGCGTTCCAGAATGATCAGGGAAAAAAGGAGGTAAATGCCGATGAGGGCAAAGCCGGGCGAAGGGGGATGGCCGGCGGATTTCGAACGGACGGAGGGGAAACTGCCCTTGGGCAGATAACGTATGCAGACATAAATGCACGCAAGGACCGCCGCGGAAAGGAGTATGTAACCCGCTTTTCCGGAAAGATCAGAGAGAAAAACGGCCGAAAGGGAAAACAGCGGTTTTGCAGCCAAAAACACAACGATCAGCGTGATCTGTTCGCTTTTTTTTAGTTCAAAGGCATAAAGGTATAGAAAAGCCGCCGTGAAAAATGCGGAACCTGCAGCAAGAAGAGCGGAAGAGAGCGGGGCCAGGGAAGGCGGGGCAAGGAAAAACGCAATGCCAAACGCCGCGCAGGGAATTCCGGCACGGATAAGGTTTATAAGGCGGTTTTTTTGAAAAAGAACAAGAGAGAGGGGATCAGCGCGCAGAAAATGACGGCGAACAGAACCGTTGAGATACTGCTGCCGTTGTCCGAGCCGATAATACCGATACGGAAACCGAAACGGACGCAAAGCATGGCCCATAATATCCAAGATATTATAAATACATACTTGCCGTTAAAACGAAGCTTGCCCATAAAATGACTACTCCTATAAAACGATTATATTCCATAGTTTGCCATGAATCAATAGAGTTGACCTTTTATGTGAAATACCACCAGGGTGGTATTGTGGGAATGCCATATATTGCATATTATATAAAGTACAATAAACCAAATTTATGCAATCGTTTAAAAATAAATCGTGCGGTTTCATGGAGGTAGTATGAAAAAACTTTCTATTGGAATCATTTGTGTTTTTTTGCTGATGAGTTTTCTGCCCGCAGAAGCGTTTGCGGCAAAAAGAGGGCCGCTATGCGCAGTAAATAGCCGGCGGGACGAAATAAAATATGCCACAAAAGGATAATCTTTAAACAGGGAGGATTGTTATGAAACGGGCGTCTGTTTTTATTGTGCTGGTTATCTTAATCTTGAGTATTGTATTGGCAGGATGCGACGCGGACGAGACAGCGGCCCAGCAAAGCGGAGCCGCGGCAACGCAGGACGGTGCGGCCGAAACGCTTGGCGCTGCGCAGACGCCTTTTTTTGATAAGGCCGAGGTTGACTTTTCCATTGCGTCCGACCGATTTGTTTTCGGCGAAAGCGAAAATCCAAACAGGGAATATGTCCGCCCCGGACGTAAGCTTTCCCTGCAGGCGAAGGTTGCAAAACGGGAAGAGGACGCCGCGGCCGGAGGAAAAGTGGAATTTACCATTGATGGCGACGTTGTGGACATCGTACCTTTTTATATGGATGCGGGCGACGACGATATGATCGTAAAAACGAATACGATTCTCCCGGTCGGACCGTATATATCCCTTACCGAAGGGGGGCAGGCGCCGCTGCACTTTGAAGCCCGGGTATTGCCCGACGATTTGAGCGAAGATATAAGCGATGCAAACAATGTTAAAACATTAGATAAATACGTAAAGGGCGTGGATTTTACAGGGAACGACATTATTGCCGGTACGAGAATCGTCTCACTGAAAACAATAGGCGATCTGGGCGAAAACATCACCCAGCCGGGAGAATCCATTACGATACGTACGGAGTACAGGAGCACTGCGGGAGGCGGGCAGACCCGCCTGCTATTGTTTGTTGACGGCCAGATGGTAATGAACAAGCACAGCTATCTCAGCAAGTCAAGCAGTAACCTGAATACCTTTGTTTACTATATCCCATGGAACGCTTCGGGCAGCATGACCATCCGGGCGCAAATGGAGGACGGGAGCAATACAACGATTGAAATACCCATTGCCCAATATGATTTTGAACTGCGCAGCCAGGGAATTTCCTGGGAGTACGCGTCTTCAACGGCTGCGGGGAACAGATTGTCCATTAAAAGCAGGCTCTCAAAAAACACCGCTATATCCTTCGGAAATGCGCAGGCCCTGCGTGTGATGTTTATTGTGAACGGTGTGGCATCCGAGCCGGTCGATGTTGAAAGCCAGCTTACGCAGGCTCCCAATATGACCGAGGTTTACTATGGATACACGATCCCGGAAAACTGTTCGTGGCCGCTGCAGGTCACGGTGGTCGTAGACCCGGGAGGATTGTACGAGGAGATCACAACAACCAACAACGTGGCGAGCACGGTGATCCCGCAGTCGCCGGAAGGCGAAACTGCGACCGACCTGTCGGTGAGCGCGGAAAATATCTGGGCCTGCCCGGGAGAAATCGTTCCCGAACAGAAAGTGCAGTTGTTTGCAGCCGTATACAACGCGTCGTCCGCGCAAGTCCTTACAGAGCGGGTAAAGTTTTTTATTGACGGCGTGCAGATCAATTTAAACGGCGAGCTGCATCATAACACGATCGGGGGCGGGCAGTACCGGATTTTCCAGGTGGAGTGGAGGGTGCCGGAAAACCTGTCCGCCGATCCTGTTTTCTCTGTTGAGGTTGTCCCGGGAGGCAGCAACCAGGATGCGGATATGTCCAATAACCATGCGGAAACCACGCTTGCAATCGCACGCCCGGATTTGTCCATTGAGGCGCTAAGCGTGATGAGTACGGATGGGGGAGGCCTGTTTTCCGCACGCCCTGCGATTGCCTTCTTTACGCTGCGCAACGCGGGGGCGGCGCCGGTAACCGGCGCCCAAATAGCACTGGCACTGAACGGAAATGTATCCGAAACGATAACGGTGGATATCCACGCTTACGGAACCGCCGAGGTGCAGATTCCGTTTACGCTGCCGCAGGTGGAAAGCTAATCAGCGCCTGCCGCAGAGATAACGCCTTTCAGCGGCACGGCAGACCCTATACTGCCGACGGAGACCGTACATCTAACGGTCACCGCTGACCCGGCCAATACGCTTGCGGAGAGCAGAGAAGACAACAATGCCGCCGGGGAAGACATTACCGTAGGCGTCCCGTCCTTGCAGGGGGTGGTGTACGTGCATACGGAGTATATTTACGGCAGGGATATCGAGGGGGTATCGGTACGCATTACCGCCGGCGGGAAGACGGCCAGCGCGAACACGGATGCGTACGGGGACTGCACCTTCCAGAATGTGCCCTTCGGCGACTATGAAGTATCGGCGGTTAAAAGCGGGTATAATCCCGTTCAGTCACAGGCGGAAACGTTGTATGATGGCAACAGGTACGACTATGCGAACATCGTTATTGACGACTTTTCCTTTGTAACCGGCCGCGTGACCGGCGGAGGCGGGGGCCTTTCGGATGTAAGAATCGTTTTGGACGGAACGGCAATTTATACCCGTACGGACGCAGCCGGCAACTATACGCTGAAGGTGCCGGCCGGCCCGCTTCTTATGAAAGTCAGAAAACTGGGGTATGGAATGCAGGACATTTCCATGACCATTGCAAAAGGCGAGACGGTCACCCGTGATATCCCCATGAGCCCGACCAATCTTGCCAATGTGTACGGAGAAGTGGACGGCACGCAGGGAGAGCCGCTCGCGGGAATGAAAGTTGAGGCGCTGGACGCAGGCGGAAACGTAATTATTTCGACCACTACCGGCGCAGATGGAACCTACAGCATGAATGTGGCCACATCCGCGCCCGAGGTGTGGGATATAAGGATCCGCGCGAGCGGGCAGGGACTTTCGGCCACGGTTAGCACGTATTTGTACCAGGGACTGGAAACGGCATGCTACATTTCGTTTGAACCGGTGGATGACTCCGGCGCGGTAGGAGAGATACTGTCCAGCGTAAGGTGCAGGGTAACGCCCTGGGCCAACTGCCAGAAGTTCCCGGGGATGGGGATTACGGATGAATTTGAAGCGGACGCGATATACGGTATGTTCAACCTGGATACATTTGTGATGGCAAACGATTCGGTGATCAACCACCTTGATTTGACCATCGAACCGGATTTCTGGCTGTATGGCGGGGTAGAGAGCAGCTTTGCACCGCTAGATATCATTGATTTCGGGGATCTGGTAGGGCCGGCCTATGACATCATCGGGCTGATCTTCCCGCTGGATGTTCCACTGGCGGTTAAATTCCACAGCGTAGCCTATACAAAGGTATGGATAAAGAAAATAGTCATTGAATCGGACGGCGCGGTAGTGGGCACGCCGGTGTATCCCGATACGGTCAACCAATATGCTTATGCCCCGAATACGGCGGTAAACTGGGATAACTGTCGCATCAAGTATTATCTGAAGGTAGTGCCTGAGCATAACGTAACCAACCCGCTGGCCGGTTACCATTTTGACCGTGTGCTGATTGTATGGGATCCGAAGGAAAAGAGCACGCAAATGAAATTTTATACAGCCAGATGGGACGACAACCTGGGCTGCGAAGTATATACGGATCAGGGCTGAGATACGGATTGAAAAATCTATAAAAAGGTTTTATATTGGATACAAAGACATTAAAAGGAGAGTGGCCGGTATGAAAAAAAGGTTCATATGTATTTTTTGTGCGGCAGCAGTGGTATTCTGTTCGGTTTTATTCACTGCATGCGGCGATTTAAAGAAATTGAACGATATGGCGGATAAGCTGCAGGATAAGGGAACGTCGGGCTTTGCGGAGGCAAGCGAGCCGGATCTTGTGGGCGGCGTGGTATTTCCGCCCGACGCACAGAAAGCCGGCTGGGTATTTAAAGATTTTGGCGACGTTGCGAATCTGACCGCCAATTACGAAGATGTGACGCTGGCACAGACGGTGACTTTTCTGGACAGTCTTGAAAAAAAAGGATATTACCTGACCGACCATTATGCATACAACGGTAAACGGAACGTGTATATTGACTATTCCTTAGATACCCAGTCGCTGGAAGCTATATTTACTTTGGTAAAGGGGGGTACTGCATGGCCGGAGGATACGCTGACGCCATATCTGAAATATATAACCACGCCTTACCCATACGGAACATTCGCCGGGTGCGAGGCGGACAGCTCCGGAAAAGCATTTACGCTTACATATGAAGATACCACTTCCGCCGAGCTGATGAATTATATGGCTACGCTCCAGGTGATGGGATATACGACGGAAGACGGGGGAACCTTTACGGATGACATGTGCTACGTCTCCTATTCCTATGATTATATGAAAAAAACCGCCGAACTGACGGTTGGACTCCGTGACATTCAAATGGTGCCCCTACCGCCCTGGCCCGAGCCGCTGCCCGAGGATCTGGCCATGTTGCTGCCTCCTGTAGCAGCAATGCCGGCGGTAACAGGTTCGGAGGACGGGTTTTATGCAAAGGCCGAGAAACTGTCCCTTTCTGAACTGTACGGTTTTATATCTTCCGCGCCCTACTACGGCTGGTCCGCCCTGGACGATCAGGACGAGATGTTCCATAAAGAGACCGGCTTTGCGCTCCGTTTTCTTTCCTACGATACCCAATCGGATGTGATGACGCTGACAATATGGAATACGGGAGGCGGGGCACCGG
>Ga0172371_10009616_pt1 | contig 13241 bp, 15 predicted proteins | sample Lak12m_FD_114543 | JGI IMG/M metagenome (GOLD analysis project Ga0172371, IMG submission 114543) | Freshwater microbial communities from Kabuno Bay, South-Kivu, Congo - kab_022012_12m | ecosystem: Environmental > Aquatic > Freshwater > Lake | place: Democratic Republic of the Congo: South-Kivu... | reverse complement strand
TTCGATTTCTTGAATGTTGATCTTGTAATCACGTCATCAAAAGTTGCTGGTGTGTGCACGCGTAAAAAATTGGTGCCATCCGGTCTGTGAAAATAAAAGTGGGTAACACCCAGTTCCTTATGCTTGTTGTACAAATCCGCTGTTGCTAGCAATAAATTATCCCGATTGCCCGCCACAAGAAGATTTTTAATTTCTTGATTGGTCATGATATCAATCATGGCAGTTTTCAACATTCTGATATCGTTCGCTTCAAGATTGTTGTAAATCCTTTGTACGACCTGGATTTCTTTTTGATAAATTTCGCTCAATGCGCCTTTTTGCGTCCTGACGGCTACGTAGCCCAAGACAAGCCCAGTGAACAAGATGCCCACCATGGACAATGGCAAGATTTTTGATCTAATGCTTGTTTTCATAATTTTTTTAATAAATAAAAAAATTAGCTATATAGATAGCTAATCTATTTGATTGCTTCGTCAAATTCTTTCGCACCCTCTTCACCGAAAAAACCCGCCAGCTTGGCACGACACTTAGTAACTGCCTCTTCCTCAGTCATACTGTCAACCATATTAGCCGAGGCTTGCCCGAATCTTTTTAGCATTAATGCTTTAATTTTTGCTTTTTTATCCATAAGTTTAATTTAATTTCTATTATAGTAAAATTATAGCACAATTAACATTTTGGCACAAAATAAAATTTGACCTCATTGACTGAATTCATATTTTACGCTTAAATAAAGAAAAACAAAAAACAAAATAGGAGGCAAGCATGGAAGCGATATTCAAAGACGAAGACCGAATTTTGCTCTTTAACCATTTTTTTCCAGCCCGCATAAACTGTGGCATCACCACTAACTTCTTTGGCGATTGTAATTACTATCGTGGCGGATCGGACGATTATATCTGGAAATTATACAAATTTCTTCACGCCACCGAGACCTTTATTCCCTTGCCAAAAAACGGCACGGGAATTATATGGGCTCAACCTGATGCTGCAAATCAAAGAAAAGACGGCGATGCTGTCATCTTGCGACACAGCCAATTCAAAAATCGCCGTCCCTTGATTTTTTTCCCGACCGGCGATTGCCCCATCGTCCTTTTGCACAACAAAAAAATCAACGCCTTAGTTCATTGCGGCTGGCAAGGATTAAAGGGAAAAATACTGACTGCTGTCATGAGCGATTTGGATTCGCATAACTTTCTCGGTAAAGGCGAAACCAAAGCGATCATCTGGCCAGGCATCTGCCAAGACCATTATCAAATCGGCGAGGATGTGGCATTACATTTTCCGGAGGATGTCATTGACAATCATCTCGACTTGGCACAGGCCGTAACCAGAGAACTGTTGTCTCTGAAATTTTCCATAAAAGATATTGCCATGCCAAACACATGTTCCTACCATTCACAAAAAAACGAAGAATATCTCTTCGCCTCACATCGACGCAAGGACACGATTCGCAATGTCGTCTTCATGTCTATCAACCTCTCTGCATAAGAGAGGTTTTTTCTTTGCAAAAACAGGGGTTGCCAAAATTGTCTTTTTCTGATATAGTAATATCAGGTAAGTGAAAGAAAACATCGGTTAACTAAATTAACCGTAAATTTTAGCCAAAAAGTGCCAAAGACAAAGGAGAAAGATTATGAAAAATGGTAAACTTATTTTGTTGCTAGTTTTATGTTCACTGCTTCTTTTTATGGCTCATAATAGAGCAAAACAGGCGCAAACAGCACCTGCTATCAATGAGCCACCGAAAGAAACAAAATTAAGCCCAAATAACTCAAGCTTAGAACCTGATTCCGATAAATGCCGATTTTTGAAACGGGAATTTTATCGAATCGACTCATTAAAGAACAAAGATCTTGAAGACGCCTGCGGACAACCAGGTTCAGATTTGGAAAGACTCGGCGACAAAATGCGCCAATTCAACCATATCATCGGCCCCGCCTCAGCCAGGCATGATGTGCCCGAAAAACTGATCGCGGCTGTCATTCAAGTCGAATCAAATTGGGACACCAAGACCGAGAAAGGCTTGATGCAATTGGAGCCGATTACCCAAAAAGAAACGGGTGTCGACAATCCGCAAAACCCTCATCAAAACGTCGATGGTGGCACACAATATCTAAAAAAGATGTGTGACCAATTTGGCAGCGTCGAGCTCGGCCTCATCGCCAACAATATCGGACCGACCAAGTTGAGAAAGATTTTGACAAACAAAAAAAACGGAAAAATACCATCCGACGCAGTCAGATATGCGCAGAAGGTTATGTATCTGTACCAAAACGCGTAAAACTCTTTTTCTTACCTGAAAAAACCAAGGCATAACCGTGAGAAGTTATGCCTTTTTTATATGATTTTTCATGCCTTAATTAGTAAAAGACAAAATATTAACCCAAAGTTAACCGCAGATTCACCACTCTTGATTTATTTTATTTTATCATATATAATCACTTATATAATGCAGAAACAATTATGAATATAGAAATTTTAAATTTACTGATGATTTCACCCGCTCCGATGCCTATATAGCAGTCGGGGTATATTATGTTTCTTAATTTAAATACATTCAAGCGGCCCCGATGAAGAAGGGCCTTTTTTAATTGCAAGTTTGTCCACAAAGCTGAATGTTTAAATTAATTAATATATGAAAATCATAACTGAAGAAATATTAACTGAACTCATCAAACTTCACGGGTTTGACAAATACCTCATCGATTTGATGAAAATATTAAAAAAAGATTTTAGTCGCTGGCACGAATTCAATATCATTCCTCGCCCTGCTATGCATGTGCCTGACGGAGTTTTAGAATTAATGCCAGTTTGCGATAACACTTACTACACATTTAAATATGTAAATTGTCATCCAAAAAATTGCGAGACTGGTTTGATGACTGTCGTAGCAACAGGTCAGCTTTCTGAGATAAACGCAGGATACCCATTGATGTTTTCAGAAATGACTTTATTGACAGCTCTTCGCACTGCCGCAACGACAGCTATAGCCACTGATCTGATGTCAAGAAAAGACAGCCGTGTCCTGGCGATTATCGGCACTGGCGCACAAAGCGAGTTTTTAGTCACCGCACTAAATTTAGTTAGAGATATCAATGAGGTTAGATATTTCGACATCGACTCCCTGGCAATGGATAAGTTTGAAAATAATTTTAAGAATAGCAAATTCAAGCTGAGGCGTTGTGCTAACGGTGAGGAGGCGGTCAACGGCGCTGATATTATTACCACCTGCACCGCTTGCCGAGCACACGTAGACGTCATTAAAAACGATTGGATAAAACCAGGTGTCCACATCAACGGAATCGGTGGCGATTCCGACGGCAAAACAGAATTGGAAGCACTAATACTTAAGCGCTGCCACATAGCCGTAGAGTATCTAGATCAAAGCATGATAGAAGGAGAAATCCAACGGCTTACCAAGGAAGAAGTCAAAAAACACGTTCAAGCAGAGCTCCACGAACTGATTAGCGGAACAAAATCCGGACGTGAAAATATTGACCAAATCACCCTTTACGACTCAGTGGGAATCGCCCTGGAAGATTATTCCGTCCTGAAATTTACCTATGATTTGGCTAATCGTTATAAATTAGGTCAAGAATTCAATCTAACCCCGGTTTTAACTGATGCGAAAAACTTAATATCAATGATCAGATAAAATTCAGATCTTGAATTAAGCTCAAGTAACAAAAAACTTCATTATTAGATGAAGTTTTTTGTTTTGCGGAGAGAGGGAGATTCGAACTCCCGGCACACTTTCATGTGCAACGCTTTTCGAGAGCGTCGCCTTCAACCACTCGAGCCATCTCTCCAAATTATTTTTTTACAATTTATTATTAATAACTCCCCGCCCGAGGCGGGTGCGCCTTGGGCGCAGAGCCACTTCTCCATATTTAATTTATTTCCCCGCCCGAGGCGGGTGCGCCTTGGGCGCATTTTCCCCAATCGTCAACCTCTTTATCTCTCCCTCGCTCAAATACTGCCACTCTCCCACTTTCATATCGCCCATCTCCAAATTTCCAATCTTCGTCCGCGTCAATGAGAGGACATCACAACCCAGAACGCCGAACATTCTACGAATTTGTCTTTTCTTGCCTTGGGTCAAGATTATTTCAAATTTATCAGTGCCAACCGCTTTAATATTTTTGGCTTTGACAATACCGTCGCCGTCGCCAATGTCAATGCCTTGTTTAAAGTCATTTTGGATGACGCGCGCCTCCAAGCCTCGGCTGACAATGCTAACTAAATATTTTTTTTCATGCTCGTATTTCGGATGGGTAATTTTTTGTGTCAGGGCGCCGTCATTGGTTAACAATATTAGGCCCTCACTGTCTTTATCCAGGCGACCAACTACAAAGAGGCGCTCTTTAACATTGACTAAATCGAAAATATTTTTCTCATCGACAAACTGACGACTGGTGCAAGTATAGCCTTTGGGTTTGTTCAGAACAATATAAACCAACTTCTCTTGTCGGTAAATCTGTGCCCCATCAAGCAGGACTTCATCGTGCTCATCGACGCGGTCACCCAGCTTCGCCACCTTGTCATTCACCAGCACCAAGCCATCTCTGATAAAGTCCTCTGCCTTGCGACGCGAACACACACCGGCTTCAGCGATAAATTTTTGTAATACTATTTTCATTTTTCTTCACTGTTAGTAAATAAATTCACCATTCCCATTAGGGCAATCAAAGTCCAAAACAATACTGATAAATCATTCTTGAAATACGGAACATCGACGGCTCCGTGAATTACGATTGCTGTCATTGCGGCCAACAAAGCGATTATTATATAGTTTTCTTTTGCGTGTGAGCTGGAATTTTGAATTTTTTCCGCCACGGCGGATGAATTTTGAAACAACTGGCGGAAGCCAAGATAATAAAATTTCCCAATCATCCAGAACATTAACAATGCGCCAAGTAGTCCTAGTTCCGACCAGAAGTTTAAGAAAATATTATGCGGGTAGAGATAGACTTCGACAGGGCGCCAATGTTCTTTTTTGTATTGGTCGGTTCCAAAAACCAGTTTATTACGGAATTTTGGATCTTTTTCTTCGTTAAAAAATATCCCGTCTTGGTGATAAGGTTTCACGGCTGATTGATAATTCGCCAGACCCGCGCCGAGGATAAAACGTTGCGGACTTTCTGTCAGCATCGCCCAAGTTTCGCGCCACTGCTGTTTACGAACCTCTCCGGAAAAATCAGTCAACGTCGCCTTTTCTAGGACTTTATTCCGCATATCAGGAATACTTAGAAATATTATCACACCCAATACCAGGACACCTACAGTCGCTAAGCGCCATTTCTTGTCGATTAGCATGCCAAATAGCGCCAAACCAGCCAAAATGCCAACCAATGCCCCCTCAGAATAAGCGAAATATATTGAAAGTAGTGATAAGATAATTGTGATTGCCAAAAAAATACTTTTTAACCACCGACCATTCCCCTCACCTCCGTAAAGAGCGCGAGGCTCCGACGGAGCTTTTCGCGCCCGACCCTCTCCCGCGGGGCGAGGGAGCGCACTAATCAGTTTTCCAATAATCAACAAAATAAGTGGTGCTAAATAAAGTCCTAGAGCATTAGGATAAGCGAATACAGATGTTACTCGTCTAGTCTCGACAGCTGACCAAAAGGGATTAGCGATAAAATTACCGGTCAACTTTTGGTAAATGGCAAAGACGGAAATCAAAAAAGCCGCAATTGTTAATGGCCAGATTATTTTCGCGAATATAGATGACCAGCCTTCACTGAGGCTACGGCTTGGCGAAGCAAACACATTAAACAATAAAACATAAAGCAACAACGGCTCAAAGAAATAGGCTTTCCAAATACCAAGGGCTTCATTGCTGAATCCGGCAACACCGACGGAGACAAAGGAAATAATTAACAGCAAAACAATCTCTACATCAAAAGGATAACGAAAACGAATTTTCTCCGCCGCGGCGGATTCAATTTTCAATTTTATATTATTAATTATCTCTCGATAACTACCAATAAACCACCAAGCAAAAGTCGCCAAAATCAAAACCTCCAATACTGTCACGGGAATGCCTAGAAGTTTAAAACGCAACTCGTAGCTCGGCAAAGCGAACAAGATCAAAAACATTGCCCATTGTAAATATTTTGAATTTTTCATAGTAGTTTTTTTGTGCCCCATGTTTCATGTTATATGCTACATGTTACATGATATAATCTTATCACCAATGATTAAAAATATAAAGACGCCGAATGGCGCCTTTATATATAGCAAGAACTGCTTCATTAGTTGATATTCTTGTTCAAGGGACCGACAATCGCTTCGAATTCTTCCTTCTCCAAAGTCTCTTTCTCAACCAAAACTTTCACAATCGCTTCTAATTTTTCTCTTTGCCCTTTGATGATGTCCAGCGCCATTTGTTTGCCTTTTTCGATGAAGGCCGCAATCTCGTTGTCGATTTGCTCTGCCATCTTTTCACTGTAATCTCTCTGTTCATGAATCTCACGACCTAGGAAAATCATTTCTTCCTTCTCGCCGAATGTTCGGGGGCCAAGGTTTTCAGACATACCGTAGTCAGTGACCAAACGACGCGCGAGACTGGTTGCCTTGCGCAAATCGGAAGTCGCACCGGTTGTCACTTCGCCAAAAATTTCTTTCTCGGTCAGATAACCTGCCAACAACACCGCAATATCTTCCAAAAATTCCGCTTTGGTGTGCATATGCTTATCTTCGGTCGGTAGCTTAATCATATAACCGGCAGCACGACCGCGAGAGATGACGGAAATCTTTTGCACCGGATCGGTATTCGGTGAGAAATGCGCCACCAAAGCATGCCCCGCTTCGTGATAGGCGGTTACTTTCTTTTCGCGTTCGGAAAAAACCTTGCTCTTGCGTTCCGGTCCGAGCATCACCTTCTCAATCGCTTCAAGCAAGAATTCCATATCGATAATCTTGTTATTTTTTCGTCCTGCCAAAATCGCGCCTTCATTCAAAACATTAGCTAGGTCAGCACCACTGAAACCGGGGGTTCGCTCCGCAATTCTTTTCAAGCTCACATCCTTTGCCAAAGGTTTTTCCTTGGCATGAATCTTCAAAATTTCTTCACGATCCTTTATGTCAGGATTATCCAAAACTACTTGACGATCAAAACGTCCCGGGCGAAGTAAAGCCGGATCTAATACGTCCGGTCTATTGGTTGCTGCCATAACAATCACATTCGCACTTGGCTCAAAGCCGTCCATTTCCACCAAGATCTGATTTAAAGTTTGTTCACGCTCATCGTGAGAGCCACCTAAGCCCGCGCCACGACGACGACCGACGGCGTCAATTTCATCGATAAAGATAATGCAAGGCGCACTCTTCTTCGCCTTCTTAAACAAATCACGAACACGGCTCGCACCGACACCGACAAACATCTCCACAAATTCAGAACCGGATATGTGAAAGAACGGTACATCTGCCTCACCGGCCACAGCTCGCGCCAACAAAGTCTTGCCTGTTCCCGGACTACCGAGCAACAAAACACCACGCGGAATACGTGCGCCTAGTTCCAAAAATTTCTTCGGTTGTTTCAAAAAATCCACCACTTCAGACAATTCTTCTTTCGCCTCCTTTACGCCCGCAACATCCTTAAACGAAACTTTATTCTTGCTGTCCTTACCAAACTCTTTTGCCTGCGATTGCCCGAACATCATTGCCTTGGAATTCGCCCCCTGCACAGAACGCATCATCATATAGATAAATACGCCGATCAACAAGAAAGGCAGAAGAATCGGCAACAAGGTCGCCATCCAATAACTGAATCCTTCTTCGCTTTTTACCTCAACATCAATCCCGATAATCTTTTCCTTGGCAATGCCATAATTGCTCATAATTTCAGAAAAATTAGCCCCCATTTCCTTTTTTACCATTTCCTTTGACCCGTCATTCAATTCTACCTCCATTTCATCCCCGCGAATAATAACGCTCTTCACTTCACCGTTTTCTACTTGTGTAATAAATTTGCCAATATTAGCCTTTTCAATTTTAGCTTCTTGCCCGTAGGCACTAAAAATAAGCGCAATCGCCAAAAACACCAAGATAAATATCGAGAAATTTTTTAGTAAACTTTTCATTTTAATATATAGACGACCTGCAACAAAATAAACAGCATCATTTTCCTTGCAAATAGCCAAAAACTCATTAATAATACCTAAATAGTGTATAATAATCGTAGTTTTTAGTCAATACGTTGGTTAAAATTTGACTGTTCTTTTTTTATATTGTATAGTCATAATATCAAATATTTATAAAAATATGGCCTCACTAACAGTAAAAGTAAAAGATAAATCATCGAACAAGTTGTTGCTTGAATTAAACTCTAATAATTTTGAAAGATTGTTGGCAGATTTTGGTTTTTTTAGCTCCGACTTCTTAAAAAGCATTGACAAGGCCGAAAAGGATTATAAAACCGGAAAAGTAAAAAAAATTAAATCTCTACAAGAATTAAATTAATATAACATGGAAATACTCGTTGCTAATGAGTTTGTGAATTTATACAAATCACTACCAACTGCAATCAAGAACAAAGCCGTTAAACAAGAACGGCTTTTTATAGTTAACCCATTCCATCCATCATTGAGAATTGAGAAATTAGAACCAAAAGATCGGCAACTTTGGAGCATAAGAATAGATAAAGTTTATCGAATTGTTTTTCGTTTTATCGAGGCCGACAAGGTGTTATTTCTAACTGTTGGCCATCATAAGTGGATTTATAAAAATTTAAAATAACTCTGCAAGAAAAATTACTATTGTTTATGCGCACTCCACAAAGAAAGCCCGGCGTCTACGCCGGCCTCAAAGCCGATCAAAATATTACCGCCACCAAATACCAAGAGCTAAAGGCTAAATTGGAAAAATTGCAAAAGGTTAGCCAACCGCGCGCCATTGCCGAAATGAAAATCTCAGCCGCCGATGGCGACTTTTCCGAAAACGCCGCCTACCAAATCGCCAAGGGACGCTTGCGCGGCATCAACCAACGCATCACCGACATCACCGACCATTTGAAACGCGCCGTCATCATTGAGCCCAACCAAAACAAAGACCGCGTTGCCCTCGGTCACAAAGTAACCGTCAGCGTCAATGGCAAAGAAAAAACCTTCCTCATCCTCGGCTCCGCCGAAACCAACCCCGACAACAACGTAATCTCCAACAATTCCCCCCTCGGCTCCGCCTTGATGGGCAAAAAAATTGGCGACCAAGTACAAGTATATCTAACTACCAAGACGGTCACCTACGAAATATTGAAAATTGCAAATTGAAAAATTAATTTTCGAATTTTGTCATCCTGAGCGTAAGCGAAGGATCTATAATGCTCTATATATGTCACAAAATTATTTTTTTTCAGCAATCAATCTATTATAGATCCTTCATTTCGCGCGGCTCATTCAGGATGACAAAAAAGGAGGGACTTATATTATTAAAATCACAGCACTAAAAAACCATAATTAAAATCACCCTGGGGGTTTGGGGGTGTGAACTAAGCGCCAGTCTTAGAATAAGTAAACACCAAACAAGTGATAGCGTCCGCCTTGGGCGGAAACACCCCCAACTGTTTTGCTACTTTTTCCGAAAAAAGTAGGCCTCAGCGGCAGCGTAATAAATAAAAACAAAAATTATTTCGTCATAATCTTATCAATAATCCCGTACTTCTTCGCCTCCTCAGCCGACATATAATTATCGCGATCGGTATCCTCTTCAACTTTTGTCACCTTTTGACCGGTATGCTTAGCCATAATTCTATTCAATTTGTCTTTAGTCTTCAAGATATGCTCGGCGCGAATCTTGATATCGCTCGCCTGCCCCTCGGTGCCGCCCATCACTTGGTGGATCATCACCTCACTATTGGGCAAAGCAAAGCGCTTACCCGGAGCTCCGGCTGACAAAAGGAAGGCTCCCATTGAAGCCGCCATGCCGACGCAAATCGTTGAGACATCGGCTTTGACATATTGCATCGTATCATAAATCGCCAAACCGGCTGATACTGATCCGCCCGGTGAGTTGATATAAAACTTGATATCCTTGTCCTTACTCTCGGCATCAAGGAATAAAAGCTGAGCGATAATAATATTGGCGACATGATCGTCAATCGCCTCGCCCAAGAAAATAATTCGGTCTCGTAAAAGACGTGAGTAAATATCATAAGCGCGCTCAACTTGACCGGATTTTTCAATAACTGTTGGTATTAATGTCATATATTTTATTCTTGTTTATTTTGTCATTCCCGCGAAGGCGGGAATCCAGATACCACGCATACTGTTTCAGGTATGGGGTAAATTTAAAATAAACAAAGTATTGTTATTTATTAATATTTTTTTAAAAAAAATCTCTATAATTATGTATTCAAAATCTACGGCACATGGATTCCCGCCGGAGTTTATCCTCGACCTGATTGGGGGCGGGAATGACGTGGTTTACACTATTCGCCAATTCCCATCTGTCTCTTCAAAATGTCCATCAATCACGAATCCGGAAGCCCGCTTATGGCCGCCGCCGCCCATAACTTGAGCCAACTTGGAAATGTCGACATCGGGATGAGTGGTGCGGAGGCTGCCTTTGATTTTGCCACCATCTTCTTCGCGCATAAAGACTAGTGCTTTGACACCGGATAAGTTACTGAGAAATCCGGGAATGCCTTCTAATTCTTCTTCGGTGACGCCACTATTCTTAATATCTTCTTTGGTCAGAAAAGAATAGGCAAAATTATAGAAACTGTTTATTTTCAAATTACTCATGGCCTTGCCCCAAACGCGCATTGACAGCAAACTCTTGTTGCGCCAGGTGTTTTCCAAAATCATCGGATAACGCGCTCCATACACCAACATCTCAGATGTAATCTTAATCGTTTTTTCCGAAGTCGATTCGTAGAGCAAATTGCCCGTGTCCGTCAAAATGCCAGTCAAAATACAATTGGCAAAATTCTTGTTAAAGCGCACTTTGTTGGCTTTGAGAAAATAATACAGCACCTCTACTGTTGATGACGCCTTCGCGTTGCGCACCTCGACATTGGAATAATTATCTATCTTGGGATGATGGTCAAATTCAAGCGCGATTTGATCTTTGCGCCGATGGCTGATTTCTTTGGTCAGATTCGTGCGACTCAAACTGCCGCAATCAAGCGCGATAAACAAATCAAAATCAGCAAAATTCAATTCATCTCGATCGGATTTTATTTTTTCGACATGAGGCAGGAAATTAAATTGAAAGGGTGGCGCATCACTGCAAAAAGCGTGATATTTTTTCTGCAACAATTCTAACAGTTCGATCATTGCTCCCATTGACGACAACGCGTCACCATCCGGACGATAGTGCGTGACTACCAAAATATTTTTCGCTTCTTTAATTCTTTTATACGCCTCTCGGTATTTTTCTTCTAACATATTCTTTTCATGTAGCATATAACATATAGCATGTAACAAAAAATAAATTGCTACTGTTGCATGTTACATGCTGTGTGTTTCATGTTACATGTCATTATCTTCCTCCATTTTCATCTCTGCAAAAACTTTATCCATCTTCGCCACGTAGCGTTCTTGATTGTCGATACCAAAGGTTAATTTTGGCACTTTGCGCAATCGCGATTTCAAACTTAGTTTATGTGTAAAGCCCGTCGCATTTTTGCGCAAAAGTTTCAAAGCCGTGCCTGACAAGCCTTCCGGCAACACCGAAATATTCACATTGGCGTTACTCATATCCGGCGAACACTTCACGCGGATAACCGTAATCAAGCCACCATCCAAATAAACATTATTATTAATGATAGCCGCCAAATCTTCCTGTAATTGTTCGTTTACTTTTTCTACTCTGGACATATTCATCGTCATTCCCGCGAAGGCGGGAATCCAGGCACCTCGTATATTGATTTCTGTTTAAGGATAATTAAAATATACAAAGTATTTATTGTTATTAATATTTATTTAAAAAAAAGTTTCTATAATTATGCATCCAAAATCTGTGGCGCCTGGATTCCCGCCGGAGTTTATCCTCGACCTGATCGGGGGCGGGAATGACAAGAACTAAAACTCTACTTTAACCTCTTTATTTTTAAAGAAGACTAGCACATCACCGACTTCAATCACCACGTTGCCGGAATAGTGCAAGCCGCATTCCTCATCGGCCTCAACTTTGTTCACATTTTGCTTGCCCGCTTGCAGATTGGTCAATTTGCCGGTGCCCACCAATTCTTTATTTCTCATCACTTCAATCAAGGCGTTCGCTTCAATAAAGCCATCGATCACTTTGCCACCGACGATTTGCGCTTCTTTTTCCGTTCGGAAAATCGCCAAGACTTTCAAGCGACCTAGGTCTTCTCTTTCATAAGTCACCACGATGCGAGAACGCATTTCGACTTTGACATCATTTAATAAATCATAAATAACGTTGTAAGTTTTGATAGAAATATTTTTTTCGCGCGCCATATTCTCAATCGCGATCGGCGTCTTCACATTGAAACCTAGAATCAACGAGCCGGTTGCTTCCGCTCGCTTGATATCGCCATCACTGATATTGCCCAAACCGCGATGCACGACTTTCACGCTCACATCTTTTGTATTGATTTTTTCCAAAGACTCTTCAATCGCTTCAATCGAACCGAGCAAGTCACCCTTGATAATCAGATTCACTTTTTCAGAACCGACATTCTCATCGCGTTGGCTAGACTTATTGAAACTCGCATCCGCCGCTGTGCGCAATTTTTTCTTTTTCACGCGCTCCCCTTCACCTACTTCGAGAACATCACCGACATTCAACATCGCGCGCAAACCGATGATCTGCACCGGTGTTGCCGGTCCCACTTCTTTCACATTGCCCTCGTTGTATGTCGTTAAATTACGAATCTTGCCCACATCCTTACCGCTCATCATCAAACTGTCACCCAAACGCAAAGTCCCGTTCTGCACCAGAATCGTTGCTACCGGTCCGGAGCCTTTGCTCAAATGTGATTCAATCACCGTGCCCGCCGCATCCGCATTCGGATTGGCTTTGATGTTTTCTAATTCCGTCTCCGCCGTCAAGAGAATCATATCCAACAAATCAGTAATACCGTCGCCTTTCTTGGCGGAAATCGGCACGCAAGTTGTCTTTCCGCCCCAATCAGTCGGTGTGATATTTAATTTACCGGATAATTCTTGTTTGGTCTTGTCGATATTCGCATCCACCTTATCAATCTTGTTAATCGCCACTACAAACGGCAACTTCGCCGCTTCAATAATCTTGTAAGCTTCAACTGT
>Ga0172371_10009615_pt1 | contig 13243 bp, 9 predicted proteins | sample Lak12m_FD_114543 | JGI IMG/M metagenome (GOLD analysis project Ga0172371, IMG submission 114543) | Freshwater microbial communities from Kabuno Bay, South-Kivu, Congo - kab_022012_12m | ecosystem: Environmental > Aquatic > Freshwater > Lake | place: Democratic Republic of the Congo: South-Kivu... | reverse complement strand
TGCTTTCACCCATTGGATTCTCCTTTTTTGGTAACTTCAACAGTGACGAAAGCCTTTGTTTATGGGGCTGAACTATAGATTGTTGCCTGCGGATTGTGAAGCATATCCGGTAAATGTGGGTTTGATGATCTTGAAGAGTGTTTTCATGGTGATAAGAATACCCATATGGCAACACGGAATCAAGCCACTCCTAAACTCGGCGCTCACATGTCCATCGCCGGGGGTATGGATCTCGCTATCGAGCGCGGCACCTCGATTGGCTGCGAGGCGATCCAAATCTTCCTGAAGAATGCAAATCAATGGTGTGGCCGGAACATTTCCGGAACAGAAGCGCGACGGTTTCAGAGCGCACGAGGCGCACTGCCTGTGTTCGCGCACTCCAGTTATCTCATCAACCTCGGCGTGCCGAGTCCGCGTTCGGTGTCGGCACTCGTGGATGAAATCCGACGGGCGGACTTGCTCGGTGTCCCGTTCATCGTCTTGCATCCCGGCGCGCACCTCGGCACGGGCGAGGCCACCGGGTTGGCATCGGTTGCGCGCAACCTCGACACCGTGTTCGCCGCCACGCCGTCAAGCTCCGTGCACATCGCGCTGGAAACAACTGCCGGACAAGGCTCGTGCCTCGGCCACCGGTTCGAACATCTCGCCGCCATCATCCAGTCTTCCCATCATCCAAACCGCCTCGCTGTTTGTGTGGATACGTGTCACCTGTTCGCCGCCGGGTACGACATCCGCACACGGCGCAGCTATGAGGTGGTGATGAGACAATTGGACGGGTTGTCAGTGGTCGCATTTCACTTGAACGACTCGAAGAAGCCGCTTGGCTCGCGCGTGGACCGGCACGAACACATTGGGAAAGGCTTTCTCGGCTTGGGGGCGTTCCGGTGTGTGCTGCAAGATGCCCGGTGGCACGGCTTGCCGATGGTGTTGGAGACCCCAAAAGGCAAAGACACGCGCGAGGATGTCGAGAACTTAAAAGTATTGCGTGCGTTGCTGTAGGGGCGACGCATGCGTCGCCCCTACCGGGCAAGCGTCATTTTTCCTTCAGCACTACGAAGGTTGAACTGCCGCCGCGCTTCAGGTAGAGAAGAACGCCTTTCTTGACGTCAGCCTTAGCGAGGGCGGACTTGAATTCGGAGGCGTTCTTCACGGGACGACGATCCACGTTGAGGATGATGTCACCGCGTTGCACACCTTTCTCGGCGGCAACGCTGTCTTCGGCCACTTCCGCGACGACGACGCCGTCTGTCTCCTCGATGTTCAACTCCTTGGCCAACGCTTTCGTGAGCGTTTGAACGGTGATGCCAAACCCAGATTCCGTCTTCGGTTTCCCGCCCGGCTTGCGCGTAGCGACAACCACTTCGTCCTTCATCTCGGCGGTTTGGACCGGCAACTTCATCGTTTTGCCGTCGCGCACCACATCGAGCATGACCTTCTGGCCAACTCTCTTGTTGAGCACTTGCTGCTGAAGCTCGCGCAGCGTGTTGACGGGAACGCCATCCACAGCGGTGATAACGTCGGCTGGCTTGAGATCGCTCTTGGCGGCTGGCGTGTCCGGGCGGATCTCCTGAACGACGACGCCATTCTTGAGCTTGGTCAGTTCCTGCATCTCTTTGTTCTGGCTGAGCGACTCGATGCCGATGCCAAGCCATGGACGAACTACTTTGCCGTTCGCAACCAACTGGTCCGCAACGGGCTTGGCCATGTTGATCGGGATGGCGAACCCGATACCGCGGTTCAAGCCGCGGATGAGCGTGTTGATGCCGATGACACGACCTTCGATGTCGCAAAGCGGACCGCCGGAGTTGCCGGGGTTGATCGAAGCGTCGGTCTGGATGTAGTCTTCGTAGGCGTTGCCGGTGCGACTGAAAACGGCACTCCGACTCTTGGCGCTGACGAACCCGACGGTGAAACTGTACTCCAACTCGTACGGCGCGCCGATGGCAATGGCCCACTGGCCGACGCGGATCTTGTCGCTGTCACCGAGTTGCGCGGCGGGCAGATCATTGGCCTCGACTTTGATGATCGCCACATCGGTCCGTTCATCCACGCCGATGATCTTCGCCGGAAACTCACGTCCGTCCCTGAGGCGGACCTTGATCTTGTCAGCGCCATCCACGACGTGCTGGTTGGTGAGAATGTAGCCGTCCTTGCGGTAAACGATACCCGAGCCGGCGCTGTCAATGTCCGGCATTGGCGCTGGCATGCCGCGGCGTTTGAAGAAGTACTCGAACGGCGTCCCCTCGAACTCGCGCGGCACCCGTCCCCCACCCTCCTCTCCTTCCACGGCAGCGCCATACTTGCGCGTGCACGTGATGACGACGACCGACGAACTGGCCTGCTCGGCGACCTTGACGAAGGCGTTTTCCAACCGGCGGGCGACGTCGAGGTCACCGTTATCCTTGGCCCAAACCGGCGCGACCAGAGCGAGAAAAGCAAAACACAAAATCTTCATAGCGGCGCAACTTAGCAGATGGACGGCGCGTTGACAAACCCCGCGTTTCCGCTACGCTGCCGGTGTGATTGAGAAACTGCTAACCTTAAAACGCCAGCGCAACGCCGTCATCCTCGCCCACAACTACCAGACCGGCGACATCCAAGACGCCGCTGATTACGTCGGCGACTCCCTCGGCCTCTCGTTCAAGGCGAAGGAAACCAATGCCGACGTGATTCTCTTTGCCGGCGTCCATTTCATGGCCGAGACCGCCAAGATCGTCAACCCCGCCAAGCGCGTCCTCATCCCAACGCTCGAAGCTGGTTGCTCGCTCGCCGATTCCTGCGACGCTGCCGCCCTCGCCAAATGGAAAGCCGAACATCCCGGCGTCGTGGTCGTCGCCTATATCAACTGCACCGCCGCCGTCAAAGCGCAGACCGACATCATCTGCACCAGCGGCAACGCCGTCAAAGTCGTCAACTCCATCACGCGCGACAAACAGATTCTGTTCTGTCCCGACGAGAACCTCGGCCAATGGGTGATGGAACAAACCAGTCGCAAGATGATCCTCTGGCCCGGCGTTTGCCACGTCCACGTCAAATTCACCGCCGAGTCGCTGAACAAACTCCGCGCCGCTCATCCCGACGCCAAAGTCGTCGCCCATCCCGAATGTTTGCCGATAGTCCGTTCGATGGCCGACGAAGTCTGCTCCACCGAAAAGATGCTCGCCTACTGCAAAGCGTCGCCCGCGAAAGCATTCCTCATCATCACCGAGAGCGGGATGCTCCACCGTCTGAAGAAGGAATTGCCCGACAAACAGTTCTTCGCCGGCCCGACCGATACGTGTAGTTGCAACGAATGCGAGTATATGAAGAAGAACACGCTGGAGAACTGCGTCGCCGCGCTGGAGAACCTCGCCCCCGAAATCACGCTCCCCGAAGACATCCGCCGCCGCGCGCTCGTGCCGATTGAGCGGATGATGGCGTTGGGGAAATAGTGGTCTCGTAGTCGCGGGCTTTATGCCCGCGCGGGCATGAAGCCCGCGGCTACCCCGACACGATGTTCCGAAGGTGCCGGCTTACTTCAATTCAACTGTCTTCAGGAGTTGCTCGCGCAACACCTCTCGGGCCACGGCGCGACGATGATGCGTGTCGTGCGGTTTGGGAATCCAGAGACAAAACGGACAGCCAAATGTCACGGTGATTTCCGCGCGGCGAAGCCAGTTGCGCCATTGATACGTCCTGCGCGCGTCGCGGATCACGACCGGCAGGATTGGCACGCCGCCCATCAACGCAATCAGGCCAGCGCCGGGTTTGAAGATCGGATCACCGCCGAGCACCGACTTCTCAGTCAATCGGATACCGGCTTCCGGGAATATCGCGACAGACCGCCCTGCACGTAATCGTCGGACCGCTTCGCGCGCTGCCCCGGCATCCGCGCGCGACCGGTCGACGGGGAAAGAACCGGCTGCCCGCGCTATCGCGCCCAAGACCGGTTTCCGGAAAATCTCGACCATCGTCATGAAGTCCACCGGTCGCGGCACCCCCACAGCTAGCAATGGCGGATCGGCAAAGCTGATGTGGTTCGACACGACCAGTAAACCGCCGGTGCGCGGAACCCGATCCCGCCCAACAAAACGGGTGCGAAAGAACACCTTGAAGATGACGGTGAACAACAGCTTTCCAGCGCCGTAAACGATCCAATGGGTGAATTTCACGCTACAGTTCTACCATTTCCCCCGGAACTTTGCTATGAGAGTCTCCATGAATGCGATTCCGCTCGCTCTGTTTTGCTGTTGTCTGCTCAGCGCCTGTGCAACCGTTCCGCAGATGGAGCGAGTTCAAATCTCACCTGACCAGCACGGGTTCGTGCTAGGAGGTAAGGTGTTTCATCCGTGGGGACACAATTATTGCGGTAACAACGGACGATTGATCGAAGATTACTGGGAGACGGAGTGGCCGACGGTCATCGAGGATTTCCGTGAGATGAAGGAGTTAGGCACTAATGTCGTCCGCATCCATCTCCAGTTCGGCAAATTCATGGATCGTCCCGATAAACCAAACGAGGCGGCGCTGCGACGACTTGCACGCCTCGTCACGCTGGCGGAGCAAACGGGACTGTATCTCGACGTGACCGGCCTCGCCTGTTACCGGACAAAGGAGGTGCCGGCATGGTACGACAAACTCGATGAGGCGGGGCGTTGGGCGGCGCAAGCGCGGTTCTGGGAGGCGGTGGCTGAGCGTTGCGCAAAAAGCCCGGCAGTTTTCTGCTACGATTTGATCAATGAACCAATCTCCCCCGTGACCAAGCGCGAGAAGGGCGGTTGGTACTCGGGCAACCTGTTCGGCGGGTATGATTTCGTCCAGTGGATCGCGCTCGATCCCGGCAAGCGCACCAAAGAGGAGGTTGCGCTCCGCTGGATCAACACGTTGACGACTGCGATTCGCAAACACGACCGCGACCATCTCATCACGGTCGGGTTATGGATGTGGTCGGGGTTTACACCGGCGAAGGTGGCTCCCGCGATGGATTTCCTTTGCGTGCACATTTATCCCAAGACCGGGCAAGGCGAGGCAGCGATGAGGGAGTTGCGGCAATATGCGGTCGGCAAGCCGGTAGTGATCGAGGAGACGTTCCCGCTGAGTTGCTCGGCAACGGAGTTGGAGAAGTTTCTTCTCGCCTCGCGCGAGTATGCCTGCGGTTGGATCGGCCACTACAACGGCAAGGCCATCACGGAGTACGAGGGAAAGAAGCTTACCATCGCCGAGTCTCTCCGTCTGTCGTGGCTGAAGCTTTTCCAGAAACTCACCGCGGAAATGACTGAGCGGTAGCCGGGAGGGCCTCCACAAGCTGGTTCTTGACCGGCTGAATCGTGGCGCGGTGGCACTCGACTTCCTTTGCGAGGTCGGCGAGCACGTCGGGATGTTGCGCGGCAACATCGTATTGCTCGGACGGATCGGCCCAAAGGTCGTAGAGCAATGGCGGCTCGTGTTTCTGTGTGTCATCCTTGCCGTAGCTGGAGCGCGTGATGAAGTGCGCCTTGAACCGTCCCTTGCGCGCCGCGAAAAGCTGTGCGCCCCGATAGTAAAAGAACACTTCGCGCCGGCTGGCTCCCCTACCCGTCAACACCGGCATCATGTCAACGCCGTCAATCATGCGGTCTGTTGGTATTTTCGCACCGGCGATGCTCAGCGCAGTGGCGAACAGATCCATCGTGCAAGCCAAGTCCCGTGTTACGACCCCAGCCGGCACGCGCCCCGGCCACCATGCGATGCCCGGCACGCGCATTCCGCCGTCGAACGTCGAGCCTTTGCCGTCGCGCAACAATCCGGCGGAACCACCCGCCTGATTCATGATGAGCCACGGACCATTGTCGCTGGTGAAGAAAACGAACGTGTTTTTTTCCAGCTTCTCACGGCGCAATGCGTCGAGGATTTGGCCAACGCTCCAATCCAGTTCCTCGACGACATCACCGTAAAGGCCGCGCGGACTGCCTTTGCGGGAGGCAAAGAGCGGCACGTGCGGGAAGGTGTGAGCGAAGTAGAGGAAGAACGGCTTCTTCCTGTTATCACGAATAAACTTCACGGCTTGCTCGGCGTACCGTCGCGTAAGCGTTGTCTGGTCGGCGGGACATTCGATGCGTTTCTCACCGAGCCAGAGCGGAGCGGCCCACCACTCGGGATTCTGGTCGAGGCGCGCGGTTGCACCTTTTGGCGCGGCGGGCGTCGGGTTCATATCGTTGGAATGCGGCAGGCCGAAATAGAAATCGAACCCGTGCCGCATCGGATGATGGGTGATGACGTTCTCGTAGTTGCCAAGATGCCATTTGCCGACCATGCCGGTGGTGTAACCTTGTTTCTTCAAGGCTGCTGCCAGCGTGATCTCTTCCGGCGGAAGGCCACCGAGGGAATTGCGGCGCAAAACGCGGAAACGGTCGTGGCACATCCCGTTGCGAATCGGGTAACGGCCTGTCAACAACGCCGCACGGCTCGGTGTGCAGACCTCAGCGGTCGCATACAAATCGGTGAACCGCATTCCTTCCGCCGCCATGCGGTCGAGGTTCGGCGTGCGGATGCTCGGATGCCCGTAGCAACCGAGGTCGCCATAGCCGAGGTCATCGGCGAAGATGATAATCACATTGGGCCGCTCGGCAGCGAAACCGCAAACGGCGACGAAGAGCGCGAGCAGAATCATTTTCATGTTACTTGGTTCCTTTCGACTGGTTGGTGTGACGCAGGATGAACTCGACGATGGGCGTCGGGTCTTTCAGGCTGTGTGGATGATGGTCGCAGTTCGGTTTGGCGATCACTTCGATGACGCCCCAGAGTTCTTTGTAGCGTTTCTCGACAAGCTGCGTGTTCTCCTCAATCGGCACCGTTTTGTCAGCTTCCCCGCAGACGCTCAGGATCGGAATCCTCGCCTTCGCCAACGGCGCGAGGTTGTCCACGGGATTACGAGGATACGCCATCGCCTGTTCCTCGGTCAGGTTGTACACCGCCAGTAATCGTTTCCAATCGTTCGTCGAACCCTTTCCCTTCCCCTTGCCACCGGGCCAACTCTTGAAGTCGAGTACCGGTGCGTCCACGTAAATCGCCGCGACCTTCTCCGGGTTCCGCGCCGCCCAGTTGAACGCGAACAGCCCGCCCCGGCTGAATCCTTCCAGCACCGTCTTCTGCGACAGGTCGAATTCCTTCGTCAGGTGCGCGTGGAACTTGTCCATGTGATCGAGCGCGACGGGCGCGCCGTACATGTTCTGCACGTTCATGTAGGCGACGTGAAATCCCTTGCCGAGCAACGCGATGTCGCCCTGCGGCTCGTGACCGAAGAACTCTGTCCGCCAAATCCACGGCTTGCCCGGCGCCGGCGTCTTCGGCAACACCAACAGACACTGTCGTCCGTCCACCTCGAACTTGAGTTGCTCGTAGCCGCTCCACTGCGCCGCGGAAACGTTGCCGACCAAACAAACAGCCAGCAGAATAGGAGATGCTCTCATGGCACACGTTCATATCATGCCGTGCCCGCCTGTGGCAACCACAGGTAGGGACGGCGCGGCGCGCCGTCCGCGTCGTTGAAGTCCCGTCTTCATGCCCGGCGGACGCCTCGGCGAGGCGTCCCTACCTTGCTTCTGGAATTGTAGGACAACCGCCTCGATTCCGGTCGTGCTTCGCCGTGGCAGGCGGAGCGCCTGCCGTACAACATTTATGGCTGCGTGACGGTCAGCGAGAAGTTGTCGAGGTAGAAGGCGGTCTTGTTGGTGGCGGCGCTGGTGAAGCCGAGCCAGTTCAGTTTGTTGAAGTCGACTTTCAGATACGACAGGTTCGCAAACTTCTTCGGCGGTTGGCCGGGCAACGTCACGGTCAGCGTCCATTGGCCGGTGCTGGATTTGCCGAGGTTGCCGGTGAGATCGAAGTGCATCCATTCGCCGACGGGTAGTTCGATGGCTTTGCCGGGGGCGAGGTTCAGTTTGGCGTCGCGGATGTCGAAGCGGGCGCCGGTGTTGTAGGGGGAATTGTTGTCGCGCCATTCGAAGCCGAGGTGCGTCGCTTTCTCGATGCGGAGGTCGAAGGTGTTGTGGACGGTGCCTTCGGTGTGGCGGACTTGGTAGTCGAGATACGGATAGAAACTTTGTTTGAGGCCGGGAGCGTCGGTGATTTTCAGGCTGTGTTTGCCGGTGGCGGCGGTCTCGTCGGTGACGACGATGGAGTCGCCCTTGCCTCCGATGTGCGTTGTGAAGCTGCGCGGGGTCGAACCGACTTTGTCGCGCTCGAAGGTGTCGTGGATCGGCAACGGTGCCGGTTCGGGCGCGATCTCCAGCGGCGGGTAGTTGACGCTCTTGGCTTCGTCAATCCAGTCGGGGTCGCCATAGACGCCGGCTTGTTTCGGGTCGAACGGCTTGAAGCCGAGGGCGAGCGCGGGCGAGTCGGGTTTTAACCTGAAGTTGTGACGGGCGGCGTCAACAAAGCGCGGGTCGGCGATGACGGAGCCGACTTCGTTGGTCCGGGCCTGCCAGTCGGCGAGGGATTTGCCGGCAAAGGTGACGTTGGAGCCGGCGGCGTTCCAGTAGAGGTTGCTGCGGGTGACGGTGTGAATCTTGTCCCACGGGCCGGCGAGCGCGGGGCCGGTTGTCCAGCAGACGATGTTGTTCTCGAAGGTGAACGAGAGGTGCGGCTCGACGCGGGTGGCCTGAAGCTGGTGCTGTTTGCTGAAGGCGAGGATGTTGTTGCGGATGATGTTCTCCTTGCCGTAGTGCTGGTGGAAGCTGCCGGTTTTGGTGTCATAGACGAGGTTGTTCTCGAAGAGGATGCCGGTGCTGCCTTCGTCGGTGTACATCCCCCAGCCGCCGTAGCTGTAGGCGTGGATGTCGTGGAAGACGTTGTGGCGGAGGACGGTGCCCTCGGAGGGGCCGAGCGTGTAGATGCCGCCCATGTCGCTGAGCAAGCCCCAGCCGAGGTGGTGGACGTGGTTGAAGGAAATGTTGTTGCGCTTGCAGTTACTCTCGGCGTAGCCCCAACGCCAGCCGGCGCTGATGCCGGTGTAGAAGAGGTCGGCAATTTCGTTGTGCGTGATCTGGTTGTCGGGGCTGAACCCGATCCAGACGCCGACAGCGCACGGGAAGATGTAGCCGCCGTGGCGAATGATGTTGTTGTCAACGATGTTGTGGCTGGTCTGCTCGGCCTCGGTCTTCGGCATGGCCATCTCGCCGATGCGCACGCCACCCGCGCCGAAATCCTCGATCAAACAACGCCGCACCACGTTCTCGCGGCAGCCCTTACGGAACCAGATGACGTAGGTGCCGACATGAGAAAACTCACAGTCCTCAAACGTCACGCGCCGGGCATTGTCGGCTTGTACGACGCCTTCGATGCCGGCGGCTGCCTGCATCGGCTCGAAGCCGCCGGGCGGCGTGAGCCACTGGGCGTAGCGGAAAGCCAATCCTTTGAAGCTGAGGCACTCCGCGCCGTTGATGACGATGAACTTCTCCACGACCGGCGCGATGACTTCAGCGCGTCGCATGTTTTCGCCGGGGAGCGGTTTGTAATAGAGCGTGCCGTCGCGACTGAGAAACCATTCGCCGGGGGCGTCGAGAAAGCGTCGCGCGTTTTCGAGGATGAACGGCGTGTTGCGAGTCCAAGCATTCCACGATTTCATTCCGCCGCCACTGGTGATGAGTGCTTGTTCCTGCTCGTCGAGTCTCTCGATGAAGCGGCGAGTGTTGTCCCATTTGTGATAGACGACAAGGTTCACGTCTTTGAGTTCGTCCGTCGTCAATCCGGCAACCGATTTGAAGTCATCGGGGCGGAACCAGACGGTTTGACGGGCTTCTTTCGGTCGGCGTGGATTCCCCTTCTCCAACACTTCCTCGCTGACACTGCGCATGTAGAACCAGAACTTGTTCGGCGTGCGCGCCCGCGTCGCGCGGCGCCCATCCACCCACAACTGCTCAAAGTACCAGTCCTTCGGCACCTGCGCCTGCCAGATGCCGTCAGCACCGCGTTTCCAGCCGCTGATGACTCGCCCGCCGCTGAACACCGGCTTCGCGCCACGCGCGGCCTCGAAACTGATACCGCTGTCCTCCGGACCAAGCACCAGCGGCTCGGTCAACGTGTACTGGCCGTCGCCGACGATAATGCGTGTTGCCTTCAGCTTGCGGGCGGCGTCGCGCGCTGCGGTCAACGAATTCACCGGGCCGTTTGGCGACATGCGCACGTCCGCCGCTGTCGTGCAGCAGACGATCGCCATCAGCCACAAAACTCTCACCCAGCAGACTCCACTTTGCGGGTAACACCGAGTTTGCCGATGAGCAGTTGCACCACCAACATCGCCACCGGGTACAACACCGCGCAGCCGACGAACACCGGCCCAAAACCCACAGCCGCCACCGCGCGTCCGATGTAGATTTGCGACAATGCGCCCATCAACGAACCGGCTGTGCCACCGAGGCCGGTCACCGTGCCAGCGGCGTTCTTGGGGAACACTTCCGCCACCAAGGTGACGTTGGCCCAACACGCGTGGCAGAACGCCATGCCGGCCATCAATGACATGGCCGCCGCGGGATGACTGACCTGCGTCACCAGCAGGCACATCACCGGGAACAGAAAAGTCGCCACCGTCATGATCGTTTTGCGCGCGCGGTTCAGTTCCCAGCCGCGGCTGATCAACCAGCGCGGCATCGCGCCGCCGAAGATGTTGCCGACCGCCGCCACCGCAAACGGAATCCACGCAAACATGCCGAGTTCCTTCAGGTTGAAGCCGTGAGTGTCCTGAAAATAACGCGGTATCCAGAACAACAGGAAATAACTGATCGGGTCGGTAAGCATCCGAACAATCACGCAACCCCAAGTCTCCTTCATCCGCAACAGCGCCGCCAGCGGCGCCGGCGTTTCGCTGGCGGCCTCGGTTCGCTGGTCGGCAAGAATCAACTGTTTCTCCTCTTCGCTGATCCGCGGATGGTCTTTCGGCTGTCGGAAGAGTAACAGCCAGAGGACGACCCAGACAAACCCAACCACGCCCGTCACCAAGAACGCCGAGCGCCAGCCGAACTGCATCGCGATGAACGACACGAGGGGCGCGCAAGACATTGCGCCCAAGGCCACGCCGGAGTTGATGATGCCCATCGCGAGGGCGCGCTCGCGCATCGGGAACCATTCGGTGACAGCCCGCACGCCGCCGGTGATGCCGCCCGGCTCAAAACAGCCGAGCAGAAATCCGCACCCGCAGAACTGTCTCACGGTGCGCGCGAACATGTAGAACATGTTGGCCAAGGACCAGCCCGACACGAAAACCGTGAAACCGCGTCGCGTGCCGACAACATCAATGATGCGACCGCTGACCAGATACATGATCCCGTAGCTGACAAGGAACCACGCGTTGATCGTGCCGTATTCCGCATTGCCTAGGTGAAGCTCCTCCTTGATGGTGCCGAACAGCACCGCCAACGATTGACGGTCGAGATAGTTTAATGCCGAGGCCAGACACAACAACCCGGCGATCCACCAGCGCAGATGCGGAATGGGTTTCTTGTTCATGAAGGTGGCGCGCAGTCTAAGATGGCGACCGCATAGGCGTCAAGCACCGGCAACGTAACAATGACACGTCCATCCTCGACGCGCGCCCCGCCGCCTCGCTCCCCTTCCCAATCCGGCGAGACGATGCGAACAGCCTTCGGCGCTTCGGCAACCGGCAGCCGTATTTTCACATTTTCACGCCGCACCGGTTTCGAGTCCTTCGCCTGCCGGTTGATAACGTGCAACAGCAGCCCTGCCTTGTGCCGCCGCAGCGCCACGCTGAGCAGCGGCGCATCGGTCTCAATCGGCTCGAAGCCGCGCGCATCGAGATACAGTGACTTGTTCCGCCGGTAAAATGTCGTCTGCCGCGCGACTTCGTGGATCGTGCCGTCGCGCAACGCGTCGTTGCCCATCGGGCCGTGCACGGGGAATGCGAAGAACGCGCCCGCCGCGTATATCTCCGCGCCGCGCACGCGTATCCATAACTCGCGATCTGCCGGCGAGACTTCCATCCATGGGAAACCCATAAAACCCCAGTCGTGAAAGAAAACCACCGGCACCCGCTTGCCGGCCAGTTCGCGGCCTTTGGCAACGGTCGAGGCCCATTTCTTGATCTGATTTTCCGAAAGGTCCACCGCACCGTTCTTCACTCGCCAGTCTCCCCAGACGCCGAGCACCTGCAAGTCCACGTAGCGCGCGAGTCCGTTGCCGCTCAGGAGCACGCGACGGCCCTTGCTCGCGGCATAGGAGCGGATGGCATCGCTCAACCACTTCCACGCGCGGTCGTCGCGGTCACGTCGAAACGCGTGCCACTCCGGCGGCGGCTTCCCCGTCGTGGGCGATTTGAACGCGAGACCGCGCTTCTCCAGCCACGCGCGGTAATCGCGCAGCGAATACTCGTCGAACCCTTCGTTCGACTGAAGCGCGGCATTGATTTCGTCCATGAAGAGGTAATCCACGCCCGCATCAATCTGACGGCGGCACCACGAGAGCAGGTATTCGAGGTAAGCGGGATTCGACAACGTCCCGTGCCGGCAGTTGCGTTCACCCCACGCATCCACCAGCTTGCCGCCGGGACCGCGCGTGGCCATGTCGAGTACTTGCGCCTCGGTCAGGCCGTTCTCGCCGTGATACAGCGCGCCGCACGTAATGCCGCCACCGAACAACGCGCCGAGCGCGCGCGCCTTCGGTGGCAGATGACTCATCGCGGCATAGTTGCGCGCTTGATTCCACTTGAACCACGCCCGAATCCAGCAATCCGAACCGACCTTCGCTCCGGCGCGGATGCCGTAGTCGGAGTCCATCGTATTGTGGACGGTATAAACAATCGCGTCATTGATGTCGGTGACCGGCTGCTCCCGCCGCAACGCCGCCGGAAAATCCGGCACCGGCTGCAACCAGCGCGGGTCTGGCTCCGGCGCGACGGGACGAAACGCCTTCCGAAGCTCCCTGCCGCGCGCGACGAGTCGCTCGACTTTGCCAGACGGGTCGGTCTCCGTGAACGGTGCCAGCCATGCCCACAGCTCCTTTGCTGATACAATGCACGGATAGAGGAACAGACTCGTCGGCGTGTGACGTTGAACAAACGAATCGCCCCTCGGCGCATCCAGGAACACAACGCCGATACCAGTGCCCGCGCCGGTGGCCCGCGCGATGACCGACGGATGTCGGCTGCTGAGGCGTGGCGCTGTGTCGCCCTGCTTTCCCCACGACGACACGCCTGCGTAGGCGTTGTAGTTGCCGAGGCTGGCGATGGTGCCGTTGCGAAACTCATCCGGCTCACGCCAGTAAGCGTACGCATCGA
>Ga0172371_10009614_pt1 | contig 13243 bp, 14 predicted proteins | sample Lak12m_FD_114543 | JGI IMG/M metagenome (GOLD analysis project Ga0172371, IMG submission 114543) | Freshwater microbial communities from Kabuno Bay, South-Kivu, Congo - kab_022012_12m | ecosystem: Environmental > Aquatic > Freshwater > Lake | place: Democratic Republic of the Congo: South-Kivu... | reverse complement strand
TTGAAGTAAAAACAGAATTATAGTTTATGTTGCGTTAAGATTTTTGCTATAAAGAAATTTGAGGAGTATAGACTAAATGAAGATAGGAACTTTGCCAATTGCCACTAAAAAAAGCATTGACTCCTGCTTCGCCCCTTATATGATAAGCCGCTGGTAGGGCTTCTTATGAATTTTAAACTTCTATAAAGTATTAAATAATCCAGGCAAAAAAATTCTGCTTCGTCCGCCAAAAATATGGCGAGACTTCGCAGGAATTTATCTCTACGAAGCCAAATACGCAAGTATTTGGCAAAGTAGGATAGCCTTCCCTTCTATTTAAAGGCTACATTGATTTTATAGATGTTCTTAATATATAATTATACCCTATAAAAGCAGTTTAGACAAGATTGCACATATTCACTGCCGGGTGTTTTATTACGTCCACAAAATCTTTATATTTGTTATCTCATACGCCATATTTAGATAGTTTTAGGTTCAACCTTGCTCGCACATAGAAGTTAACATAAGCATATTGAACATCTAAAGCTTTCAAAGTCTTATTAAAAACAATACCTATTATTAATCGGATTAATATTCTTGTGTAGATTCTATATATTTGATAGCGGCCTTTTTAGTCTCTTCTGCCGCTTTTATAGCCGCGTTCTTCTCCTCCACTGCTTTATGCATAGCCGTGGCCCTTTCCTCGCCTTTAAGCCCTTTTGCGGCCTCATTGGCTTCCTTGAATTTTTTTATAGCCTCTTCTTTGGACTTTTTAAAGGACTCATGCGCTTGTTTTTTCTCTGTATTCACTTTTTCTTTTGCCTGTTTCCAGCCTTTCTTGGATTCATTCTTTTTCTCTTCCGACTGTTTTTTAGACTTTCCCCACCCAGCCTTGCCTTCTTTTTTTCCTGCAAAAGCGTTAGGTAAAATCAGTCCCATTAAAAGCAATATAAAAACAAATATCTCTACCGTTCTTCTCATAGCAACCTCCTTTTTTATAACACTTGCCCATGGCCCAACCCGCCTCAGACCATTGATATAATCTTACCAAACACTATTCACGACTGCAAGGACAAAAATCTCACACAGCCCAGAGTTACTCGGCGCTCCTCCAGGTTTTAGGTTTAACTTTGTTCGTAGATGAATTTTACAACTGGCGCATAACGCACTGGGTGGATAAACTATGTTCGGAGAATGCAGAAATACTGTGTAAAGAGCTGGATATGGTTGCTTAAACTACTTTAAGGTAAATCTAAAATCACAAAAAGGCGCGCCCTGCATAATTGTTTTAGTGCGTGACAGCTTAATTTTAGGATTAAACCCTCTAACAAAAGAGCTGTCGCGGCTACAAGAAAGACAAAACCCCAATTTTTTTATACCCATTTTATCATATAGCTCTACATACTTGCAGCGAGTAACTTAAAATTGAGATATTTTTTTGTTTTTTCTAAAACATTGATTATAAGCGCTCCGTCTTTTGACCAAACATCTTTTACAATACGCGCCAACTCTTTGATACCATTGCCGCTGTATTTCTTAGCCATCATACAACCGGAAGTTTTTGCGTCTCTTTTGATTCCTGTAATCGCTATTTTTAGAGCTTTCTTATATCCGAACGCACTGGCGAACTCGTTGATTAAACACTTAGCGATCGGCGCCTGAATTTCTCTACATTTAAGATGGCTTATCATAAGAATCCTTTCCTTTTCTTATAGATAAAAACCCTTTGCAATACTTGTCTACCGTCAGGAAGATATTTTACCACAGAGGGTTATAAAGTCAAACTCCCCAGGAACTTGGTGTTCCTTGTTAAATTTGCCAGATTAAACACATTTAAGCAAATAATGCTATATAAATTTAATCTTTTAATTTACTTAGATTCTTGAGGGTTTTATTATCGCACCTTATTAAACAAAGCTTTTTGGCTCTTGTCCATCCTTTGATCTGGGCTTCTCTTTTTTGGGCTTTTGAACGGTTTGAGCAATATTCTTTGTAGACAAGTTCAACTGGCTTTCTTACTCTTGTATAAGCACCACCTTTATTGGAATTATGTTCTTTGAGTCTACGAGTTAAGTCAGTGGCGCTCCCTGTATACAAAGAATTATCTAAACATTTGAGGATATAAACATGCCACATAGATAATGAGAATGGCGGATTCGACTCAGTCGCCTTCGGCTCCTTCGCTCACCGCCATGGTGAGCAAGCAAAAAGCCTTTCTCGTGTTATTATACCACAAGAAAGGCTTTTTGCGCGTCGAACCATGGCTCCCTGGGCTGGACTCGAACCAGCAACCTACTGGTTACACCTTACTCGCATTACTGCGAGAGTCGGACTATACCTTTACCATATCCTCTTGGACTTAGGTAGCAAGTGTCTAGTCTCTGCACCTTTCCGCTTAAGGCGGACTTGGCTCAGGATTGCCCCAGATTTAGGGGTTCCCCTGAATTTACTCGCTTATCGACTACAGTTTCCTGTAGAAGCTGCTAACAGTTAACAGCCAGTCGCTACTACCATTGAGCTACCAGGGAATACATTTATATTATGCTACCTTACAAGTTGAATTGCAAAGATTTTCAAGACGCGTCCAGTTCTCATCTATACCTTGCTGGATCTCGTCTATAATGGATTTATTTTCTTCTGCGAAAAGATGGCTGAAGCGGCCTTGGGATTTTAACCATTCTATGACAGGCTTGCGTTCTTTTGGTTTATACGTAAAACGCCATATGCCGTTTTCTACCTCTATCAAAGGCCATACACCTGTTTCAACAGCCAATTTTGATATCTCAATTGATTTTTCCTGCGGAAATCTCCACCCTCTGTGACAAGTAGCAATTACATTTAAAAATGCCGGGCCGTCTGCATTGAACGCCTTTTCTGATTTTGTTACAAGGTCATTCCAGTTGGACACAGAGGCCTGGGCCACATAAGGAATCTTGTGAGCTGCAACTATTGAAGTGAGGTCTTTTTTAAACTGGTGTTTTCCATAACTTTCTTTGCCATGAGGCGCTGTAGTTGTTGACGCGCCTTTAGGAGTAGCTCCTGAACGCTGAATCCCTGTGTTCATATAGGCTTCGTTGTTGTAGCAGACATATACAAATTTATGGCCTCTCTCTAACGCGCCTGAAAGAGACTGCAGGCCTATATCATACGTGCCGCCGTCTCCGCCAAAAGTGACAAATTTAATTTCTTTTGTAATCTTGCCTTTTTTCTTAAGGGCCCTGTAAGCAGTCTCTACGCCGCTCATCGTGGCAGCCGAATTCTCAAACGCGTTGTGTATAAAAGGTATTTTCCACGCAGTAAAAGGATAAATCGTCGTAGCTACTTCCAGGCATCCTGTTGCCGAACCGGCTACCACATAATTCTTCGTGCCCATCAAAACCTGGCGCACTATTATCGAAGCTCCGCATCCCGCGCAGAGCCTGTGCCCGCCTGAAAGCCGTTCCGGTATCTTCGCAAGTTCTTTAATGTTTGCCATATTATTCCCTTGAACCCAGATAATTTATGGAGTTAGAAACTTTTTTATTTTTTAACGCTGTGCCCAGATCAGAATAAACTTTCTTTATATCATCAGGAAATATATCCCTTCCGCCTAAACCATATATATAATTAGTCACGAGAGGTTTTATATCAGAATCATACAATGCCGCTTTTATTTCCGTATAAAGCGGCCCGCCCTCTGCAGAGAATGACTCTGCCCTGTCGAGCACAGCCAGCGCCTTTACATTTTTCAAGGCCTTGATAATTTTTTCACTAGGGAAAGGCCTGAACACCCTTGGCCTTAGTAGCCCTGCCTTCACACCCTTGCCCCTTAATTCATCGACAACGCTTCGCGCTGTCCCAGCTGTAGATGATAACGCTATTACTGCGATATCAGCGTCTTCTAATTTATAAGTATCTATAAAATCATATCTGGTCCCAAATGTCTTCTCAAATTCCGAAAATAATTCAGGCAATATATTCAGCGCGCCTTTCATCGCCTCTGACTGCTGGCGCTTATGCTCAAAATAATAATCCTGCAGGTCCAGCGGGCCGTATGTAACAGGATTCTCCACATCCAGAAGCGGATGAGCTGCTTTGTATTCCCCCACAAATTCTTTTACTCTCTTATCATCAAACAATTTTACGCCTTCCACCGCGTGACTGGTTATAAAACCATCCTGACAGACCATTACAGGCAAAAGTATGCCTTTATGCTCCGCGATCCTGATAGCAAGTATTGTATTTTCATACGCCTCCTGGCCGCTTTCACAATAGATCTGTATCCAGCCTGAATCCCTTGCGCCCATCGTATCAGAATGATCGCAGTGAATATTTATAGGCCCTGAAAGCGCGCGATTCACAACAGGCATTACTATAGGAAGCCTTAACGACGCTGCGATATAGACTATTTCCCACATAAGCGCCAGGCCATTGGCTGAAGTGGCTGTCATTGTCCTAGCGCCAGCAGCTGAAGCGCCCACGCACGCGCTCATGGCGCTATGCTCTGATTCTACAGGTATCAGCTCTGTCGAGACCTGGCCGTTCGCCACATAGTTTGAGAAATACATCACTATTTCGGTTTGAGGCGTAATAGGATAAGCCGCCACTACATCAGGATCTATCTGCTTCATAGCAGTCGCCACTGCCTGATCGCCTGTAAGGGGTATCTTTTTTGTCTTCGCTTCTGCCATGTTATTCCTTTACCATCTTTATGCACTTTTTAGGGCATACCTGAGCACAAATGCCGCAGCCCTTGCAATGATCGTAATCAAAGCCTGCCTGCTTGCCGTCCTTCACCTTTACAGATGAATCAGGGCAATACATCCAGCAGAATAAGCAATTAATACATTTTGTTTCGTCTTTTTCAGGCCTGAATGTGCGCCATCCGCCTGTTTTATACTCACTGGCGTTGCCAGCTTTTAATATCAGGCCGCCTATCGGTATCTCTTTCCAGCTCTTTTTATTTTCAGCCATATAAATCCCTTACTTTATCATACCAGTCAATCTGTCCCGCTGCGCCGGCGGACTAAAAGGTCCGCCGGCGCAGCGGGACAGGTTAAACAGGCTCATCATCCTATTTTCAACTCGCTATATGCCCTTTTTACGCCTTCAATATTAGCGTTTGTCTTCTCTTCGCCAATCTTTTTAATAAACTTCGCCTTCACTATCCCGCTGACCTCATCTATTGAGACAATACTATTAACTTTTAAAAAAGCCCCTAACATAGGCATATTAGGCATAGGTATCTTTAATGTCTCCAGCGCTATCTTTGTAGCGTCCACTGTGCCTACCTTGCCGTGTTTAAAATTAATCTCTTTGCGGATATCAGCAGGAGACTTATCGGTATTTACAAGCAATATACCGTCATCTTCCAGGCCTTCTGTAACATTTACCGCGCTAAGAAGTGTTGGGTCTATTACTATCACTACATCAGGATTTTTGACAGAGCTATGGACATAAATAGGCTCATCGCTTATCCTGGTAAACGCCTTCATAGGCGCTCCTGCCCTTTCAGGCCCGTATTCAGGAAATGCCTGGATATGCTTGCCTATATCAAGGGCTGCCTCCCCCAGAAATTGAGACGCTGTCTTTGCGCCCTGTCCGCCTCTTCCATGCCAGCAAACTTCTACCATTGCCATAGAAATGCCTTTCTATTAACAAAAACGTCTTTTTATTGTATAACTATAGCTTTTATTTGTCAAGAAAATCAAAGATTTTCTTGATTCTTAATTCTTGAGGATATTCACTTAGATACAGGCATCCTTCCTTCTAAAGCCCTTATCAAAGTAGCCTGGTCTATATAGTCCAGGTTGCCGCCTACAGGAATACCATAAGCAATTCGGCTTATTTTTATTTTTAATGGATGAATATTCTCTGATATATATAAAGCTGTGGTTTCGCCTTCTGCGTTTGAATCCATGGCGAGTATTACCTCTCTCACCTTATCTTCTTTAATACGGGATACAAGTTCTTTTATCCTTAATTCTTCAGGCCCTATGCCGTCAAGCGGGGATATGACGCCAAAAAGGACATGGTAAACCCCTTTGTACCTGCCTGATTTTTCTATGAGTATCAGATCAGCCGGCTCCTCTACCACACACACAACAGTTTTATCTCTCCTTGGGTCATTACATATCGAACAGGTTTCTGTTTCGCTTAAATTCCCGCAAATCCTGCAGAATTTTACATCCTCCTTCACCCTGCGTATCACAGAAGAAAATTTTACCATCTCATTAACAGGCGCCTTGAGCACATAAAAAGCCATCCTCTCGGCAGTCTTAGCGCCTATACCTGGCATTTTCTTAAAACACTCTATTAATTCCTGCATTGATTTTGTGTAAGCGCCCATCTAATTATTCTTTGTTGTTTTGAAAATCCTGCCGCCAAATATATTTAACGCTGAATTTATGCCGGGCTCTTTAATCTTCAGGCCTTCTCCTATCTCATTTTTATCAGGCGCGGTATTTTTCGGCTTCCTGTCAGTTGCCACAAAACTCATCTTTACAGAAACATCCATTATCTGCGAAAGCGCCTGCTCTATCGCTTCTTTATTCTGTTTCTCTTCGAGCACTTCCCTGTGGAAATTCAGCTCTTTAGGAAAACCTATAACTACGGTGTTTCCTTTCACAATATCAGGCTCCCCTTCCGCCAGATATGAAGATATGGACATCTTTTTAACAGCCATTGCCTTCACAAGTATAGGCCAGGCGTCTTTGACCCTTGATATATCTATAGCTGACTGCGCTGGCTTGTCTTGCGTATAATTAACAGCTTCTGGTTTTTTATTATTTTCAACGATAGGCAGGGCCTTTTTAAAAGAGGGCTTTTCCTCCTGGACAGCTCTGTTTGAAATCGGCCTTTGGGCCTGCGCCGCTGCGCTGGGACTGGACGGCGCATGTAATTTCGACAATATCTCTTCTATAGAAACGATAGACTCTCTGGATGTAAGTTTTATCATTGATAGCTCAAAAACTATCCTCTCTGGCAGGAGCTGTTTTATCATCTTAAGGCCATTTGATATAGCGCTCAAGATATAAAATATATCTCCCTGGCTAAGCAGGCCCGCCTGCTTTTTAATCCTGTTTATTGACTCCCTGGGGAGGCAGATTATTTCATCTGACTCTATACCTGATTTGACTATCATTATATTCCTGAAATACTCTAAAAGCTCGAGAAGGAACTGCCTAGCGTCTTTTCCTGAATTTAATATCTCATCCGCCAGATGAATGCCCGCTTTGGTATCTTTATTTATAATCAGCTCCGCGCTTCTAAAAAGGGTCTCCTGGTCTATCATGCCAAGAGATTCTACAACATCCTTCAGGTGGACCTTACCCTTACTAAAAGACGCTATCTGGTCGAGTATGCTTTCCGCGTCGCGCATACTGCCGTCAGAGGCCTTTCCGATATATAAAAACGCGTCTTCGTCTATATCCAGCTTCTCAGCCTTGCTCACTTCACGCAGCTTAGCTATTATATCCTTAATCTGTATACGTCTGAAATCAAACCTCTGGCACCTGGAAAGTATTGTCGGAAGGACCTTGTGAGGCTCTGTTGTGGCAAATATAAACTTCACGTGCATAGGCGGTTCTTCCAGGGTCTTTAAAAGCGCGTTAAACGCCTCGGTGGTAAGCATATGGACTTCATCTATAATGTATATCTTGAAACGGCCTCTTGAAGGGGAAAACTTCACTGTCTCCCTTAAGTTCCTGATCTCGTCTATGCCGCGGTTGGAGGCGCCGTCTATCTCTATTATATCCATGCTGGAACCGGTTGTTATCTCTTTACACGCGCTGCACGCATTGCAGGGCTTCACAGAAGGGCCTTTTTCGCAGTTAAGGGCCTTGGAAAATATTCTGGCAGTAGAGGTCTTGCCTATGCCCCTTGGCCCAGTAAACAAATAGGCGTGATGAAGCCTGTTCATTGAGATGGCATTTTTAAGGGTGGTAGTAATGTGCTCCTGCCCCACTATCTCGTCAAAGTCCTGCGGCCGCCATTTTCTCGCAAAAGGTAAGTATCCCATAGGCTAAAATTTTATCATATATTCCCAACAAAATAAACTACAAAAAAATACCGGCGTCATGCGCCAATTGTAAAATTACTCTGGCTTAAGGCTTTCTATCTTATAGATACACTGCTTTCCTATAGTCTTTAGCGGGACGCAATTAAAATCTTTTCCGGCTATATTTTTAATCTCATCCACTGAAGACTCCTTCAGGACGCAATATGTAACCTTTTGTCTTTTTAAAAACTCCGCCAGCTCATCCCCTGAATGAAGATAGGGTATAGGGTGGGGGCTAAAAAAATTATCTTCGTAAGAATGTATATTCACCACAGCCACAGGCTTATCAGTGTAATACCTCACGCCTCTCGCAAAAGGTTTGGAACAAAGTATGTAGCCTTCTGGTTTATAATTTTTCAATAAATATTCCGCGGACATCCTGGAAGAGACATGCGGCTCTATGTATGAATGCGCAAATAGAACTGCCCATAATAACGCGAGCATTGAAAATGCCAGGATATAAACAGTATTTCTGGCTTTTAGCCGGGAAGACACTAAATCTCCTGTAATAATGCCAAGCGCTGGAAATAAGGGCAATATATAGCTCGATAACTTGGAATGGGCGGGTTGAAACACGCAAAAGACGACAAAAACCCAGCAGGCCAAAAAAGCGTTTATAGACCTGAAATCATATTTAAGATTTTTTATAAAATAAACAAATGCCATAATCACAAATAAGCTCCACGGAAACATATACGCAACCATAGAAAGCGGGTAAAAATACCATGTGTCAAATTTTTTGTGCTCGGCCTCTATAATGCGCCTGAGGTGATCGTTATAAAAAAATTCATGTGTAAAATGATGGCCATATCTTCGAGTCATAAACACATACCACGGGAGAGATATCACAAGAAAAACAATAAAACCCCATAAAGAATATCCACATAGAAAAAATCTCAAATCATTTTTTATAAGCAGAAATAAAATCACGGTCAGCAGGGTAATCAAAAAACCTATAGGGCCCTTGGTCAGGACAGCCAGCCCGGAGAATACAAAAAATAACATAATCCCTGCCATCTTCCTGTGCCTGCAAGAATACGCCCAGAAAAATGAAAGCAGCGCAAGCAATATGAAAACTGTAAAAATCATGTCTGTAAATACCGTCCTCGCAAGCCCTATATAAAGCCCTGAAGACATCAGGATAAGGGCGGATATAAAAGCCTTATTGTTATCCTTGTAGCCCAGGACAACCAAGAGATAAACCGCTATTACCCCGACCATCGCGAATAAGGCAGGGAAAAACCTGGCTCCAAAGCTGGTTATCCCAAAGATCATAAACCCGATGCGCAAAAGCCAATATAAAAATATCGGCTTCTCAAATTGCGGCTGATCAAAAAGATACGGGGTAAGCCAGCTGTGATGCCGAGCCATCTCCTTAGCTGTCTGAGCATAAAACACCTCGTCAGGGTTTGTTAGGCTCAGCAGGTTATTGCCTATAATAAAAAACAGGCAGGACAAAAATATTAGGGCCAGCGCATGTTTTACTTGTATTGTCATTCTAACCATTTAATGCCAGTTTTTTTGCGTAAATATAAACCATTATATCTTTGTTTAATATATGCCTGAAATATGACCTGTGCATGGAGTGGACAAGGTTGAAGCCATTGCTTCTAAAAAAATCTCCTGCGGCCTTAGCCATTGTAGAAAGATGAACACCTCTCGTCTTCTCAGCAGCCAAGTATTCCAAAAAAGCCGATATAAGCCTTGAACCAATCCCAAATCTCCTGCACCTTTCTGTAATATTTATATGAAGAATAGCAGGGTATTCTATGGAAAAATCCAGGCCATTGAATTCCCCTTTTATAAAACTGATCAGGCAATTCCTTAAATATTTCATATCCCTGCCTTTTAATAAAATACCTCTCGCTATTCCTTTGACTATTAATGCCGGGATTATTTTAAACATATATGTCCTTTTCAGCATTGATTCATTCCGCGACCCCAATACATATCCTATAACATCCCCTTTATATTCAGCCACAAAGCATGATTCCGGCTCATAATCAGTGAAATACAAAGTAAGAAAATCCGCAAACAATTCTTTATCGCTAAAGAATATATCCGCAGATTCCCCCATAAAAGCCGTCTCCCAGGCAATGTCTCTCACAGACTGCCTGTCCGCTTTTAGATATTTCCTTATCGCAATGTTTTCCATTAGTTATCAAAATATAACACACGCCAGCTGGATTCATCTAAAGGCAGGTCATTTGGATGAGTCCTCGCATAAGTTAAAATCCTGTCTGGATTGCCAAGCGTGCCAAACGGTATTTTTAGGACCAATACATTGTCCCAAGACTTAAATTCTATATCCTTAATCTCTACGAGCTGCTTCTTATCCCTGACATGCAGGCCAAGGGTATCTATTTTAATATACATCTTTGGCATATGGCTAAAATCAGTATTTTTACTATAACCTATAAGAAAAATAGAAACGCCAAGATCCTTCTCTATTTTCTTTATCAACTGCATCCTGATACATAATTTACCCCCAGCTGCCGCATAAGCAATATCAGGCTTTGCGCTCTTTTCAATATCTTTTTTGTGTTCAGGATCTGCCTTAGAGTCCAGACCAGACTTCATTTCATGCCACAGTATTTCGCCTGTATCCTGCGTTTTTATCCTTATAACTGGAAAATCCCCAAAAAGTTCATTATTGCGGGCAAATGTATAAAGATACTTTGGGCTATACTGTATCTGGCTTCTATAGAAAGACACTGTATCGTGCTTTTTCTTAACTTCTTCGCCTGTCAATAGAAGCCTTTTCCATATAATATCGCTATCCGCCAGCGAATCAGGCGCGTTCAATTCCATGTCAGGGTTATAACCTCTGGGGATAGGCCAGTGTATAACATGCACAAGATATGGCAAAATTTCAGGCTCATTAATTCTGCCTTCTATATCCCAGAGCGCGACCTGCAGAAATAAATAGAGCGATTTGTGGTCTCTGTTTGTGTCTGCTGGGTGAGAGACAAATATCTTAGTCGGTTTAAAATCCAATATTACTTTTTTTATATCCCTAAGTATGCTTTCGCCCAGATAAGGCGCATTCACAGACATAGCTTCGTAATAAGAAACCTTTGATACCTTTGTAAACAAGCCTCTATACGGGGCCGTATTTCCCCAGTATTTAGTAAATATCTCAAGCGTGCCAAAATCAGGATACCCCAAGAAAATAATATTTTCGGGTTTTACTCCATTATAGACCATTGCCCGCATGGTCTCCCTTCTTCTTACCTCCCCCATGTGAAGAAACTCTGCCTTTTTGAATGTCAGCCTCTTCTCGTATACAATAAACGAAAGCTCATTGCTGTCTCCATTTGTATAACATACTACTTTTACTTCAGCGCCGCACTTCAAGGCCTTCTGTATAACACCGCATGTACCTATGGCCTCGTCATCAGGATGCGGAGCAAGAATCAGCACTTTATCTTCTTTGGTAAAATTGATAAAGCCTGCAGAATCATCAGCATAAGCATCCAGATACAGCCCTGTTGTTAAAAAAATAATTGCTATAAGAAATGTCTTTGTCATTATCTTTTACTTAGGAAAAGGATCAGCTTGCCAAGTAACCATATAAAAAATATTAGGATGGCCGCGCTTAATATAAGCCGCAGTACAAACGCTATAACCAATAGCGCTGGAAAAAGGAGGACCCCTATACCGCCAAGCAGGCCTACAAATATTAAAAACATAAGCCCCACAAAAAATTCTTTCATCTTAAATGCTCCCATAATTTTATTAAAGCCACTATTATGATTGTTGGAATCATAGAAAACATCTCCTTCTGTATCCAGAAAGGCTTCAGAGATATATATCGCCGCATATTTAAAATAGATTCAGCTTTTGGATAGCATCTTGGGGTCGTTCTGCAATACGCCTCATACTCCCTTCCAAACCGATCTATAAGCATTTTTTCTTCCTTTCTTATCTGCGGAAAATAAATGGCAAAATAAATCGCCGCGAATAAGAACAATATCCATAGCCTTAAAAGCATCATAATAACGCCAGCGCCTATAAGAAAAGTCCCGAAATACATCGGGTTTCTCACAATCGCGTACGGCCCGTCTTTAACAAGGGCATGGCCATTATTGCATTTCTCTTCTTTATACCCTCTTGCAGATATCCTGAATAAGAACCCTGTTATAATAAAGACGACTCCCAGGGCTTCAATAATATAATCGATGACTCCATGTCGTTGCCGCGGCAGAAAGAAACTGGAAAAAATCACAATAGCGCCAAGGCCCAAAAAAATCAACGTCCCCTGTATCTTTATGCGAATTTTCATATTTTCTACCTTACAGAATATGGCAGTTTATTTAACTGTATTCGGAGATATGCGGACAGTTTTACCATTTTGCCATATTGCAAGCGGCCGGCCGGATTTTTTATGACGCTCCACAACTTGCCGGACCGCTTTTTTTAATGCCGCTTCGGCCTTATCTTGTAAAGACATTCGCTTTCTCATTTATGCTTTAGGCTCCCCTGAAACAATTCATACAGTTCTTTGTTAATAATTTCTTGATGCCCATTCTTTCTTTTGGCGATTAACACAGGTTTTGTTTTCGAATTATCGAACAGCATCCACGAATCAAATAATGTCTCATATAGATTAAGAAAATTATAAATGCCGCGGGTAAACCGCCTATGAACATCTTCAGCTGGCACATTGTGCCCGCCCTCGGCAACCCTGTCTTTAATACGTGCAATAGCCAGCTCTGGACTTGGAATCCAGAGAAAAAAAAGATGCAGGATATATCCCTTTTTCTTTAGATTAGTGAGCAATGTTAAATAAGATTCCCCTGATAGGGTTGTTTCAAATGCAAAAGTGACATTTTTGCAAGTATATTCGTTAATTTGCTGCAACACGAGCTTCCCTGCCTTAATAGCGGCGGCACGAGGTTCAAACGGAGCCAATCCTTGAGCAATAAGATCAGCATTTACAAAATTTTGGCACTTCACATAATCTGGCAAAAACAACTTCGCAAAAGTTGTTTTTCCTGACCCATTAGGCCCAGCAATAATGTAGATTTCCTTGTTTCTCATTTACACACTGCCTTATGCTGCCTGCGAACCCATAAGTTCGAATCCCTGTTGAGCAAGCAACACAACTAACTACTTTACTTAGCCAATTCCTGCGAAGCTCAAAGCTGAAAAGCTTTGAGCGAAGCAGAATGGCGGAGAGGCAGGGATTCGCCTACTTCGCTCGGACGGAGCCTCGCTGCGTAG